>Ga0129307_1000290_pt1 | contig 85336 bp, 78 predicted proteins | sample P1105metagenome_FD_94437 | JGI IMG/M metagenome (GOLD analysis project Ga0129307, IMG submission 94437) | Capybara group fecal microbial communities from Wisconsin, USA - P1105 metagenome | ecosystem: Host-associated > Mammals > Digestive system > Large intestine > Fecal | place: USA: Wisconsin...
AAACAAAAAAACCGAGGCCGTAATGACCTCGGTTGTTTCATTAATAGGGGAGACCGATAAGCTCTGCCAACCTTAATGCTGCTGATCTGCGCCGCTTATGCACAGCCTGCTGTGTATAGGATCGACCAATGGCCTGACTGACCAGGCGGGCTGTTTCTGCTTCGGTGCGGGGAATGTTGATAATTAGTGATTTCAGGATGATCTGATCTATGATATCCAGCTTTTTTATAGCACGGATCATATCCTGCTCATACATATGTGAGGTGACCTCATCCTCCATGCACATGGGATCTCTGGGCTCCGCCATCGCTTCAGTAAGCTCCTCAATTGAACAGACCCTGGACTTGCAGATATAAGGACAGCTGTAACAATTCGCCATGCAAATGTAGTGCCATGAGACATTACACAGGCCGGCACGGCGCATTCTGGCGCGGATCCGATAGGGCTCACGCATAAGCTCAAGAAAAAGCTCATGTGAAATAGGGGTTTTAGTTTTGTCGTAAGGAAGATAATACTTTTTTTCAGGATTTGACGTGATTTTGCGTGACATATGCTGATGATCCTCCTCAGTACGAAGCCACGCACTCTGGAAAGGTGTGCAGAGAAGTGTCTTTTGCAGTCTTCCAGATGCCGGAGCGACCGGGCCCTGCGAAAAGGCACAAATACAAAAGCAGGAGTGTGATCAGTACTCCTGCCATATAAGAAAAGGACCAGATTTCTCTGATCCCTTTCTTGGTGATTCTATTGTAATCCATTTATGGGTGTGACATCAAGTTGCAATGTGGGACATTTAGTGACATTTGGTGACACATCATGATTGCTTTCTGCGTTATTGTTTACGCAATGATATTGTATTTGCTTGTAGGTGGTGACAGCAGGTTGTGTTTCTAGGCATTTACTGTCACAACCGGAGGATTTTCTTAAGCGATTTGAAAAGAAAAAACTGACTTTTAGGGTTTACTCACCAATCTGCTTGGGTGATACAGTCAAGTAGATGTAGATATCAAGATTAGACAGATTATCTTCTCCATATTTTGATGGGTCTGATTTGCTTAACCCTGACTGTTTCGCGGCAAATACTACGTGACCGTTCCATATGGGACATGCTGGGCATACATACGATCAAACATGCTATAGATAATATGATCATTAGGGAACAATAAGTTTTTTTCATTCTAACTCCTCCTGCTTGTTGTCGTGGTATGGAAAAATATATTTTTCATAATTATTATAAACCCAACTGTTTTATTCTCCTATAGAAAGTTTTTGGGCTCAGCCCCAGTTTACGCATGGCTTCTGAAGCCGTCTGATCACCTGCTCGCCAAATGCTGCATTCTCTGGCCATAACAGCCGGATCCACGTCAATTGGCTTTCGACCATGATACTTTCCGGCTTTCTTTGCCTCAGCGATACCTTCCTTTTGGCGCTGAAGCGTCTGCTCACGCTCGAATTGCGCCAATCCTGCAAAAACAGTCATCATAAACTTCCCGGCTGGCGTACTGGTATCAATCGACTCCTTCAAGCTGACAAAGGCGACGCCTTTATCATGCATCTGGTCGACCAGCGTCAGCAGATCTTTTGTGGAGCGAGCCAGGCGTGAATAGCTCTCGACAATAATCGTATCGCCTGCACGGATATATTCCATCATGGCTTTCAGCTGCGGACGGTCGGCGGTTTTTCCACTGATCTTTTCTGTGAAAATCTTATCAACATGCAGATCCGCCATCATGGTATCCTGTCTGGCTGTGTTTTGGTCTTCCGTGGACACTCGGATATATGCGATCCTTGCCATCACAGCCCCAGCTCCTTTACGCGATTGTAGTAGGTGCCAGGCTTAAGTCCAAGATTGCGCATAGTGGTTACGGCAGACTGCTTGCCATCACGCCACTTCTTGCATTCGGACTTCATAAGATCTATATCTACCTTAATCGGTGCTCTGCCTTTGTACTTGCCTGCCTGGCGGGCACGTGCAATACCAGCGAGGCGATTTGCTTTATACAGATCCGCTTCGAATGATGCCAGGGCAGCAAATACGGCAGATGCGCTGGTGGCGGAGACTGTGCTGATTTCTTCCTTAAGGCTGACCACTTCAACGCCCTTGTTGAGGATCTGGTTCATAATTTGAACAAGTTCTTTCGATGATGACGCCAATGAAGAAAATGACTCAATCGTGATAACATCACCTTCACGGGCAAACTGCATGAGCTTCTTCCGCTCGGAGAAATCATTTGTGGTTTCGGTGAATGTCTTGTCCGCGGCAAAGTCGGTGAGAAGGGGATGAGGACCGTTAATATATGCGATTTTCATACTTTCCTCCAGTTAGGGTGGTCTAGTCATTATTGAGTATTCAAATTAAGAAAAAGGATCTTAGTTGAAGACGTTTCTTGTGTGTCAGTAGAGTACACCCTATTGACACGTCCAGATGAGAAAAATAAACTCTTCTTCCGAAATGATCTCAATGCGATGACCAGATGACCGCAATCTGTATGCATGAAACAACTTTCGACTCTGATTAGGAAAACATGTCTTGTGATATGAATTGTCTCCTACGACGAGGTAATCGGTTTTAGAAGTGACGCTGTTCTGAAATAATCCTCCACGCAATGTAATGAGACCTGCTGCTTTCCTGCGCGTCATCAGTGACAAACGGCCAGTAATTGAAAAAAGCTTTCCCTGAATGCCTTGGTTATGAAGATTAAGCATGTAATCACTCCTCGTAAATAAGTAATAGATGCGGGCAACAATCACGAGGAAAGAACAGCACAACGGTAAAATGTAGTTCACCTTTCATTTATATTTTTATACAAAAAAATGCGCACACCATAAATCAGCTATGATGTACGAGTAAGACTATTTTCCTATTATTTACAACCCGGTGAAACCGTTGCGCCCCAAGGGCTTTGTGACTTATTTTCAGACTGCTAAGGGAGTAGGGCGGGTAACCGCCGCCCGGGTTCAAATCCCGGCTTCTCCGCACTCAAAGCCTTGGCGCACAAGCGTTTCAAGGCTTTTTTTGTGCCTCAATTATGCTTTATTATGTTGTAAATATATGATGTATAACATAATTTCGCCCGTTTCTAAAGCCCTTATATAGCTTATGTTTTGCGTTTTTGCTTTTCTATTCAGAACGCTATTCAGAACGCTATTCAGAACGTTATTATGACCGCTATTGTGGCCCCGCGGAATAAATGTGTTTGACCTGATTTACAGCTTCTTGAGCATCAAGCAGATTGGGATGTGCATACCTATCCAACATCTTTGTTGACTTCCATCTCATAACCTTCATAACTGTCTGAGGAGCGATGTTTTCATCAATAGCCAGTGCGGTTGCCATAGTATGCCTACAGGAGTACGGTTCAAGTTTTCTTGTTCCGGCCACTTCAAGACCATGATAATAATGATCATAGAAGGCATGCTTTTTGACTCCGATTATGGGTTCATTTTCATGTGCCCCGACTTGATTGATAATGTCCATTAGAACAGGGACCAGACAGTCTGGGATAACGATAGGTGTTTCACGACGGATATCAGTTTTTAGACCGGCCCCACATATAATGTGATTTTCAAAATCAATCATGGAGGCAGTAATCTGCTGAAGTTCACCAGGCATCATTCCGGTATGAATCATGACCAAGGCGAAAGCAGCATCCAGACATCCATTTTCATAGGCTGTCCATAGCATCTTCTGTTCCTCTTTTGTAAAAGGGGTACGTTCCTTTTCGTTGAGTGGAGGAAGAATGATGAAGGCAGGGAGATCTTTATTTACCCAGCCTTCAGCCGCTGCCATGAAGAAAATTTTGTTGAGCACGGTTTTCATGTCTCTCGCAGGATAGTATGTTGAAGTGGTATCGTAGACCACGCTGCGGAGGTCATTGATCGTCAATGTGTTGATAGGCCGGTCTGCGATGTCACCCATCCTATTCCAAGCGATTCGATATGCTTTTGCCCGATCTTTTGACAGCTGAGCGAATTCACCTTTTTCCAACATTTCCCAGTAGTGTCTGGTAACAGGCGAAAGCTTTACAGTCGGTGCGTCCTCAAACTGCTTTTTTAGCACTGCACAATAATCAAGAGCCTCTGTTTTGGTTTTAAAGCCACTCTTTGTTTTAGTTATAGGAAGAGGTTTTCCATTTTCGTTAATCTTCCATCCAACAATGTAGAATGAAGTCCAGCCATTACCTCGTCTAGTAGCATAACCGCTTCCATTAGGCCTTTGATGAACTTTTTTTGGTTTACTAATGATATATCTTTTTCCACAATAGCAGCATAAAGCCGCATCATCTGGAATCGTTCTGTTACATTTACTACAAATCATAATATACCTATTATCGCTGCACTATCTTAAGACTCTTTCTGCATAAATTGGTTATTTCCTGCTATTAATTGTAGTACCGTGCTAATTACGCTTCAGAGGCTTTCAATATAAGCTCCTGTCAGCTTCCTGGCTTTGATGGTTCGTGTACTCCATAGTTCCTAAAAGAAATCGGTCTGTTCTTCCGAAAACTTTGTCTGAAAGGTAGGTATCACTTCGAAGCTTCTCTGAGAACACGGCTTTACCACTCATTGAGTTTTCGAAATGCACATTGAGATCTGACTCATTTATGACCTGATACATCACATTCAATAGCATCAACAGCTGATTCGTCAAATAGGTTCTCGTCGGCACCAGTATATTTTAGATGAGACAGGATATAGAGGTTTGCTTACTACCGGTCCAGGCCATGCGGTCGTACATAAATGTCGCCCCGTTGCCGAATAGCCTCAAATGAATTCATGCTGAGCTTATTCAGCAATTCGCTCTGGCCTGAAAGGATTCCGGTCACATATTCTTGAGAAGTATTGTGAAACCGAGAGCGGACCCCGGAGATGTAAAGCGATAAACATCGGGACTGGGCAGGGCTTAGGGAAAATAATTATGCACTTTGAAATTGACCGGTGAATTATAGCAACACTTGGCCGCAATTCGCATCTTCGCAGACCAGTTTCACATTCAAACAGGAATGATCATAGTTGAAACATAAGATTCGGCGTAAGTATTTCCTATTTTAGCATATTTCAGCATTAATTCTATCCCAAAGTCATGATTTTGTTGTGTTGAAAATGCATTATTCACGGCCCCGAATATAAACTCCAGGGCAATATAATAATCTACCAGATCATTCCATTTATTATCTGTTTTCCTCAAAGCATGAACCAATTCATTGATTGTTTCATCGAATGCGGGATCATTTACAAATGTATGATAAGCATTCTCGTCAATGGGGAAATCATTATCCATTTTAAGAATTTCATCAATATTATCCTTTGTCTTTGGATTATTCTCTATGAATTTAGTTACCTGTAGTGGATATGATTCTTTGTGATTTTTATAATCGGCAAGCATTTCATTGGCTTTTATACACAGCATCATCCAAAAAGTGAAAGAGAGCGTATTCGCCGCAGCCTCTTCAACGATTGATTTATCTTTAATCTTGGAATACCTGCCAGAAATTGAATTGATCAGGCTGTCTAAGTCTAGCAGTAGGTTACCATTTTCCTCTGCATTATATGCTTCCTTCTGTGCAGCAAGTGCATCAGAAAAATCTTTATTGCTGAGAGATGCTTTAGATTCAAACAGTGGAAGCAGCTTTGCAGGGTTCAAAGCAAAATCATGAAAAAAAGTTGTCTGCTGGATGCCTGAATAATCCTCATTCATCAAAGATTCAGGTGACAGGCCAAAGTGCTTCGCCAATTTCTCCAACAGGGGTCGATCAGGTTCCTTTTTGCCATTTACAATTTCAGATATATATGATGCAGAAATGTCCAATGTTTTAGCCAATTTTCCTTGTGATTCATTAAACGCTCGTAGTAAGCCCAATATATTGAATCCAAGTTTCTTCTTATTATCCATTTCCATGCCTCCAACACACCCTTATAACATGTTCGCTGTCAGCGAACAGGAAAGCAGAATTGACGAAGGGTATTATATAGATAAATTCAGCGGCAGTATACGGTGACAACAATTATTCAACAGTTGCACGACGGTGATGAACCGATTACGACAGGTGGACTAAAGGAAATTGAAAACGTGTTTTCAAATCGATAGGAGTTATCCATGCGGCGTGGACTGCCCGCAGATCATTGAAGATCTGACGGTCATTATGAGGTAAAGCGTAAAGTCAGCGTCTGCTGATGATCCTCAGCCGGTGAAAACAGCAGCAGACAGGGTCTATTCATCTGTCAGGGCGATCCCACCGATAGTCATGAAAAGAACATGGTGGGCGCGTTGCTCATGATTCTTGGGGGAGCTGGGGCTGGTGGTGTTTGAAAGCACTTTACGACCATTTCAGACGGAGCGTGTGATGAGGAGGAACTGAACATGAAAACAAAGCATCAGCAGTGATCATCGCAATCACATTGTTTGTCGAAATCTTCGCGCTGACTGAGATGCCAGTATAACGATACGGAGCAGGTTACCCTGGTGGAGGCATTATCACTGGAAAACGCCAAGCGGCATGTCGTAAAGTATGCAGATCTGCTTTAGGGCTCATACCTTGTGGGAAAAGATTATTCTGTACAGCAGATGAGAAAATCAATGATGTGTGAGATTTTTATGACTGAAGCAGACGCTTCTTAAAGGAGGTTTATTCTATGAGTACAACACTTACCGTGAAATCTGACAGGAAGAATTCAGTCGGTAACCTTGTTCATGCATTTGCATTGGCTGGCGCAGGAATTGCGGGGATATCTCTTCCAGGAGAAGATGTTCTGGCTTTGCGTGCGGCTGAGGTTCTGCTTATAGCTTATCTTGCATACGGGTATCGAGTTCCCTTCTTGAAAGCCTTTGTGAAAGGAGTTGGTATTTCCGGCTGGGCGACACTGGTGGGGATGGGAATTACTGACATTGCTACTGCCATTACAGGAGGAACAGCAACGCCACTTCGAGTTGCTATGGCAGCTGCACTTATTGAGTCGTGTGGTTGGATGGCAATTAACAAATTTTCCAAGGATGGAAATGAATTCTTGGCAAAGTGCTTTGATGCTTTTTCAGTGGCTGGATTTATATACGATTTGAAATGTCTGATCAAGTTGTGTCTGCTTCCAGAAGGCCCTAGTGCATTACCACCAGAAAAGGCGATTCCATATAAAGAAATTAAGGAAACATCCCCCGTATTCAAAGAATTCATTCAATCAGAAGAAATGTCACCTTTATTAAAGGATAAGATTGCACTTAAAAACATTGCAATGAATCTTCCTGAATCATTTATTGTTCCAGGTTGTGGTAGAGCGGTAGCTTATGGACATCCAGGAGAGCTATTACATGTGCTGGATGCATATCAGGGAGATAACAGTTTTCATGTGGATGGATGTTGCGGAATAAACTCAATCGTGAATGCTCTTCGGCGTTTAGGGTATGATTATACTGAAAACAATGTTCTTGGCTATGCGTTGGAGCATGGATTGTGTGACCCGGACGGCGCAACGAGCTCTTATACGATTGCCACTCTTTTGGAAAGACTTTGTAAAAACGGGGAAAAGATCACACTTCACAATGGGATTAGAGGTATACCTTTCAAGTTTAAAAAGGCATCAGTTTTTTCTCCGGAACAGATTGGAAATGCCATTAAAGAAGGATATCAGGCAATCATTGGGATTAATTCGAGTTTACTGAATGGTCTGCCTCAAAACCCTGGATGTGTCGACCATGCTGTTGCTGTTACAGGTGCCGTATTTGATACAGTCGGAAAGTTCCTTGGATTGTTCGTTTGTGATAGCGGTGTAGGAACAGCAATGCGTTTCCTGTCAGCAGAGACGCTGGAACATATTTACACACTAACCCGTGATTCTTGTTGTGTACTTGTGAAATAAGTTTATGAATTGCAGAAGGCAGTGGCTGATATCTGCTGAAGGTTTGAATGGCAGTGAAACAGTGGAAAAACACCTGAGAGCAGAATGGTGAGGTCGATCGTCTTCGTGTGGACTTATTGAAGTGTGGATCTTTCCGCACTTTTTGTGATGAGTGCGAAAAGTGCGAATGGAGTTTTTGCACTCATATGCTTTACGGCGGTCATTTGACGGTTATTTTCATGCACGGACAAAATAGCTATGATCAAGGGATAAGGCAACTTGGTTCACTTGTCTACTGTACAAATTCGATGTATTGCAGAACATGGTTCGAGAGAAAAGAACAATGAGTTTTTCCGTGCGTGTCTGATTTTCTCCTGCAGGACATGCACGGCATAAAACCGCTGGCGCATTATCATTGATGACCGGCAGTATGGTGCTTTCCATTGTTGTATCTCTCATCTTCCCCCTGCAGCTGGCTGAAAACCCTAGACGGATATGGGAAATGTCACCTTTTCTTTTGTCTGGAAAAGACCTATAATGGGTCCGCTCTGTCGAGGGGTAACCCTGACAGTCATCTTCAGGAGGACTTACATGAATAAAACACCTTTTTGGAAAGCCGCTCTTCTCTTCTTACTGTCCCTCAACCTGATTTTCTCCCTTTGCCTGCCAGCCACTGCTGAAGAGGTACTTGAGGAAGCCGATTTGCTTGAGGAAGTCGATTTGATTGAGGAGGAAGAGGGAATTGAGGAGGAAGAGGGAATTGAGGAGGAAGAGGTAATTGAGGAGGAAGAGCTGCTGATCACCCCTTCTCTTCCTATGGATTATAAGATGGGCGGTATGCCTCCCCGAAAGGACGGATGGACGCTGGATGGAAAGATTCCGGTCTCCTACCAGGATTCAACCATTTCCGTCACCTTTGAATCAGATTCCATCACCCATAAGCTGTCTGCCGGCAGATACAGGGGACGAACCGTTACGGATGAGATCTGGACTGTCCGGATTCAAATCGGCCATCCATCTCAGCTCCGCACCGCTGTTTCTTCCGATTCCTACAAGCGTCCTGCCCACATGGATTCGATCAAGCTCGCCTCCGGCAAAAACGCCGTAGTCACCATGAACGGAGATTACTTCAAATCCGAAAACAGGGACGCAGGGTACGTCGTCCGCCAGGGAGAGCTCATCCGGGATGCGACCCATAATGCACGCGGCCTGGTTTTCGATACGCTCCTGATCGACAGCGAGGGCGATTTCCATGTGGTTTATGCCGCTGTCACGGAAAAGATCGAGGAATATGTCGCTGAAAACCTGACACCCATCGGGCGTACCGTGATGGATTCCTTTAATATCGGCCCAGTGCTGGTTCTGAACGGGGAAGTGCAGGATGTAGCCCATTCTGAGATCACGAAGCACGGCGGCCGTGAGGGAATGTACCAGTGGTCAACTCCCATCCAGCGGATCAGCCTTGTGCAGACAGGTCCTCTCCAATACGCCATCGTTGCTGCCAACGCTGTCGGAAACCGCAAATCCGGTTTCACGCTCTCAGAATTCGCGCAGATCGTAGCGGATCAATGTCCGGGCGCACTTTTGGCCTATAATCTGGACGGAGGCGGTTCTGCGCAGATCGTGGCGCACGGAAGGAAACTGTTTACCAACAGCTATATGCGCCACATTACGGATATTATCTATTTTGCTTCCGCCGAGGAATAATCCTGATCCCAGGCTGGATGTTTTTGACGCCGCAGATCATCGATACAGCAGAAGATTTGAAAGAGAAGAGAATCTCCTGGATCGATTGGCGGTCAAAGGTGATCTGCAGATGGATGGTACGTGGCGTCAATAACCAAAAACGAAGCCAACTGTGTCAGAGGCGGATGATTCTGACTATATGAAAACCGAGGCCGTCGCTGACCTCGGTTTTTGATATAAAAAGGAATAACTGATGCGTGGGTTCGTGCAGTTGACAGGATTAGACAGCTTCGTATAAGTCTCTTGCGACATCAAGGTCGATCCAGACAATTTTGCCGGCTCTGTCCAGTTTCTGTGCGTCACGGAAGGAGATTCGGCCGGACAGAACAACCAGTTCTCCTTCTCCGTTGTCCCGATACGGGATCTGTACTACTTTTCTGTTGTCTACGAAAACTGATGCATGAGAGACTGCGCCTCGATTGATGAATACCAGCTTCCTGCTTCTCGGAAGGCGAAACCAAAGATTGCGACTCATGGAACCTCTCCTCTCTGTCACTGTTCAGAAGTTGTATACTGTAGAATCATCTGAGTGTCATATGAGAGTGTCTGTCGTGAAAAAAAGAGTCTCCTTGAAGGGATGTGTATGATTAACGAATGAAAGGGATGTTTTCTTCCCGGCAGTTCATAAAAATTGATTAGAAACAGGTGCGAGTTGCTGTTCCTGCCCTGCCGGGCTGATGGTTCGTATTCTACAGGACTTTTTTCGTCTGTCCACGGAAAAAAAGATGCGAACTGTAAAAAGTCATGAGCATGATGGTCTTTTCCATTGAAGCATGCAGAAACAAATATCATGATCTGTCAGAAAGATCCTTTTAAGGACAGGAAAACCGAGGCCGCAATGACCTCGGTTTTTTTCAGGCAGGGAAGAGCAGAGTCTGTTTCTGCTCAGGGAAACATGATCAGTCCACTTTTTCGAGGACGGGGATGACATCAAGCGGTGCAGGCACGGTGATTGTCTGCCGGCCTTCGTAGGTCTTTCCCGTCTCGACATCCTTCCAGGTTCCCTCGGGCAGATAGACTGTCCGCTCACGCACACCGGCTTCCATGACCGGGGCAACCAGATAGCGGCTGCCGAACATGTACTGATCCTGCAGCAGTGCGCATTTCTCATCGTCCGGGAAAGCATAGAACATGCCGCGAAGCAGCGGCGTACCCTTTTCATGGGCTTCCTTCATCAGGCTGCGCACATAGTCGCGAAGTGCCTCTCTCCGGTTCAGATACTTGACCAGAATGGGATAGGCTTCTTCTCCGAAGCTCCACACTTCATTGTCACTGCCGGAGTTCAGCACGCGCGTGCCATCCTTGCGATAGACCGCCTCAGAAGGCTGGCGGTCGCCGTGCAGACGCATGACAGGGCAGTAGCAGCCCCACTGGAACCAGCGCACGAGCAGCTCACGGAAGGCGGGATCTTTGGTGACGCCTGCGTGGAAGCCGCCGATGTCGGTTGTCCACCACGGAATGCCGGCCACACCCATGCTGATGCCGGCGCAGACCTGGCGCCGGAAATAGCTCCAGTCGCTCATGATGTCGCCGCTCCAGACCAGGGCGCCGTATCTCTGGCTTCCGGCCCAGGCGCAGCGCAGAAGGTTGACCGGGTTTTCCTGACCTGCTTCCTTCATGCCCTCATAGAACAGACGGGCATAATACTGAGGCCATACATTGCCGACCTGCTGGTTGGTTCCGATATGATACCGGTAGGCTTTGAAGTCATACGTGCCGTACTCGGGCTCCGCTTCGTCCAGCCAGAAGACGCGGATGCCGTAATCATAATAGTTCTTCTTGATCTTTTTCCAGACATACTTCCGGGCACGTGGATTGGTGGCATCAAAGAACATGCTGTCCTCGACAAAGCGCATGCCGATCTGTTCACCGTATTCGGCGCGTACAAGAAGTCCCTGCTGGAGCATCTCGGGATAGTTTTCAGAGGTCAGGGCCACCTGCGGCCAGACAGAGACCATGAGCTCAATGCCCATTTCCTTGAGTTCCTTGACCATGGCTGCGGGATCCGGGAAGAATTCCGGATCAAACCGGTAGTCACCCATGTGCGGCCAGTGGAAAAAGTCACAGACAATGACGTCAATCGGGAGATTGCGGCGCTTGTATTCCCGTGCCACTTCCAGGAGCTGTTCCTGGTTCCAATAGCGCAGCTTGCACTGCCAGAAACCGAGGCCGTACTCGGGCATCATGGGCGGGAAACCGGTCGCCCGGGCATAGTTCTGGCTGATATCGGCGGGCTGATCCCCGGCGGTCACCCAGTAATCCAGCTGTTTGGTGGTATCTGCATGCCAGACAGTGCGGTTGTTGCAGAAGGAAACGGAACCGATGGCCGGATTGTGCCAGAGAAAACCGTAGCCTCGGCTGGAAATGTACATGGGGACACTGGCCTGAGAATTGCGGTGCGCGAGCTCCAGATTGCAGCCCTTCCAGTCCAGGCACTCTTCCTGGTACTGGCCCATGCCATAGATGTGCTCGCCGTCTTCGCCCTTAAAGGTGGCCGTCAGCGCATAGTCGCCGCCGAGGTGGGGCTCAAACTTCCTCGCATTGAGGACGAGTGCGTTTTCACCGTCTGTTTCTTCCAGAAGAACCTCATTGCGCTGATTGACGAAGGTGATGTGTGCCTTCTGCTTCCACCCGCGGACTTCCACCTGGGCGGTGATCTTTCCGCAGCGCACAAAGGCGTGGGTTTCATCCGTCACGGCGGTTTCCACATCCGCGCAGGGGACAGGGTCCAGCAGGGCGAAGCGGTCATCCCGCACGTCGCCCATCAGAACGGACCGTACGCGCAGGCTGTCCGGCCCCCAGGGTTCAATTACCAGCGTTTCCCCGCTGTTGCGCCAGATCAGCTGGCTTCCGTTTGTTTCAAAAAACTGCATAATGCTTCTCCCTTCATGTGCCCTGGTGCTGTCTGTCAACGGCCTCAAGGTCCGGATAAATGCGGTTGTACATATAGTACCATTTCATCAGCCCCACGGTGTAATACGGCCTGAAGGTCCTGCAGATCTGCGGATAAATGCCGCTGTGCCCGGGCAGGGTGCGGAAGGTGTTGTCTTCGCCTTCGACCGGTTCGAACCAGGTCTCCGGGTGCTCCCTGTCGCCGACCAGGACCGTCATTTCATCGCAGCACAGGACCAGCGGTCCGTAGCAGAGCGCAACCGCATTGGGATGCTCCGGATCGACCGCCTTGAATTTCAGCGTGTAGGGAAGGGTGAGTGTCACTTCATCCCCGTCCTGCCAGGTCCTGTCGATGGTCAGCCAGGTATTGGGCGTGATGGGCAGCGCTTCCTCACGGCCGTTGATCACAAGGCGGCAGTCATGGTCCGCCCACGAGGGCACGCGGATGTTCAGACGGAAGGCGGAAGGCTCCTGCAGTTTCAGGCGGAAGTGCGCTTCAGGTTTGCGAGGGAAGTCGCCGTCACTGACGAGCACAGCTTTTGTGCCGCCGGCGGTAAAGGTGATTTCCGAGGGGATCAGCTGGCTGACATAGACGCCCTGATCGTCGAAGTAGGCGATCATGTTGGCGTACTCGGCGGTGTCCTGCGGGAAAGTGCCCGTGCAGCACTGCCAGACGAAGTTCTGCCCCATGTGCTGCAGGCGGCGGTCCTCGTAGGATTTGATCGCGCCGTCGAGGAAATAGCTGGCATAGTACAGCACCTGCCCCTTGGGCGTGATCGGGGGCTGGCCGAGCGTGCCGTTGATGAGCAGCTTTTCGCACCAGTCACCATATCGCGCATCCCCGGTGAGGCGGAGCAGATAATTGCACAGCTTGAAGACGGCCCAGCTGCAGCAGCTGACTTCACAGCTTCCCCATGCGTCAGAGCGCGTGGCCTGGGCGCCGACAAAGTTTCTGTAAATCAGTTTGCCCGTCGCGGTCAACTCCCTGTCCCAGGTCGGAAGCACCGAGTTCCCGAGATAGCCGGGATCCTCGCCAAAGAGGGTTTCCCCGGGTCCGTATCCGCCGGTGGCAAAGATGTGGCGCGAGGTGAGCACATCGTAGGCATTTCGGATGACATCCAGGTAGTGCGGGTCTTCGGTCACCATATAGGCGCGGGCAGCCGAGGACGGGCTGTTGACATGGCTGTAGGCATGGCGCGGACCGACGTCATCCTTTCCTGCGGCCAGCTTGTCCCAGAGATAGGGGTAAAGCCAGTCTTTGGCCATGTCAAGGTAGATGGGATCGCTCAGCAGCTGATAGGCCCGGAACAGGTTTTCCGGAAGGGTGTACCATTCAATCTGGCCGTGCATCCTTTCGTCCTGCAGGCCGTCGCGCGGGATGTCGGTGATGAACCTGGCCTTTGCGTACTGCGTGATGCGCAGCACCCAGGGTTTGACCTCATCGCAGCCCATGAATTCAATCATGTCCAGGAAACCGCCGAGGAATTTTTCCCAGACATAGGTGCCGCAGTCGAGCAGGTCTTCGTTCTTTTCGACGCACTCAGCCCACCCGTGAAACAGATCCATGGCCTTGTCATAGATCCGCTGGTCGCCGGTATTGCTGTACCACTTGGCATAGGCACCGAGGTACTGTCCGATGGACGGCCCCCAGCCGACCATGCCGTCGACGTGCGAGGGAATCCCGGCCCGGAGGCGGTAGCGGTGGAGGATATCGTCATTGGAAGGATGTTCCAGATACAGTTCAATGGTTTCGTCGCGCTGGGTGCGGAACGGGCTGTCGAGCAGTGTGATGTTCCGGTAGTCAGCGCCGCGGAGTCTTGCCTGAATCATGTTTTGTGCCCTCAATTCTTCAAAAAATGCGGGAGCATTCCGAAAGAATACCCCCGCAGGGTGCGCGGTGGAAAAAGGGCTTAACCCTTGACAGCACCGATCATGACGCCCTTCTCAAAGTACTTCTGCACGAAAGGATAGACGCACAGGATCGGGACAGTGGAGACGATCATGACGGCATATTTGACCTGGTCGGCCGAGGACTGGCCATAGCCGCCCTGTACGCCGCCGTTGCCGCTGGCATAGGCTTCGTTGAGCAGCAGGATGCGGCGGAGCACCATCTGCAGCGGTTCGTTGCTCTGCTTGTAGTTGTAGACCAGGGCATTGAAGTAATCATTCCAGTGGAACACGCCGTAGTACAGGATTTCCACGGAGATCACGGCCTTGGAGAGCGGAATGACCACTTTCCAGAAATAGGTGAAATGGTCGCATCCGTCGAGAATGGCGGCTTCATACAGATCATTGGGAATGCTGTTCTGAATAAAGGTCCTGGCGATGATCAGGTTGTAGGTGTTCACGGCCAGAAAGATGATCAGAATCAGCTTGGTGCTGATCAGGCCCAGATTGCTGATGGTCATGTACAGCGGGACCAGACCGCCGGAAAAGTACATCGTGAACACAAAGTAGGTCATGACCACATTGCGTGCGCGGAAATCCGGGCGGGACAGGGCGTAGGCCGCAGGCATTGTCACGGCGAGGTTCAGGGCTGTGCCGGCCACCACATAGATGATGGTATTCATGTAGCCGTTCCAGATACGGCTGTCAGAGAACACCTGCTCATAACCGTAGAACCGGACATCCACGGGCAGGAAGGTGACTTTGCCCTGGTTGACCAGGTCCGAGTTGGAGATGGAGGCAATGACAACGAACCAGAGCGGATAGAGAATGATCAGAAAACAGAGAATGCTGAGAATGAGCACCACAGCGCCGAAGATACGGTCGCTCAGTGCATTTTCACGGATCTTGTTCCTGCGGACTTCCATATTGCGCAGGTCTTTGGCGGGCTTTGTTGCTGTCATGTTCAACCCCTCCTTACATCAGGCCGCTGCCGGTAACCTTCTTGCTGACCCAGTTGGCGGTGAGCAGGAAGACAAAGTTCACGACGTTCGTGAACAGACCGACGGCAGTACCAAAGGAGAACTGGGAGGACTTGACGCCCACGTCGTAGACATAGGTCGAAATGACCTGCGACGCGCTCAGGTTCAGGGTGTTCTGCATCAGGAAGACCTTGTCAAATCCGACGTTGAGAATGCCGCCCATGTTCATGATCAGCAGGATCATGATGGTGGGAACCAGCACCGGGAATTCAATGTGGATCACGCGCTGCCAGCGGTTCGCGCCGTCAATCTTGGCTGCATCATAGAGCTGGGTATCGACAGAGGACAGCGCGGCAATGTAGATGATGGAGTTCCATCCCATGCTCTGCCAGATGCCGCTGCCCACATACATGCCGACAAAGTATTTGGCCTGGCCCAGGAGGTTGGCCTTGGGCGAGACGAGACCGATGGTCTTCATGAAATCGGAGAGCACGCCGCCCTTCTTGGCGAAGAGGACGTTGAGCATGGAGACCATAACCACGGTGGAGATGAAGTAGGGGATATACACCGTGGTCTGCACAGTGCGCTTCCATTTGCTGGAACGGATCTGGTTGATAATCAGGGCCAGCACAATGGGGGCCGGGAAGCCGAGCAGAATACTGGTAGCAGAAATGGTGAAGGTGTTCTTCAGGGTGGTGCCGAACATGGAACTGCCGAAGTACTGCTCAAAGTACTTGAATCCCACCCATTTACCGCCGGTGATGCCGGTTTCAAAGCTGTATTCCCGGAAAGCGAGCTGAGCACCATACATGGGGATATAGCAGAATATGAAAATGTACACAACGGCCGGAAGGAGCATGACCCACAGCTGCCAGTCATGTGCCAGATACCAGCCAATACTGCGTTTTGACCGGCCTGTATTTATGCTTCCCTTCATATGCGGAAGACCTCCTGCGTGCATAGACTGAAAAAGAAAGATCGGGATGCGGACGTTTCTCCGCATCCCGAAATGGGTTCAGGGATTACTTTCCGCGATAAGCGTCAAAGGCAGCCTGGCGGATGGGCAGGATGGTGTCCAGACCAGCGGACTTAGCAGCAGCCACATAGTCTTCCCAGTCATCTTCCACATCGGATTCGCCGGTGAGCCACAGACCCCAGTAGTTGTTGATGATGTTGTTGACGTTCGCCTGAGCAACGGCCATGGTGTTCTGGTCGTCGGAGGTGTACTTCATGAACATCTGCGGATAGTATTCATTTTCCATATCCACCAGAGCGATGGCTTCCTTGTACTGTTCGCGCTCGGTCAGGGCATAGACCATATCCTGGGTCATGTCGATCTGGGTGGAGCGGCGGATGTACATAGGAGCGTTGTCGGCGAAGGTGGAGGTCCACTTCCAGGTGCCGGAGTCGGTGGTCGGGTCGAGAGGCAGTTCAACCTTGAAGTGGTTGTCGCCAACGACGGAGACGCAGCCGTCGGTGATGCCGCCGAAGAGGCCCTGCACGGAGACGTCATAGCGATAGAACTGATCGATGAACTTCATGGCTGCTTCGGGATTGGCGCACTTTGCGCTCATGCAGACGCGGTTGCCGCTCATGTTCAGGCCGGAGAAGTCATAGGGCCAGCGGGGAGCAACACCGGCATATTCGTCCACGTCATCGACGAAGGGACCGCAGGGAACATACTGGTCATGGAGGACAGGACCGAACTTATCGGTTTCTTCCCAGCCCATCACGACGCCGACCAGAGCATTGCCTTCGCCGTCGCCGCGGGAGAGGGACTGGAACATGGAGTAGTCGTTAGTGATGGCGTTCTCGTTGATCAGGCCTTCAGCATACAGATCAGCCAGATACTTCATCATGGCCTTGTAGCGCTCGTCAATGGCGAAAGCCTTGACTTCGCCGTTCTCAGCAAAGTAGGAATCATAAGCCCAGTTGGTCAGCTGGATGCCCCAGGAACCAATCAGGTTGTGCAGGCCGTAAGCGCCGCCGAACCAGCCGTTGAAGTCCATGGGAACTTCGTCGGTTGCGTCGCCGTTGCCGTTGCAGTCGTTGTCACGGAAGGCCTGCAGAACAGTCTTGAGTTCGCTCAGGGTCTTCGGGACTTCCAGGCCCAGCTTGTCGAGCCAGACTTTGTTGACGAACATGACGGTGTTGGTGTCCGGCCACTTGCCCTGGAACTTCGGCACACCATAGATCTGGCCTTCGAGGGTCTTGGCAAGAGCCAGCGTGTCGGGCTCTTCTTCCAACATGGCCTGCACATTGGGTGCATACTGCAGAAGATCCGTCAGGTCCATGAACAGTCCCTTGTAGGTGGTGTAGTCGCTGTCATTGGTAGCGTTGAAGAGCAGATCCGGGATGTCGCCAGAGGCGAAGCGGGTGGATTTCACCTGATCCCAGTCGGTGTAGATAACTTCCCAGGTCACATCGACGCCGGCGGCTTCTTCGATCTCGTCGACCCACTTCATTTCATCCACATGCTTGGTCAGCGGATGCGCGCAGAACAGAGCGGTCAGCTTGACCTTTTCGCCTTCAGCAGATGCGAAGGCGACCATGCTCATGAGCATAGCAGCTGCCAGTACAAAAGCGAGAACCTTTTTCATTACGGTTTCCTCCTGTCTGATGTAGTTGTTAGACGATCCTGCGGACGCTTTTCGCGTTCGTTGCTTATATGATAATAACCGGAAAATGAAAAAACAATGGAAAATGCGGCAAAAAGATGTAAATTCAGGTAGGCAATCGCCTGCTTTTTGAAATGCAGCTTTTGCTGAACATTAATTAGGAAGAAAGATGCTGTCATCTTCTGAAAAAAATGAAGTTTCAGAGCATTGAAACTTCCGAATTGTCACAATATAATGGATGAAACCGGTAAAAAGATGGAGAAACCGGAAAAAAACAGAAAAATTCGGTGAGGAAAACCATGAGTTATACTGTTCTGACTCTTTCCAGCCAGCGCCGCGTGACGCTGTGCGGGACGAATGTGTACCCGGTGCCGGAACAGCACCCGGACCGTGTCATGCCCGAGCATGACCTGCTGTATATCTACAGCGGGGAACAGCCGGTCACCCAGGAGGATGAGAGCTTCTCCCTGCAGACCGGCGACCTGATCGTGCTGCGTGCCGGAAGCCATCATTACGGCTCGGGCACCTGCTCGGTGAATATGCGCTCCATTTTCATCCATATGAATGCGCTGCCCGGCGACCGGAAGGCCGAGGATCTGTCGCCGGAAGAAATCTCAGCGTCCATGGACACGCAGTCGGTGGTGCTGCCCACCGTGATCCACTGCGGTCAGAAAAACGAATGTACCCGGCTGATCAATGAGATCATTGATGTCTACTGGTCGCACCGCCCCGGCAAGGAGCGCCGCCTGACACTGCTGATCAATCTCCTGCTCGACGAGCTCGCGTTTATGGGGATGGAGAGTGAAACCAGCCGCGAGGAATGGACTGTGGCGGTGATCAGCCTGTTTAAAAAGCATCCGGAAAAGATGTACAGCCTGGAAGAACTCGCGGAGAGCGTCAATATGAATGTGCGCACCATGTCGGCGAGATTCCGGGATATCATGGGCACGAGCATCCATCAGTATCAGATGGACTACAAACTGGAGGCTGCCTACCGGGATCTGAGAATCGGGGAGAAGAAAATCAAGGAGGTCGCCCTCAGCTACGGGTTCACGGATCCGTATTACTTCAGCCGCCAGTTCAAGAACAAGTTCGGGGTTTCGCCCAAACAGATCCGGCAGAGAGACCCGAGCGCGAATATCAACCGAACGCCGGTGGTCTGAGCAGACAGCGGGCGATTTCCGCCCGGAAGAAAAATAGCTGCATGACGCAGCGCAGTATCATTGAGTTCAGTTAAAAGGAAGATGTTTTCATTGAACAATCCGTTTCAGACAAAAGGCAGAGCCATCAACAGAATCTTCTGTCTTGTTTTTCTGGTTCTGCTGCTGATTTTCCTGTGCGCTGCCGGGATTTCCGCAGCCATGGATGAACCGGAACTCGCAGGGACCTTCCTGATCCTCTCTGCGATCCTGGGCGGTTTTTCTGCGGTGTACGGCCTTCTCTGGTTTGTATGGAAGAGGAAGGAAAACAGGGCGGAGAGCGTGCTGCGCGCGGCATTTGCACCCGATGCTGCGCCGCGGGACGCGACGTCGCAGACGGTGCAGACGATCTGCCTGCCCAGGGAGAAGCTCATCAGGGCGGCCCGCAGACGGCTCTCTGAGATCGTCCGGTGGACGGCCATCGCCGTCTTTGGCACAGCTGTGCTGCTCGTCATCATTCTGGCGGCGTGCGGTGCTCTGAAGGGTTTCCTTCAGGTGCTATATATTGCCGCCTTCAGTCTTCTCATTGTGCTCCCGGGGCTCGCGGGCCAGGTGTGGCTGTTTGTGCAGTATGCGCGCTCGGTCCCGGGACAGATCCAGCTGTACCCGGGGAGGCTCGTGATCGATGACACCTTTTTTTCAGCCGGTGAGATCCGGGAAATCCAGGTGTCGTCGGAGCGCGCATGGAACCGCCATTCGCCGGCCGTGTTTCGGAAACTTCACCTGATCACAGAGGTTCGCACGGTCAAATACGCCATTGACTACCGTTCCGGCAGGAATGGGGCCGACCAGCCCTTCTGGCCGGAATACCAGACGCTGATAGACGCGCTCTCGCAGTGGGGCGTGGAAAACAGCGTGAACGTGCACGTGCTGTTTATGGACTGACGGCAAACGGCGCAGAAGCACCAGAAAGGCGGACGCTATGAGAAAACGGATCCTTCTCGCATCCGATCTCCATCACTGTCATCTCTCCTGGTACGGACTGTCAAGCGGGGAGCGCATGGAGCGGCTGATCCGGGACCTGAATGCAGAGTATACACGGGATCCATATGAGGTCATCCTGTTTCTGGGGGACTATTCTCTGGACTTCTGGGAGTGGGATACCAAGGGCTGTTACCTCAATGAGGGGCGCAGCTATACAAAGGAATTCGTGAAAAAAGTCTGTCCCCGGCTGCCGGCGCCTTATCTCATGATTCCCGGCAATCATGAACAGTACGGCGAGGAAACCTGGCGGGCGATCACCGGATGCTCCAGAAAAGGCACCTGGACGACGGACGGATGGCTGTTTATCCTTTTGGACAACTTCAGTGCAAACCTGGACCCGGACGTGCACAGTGACGGCACGTTCACGCCGATCGATGTGGACGATGTCCGGGAACAGATGGATGCCCATCCGGACAGGCGGGTTGTCCTTTGCAGCCATCACTTTGATTTTGACATGGAAACGCCGGAGGGCTGCCGTCTTGTGCAGGATCCCCGGATTGTCTGCCTGGCCAGCGGACATGTGCACCGATCGGACATCGTCACGCTTCCGGACGCACTCGGCGGCAAAAAGATCCTGCGCACCGGACATTATTCCTATGCGGCCGCACCGGATCCACTCTCGTTCATGCATGGGTTCCGGGAACTTGTGCTCACAGAGGACGCGCTCTTTTCGCGGTATATCACGCCGGAGAATCGAATCTTCCTGGATGGGAAAGCGGTGGATCACCCGTACGGCACCCAGGACGAAGTCAGGATTCCGCTGCATACAGAGGAAGACTGATCCGGAGAAGGGGAAAAGAAAAGCGCTGCGCGGTGCAGCGTTTTCTTTTGGCCGTAAAGCAGGGAACGGGTCATGGATGGGCGTCATCATCCTCCGGCAGGCTTTCGGAGGCGGCAGTTTCACCGTCCGGACCTTCTTTCGGATGGGGAGACCATGAGAACCTGTGGTTGGTTTTCATCAGGTACCGCCGCGGGAACTTCTGTTCGATTGCATACCCGTCAAGATAGAGATTCAGTTCCGCTGCCTCTTTCGAGCCTGAAACAGGGAAGTAATCGGTGTAGTAATCATCATCTTCCATCCCGTGGTATTCGGACCTCTGCTTGAGAATGTATGCATCGCACAGAGGGCAGTAGAGAAGATTCCGGTAGCCTTCGTCCCAGACATACAGGTCATGTCCAAAGGCGGAGCTGCCGTAAAGGTCCACGACGACCGCGTGTTTGTCGATATGCTCATAGGCTTTGCGCGGATCATCCATAAGAAACGCTTCGCAGGTGTTCGTCATCAGGATCGCTCCTTCCCGGCACAGAGCCGTTGTGTGTGACCGCATGCGCATCGGTCAGAGAAAGTATAGTCGATGCAGGACCGGAAGGAAAGCAAGGCGCGGTTGAAGTGTCGGTTTTCTTTTCAGGTACAGCCTGACAGAATAACTCCTATATAGTAGAATCTCGGAGTACTACTATATAGGAGTTATTAACCATGGTAACAAATGGCGGGGTTTCTGGTGACAAAGATCAAGCAGCTGGGTGACCGGATCTTTGAAAAAATCCTGGCGGAAAAGAACATTGACGCATTCAACGGCCCCCAGGGGCGCATCCTGTATGTCCTCTGGCAGCAGGACGGCGTGCCGATCAAGGCGGTCTCCGACGCCTGCGGTCTGGCGATCACGTCCCTGACCACCATGCTCGAGCGCATGGAGCACCAGGGCCTGATCCGGAGAGAAGCGGACAAAGCGGACCGGCGCAAAACCCTGCTCTTCCTGACGGACCGGGCAAGGGCACTGAAAAAAGAGTATGATGCGGTCTCCGAGGAGATGGGGAGTCTTTACTACAGGGGTTTTACGGAAGCAGAAATCCGGCAGTTCGAAGAGAGTCTAGCGCGGATTCAGCACAATCTGGAGGAAAAACTGAAATCATGAGTGTATGCATAAAAGACCTGATCCAGAATATGAACCTGGTGCTGCGGGACCTGGATCTGCTCCGGGAGATCAACCGGAAAAACCGTCTGACCGTTTCCTGGTCGGTCAATACGCTCGATGAGGAATTCAAGAACGACATGGATGCCGCGGTGAGCATTGAACGGAGACTCGCGGCGATGAAGGAAGTCTATGATGCGGGCATCCGGACGGTCTGTTTCATTTCCCCTGTATTCCCCGGGCTGACGGATATCGAGGCGATTTTTGAGAGGGCCAGGAACCAGTGCGACCTGATCTGGCTGGAAAACCTGAACCTGCGGGGCGGATTCAAAGCGGGGATTATGGCTTACATCGCCGAAAAGCATCCGGACCTTCTGCCGCAGTATGAGGAAATCTACAACAAACACAACCGGAGTTATTTTGAGGCGCTCGAGAAGAAGGCGGATCAGATGGCCCTGGCGCACCAGTGCCGTTTTGTGGACAATGAGACGCCCTATGAGCGCGTGCCTCAGGGACACCCGACCATTGTCGACTATTTTTACCATGAAGAGGTCCGCGGAACCGGAAACAGCGGTGTGCGGAACAGGAAAAAAGCGAAATGAGGCACTTCAGTCCAGGACGAAACACCGACCGCTCCGGAAGCAGGATGCCTGCTCCCGGAGCGGTTTTCTGTATCCTGCCTGTGAGACGGTGAGACGCGGCTTTCTGTACAGGCGTGGGCTTGTGTGTTACAATGCTTTTCGGAAAGAACAGGATTTCGCAGAGAGGGGAGCGTGAAACGGAATGAAACATGATCTGCTTTTCTTTCTGGTCATCGCCGCGCTGCTCTCCGTCGGCGGGCTGACTCTCCTGGTCCTCGGGCTGCGCGGGATTCAAAGAGACCGCGCCATGAGAGAGCAGGAACGCACCCGGACAGAGGGAAGGGTGACGGAAGTGAAAAAGCATTCCGGGACGAGATACAGAAGAGGGAGCACCTGGCACCCGGTGGTGGAGTACACGGCAGGGGGGAAAACGCTGAAGGAAGAGAGCGTGCTGGGCTATCCCATGGACAACTTCAAGGTCGGCGAACCGGTGGCAGTCTGCTATGATGCGGAGCATCCGGAACACTTTCATCTGGAAAAGCTGCTGGAGTGGCATACGAAAGCGGACAGAATGACCTGGATTGTCGGTGTCCTGTGGGTGGTCAGCGCCGTGATCGGGGCCTGGGTGATCAGCGCGGTGGGCTGAATCAGAGCCTGTCTGTGGACACGGAGACGGGAGGCAGGGCTGAGGAATGGAACCAGAGAATGAGAAAAAAACCGTCCGGTGAGGACAGAAAGAGGAAATCAGAATGGAATTAATGCAGCGCAAAGATGTCCCCGTGGAGGAGACATGGGACCTGTCCCTGATCTACAGGGATGAACAGCAGATGTGGGATGCCCTGACGGAACTCAAGGCGGCGGTCGCAAAGTTCGTGGAAACCTATGCCGGAAAACTGAAGACGGCAGACGTGATCGTGGAGTGTCTGGATGCGCGGGAAGCAATATTGCCGAAGCTTTCCCGGATCTGGTCCTATTCCGGACTGGCTGTGGAGACGGACTACACGGACAATAAGTTCCGCGAGCGCGATGAAAAAGTCAGTGATGAGATGACGCGCCTGAACAAGGACATGTCCTTTGTGGACAGTGAGATTCTCCTGGCCCCGACGGAGGAGCTGGAAAAGGCAGTGGGCCTTGCAGAGGGCTGCCGCGTGTATCTGCAGGACCTGCTGGCGAGAAAAGCCCATATGCTCTCCCCGGAAACAGAGAAAGTCATGGCGGCGCTGGGCCGTGTGTTTGACGTTCCCTATACGGTGTACAACACCATGAAGCTCGCGGATATCGCCTTTGATCCCTTTACCGTGGACGGCAAAGAGTATCCGCTCGGCTATTCGCTCTTTGAAGACTACTATGAGTCGGACCCCGACACGGCGGTGCGCCGGGCAGCCTTCCGCGCGTTTTCGGACACCCTGAAAAAGTATGAAAACACAACGGCTGCCGCCTACAACGCCTGCGTGTCCCAGGAAAAGACCCTCTCGGAGCTGCGCGGGTTTGACAATGTGTTTGACTCGCTGCTCTTCGGCCAGAAGGTCACGCGCGAAATGTACGACCGGCAGATTGACGTCATCACCGAGCGCCTTGCGCCGCATATGCGCCGGTATGCACGGCTGCTGAAGAAAAAGCACGGTCTGGATCAAATGACCTTTGCCGATCTCAAGGTCGCGCTGGATCCGGAGTATGACCCGAAGGTCACCATTGAGGAATCGCATAAGATTGTCCGTGAAAGCCTGGGAATCCTGGGTGAGGATTACGTGCAGATGGTGGACCGCGCCTACCGTGAGCGCTGGATTGACTTTGCCAGAAACATCGGCAAGAGCACCGGCGGATTCTGCTCGGGCGTGTTCCGCCAGAACTCGTTCATTCTCCTGAACTGGAATGAGCGGATGTCGGATGTGTTCACGGTCGCCCACGAACTGGGGCATGCGGGACAGTCCATGTACAGCGATGCCGCGCAGTCCTATTATGACGCAGAGCCGTCCACCTATCTTGTGGAAGCGCCTTCCACGATGAATGAACTGCTCATGGCCAATCATCTGCTCTCCACCAGTCAGGACAAGCGCTTCCGCCGCTGGGTGCTTTCCAGCATGGTGACCAATACGTATTATCACAACTTTGTCACACACCTCAGGGAAGCCTGGTACCAGAGGGAAGTGTATAAGATCATCGATGCGGGCGGCAGCGTGAATGCCGATATCCTCGACGACCTGTTCCGCAAAAACCTCAAACTGTTCTGGGGCGAGGATGTGGAGCTGCCCGAAGGCGCGGAACTGACCTGGATGCGCCAGCCGCATTACTATATGGGTCTGTATTCCTATACCTACTCCGCCGGCCTGACCGTGGCCACTCAGGCCATGCTGCGCATCCGCGAGGAAGGCGAAAGCGCGGTGCAGGACTGGAAAAAGTTCCTGGCCGCAGGCGGATCCAAGGCGCCTGTGGAGATGGCGAAGATTGCAGGCTTTGATATCTCAACGGACGGTCCCCTCAATGCCACGATCGACTATATCGGCTCCCTGATCGATGAAATCTGCACCCTGACCGAAGAAATCGACGGAATCAAACTGTAAGGAAAGGCGCAGACGGCTCCGGAGATATTGATCCTGCCGGATGCAATGGATGCTGCCAGGGAATGGCGGGGAAATCAAGAGATGAACGGTGTTCTTCCCACTGCAAAAGGCGCGGCTGCGGCCGCGCCTTTTGCAGTCGAAAACATGGTCTCAGGAGTGGTCTGCGAACCGTGCATTGGCCTGCGCCTGCAGGGAATCGGGCGGGAGCTCCATGATTTCCAGGGCGTTTCCGTCCGGGTCGTGGGTCCAGAACATGCGGCATCTGGATTTCCCGAGCCGGACGTCGGTGTCGAGCGGTCCGCCCCGTTCTTTGACGGTCTCATAGGCCCTGTCCACGTCCTCCGTTTCCAGGCAGATATGGCACATGCCGATCACATCCTGCCCGGAGAGGGGCGGCCTTGAGCCGTTGGCAAAGATTTCAATGAACTGACTTGGCGCAATGTAGACATAAACCGTGGAGACGTTCCCCTGGTCATCTGTCATGCGGAACGCTTCGCGCAGGCCCAGCACCTCGGTGTAGAAGTGCACGGTCCGCATGAGATCAGAGGCGCGGACGGCTATGTGAGACAATCCCCGGACTACAGGATTCTCTGCCTTCTGCAGGTGTTCTTTTTCCAATCGCCGGTCATCTGTTTCCACCATGGGCAGTTCCGTCATGCGCAGCTTGGGGTAACCGTATGGGAAGAGTTCCATGGGTCGGGCGGGGCCGACAGCTTGCCTGCATGCGGGTACTGCGGCCGGTACCGTATCGTATCCGTCTGCCCAGTCCCATTGGATGGGAGCGAGCTGTGCGTGAAGGACGATGGGCGGGTCGGCAAAGAAGAAGGGCATGTAGGGGAGCGGTCTCTCCTCCACGGTCAGGTCCTGGGAAGCAAAGCCGAACCGCCATTCGGACATGGGCTCGTACTCCCAGTCACAGTAGGGGGGCCTCCGCTCCACACCGTCCCGGACGTATTCCATGCTGCGGGATCTCGACTTGATCGGGAGTGAAAAGACCAGCGGTCCGTATTCCGCTGTCTGCATGCCCTGCGGGCGGGGAACCAGATGGGGCACATCGGTCAGGGTGATGTGCAGATTTTCCGTGCCGCGCCAGTGTTTTCGAAGGGTCAGGTGGCCGTTTTCAGGGTGCACCGTTTTTCCGTTCAGTTTCACATCCCGTGCCCAGAGGGGGATGCGGATGCGCAGCTCAAAATCCACATCCTCTGCCTGTACAGTGATGTCAGCGCTCATGCGGAAGGGATAGCTGCTGTCCACCCTGAGGGAGACGGGCTTTCCGCAGACGTCCGTATGCACGCTGCAGGGCAGGAGATGCGCAAGCACAAGCCCGTCCCCGGTCTTCTGGACGACACGCATCGCGAGTTTCGGCCATCCCTGGCCCATGTTGGCCGTGCAGCAGCCGTAGTTGGGTTCGAGGCCGAACACATGGGATTCTCTGCCGTTGGTGCGGAAAAACGATTTTCCAGGGAAGGGAACACAGGAGACCTGGTTGACCATCTGGTCATACTGGTGTGCCCACATGTCATCTGTGAACGCTGCCGGCAGTGCGTTGAAGGCAGCCTTTTCCAGCCGGTCGGCCCAGACGCTGTCCCCGGACACGCTGTAGAGCCACTCAAAGCTGTACATCATTTCGACCACGGCGCACAGTTCTGTGCCCTGCTGATTGCCAAGGCCGGACAGGCATTCATCGCCTGTGAGCGTACCCACGGCCGTGCCGTTGTACTTTGTGAGGAACCGCCAGAGCTCCTCGGGCGTGTCGTTCATGGGACGCCCCTGAAGCAGGGCCAGGAGTGCTTCATATTTCAGCATCATGGCGATATTGACGATATGTGTTTCATAGGTCCACCGGTTCAGCGGACGCTTCCACTTTTCCCTGAAGGAGGGATAGTCTGCTCCCTGCTCAAGGAGTATTTCTCCGAGCTCGGTCATCCACGCCTCAGGCTGGCGCTCCATCAGGTGGAGGAGCGGGATCAGGCCTTCAAACCAGCGGAAACGTCCCCATCTTCCCAGTTCCAGGGTCTTTGAGGAAAGCAGGTCATGGAGGTTTTTCATGGTTCTGTACAGTGCCTGCTCGGCGCGTTCATCCTGCATGCAGGATGCATACACCGCCAGGACCTTGCCGATGAGCAGCACCGCCCAGAGATCATAGTCCGCGCGCTCCGCCCTGCTGCAGGGGCAGATCCATCCGTCTTCCTGCTGGCGGTCCATAATGGCGTTCATATACCGGCGGGCCCGGGCGGTCAGGTCTTCATCCCGGAGAAGACAGGCCAGCGGGATAAACCCGTCGAGCCAGTAGGGAACGCGTTCCCAGCCCTCCCGGTCTCCGCCGATCCAGGCGCTGTCGCGGACATCCGGCCATACCAGGTCCAGGTTTCCAGCGAGCCCTTCGGCCTGGATTTCTAGCTGACGCCTCAGCCAGCCCTCGGGCTGAATCTCACGATACAGGATACGGTTCACTTTGACTTCCTCCTTTTTGGGACGGATGTGCCCGGTGAGGCATGGACAGATCCTCTGCCGGGACCGTGTTATGCGGCGCACCTGACCGGGACAGGCCCCGGGCTCAGGGAACGCATCTTCTCTTGGCAATGTCTGTTGTTTTCTGCCTTTCAGTTACTCTTCATTGTATCAGATCAGGATGCTCCGTCAAGACACTCTGTTTCCGGATCCGGAAGGTGTGATATAATGGCCTGGACAGCCGTCTGCGGAAGGCTGGAAGCATGAATGCATAAAAAAGGAGGCCATGCCCCATGGTTGCAATACCGCGTCCGGAATACCCGCGTCCTCAGTTTGCGCGGGAGAAATGGCAGAATCTGAATGGTTTCTGGGAGTTTGAGACAGATCCCGGCGCATCGGGCCGGGAGAGAGGCATGGTGGATCGGAAGGAACCCTACAGCAGCAGGATTCTTGTGCCGTTCTGCCCGGAAAGTGCGCTTTCGGGCATCGGCTGCACGGATTTCATGCCGGCGGTCTGGTACCGGAGAACGTTTGATCTTCCCGGGAAAGCCCTGGAGGGACGGGTTCTTCTGCATTTCGGTGCGGTGGACCATGACTGCGAAGTCTGGATCAACGGTCAGGCAGTCGGAACACACCGGGGCGGCTATACGCCGTTTGTCTTTGACATCACTAGGGCCGCGAGGGCGGGTGAGAACACCGTCACCGTGTTTGCGCAGGATGACACGCGCTCCCCTCTGACGCCGTCTGGCAAACAGAGCACACGGTATCATTCGGCGGGCTGCCATTACACGCGCACCACAGGGATCTGGCAGACCGTGTGGGTCGAATGGGTGCCGGAAACGTATCTGAAAAGTTTCAGGCTGGTGCCGGATGCGCAGAACGGAACGGTGGCCATCGAGGCACAGGTGGAGGGATACAGACCGGGCACGGTGCTGGAGGTACGCGCTGTGCTGGACGGAAACGAGCAGGCAGCGGTGAAAGTGTGCGCCAATGCGCCTGTGGTCCATACCATGCTTGCGGTCCGGGATGTCAGGCTGTGGGAGCCCGGTGCGCCGGTGCTCTATGACCTGGAACTGACAGTGCGTACGCCGGATGGAAAAGAAGACCGGGTCAGCAGCTATTTCGGGCTGCGGACGGTCTCCTTTGACGGGAAGGCCTGCCTGATCAACGGGCGGTCGGTGTTCCAGCGGCTGGTGCTCGATCAGGGATTCTATCCGGACGGCATCTATACAGCGCCGACCGATGAAGCACTCAAACGGGATATTGAACTGTCCATGGTACTCGGGTTTAACGGGGCACGGCTCCATCAGAAGGTCTTTGAACCGCGCTTTCTCTACTGGGCAGACCGGCTTGGGTATCTGGTATGGGGCGAAATGCCCTCCTGGGGCCTGGAACCTTCGCTTCCCGGCGCGCTCGCGGCTTTCCTGCCCGAATGGATGGAAGCGGTGGAGCGGGACTTCAACGCGCCGAGCGTCATCGGCTGGTGTCCGTTCAATGAGGTCTGGGGAGAAAGCGGCCGGGGCTGCATGGAGCAGACGCTCGCCCTCATCTACCGCGTGACCAAGGCCCTTGATCCCACGCGTCCGGTGATTGATACCAGCGGCGGATTCCACGGGCTGACGGATATCTATGACACGCATGACTATGAGCAGGACGGGGAGACATTTGCACAGCGCTACCGCCCGGGCAGCGCACTGTATGATGAGCGCGAAGGCCGGCAGCACTATGACGGGGAGAAGCCGGTCATGGTCAGTGAATACGGCGGCATCCGCTGGGCGGATACCGAGGAAGGCTGGGGTTACGGCGCAGCACCGAAGACGAAGGAGGAATTCCTGAAGCGCTTCTGTTCCCTGACCGAGACGCTGCTTCGCAATCCGGATCACATGGGATTGTGCTATACGCAGCTCTATGATGTGGAGCAGGAGAAAAACGGCCTGTACCGCTATGACAGGACGCCGAAGTTCAAGGCGTCTGAGATCGCCTGTGCGCTCAGGAAAAAAGCGGCCATTGAGGAATAAAAGACTGATGAAAAGCATGAAGGGAAGAACTGAAGGAGGCGCCGCCTTGTCCGGTGAAAATTGCATGAAAGCCAACTACCATACGCATACGCCCCGCTGCAACCATGCGACGGGCAGTGAACGCGAATATATCGAGCAGGGACTGAAAAGAAAGCTGGAAATCCTTGGGTTTGCCGATCATTCCCCGCAGGTTTTCGATGACTATGTCTCCGGGTTCAGAATGCGTCCGGAACAGCTGGAGGACTATGTCATGACCCTCCGGCAGCTGAGGGAGGAATACGCAGGGCGCATCCAGATCCTCATCGGACTGGAGGCGGAGTATTATCCGAAATACTTTCCCCGCCTGCTGGACCTGATCCGCCCTTTCCAGCTGGATTATCTGATCCTGGGCCAGCACTTTCTGGGGAATGAATGCGAAGGCGAGCCGCCCTGCAGCAAGGCCACAGAGGATGAAAGCCGGCTGGAGAGGTATGTGAAGCAGACGATCGAGGCCCTGGAGAGCGGCGCATTCAGCTGCTTTGCGCATCCGGATGTGCTCAACTTCACCGGAGAAAACCGGATCTACCGCAAATGGTACGAAAAGCTCTGCGTGCGCGCAAAGGAACTGAACATCCCGCTGGAACTCAATATGCTGGGGTATGTGGAAACCCGGCATTACCCGAATGCCGAGTTCTTCCGGATTGCAAATGAAGTGGGGAATGAAGTGATCCTCGGGTGCGATGCCCATGCCCCTGGCCGGGTGGCCGTTCCTTCTGAAATTGAGGGCAGCCTGCGCTTCCTGAAGGACTGCGGGATTGAGCATGTGCTGGAGACGCTGAAGCTGAAGATGCCGGCGCCATAAGCAAAGGATACGGGGGCAACTGAAAGCAGTTCACGGGCGTGAACACAGCCTTCCTGAATCGGGGGGAGCTTCGAACAGCAGCTTTGGATTTGAATCCCTGAAAACGTAATGTCTTCAATACAAACGGCGTGACTCTGGTCACGCCGTTTGCTTGCTTTCAGTTTATGATGACGCAAGGATTCTCCGCTGAGGATGGAAATAACTTCCGCAGGGAACCGTCGGAAACTGCAATAGATGAACGAGTGCCATATCCCACCTTTATAGATGGGGGTGGATCGGCATAGTACATTTTTCGTTTTCCTGGATGATGTCCTTTACCATCTGGTATCTACCCAATTCACTGTATAAGGTGTGTTTAGTGTTTCTTTAGATGCTTAAATCTTTATCTTGTTTTTCTGCTCGGAGATGAATTAATTTACGATATCGGCAAGGTGCATGATACTGTCCATCACAGTTTCCCATGAAAGCAAGCCAACATAGAAAGAATCTTTCCGATAGTTTTCCCAACGGTTTTTCATTTCTGTATCCGTGGCGACTCGCTGCACGATGTCATGCATGTCTGGAAGCTGGTGAATCGTATTGCGCTTTTGACTGGTGGCAAGAAATGCTTTTTTCAGGATTTCCCGGTCATACTTTTGCTGTATTGAAAGCATATGAAGATCATAAAAATCACGCATTCGCGTATTAGCGGTGCCTCTGGCCATAATCGTTTCTAACTTTTCTCCGAGCAACGTTTCCAGATTATATGACCAGATGGCAATCGTACGATCCTCGAACATTAGAGGAAAAGAATATTCAACTGCGCGGGGTGTAATCGCATCCCCAGTAGAAATGTCGATTTTGATGGTCTGCTGCAGTTTTTCCAGTTGTGCATTCAGGAAGAAGCGCAGGCCCGGATAGTCATGATCTTCCATAATGTCCGAGACTTTGGAAATCTGAAAGCGAGTTTCATCCGGAATATCCACTGCGATGATCCTCTCGATCATCTGCATTGCATCCTCTTTTGAGAGCGATACAGCTTTTACAGATGCATCAATGTCCATGGTGGCTCTTGTATTCAAGCCAACTAAAGAAGCAACCAGCATGCCGCCTTTGAGGATAAAATGATCCCGATATTCTGACTGGGCGATCCTTTCCAGAAAACGCTCCATAAAATAATTCCGGATTAGCATCTGTGCTTTGCTGCTGTTACCCCCGCTCAGGTTTTTCACCTTGGCTTTCAGTTGCGTCGCGGTTCTGATCATAGCATGACCTCCGTATACATTCTCATCTTGTCAGCAATATGAAGTTTTTCTGCATACAGCATCAGATGATTCAGATTCTTTTCACCGCCTGACATATATTCCTTCATGGCATACTGAAAAAGCTGAATATCTGTTGATTGCTTATACAGCAACAGATCGCAGATTGTACGCTCTCTGTCGTATACCGGCACAGAATGTCCCCACATGGTTTGCGCATGGGTGATTCCAAGAGAATATACATCAGATTTCACCTGAAAAACGCGGATGTTCTTTTGCCGCAGATGGGATGCGTTGTAGCCTGCCTTAACAGAAACGCTGATGGTGGAGGGTTCCCGCTCCATGAGTCCATGGAGATACAGGGCTGTTTCGTGCGAAAAAATGATTCGGGAATTTGCACTGGAGAGCAGAAAAAGGTCATCGGGCCACACCTCTTCCGAACAATAAATCCCGTGCGCCACCCGATCCATATTCCGTGCCAGCACATACTCGGCAAGAGTGGGCTTGGATATACCTCTTGCGACAACATCTGCTGTGCGAAGGTAACCATTTCCCTGTTCGACCATATCATCCAGCAGGTCAAAACGGTTGGTCAATGTACATCACCTTACTTTCTCGCTTCCAAATATAGCATAAAAAAGCATAAAAGTAAAGCAATCGGGCAGACGTGCTGTTATGCGATTCTCACATCTTCATAGAACAGGCAGGGGAGACAAAAGCCCCCTTATTGATGATAGGACAGCAGATACCCGGAAAAAACGAAAGAAGCGTGTGATCTGTTACGCCGTTTCAGGCGGCGGACCGACTGAAACGGGAAGAAGTCTGTCTTGCCATCGAAAACCGTGAATGTTATACTGAAATGAATTTGGATTCTTTGCCTGTTTCAGCACCAGGCAGCGTGTCCCGGCAGCGGGATCAGAAGGATCTCCGGCGTTCCCGGGGCAGGCCGTCTGCAGGTGCTTTGCGTATGTTTTGAGACCAGAGGAAGTGACAGCGTTCGATGAGCGGATATGATTCAGGGAAGTGCATCCGGAGCAGACATCTTGTGTGCATTGTCATCTGCGTGCTGATGTGCCTTGGCGCGGCCGTGCATGCCTGCGCCGGGGAAGAAAAGCAGATACTCAACGCGTCCGGCTGCATCAATCTCACGCCCTCCATCGATCCGATGGAAAACGCTGAGGGATATTCAGCCATTCTTTATGATAACCGCAACGGCCTGCCGACTTCAGAGGCCAATGCGATTGCACAGACCAGTGAGGGCTTCATCTGGATTGGCAGCTATGCAGGCCTGATCCGCTATGACGGGAACACGTTTGAGCGGGTGGAATCCGAGACCGGCATTCTCAATACCCGGTGCCTGTATGTGGATCGGAAGGAACGCCTGTGGATCGGCACCAACGACTGCGGGATCTATCTGATGGACCATGGAACCGTGAAGCGCATCGATCGGGAAGGTCAGCTGATGTCGGTGAGCATCCGGGCGATTGCGGAGGATGAGAAGGGGAGAATCTATATCGGCACTGCGGCCGGGGTTGCGACGGTGACAGAGAGCGGGGAGGACCTGAGGCTGAATGTGATCCGGGATGAACCCGTCTTCTCGGTGACCATATTGGATCTGAGAGCCGGGCATGACGGCCTGGTGTACGGACTGACCCTGGGCGGCAACCTGGTGGAACTGAAGGACGGGAAAGTCGTTCAGGCCTATGCGCATGAGGCACTGGGCGTCGGGAGCATTCAGTGCATGCTGCCGGATCCCATCGAAAAAGGAAAACTGTATCTGGCCGTGGAGAATCCCTATACAAAGGGTTCTGTGATCTTTCACGGAAGGACGGAAGACTATTTTGATTCGGCGGATTTGACAGGCGTCGGTTCTATTTCGTATATAGAGAGAATGGAAGTTCTTGCAGGAGAGCTCTGGATCTGTGCCGGCAACGGGATCGGCAAGCTGGATGTGCATGGACTGCATGTGCTGAAAAATGTGCCCATGGACCAGTCCGTGGGCCATGTCATGACGGACTATGAGGGAAATCTCTGGTTTACCTCCTCCAGACAGTGCGTCATGAAGATTGTGCCCAACCGCTTTCTGGAACTCTTTGCGCGTTATAACCTGCCGGAGGATGTGGTCAACAGCACCTGCCTTCTGGACGGAAGACTGTTTATGGGAACGGACAATTCCGGTCTGGTGGTCGTGGAAAACGGCCGTCCTCTGAAGAAGCTGCCGCTCACAAAAGCCCAGACGGCTTCCGGGAATGAACTGGGTGCGGATGACCTGCTCGAATACCTGAAGGAAGAACGCATCCGCTCAGTGACCCGGGACAGCAAGGATCGCCTCTGGATCTGCACCTGGCGCTATGAGCACGGCCTTCTGATGTATGATCACGGAGAGCTGACGTCCTTTACGATGACAGACGGCATGCTGTCCGACCAGGTCCGCACGGTCTGTGAATGTGAGGACGGGTCGATCCTCGCCGCACAGCCGGACGGGGTGAGCATCATCCGCAACGGCCGCGTGACGGCGAGCTACGGCGCGGAGGATGAGATGATTGTGACGAGCATTCTCACCCTGATCGAAGGCTTTCACGGCGAAAAACTGCTGGGCTCGGACGGCGGGGGCATCTATGTCCTCACCGACGGAGGCATGCGGCGTATCGGGACGAAGGACGGTCTGAAGTCGGAAGTGATTCTGCGCATCAAGCGCAGTCCGTCCCGGGAAATCTACTGGATTGCCACGGGCAATTCCCTGGCCTATATGACGCCGGACTTTCAGGTGACAACGATTGAGCACTTCCCGTATTCCAACAACTATGATTTCTATGAGAGCAGCCACGGAGATCTCTGGGTGCTCTCCAGCAACGGTATCTATGTCTGCCCGGTGGAGAAACTGATGGAAAACGGCGCAGTGGATGCGGTCTTCTACGGGATTCCCAGCGGGCTTCCGTATATCGCCACGACGAACTCCTTCAGTGAGCTGATACCGGAGGGCGATCTGTATATGGCAGGCATCCGGGGAGCGGTCCGGGTGAATATCAATGAACCCTTCCAGAGCATCTATTCCGTGAAGGTGGGCCTGCCCTATATCGATATTGACGGCCAGCGTGTGTACAATGACGGCACGGGGGCTTTCACGATTCCCTACAATACGCGCCGTCTGACGATCTATCCGTTCGTGTTCAACTATTCCCTGATGGATCCGGATATCACCTACCGCCTGGAAGGGTTTGATCTCCAGGATACCACCGTGCGCCGGACCGAGCTCAAGCCGGTCAGCTACACCAACCTTGAAAAGGGCACGTATGACTTTGTCATGACCGTGCGCGATCCCCTCGGCGCGGAGGGCCTGACCGCATCCTTCCGGATTCTCAAGGAAAAAAGCATGTCCGAGCAGGCGGCCGGAACGATCATTATTGATAACGCATCCCTGCTGCTTCTGTTGGGCCTGCTGCTCTATTCCTCCATGCAGCGCAAGCGCGGCCGGAGGGATGACCGTCTGTTCTTCGGTATGGTGATGACCTGCATGGCGGCGAGTCTGCTGGAAATGGGGTCCATCCTGCCCCAGGATCAGCCCGGGGCTGTCATGGGTGCGCTGATGGTGGGAGCGACCACCCTGATGATGGGTGTGTTTGCTGTCTTTCCGTACCTCTATGTCCTGTATCTGGACTATGTGCTCCATCAGGACATGGCGAGGCTCAGGAGATTGAAGATGATCTATGCGGTCCCGTGCATTGCGCTGTTCGTGCTCCTGATCATCAACCTGGAGACCGGCTGGGTGTTCACGGCCTCGGAGACCAACACCTATGTGCGGGGCCCCATGGATGGGGTGATCTTTTTGCCGATCGCTGTGTATCTGGTGATTGGCATGATCAAGGCCGGAAAGATCAATGTGCGTGTGGTCTTTATTGGCGCACTGCTTTTGACCGCGCGGTTGACGTGGGATCTCTGGCAGGCCGGCATTCCGTCCACTGCCTTTATCTATACGCTGTTTCTTCTGTGCACCCATATCTATGCGATGAGCAAGTCGGCCGTGCCTGCGGCCGCGGAACAGGAGGCATCATGAAGCTGATTCATGCTGACGCGGTCGTTTCGTGCTATATCGACGCGGCCTCGTTTCTGATGGTGCTCCTGATCCTGGTGCTTTCGGATTATGGGGCGCTGCGCAGGCGACTCTCCCAGAGACTTTTTTATGCACTCTGCGTCTGTCTGGAAATCCTGTGCGCTCTCTCCTTTTTCTGCCATGCGATGTACGGGCAGACAGCAGCCTGGTGCCATAGTGCCGTGATCGTCGGAAGGACGCTGCTCGAACTGACCGTGCAGGCCATCTGCGTGCTGTGGGTCGCGTACATTCACCGCAAGGTGCATGTCGACAGAAAACATATGACCTGGCCGTATCTTGTCTCCCTCGCGCCGCTGGCGGTGTTTTCGGTGCTCTTTATTCTCAATGTATTCAACGGAAGACTTTTTACGTACTCCGAAAACAATACGTTTCAGGCGCAGACACTCTATTATGTCATCACCGTGATTGAGCTCAGCTACTTTTTCGCCACGGGGATCATGGTCCAGATCTATGACCGGAAGACGACGAAAATCCGCTTTCTGCGCGTCACGCCGATGGTGCTCTCGATCCTCGGCGGCGTGATTGCCCAGAATCTGGTGCCTTATGACCTGGGCGTGCTGGGCCTGGCCATTGGCGTTTCCCTTCTGTACCTGTCCATTGCCAATGAAAACCATTTTGTGGACCATGAATCGGGTCTGTACAATAACAGCTATGTCGCGTATCTCTTTGATCTGGCGCTTGTCGGGAAAAACGAGACGCACAGCGTGCTGCTCATTGAGATGGACGGAAACCTTCAGGCAGGGTTTTCTATCCTGCGCCATACCCTGCACAGGACAGGGGACGTGGCGCGCGTGGAGGACAAAAAGTTCCTGATGTTTTCCAAGGAGCGCAGCCGTTCCACGCTGCAGTATGTGTCCTCGATGATGGACGAGGCCGTGGAAAAGCACAATGCGGAGCATCCGGATGAGAAGGTGCAGATTGCGGCAAGATGCCGCATGCGCACCGAGCAGGAGGACGCGTTTTCATTCCTGCGCGCGGTGCTGCAGGACAAGGAGTCCGGCGATGAAATGCGGGGCATTGTGTCCATGATTTCGGAGCTCGATCGTCTCGACAAGGAACTGAAACTGGCGTCGGATATCCAGGAAAATATACTGCCGGTGAATTTCCCGGCCTTCCCGGAGCGGCATGAGTTCGACCTGTATGCGTCCATGACGCCGGCCAAGGAGGTCGGAGGCGATTTTTATGACTTCTTCCTCATCGACAGCGACCATCTGGGCATGGTGATTGCGGACGTGTCCGGCAAGGGCATCCCGGCCGCACTCTTTATGATGGTCTCCAAAACGCTCATCAAGAATCAGCTCATGAGCGGATGCGATCCGGCGACTGCGCTCGAGCGCGTGAATCTCCAGCTCTGCGAGCGGAATTCCTCGATGATGTTTGTGACAGTCTGGGTGGCGGTGCTGGAAATCTCCACCGGTCGGGGGCTTGCCTGCAATGCGGGGCATGAGAACCCGGGTGTCCGGCGTGCCGGCGGAAACTTTGAACTGCTCAAATACAAGCATGGGATTTTTATCGGCGTCAGCCGGAAGGCAAAGTACCAGAACCGGGAGTTTGAAATGTACCCGGGGGACAGTGTGTTTGTGTATACCGACGGTGTGCCCGAGGCCGTGAATGCGGCGACCGAGATGTTCGGCGAGAAGCGTCTGGAGGATACCCTCAATGAAGATGCGAATGCAGCGCCCGAGGCCCTGATCCAGCGGATGCGTGCTGCCGTCGACCGGTTTGCGGATGCGGCGCCGCAGTTTGACGATATCACGATGCTGTGCATGAAATACTACGGTAACGAGAATACGCGCGGGACGGAAGAAAAGGCGACCGCGTGACATAGTCAAATGACAGAGAAAGGAGGGAATGCGTGCTTCAGGGAAAAACTGAAAACGGAAAACTGATCATCATTCTGAAAGAAAGCATGGATTCATTCAATGCGGTCGAGGCGGAGAAGCGAATCCGTGAGCTTTGCGCGGCCTGCCCGTCCGACGAAATTGAGCTCGACTGCAATGCCCTGAGAAGGGTGAGCAGTGCGGGGCTGCGCGTGATGCTGCGCCTTCGGCAGGATGTGGAGCACACGGTGCTGACCAACGTCCATCCGGACCTGTACAGTCTTCTGGACCTCACCGGGATCACGGAGATGATGGAAGTCCGCAGAGCCTTCCGCGTCCTTTCTACTGAAGCGTGTGAGCTCATCGGGGAAGGCTCCAGCGGCCGGGTGTACCGCCTTGCGCCGGACACGATTGTCAAGGTGTACCAGAATCCGGATGCGCTCTCAGACATCCGCAGGGAAAGGGAACTGGCAAGACTGGCCTTTGTGGCCGGGGTGCCGACGGCCATTCCCTATGACGTGGTGCGCATCGAAGGGGGCGGGTACGGCGCTGTCTATGAACTGCTTGATGCCGTCAGCTATGCGGGCCTTCTGAAAAGCGGGACCATGACGGTGGAAGAAGTGGCAGGGATGAGTGTCCGCCTCCTCAGAGAGATTCACTCCCGGGAAATCCATTCAGAGCTCCTGCCGGACATGAAGAAGGTGGCCCAGGACTGGGCCGCGTTCCTTGAGGATGAACTGCCCCGGGATGCCTTTGAAAAGCTCACCCGCCTGATCCGGGAGGTGCCGGAGGACGACCACCTGATCCACGGCGACTATCATGTCAAGAATGTCCTTGTGCAGAACGGCGAAAGCCTGCTCATCGACATGGATACGCTCAGCCGCGGGCATCCGGTGTTTGAGCTCGCGGGCATGTACAATGCGTATGTGGGGTTCGGGCTCGCGGACCCGGGGGAGCCGGGTGAATTCCTCGGGATCCCCGGAGAGATCTGCCTGCCCTTCTGGCGCAGAAGCCTGGAACTCTATCTGGGCACGCAGGACCCGCAGCGTGTGTCCGAGGTCGAGGACAGGGCCGGGATCATCGGACTGACCCGCCTGATCCGGCGCGAGATCCGCCGAAGAGGCCGGGAGCGCGAGGACGGAAGAAGAATGATTGCGGTCTGCCGCAGCACCCTGATGAGTCTGCTGGAGAGGACCGATACCCTGGTGTTCTGAGGACAGGGAAACACAGACTTTCAATCGAATGCACAAAGCGGCTGTCAGGATAAAAAATCCATTGACAGCCGCTTTTCATATTGGTTACAATCCAATCATATAGGGCAAACCGGATATGGCCTGCCATGAATGGAAAAGCGGGCCTGCGGACAGAGGGCCCAAAAGGAGGAACCGGGAATGAAACTGATGTATCTGGGAACAGCAGCAGCCGAAGGCGTGCCGGCCGTTTTCTGCCAGTGCAGTACCTGCCGTGAGGCGATGCGCCGGGGAGGGAAGGATATCCGCTTCCGCTCAAGTGCGCTGGTCAATGACCATATTCTGATCGATTTTTCACCGGACCTGTATGCCGCGAAGCTGCGCTTCCAGCTGGACCTGGGGGATGTGCGGTCCATCCTGGTCACGCATGCGCATATGGACCACTTCAACCGGGAAGATATCGGCATGTTCATCCCGCCCTACGCGCATGTGGATCATCCGGGGACGCTGACACTGTACGGCAGCAGCTTTACGGAAAAGGTGTGGAATGAATACACCGGGGAACAGCTGCTGAAAGAGCCGGAAGTGACCAAAGCGGTGACCTTCCGCACGGTCGCACCGTTTGAGACGCTGGAGGTGGAAGAGCTGCGCGTGACGGCGCTCAAAGCCGTCCACTCCTGCCCGGAAAGCCTTTTCTATCTCCTCGAGCAGGACGGCAGCACCTTCCTGTACGCGAATGATACCGGGGTGTTCCCGGAGGAAACGTGGGACTATCTGAAGGAGCATGTAACGCATCCTCTGACTGTGGTGAGCCTGGACAGCACGATGGGCCGGCTCAAAAACAGGTACAACGGGCATATGTCCTTTGAACAGAATATTGAGGTCCGGGAGCGCATGCTTCGGGAAGGCATGGCGGATGAAAAGACCCGCTTTATCTGCCATCACTTTTCGCATAACGGCATTATCCTCTATGACGAACTGACAGAGATGATGAAGCCGCACGGGTTTGATGTCGCCTATGACGGGCTGACCGTCACGCTCTGACAGGTGCCGGAAGGCACAGGGAACCATGGTTGTCTGAGCAAAAATTGAGGAGTTCTTTGTCTTGCAGAGAGAGCTGTTTGAAAACACGCCTGTGCCGCGCGCCTATATGAAGCTGGCGCTGCCGGTGGTCCTGTCCATGGTGTTGAGTGTTGTCTACAATATGGTGGATACCTGGTTCATTACCATGACCGGGGATACCAACCTGGTTGCCGGTGTGTCGGTGTGTGCGCCGCTCTTTGTCCTCTCCGTGGCGATCGGGGATATCTGGGGGCTGGGCGGCAGTTCCCTGATTTCCAGACTGCTGGGGAAAAAGGAGGACGAAAAGGCGGGCGGCGTCTCAGCCCTGTGCATGTTCGCCGCCTTTGCCACGGGACTGGTGTTTATGGCGGTGATGCTGCTGTTCCAAAACCCCATTCTGCGCCTGCTCGGCGCCAATGAGGCCTCCATGCCGCATGCCTCGGCCTACTTTACCTGGATTGCGGCGGGCACGCCGTTCATCATCCTGTCCATGATCCCGAACAACCAGCTGCGCTCGGAGGGCCTGGCGTCCCTGGGCATGTGGGGCGCGATTGCGGGGTCTGTGGCCAATATCGTGCTGGACCCGATCTTCATCTTTACCCTGAACATGGGGGCGGCGGGCGCTGCCCTGGCCACCTCGATCAGCAATGTGCTGTCGTGCGTGCTGTACCTGATCATCATCCGGAAGAAATGCCATATCGTCAGCGTGGATATCCAGAAGGCGGGGAGAGCGCTGGGTGAAATCGGGGAGGTCCTGCGCGTCGGGATTCCCGCTTCGGTCACCAACATCATGTCCAGCCTGAGCATGCTCCTGACCAACCGTGCGCTGGAACCGTATGGCAACCAGGCGATTGCGGCGATGGGCATCGCGATGAAGATCAACATGATCTGCCTGATGACCCTGATCGGGTTTGCCTTCGGCGGACAGCCGCTGTTCGGCTACTGCTTCGGGAACAGGAACGGCCAGCGGTTCCGGAAAACCCTGCGCTTTGCGTGCCTGTTTGAGACAGGGCTCGGCGCCTGCTTCGCCGTCGTGCTCTTTTTCCTCTCTCCCTTCATGATGCAGCGCTTCCTGGATGACCCGGAGGTCATTCGCCTCGGGGTCCGAATGCTGCGCATCATGCAGATCAGCTCGGTGCTGGTGGGCATTTCACTGGTCACGACCTGCGTGTGCGAAGCGGTCGGGCATGCGGCCGGCGCGCTTGTGCTCTCGCTTTCCCGCCAGGGCATTCTCTTCTATCTCGCGATTTCCGTGCTGCCCCTTCTCATGGGGTTTGACGGCATTCTTCTTTCCCAGCCCGCCGCAGATCTCCTGACAGGCGTTCTCGCGGCGCTGATTCTCCGGAATATCCTCAGCAAACGGGGGATCTGACCTTTCGATATGGACTGCAGGCCCGGCAGGAGCGCAAGCGCCTGCCGGCTTTGTGTTTCTGTCCGGGTCCCGAAAGGAAACCGTGCTTGAAAAGTGAAAGGCATGATAGTAAGATACAGCGCAGGATCTGTGCTTTTCGGCCCGCGGAGGACATCAGGCGCTGACAGGAGACAAAAGCGGAAAGCGCAGATCACACAAGTATAAAAAATGTGAGGAATACAGGATGAAACTGACCATGCTGGGAACCGGCAATGCGCTGGTGACCGAATGCTACAACACCTGCTTTATTCTCGATGACGGCGGACAGCTGCTTCTGGTCGACGGGGGCGGCGGCAACGGCGTTCTTCACCAGATCCGCTCTGCCGGATATGACTGGAAGCAGATCCACCATATCTTTGTCACCCATAAGCATATTGACCATATCCTCGGCATCATCTGGATGATGCGTGTCATCTGCCAGTCCATCAACCAGGGGTCCTATGAAGGGGAAGCATATATCTATTCCCATAAGGAAATCATTGACCTTCTCCGGGACATGGCAGGAAAGCTGCTCCAGAAAAAGCAGGCGGCTGTGATTGATCAGAGACTGCACCTGGTGGAAGTGCAGGACGGAGAGAGTCTGGAGATCCTCGGGCATCCGTTTACTTTCTTCGACATTCTCTCCACCAAGGCAAAGCAGTTCGGCTTTGTCATGGAGTACGGCGAAGGGAAGAAACTGACCTGCTGCGGGGATGAACCCCTGAATCCGGCGCTCGAATCCCTGGCGCAGGGGAGCGACTGGATGCTGCATGAATCGTTCTGCCTGCATGGTCAGGCGGACGTGTTCCACCCGTATGAAAAGCATCACTCGACGGTCAAGGATGCCTGCGAGAGTGCAGAGCGGCTGGGCATCAAAAACCTGCTGCTCTATCATACGGAGGATAAGAACCTTGCCAGAAGAAAGGAACTGTACGGGCAGGAGGGTGCGCAGTACTATCACGGCGGCCTGTGGATCCCGGACGATCTTGAAACACTGGTGCTGTAAAGGACTGCGGCCCCTGACGCAGATCAAAAGAAAAATGCCGCTTCGAGGGAGGCGGCCTGGAAAGAAGTCATTTGACAATATGCAACGCAAAAATCGGATCTGGCAGGTGCCGCTGTGCCTGATTGTGCTCCTTATCGGCAGCTTTTTCCTGTACACAGCACAGTACTATCATGCGGGGGATGCGGCGAAGGCCGCGATGATCCCGGACGACACCGTGCAGGTGAGGAAGACCGAAATGGGATGGCTCTTTGACGGGCCTTCCAACGAGAATGCCCTCATTTTTTATCCCGGCGCAAAAGTGGAGGAAACCGCCTACGCGCCGCTCCTGCACGATCTGGCCGGGAAAGGAATGGATGTCTTTCTGGTCTCCATGCCCTTCCGCCTGGCGTTTTTCAGGATGAACGGGGCAGGTGCCCTGATGGACTCGTATCATTATGACCATTGGTATATCGGCGGACACTCGCTGGGAGGCGCCATGGCCGCGGTGTACGCGGCGAAGCATCCGGATCATCTGACCGGGGTTGTATTGCTTGCCGCTTATCCTACAAAGCAGCTGGATGAGGGACTGCAGGCCGTGACGGTTTACGGATCTGAGGACCGGGTTCTGAACAGGAAAAAGCTTGAACAGGGCAGGCCCTTCCTGCCGGAAAAGGCCGTCTGGCTTGAAATCCCGGGCGGAAATCATGCACAGTTCGGTGACTACGGAGCGCAGAAGGGTGACGGGACCGCCTCGATTTCAGCCCAGGAACAGCTGCGGCAGACGGAAGACGTCATTCTGAATATGATGAACGAGGCTTCCGGCACCTGAAAAAAACCTGCCAACTTTGTACATCACAACGAAACTGAAAAATCGACGTATTGTTGAAAATCGACGCAAATGGTTGAAGGCAGGATTACAAAAGGCATCCTGACACCAGAAGTTCTGGAAGCAGGACCCTATTGATCTGCGAATTGACTTTCTTGCTTGATTTTAATACAATATCAAGCAAGAAAGTCAAAACCAAGGGTGGTGATTGCATGACTGAATCCCAAAAAATATTGGAACTGGCAAAGAATAATAATTGTGTAATCACGACAGCAATGGTTGTAAAAGCGGGTTTTTCACGTGGTGTTCTTAAATATTTGTCAGATACAGGCAAGCTTGAGCGTACTTCACGAGGCGTATACATTCTGCCGGAAGTCTGGGAAGACGAGTTTGTTAATATTCAAAGCCGTTACAAGAGAGGTGTCTATGCTCTTGATACAGCTTTATTTCTGTGTGACCTGACGGACAGGACACCTGCAAAATTTTATATGGTTTTTCCGTCCACATATAATCTATCCAATCCGAAACGGGACGGTATCGTATGCACCAGCATGCGGGAACCTTATTTCAGTCTTGGATTAACTGAAGCTCTCACTCCGGGAGGGAATCCTGTCAAAATCTACTGCGCTGAGCGCACCCTGTGCGACATATTGAAACCAAAGAATCATACGGATGTGCAAATAATAACAACTGCTTTTAAGAGATATACATCAAGGAAAGAGAAAAATATCCCGCTGTTGTCCGATTATGCAAGGACTCTAAAAGTTGAAGAAAAATTAAGGTCTTATCTGGAGGTGCTGCTATGAAGAATGCCATGCAGCTAAAGGCGATTGTAAAGAACATCGCTAAGGAAAAGAAAATATCGGCTCAGTTGGTTCTTCAGAATTATATGCTGGAACGCTTTCTGGAAAGGGTTTCTCTTTCGAGATATCGGGATAATTACATCATTAAAGGCGGATTCCTGATTGCGTCTATGGTTGGTCTTGATTCCAGAGCTACAATGGATATGGATGCCACCATTAAAGGATATCCGGTAGATGCACATACTATTCGCACAATGATTGAGGCTATTATTGCAGTTCCTGTAGATGATGATATTTCTTTCAGATTGAATAGTATTAGTGAAATCAGGGAAGGTGATGAATATACTGGCTATCGCGTGGCATTAAGTGCGGATTACGAAAAGATGGCAGTGCCGCTGAAGCTGGATATTACGACCGGGGATAAGATTACTCCGAGGGAAATTGAATACAATTATAAGATGATGTTTGAGGAACGCAGCATAAGTGTTCTGGCATATAATCTGTCTACCATCCTCGCTGAGAAGCTGGAAACAATTATTTCCAGAGGCGACCAGAATACTAGGCCGAGGGATTATTATGACATCTATATCCTGACCAGACTTAAGGCAGAAAACATTGATATAGATAATCTTGGCAACGCGCTTGAAGCTACTGCACTGAAGAGAGGTTCAAGTGAATTGATGATGCGTTATGCTGAAATAATGCAGGTTGTACAGTCCAGTGATGTCATGGAAAGGCAGTGGAATGACTACAGAAAAGATTTCGATTATGCTTCCAGGATAGAATTTACCGATGCCTGTGACGCAGTTACTGCGGTGATGGACAGGCTTCGAAATGCTAAAGAGGCGTAGGAGGTAAGGGAAGCTGAAGTTCTATGTGAGCATCATGCTGCCTCTTCATTCTGAAAACATGGTTCTGAGTCCGGACTTATGGATGGCGTAGGATATAAAATCTAATGTCATACTTCTACTTTACCCTAATCGTGCGAGTGGAGGTTTGGAAACCTATACATCACTTGAACGAGTAAATGGAGGACCAATATGTATCAGTTGCGCCTATATACAAGAGCTGCAACAAATCTCTGTCCGGATGGGCGGGCACACAGTATTTACATGTCTTTGCTTACCACATCCGTTAAGGAAAAGCCGCTCAACCGTAATTATGGTTTGCTTTTTGCCACTGTTGAAATTGACGAGAAAGACTGCATGGTTCCACGTTTTCTCTTTGAATCATGTATTGCTAAGACAGATGCCGGCGCCACGGTTGATCATCAGTATGATCGATGCCTTAGAAAAGATTTCTGCCGTTTTGAACCGCTGAGAATGACTGGCAAGGCAATTTTAGCTGAAGGTGCTGAAGGGGTCTGGACGATTCCGGAGTGGAGGGATTGATCATGTGGTTTGTACTGGCGCTTGCGTCGTCTGTTTTTGCTGCACTGACATCGATTCTGGCGAAGATCGGGATTGAAGGTGTGGGTTCTCATCTTGCGACGGCGATCCGCACACTGGTCGTGCTGGTCATGTCCTGGGGCATGGTGTTTCTGACCAATCAGCAGGGCGGCATCCGTTCAATCAGCCAGAGAAGTTGGATCTTTCTGATTCTCTCGGGACTGGCGACCGGCGCGTCCTGGCTGTGCTATTACAGAGCGCTGCAGCTGGGCGACGCATCCCGGGTGGTTCCTGTGGACAAATTGTCTGTTGTGATCACCCTGGTGATGGCCTTTGTGTTTCTGCATGAGGAATTCACGGTCAAATCTGTGATCGGGTGTGTGCTCATCGGCGCAGGAACCCTTCTGATGGTGCTGTAAGGCAGGTATGGAGGACAATATGGGATTTCTTGAGGATTTTTACAACCACTACGACGAGGAAGGACGCCTTCTTTCGCGTCACGGACAGGTGGAATACCTGACTACCATGAAATACATAAGGGAAAGCTTGGAGGGCGTGTCTGACCCACACGTGCTGGAAGTGGGGGCCGGGACCGGACGATACAGCGTAACGCTCGCAAAAATGGGCATACCGGTCACAGCCGTGGAGCTTGTCGGGCACAATCTGGAACAGCTCCGGTCGAAACTGGACGGCTCTGAGCCGCTGACGGCTCTTCAGGGCAATGCGCTGGACCTGTCCTTTCTCCCGGACGCATCCTTTTCCCTGACCATGCTGCTCGGTCCTCTGTATCACCTGTACACGAAAGAGGATCAGCTGAAAGCCCTCTCTGAGGCGGTGCGGGTGACAAAGCCCGGCGGAATCATTCTGGCAGCCTACTGCATGAACGAGCCGACGGTCATTCAGTATGTGTTTGGCATGAACCGGCTGCATGAAGTGATGGACCTGAAAATGCTCACGCCTGACTGGCACTGCATCAGCGAACCGAAGGACCTGTTTCAGCTGATGCGCACGGAAGATATTAACGCGCTGAATGCAGAGCTTCCGGTTGTAAGGCTGAAACTGGTCGCGACCGACGGGGCCACCAACTACAAGCGGGAGTACATTGACAGCATGGATGACAGGACGTTCGAACAATGGATGGACTTTCATTTTGCCATCTGTGAGCGGCAGGATCTGATCGGGGCGTCCCATCATACGCTGGATATTCTCCGGAAAGAATGATCCGGATGCAGGGAGGACAGGCATGCGAATCGGCCTTGTTTCCTACCGGTGCGAAAACCGGAATGTGGCATTCAATCTGAAACAGATTGAGACAGCCATGCAGCGCGCTCAGGGGAGCGCGAACTTTCTGTGCTTTGGCGAAGCTTTTCTGCAGGGCTTCGATGCCCTCGTCTGGGAGTATGAAAAGGACCGGACCATGGCGCTGGCACTCTCCTCGAAGGAGATCGCCCTGATCCGGAAATGGACCGTGCAGTACGGTCTTTCCGTGGGCCTGGGTTATATCGAAAAGGACCAGGACCGGCTGTATTCCTCCTATGTGATTCTCTCGGAGGGCCGGATCATCCATAACTACCGGCGCATCTCAAAGGGCTGGAAAGAGTACACCCGCACGGACGGGCATTACTGCGAAGGAACACAAACGGGTTCTTTCTGCCTGCACGGAATCGAGATGACACCGGCGCTGTGCGGAGACCTCTGGGATTTCCCGGAACGGTTCCAAACAGAGCATCTGCTGCTCTGGCCGGTGTATGTCAATTACACGCCGGAGGAGTGGGAACAGGGAGCACAGGGTGAGTATGCCGCGCAGGCGGCGCTCGCAGCGGAGGATGTGCTGATGATCAATTCCATCGACCGGGATCCGGTCAGTCATGGCGGCGCCTTCCATTTTCGCGGCGGACAGACCGTGGCAGCACTCCCGTTCGATCAGGAAGGCATCCTGATGGTGGAGATCCCGGAAGCGGAGTGAAAGGAAAACAGACAGGAGGCAGCACAGTGGAAACGATCATCCGGCAGGTCACGATGGAGGACTATGACGCATTCTACGCCCTGTGGGACAGTACAGAGCAGACGCGCCGCGCGCTGAATCCCGTGGATGATTCCCGCGAGGGGATTGCTCGTTACCTGGACAGAAACCCGAACACCTGCTTTGCGGCGGTGCAGGGAGAGCGGCTCATCGGGGTGATCCTGGCCGGTCATGACGGGAGACGGGCCATCATCCACCACCTGTGCGTGCATCCGGACTTCCGGCGCATGGGCATTGCGGCGGCGCTTGTTTCGCGTGCGGAAGAGGCGCTGAAAAATGAGGGCATCCAGAAGATCTTCGGGCTTGTTTTCAGGGACAATGACGCAGCCAATGCGTTCTGGGAACAGCAGGGCTACTCGCTGAGGACCAATCTGAACTACCGCAACAAGAGTCTGAACGAAAACATTCCGACCGGAGAATAATGGATCCGGAAAAGAGTACGGAAGGAAAAGAGGAGTCAACGAAATGACAATGAAGAAAAATCGGTTTGAGGTGGTGCTCAAAGACGGGTCTCAGCTCAAAGAAGAAGGCATCTGCCAGATTCTTGTGGACAGGGAGACAGGGGTGCACTATCTTGCCTGGAAGTCAGGGTATGCCGGCGGCATTACCCCGCTGCTGGATGAAGAAGGACATGTGGTCGTCCGCAAAGACGATGTGGAGAACAGTGACTGAGGGCAGAAAAAAGAGCAGCATCAAGGACAGAAATTCAAACCAGGCAGCCTGAAGCGGCTGCTTTTTTTCGTGCGTTTTGGAAACCGGATACGCGGGTACGGGCTTCCGGAAATCCGGCCCGAAAGAGATTCGCACTTTTTTTCAGGGGAACTGCCACGCCAGGAAAAGGGGCGTACAAAGTAATGTGCGGCGCGGGAAACACATTCCCCCGCGCCGGAAATCATCAAAGAAGCGGGAGTGCAGAAGGAAAGCGCAAACCCGCACGACATAACCGGCAAGACCGGAAAACGATAAAAAGAAAGTAGAGGAAACTGATTTATGAAGAAACTGATTGCCGCCCTTTTGTCCCTGTGCCTGATGCTCTCTGTTGTGGCCGTATTTGCTGAAGCTCCTGCTGTCAAAGAACTGAACTGGAGCACCTACGCCGAGGAAGCCTCCAAGGTTGAAGGTTCACTCGAAAATGTCAACTCCACCGACCTGAAGATGTTTGTCCCCGCGCAGTTCCAGGACAGCGCGATCTCCGAAGAAGCTGTGCAGAAGGGCCACTTCCTGCTGCTCAAGTCCACGGATGGAAAAGCTGTTGTGTCCGGTCAGATCCTGCCCCTGCCCATGGATGTTGTGATGGCCGGTGTTGCCCAGAGCGCGAAGGGCTTTGAAGAAGGCAAGATCAACGGAATCGCTGTCAAGAGCTTTGCTGTCGAGAGCGACGGCGTTGTGAGCAAGTGCATCGCCATCGGCACGAACCAGAACAGCGTGATCATGTTCTCCTTCACCCCTGCCAATGATCAGAACTACGTCAACCTGTTCAAGCTCATGGCTGCTTCCCTGCAGCATTAATTCAAACGGATTTCTGTCGGATACCGGCAGGTGCCGGAAAACAGAATCCAATCAGCTTCCCGGTTGCGCTTCACGGAGAAAGTGAAGCGCGGCCGGGATTTTATTGCTGTTACCAGTATGCCGGTACGTGCCGAACCAATCAGACAATATTTCAACGAATTTCTGCAAATATGGAATATTGCGGAAATTCGTTGAAATCTGCAGCCTGACCGATGGTCAGCGGGCCCAGCGCTGTCCAATCCATCCCGGTGCGTGATAGGATTTTCTGGATTTTCGGCGAAAAGACAATCTGAAAAACGCCCTCAGAACAAAGTCCGGCTGCAGAGTCAGCGGACGCAGCCGTCCGGCGGCTGTTCAGAAAAGAGACTTTAGGGTATCATTCTTACAGAAACAGGGCAAAAGGAAATCCTCCCGTCCGGACTGGGGGCGGGATGGCCATCCTATGGAAAAGGAGCACAGCAATGATTGACCTGAACAATGAAGTCCTTGAAAAGATTCTGAGCAAAGAGACAGCGAAAACAGAAGACCTGAAGACGATCCTTCGGGCGATCTATACCCGAACCATGCGCCTGTATGAGAAATATTTCCAGGACATGGATGCGCTCAGCAATGATGTGATTGAGGAATTGAAACAATACAATGAGGAAACCCGAAGCCTTGTGAAATACTACTATCTGGACATTCCTCAGGATATCTGCATGAGGCTGGATGAATTTGAGAAAACATACAGCGACAAACTGCTGGGGCCTGCCTGGCGCGTCTGTCTCTCTGACCTGGTTGAGGATTTCAGAGAAAGACGGAGCGGAAAGGAAAGCGAGGAAACGCTGAAGGCGGAGTTTGCAAAGCAGGCGCTGGAGGGTTTCTACAGTGCCATGGATTATGTGTTCAGGGAAGGTTTCGGAACCGACAGTCAGACGGCAAAGCACGTCATCAACGGGCTTTCCGAACTGATCTTCGGAAAAGCATAAGCCTGTGCGCGGGCTGTGAATGGTTCACAGGGAAAGCGGAAGATCGCAGCATGCGTTTTCAGTCAGGATGGAAGGAGAATTTCATGGAGAAAACCGTGGCCGTTATCATCGAACTGTCAGTTTCTGTATGCGCTTTATGGCTGATGTTTCTCCTCTCGACCCTCTTTCATGAGCTCGGGCATGCGGTCGGTTATATGCTTGCGACAGGAGACAGGCAATGGCATATACGGGTCGGATGGGGGAAACGGATTCTGAACACGAAACGGCTGACCGTGAATCTGCTGGTTTTTGACGGACTGTTTACCCCGTCGAAAAGGGAGTTCAATGCAAAGGGAAAGCTGATCATGACACTTCTGGGAGGTCCTGTTTTTTCTCTCGTGCTGGTGGCAGGACTTCTTGTCCTGAGATGCAGCGGACCGGCCCTGCAGTCGGACTTTTTCGCAGAAAGCGCGATGGAATTCTTTCTGAATACCGGACTCAGCGTCAATCTGTTCATTCTGGTTCTTTCCATTGTTCCCATTCGATACTTTCATGGGGAGATCAGAGGGCTGGAAACAGACGGACTTCAGATTCTCCATGCCATCAGGCAGCATGAGGATTAATTCCCGCCGGTGTTATGCAGGACAGCCTTCAGTCTGTCCGGAGATCATGGAATCGGGATACAACAGGAGAAGAAGCATATGCAGATCGAAGCGATCATGAAAAAGATGATTGACCTTGCAGCAGGCAATCATCGGGATATCAATCATTTCATGAAGGTACATTCCTTTGCAAGGACGATCGGCCGGATGGAAGGGCTGGATGAAGAGACACAGTATGTCCTGGAGGCGGCAGCCATTGTCCATGATATCGCCTGTCCGCTGTGCAGGAAGAAATACGGAAACGCAGCCGGCGCGCTTCAGGAAGCGGAAAGCGAGCCGCTTGTGCGGGAATTCTTCAGCGGCGCGGATCTTCCCGGGAACCAGCTTGAAAGGATCGTTTTTCTTGTGACCCATCATCACACGTACACTGGCGTTGACGGGATGGACTATCAGATTCTGCTGGAGGCAGATTATCTGGTCAATGCAGACGAAAGCAGGTACCCCGGGAAGACAATTGAACAGTTCTGCAAAAACGTTTTCCAGACAGCATCCGGGATTGCCCTGCTCAATTCAGTGTTTTGCGAAGGGCTGAGAGGGATGGCCTGAACATCCAAATTCCATTGGACCCTTTTGGCGCGATAAAACTCCGACGTCGGCAATCTGCTGATTTCAGGCGGTGGGATGAATCGTGCTTTTGTTTTTCCGGAAGGTTGAAGCATGTTCAGGAGAAGGAGCCATTTTCAGTATAGAATAACTTGCATGAACATATTGATTGCGATATGATACATCGCGACTTGACAATGATTGAGGGGGAAAGCATCATGCTTGACAGACAGACAGGGTATCCATCCATAGATAAGCCGTGGCTGAAATACTACAGCAAAGAAGCGGTCGATGCCTCCCTGCCGGAATGTACGATTTATGAGTATTTGATTGCGAACAATAAGGATTACCCATCTGATATTGCCATTCTTTACGTTGGACGGAAAATCACATATAAACAGCTGTTCGATTGTATCGATCAAACAGCGGCTGCGTTGACTGCATTGGGAGTCAAGCCGGGTGAAATTGTGACTGTGGCGCTGCCAAGCATTCCAGAGGCCTTATATACGGTATATGCCCTGAATAAAATAGGGGCGGTGGCCAATATGATCCACCCTCTGGCCGGCGAGCAGGAAATGGTGAACTACCTCAACGAAGCGGAAAGCCGGGTAGCCGTGCTCTACCAGGGCAGTTATGACATCGTCAAAAACAGACTGCAGAATACGGCAGTGAAGCATGCCGTCGTGGTCTCTGCAGGCGAATCCCTCCCTCTGGGAATCAAGCAGCTTTTCTTACTGAAAACTCCCAGACCCAGGCTTCCAGCAGGAGCAGGGCTGCAGAGCTGGCCTGCTTTCATTCGGGGCGGCCAGGGCGTGAAGGTCTCAACATTTGCCAAGGATCCACGGACTCTGGCGTTGATCTCTCATACCGGTGGAACCACAGGAGAGCCCAAGGGCGTGATGTGCTCAGATTACAGCGTGAACGCCCTGATCTGGCAAGTCGGGCAGACACTCCCAAGCAATCGGCAGGAACGGATGCTGGTTGTTCTGCCGCCGTTTATCAATTACAGTCTGGTTAATGGAATGTTTGAACCGCTATCCCTGGGACATCAGATCGTTCTGATTCCGAACTATGTGCCGGAGCAATTCGCGGCATACGTAAAAGAATACAAACCCAACCATATCAATTCAATTCCCGCTTATTTGGAGACACTATTGCGGTCGGAGAATGCAAAAAACGTTGACTATTCCTGCTTCCGGCACGTCTATTACGGCGGAGAGGCCATGGCGCCGGAAACGGAACAGGAGATCAATGAACTGATTTTGGCAAGAGGTGCGGAAAACAAGCTGGGAAAAGGACTGGGGTCTACAGAAATGGTCAGCTCTGCAACGCTGACAGTCCCTAAATGCAACCTTTCCGGAAGTGTCGGTATTCCTTTTGTAAAAGTGAATTGCAAGATCGTGGAACCGGATACGACGGAAGAGCTGACTTACGGTCAGATCGGAGAAATCTGCTTTACTGGTCCCACCCTGATGATGGGCTACTACAACAAGCCCGAGGCTACCGACGCCATCGTCAAATACCACGCCGACGGACAGCGATGGCTTCACACCGGGGATCTGGGCTATCTCGACGAAAACGGCGTGCTGTACGTCACCGGACGGATCAAGCGGATCCTCATGACCAAGGGCAGGGATGGGAATATTACAAAGATCTTCCCTGACCGGATTGAGAAGACCGTCTCCGAACACGAGGCCGTGGCCGTGTGCTGCGCCATCGGCGTGCCGGATGAGAAGCGGATCAACAGACCTGTGGTCTATGTGGTGTGCAAGCCCGGGGCCGGGGAGCAGGCACAGATTACGGAGCAGATCGTTGCACTGTGCAGGAAGGAGCTGCCAGACTACATGGTGCCGGAAGCTGTGCTCTACCGGGAAGACCTGCCCCGGACGCCGAGAGGCAAGATCGACTACCGTCAGTTAGAGAAGATGGCGCTTGAATAAAATGGTGCATCTGCTGAGAAGACTGCAGGTCCTATTGAATAGGGAGAGCCTGAAAGGGATAGAGCTGTGCATGATTTCTGTCACCGGGATGCCCAGGGACAGAAGAATTCCGGTTTGGTCTGGCCAGCACGGGTCCCGCACACTGAGAACGGGACTTTAGAGAAGGAGAAGAAACACATGCTGCAGGTAAGGACACATCAGCTGGTGATTGGCGTCAGGAAAACTCTGGCGCATCATGCATCCACTGTCCTGCCGCTGAAAAACGGCCGCGTTCTGGTGGCGTGGTTCGGCGGCAGCCGGGAAAGCAATAATGATGTCGGTATCTGGCTCTCAGAAAAAACCGAAGCGGGATTTTCGGAGGCCCGGTGCATTGCCTCCTCCATGGAGCCGCACTGGAACCCGGTTCTGTTTGAAGGGAAGGACGGACGGATTCTCCTGTTTTTCAAAGTGGGCCACCCGATCCCGGACTGGCGGACCCTGGTGATGGAATCGAAAGACCTGGGAAAAACATGGTCTGCACCGCAGGAAGTGGTACCGGGGGATGACAGCGGAGGACGCGGACCGGTCAGAAACAAGCCCATCCGCCTGAAGAGCGGGCGGGTGGTTGCGCCGGCGTCTGTAGAGCGCGGACTCTGGAGATGCTTTATGGACATCTCAGATGACGACTGCAGGACGTGGACGCGCACAAACCTGATTGAGGCACAGGGGACGGGGCATCTGGACGAGGGACTGAAAAAATGGCGGTCTGCCAGAGAAGAGGCAGCGCGCAGAGGCGAGCCGTTTGATGAAACGCAGGTTCCGGCAGAATATGCCCATGGCCGCGGCATTATCCAGCCGTCTCTCTGGGAGGATCAGGAAGGCATGCATGCCCTGCTGCGCAGCGGGGAGGGCTGGATCTACCGCACGGATTCTCTGGACGGGGCTGAAACCTGGTGTGAAGCGTATCCGACGGAGATTCCCAATAACAACAGCGGCATTGATCTGACCCGTCTGGACAACGGCGTGATGCTTCTGGTGTATAACCCGGTCGGCGGGAATTTCGGCCAGCGGTCGCCGCTTTCTGTGGCATGGTCCGGAGATGACGGGAAAACATGGGAAAAGATCTGCGACCTTGAGGCAGAACCAGGGGAGTTTTCATACCCGGCCATCGTGTCAAAGGGAAATCATGTGTGGGTGACTTACACATACAAGAGGGAAAACATAGCGTACTGGGAGTTTAACTGGATCGGGGATTGAACGGCAGGTGAAGCTGTTCTCATGGATGATGCGGGAAAATCCGCGGCGTGCCCGAAAAAGTGGCATAGAATACAAGTTCGATCATTCATTCGTACAGCACCTGTCTCCCGGGACAATTTTTATCTGGGAATAATAATGAGGGGCTGTCTCACTAGAGGCAGCCTCTTTTCATGACAAAAAATAAACAAGCTGTATCATCCAAGTTAGATACAGACCGACAGTATGCTGCAGAGAAAAGCTTTGGAATCCGCGGCAAAGCCGGGTGAGAACTTTTACTGTTCCAGTCGCCCTGAATGCGATCAAAAATGATGAAAATGATCAAAACTGCTGAAAACGTGCATGGTTCTACGTTGAAATCAGTCATCGGAAACGACAAAATATAATCAGTGTTAATCCAAAACTGCATACCGGCAGAAGCATACGCCCATAGAATCTTCAGTGCTGAAAAGCACAAAAGCGAACGAAAGAAATATTGCAGGACCCGTTTCAAATCGTCACCTGAACATACTGAACAGATGGATAAGGGGAGTGATCGAAGTGGACACTGTATTTCGTGATCAATATGGCAAACCGATCTATGTGCTTGGCCTTCAGGCACACAACTCCAGCTGCGGCTGTCCGGAAATGCTCGATACCGCCATTGAGGCCGTGAAGCTCTATCACGGCAACACCATTGAGGTTCCGGTGTACTGGTATCAGCTGGAACCTCAGGAGGGCGTGTATGACACGTCGGATCTCGAGGACCTGATTCTGCGGGTGCGCGCTGCCGGTCTGCGTCTGGTTATCCTCTGGTTTGGTTCAAGCAAAAACTCGGATATGACGTATGTGCCGGAGTGGGTCAAGGCAGACCCGGACCGTTTCTGGATGGCTGTGGGCCCGGACGGACAGGTAACGCCGCAGATTTCCCCCTTCTGCAGGGAATGCTATGACGCGGACCGCAAAGCGTTCACGGTCATGATGAAAACGGTGCGTGCTCTGGATGAGCAGGAGCGGACCGTGATCGCGGTTCAGGTGGAAAACGAAATCGGCCTGTATCCGCTGGACCGCTGCTATTCAAAAGCCGCACAGGCCGAGTTTGAGAAGGGTGTGCCGGATGAACTCATGGATCTGGTGATTCCGGACAGCGGCGCGAAGGATACCGGAAGAGACTGGTACGAGCACTTCGGACGCCATGCCCATGAAACCTTTACCTGCTGGGAATTCGCCAAACGCATTGAGGAAATCGCAAGTGCGGGAAAAGCGGTCTATGATCTGCCCATGTATATCAATGCGGTTGTGGGAGAACTCCGCCAGGAACTGGCCGGACAGAGCTATTCTTCCGGCAGCCCGGTCGGCAGGATGATCGATGTGTACAAGATCGGAGCCCCGAGCATCGCCATCTGCGCGCCGGACATCTATCTCCCCAACAAGGAACAGTACCTCAGGGTCTGTGCTTCCCATACCCGGGAGAACAACCCGCTCTTTATCCCGGAAACCGGAACCTCCGGCGACGGATTCGCCGTGAATATCATCCATGCGGCCGGCGATTACGGAGCGATCGGCATCTGCGGCTTCGGCGCAGAGCATACGATCAAAACCAACGGAGAACTGACCGACACATCCAAACCGGTGGCGGCATCCATGCAGATACTCTCCCTGATGGCCCCGGCCCTTCTCCGCTACGGACATACCGACAGAATCTTCGCGGTCTCCCAGGGTGAATATCAGGATCTGCTCCACGTGCTCAGAAAGAACTGGCACATCACATTCCATTTCACCTCCAGGGGCAAAAAGGGCTCGGAACTGGGCAGAAACATGCGTGTCTGCCGTCTCATTGCGGATGATCCGGAGGTGTTCAACCAGCGCGGACGCGCGATTGTCTATGAAGCCGGTGACGACGAGTTCTATATCGCAGGCGTCGGCTTTACCGCACGTTTCCTCAGGCGTGCTGATCCCTATGACACCAGGCCCTATACCAATTATGTCAGCCGCGCCTCGACCGAGCTTGCCGCGCTGACCATTGAGGAAGGGCATTTCGATGAAGACCTGAACTGGGTCTGTGAATTCAGGCGCAGGGGGGATGAAGTGGACTGCGGTGCGTTCGTCTATCCGGGCATCATCCTTCGGGTCAAGCTCAATCCCAGACCCCTCAAGGGGTACAGCCACTGAATCAAATTCCCGGATGGGAATTGATAGAGAAAGAAAGGAAGGTATCACCATGAAACAAAGTATCAGACGTATCCTCTGCCTGGCTCTGGCCATGACACTGCTGTCTGTGACAGCGGTCAGCTTTGCTGAAGGCTCTGTGTACCCGATGGAGAGCGTGACGCTCACCGTCAACATGGATGACGTCCCGCGTGAAAGCATTCCTGAGTGGGCCCATGACTACTACATCTGGGATATCATTGAAAAAGAAACCGGCGTCAAGCTGGAGTGCTGGGGCGCTGACGGACGCGGCGCCGGCAACACGGAAGACATCAGCGTGATGATCGCCGGCGGCGAATATCCGGATATCTTCATCAACAACTGGCTCAGCTATCCCGGCGGACCTTCCAAGGCCATCCAGAACAACATCATTATCCCGCTCAATGACGTGATCGATCAGTACTGCCCGAACCTGAAAAAGGTGCTCGCAGGAAACGCTCAGTGGGCCAAGGACGTCGCAACAGATGACGGAACCCTGTATGTGTTCCCCATGCTGCGCGCTGCCCGTGACCAGACGTTCTACGGCTTCGGCTACAGACAGGACAAGCTCGACGAGTTCGGCCTGGAAGTTCCCACCACGCCTGAAGAACTGGAAAATGTGCTGACCGTGTTTAAGAACAACGGCATGGAATGCGGCCTGACCTTCGAGTACCGCTTCCTGTTCACCGGCGACCAGGGCTACGGCACCGCGCTGCAGTCCGGTTTCGGCCTCAAGTCCGGCTGGTATGTCGACGAGGGCAAGGTCCATTTCGGCGAGTATGAACCGAAATATTATGACTTCCTCGTGTGGCTCAACAGACTCTACACCAACGGCCTCATCGATCCCGATATGCCGTCCATCAACAAGGCAACCTCCATCGCCAAGTTCTCCAACGGTGAAGCCTGGGCCTGCATCTGCCAGTCCGCAGCCACCGTTGCCGCTCTCAAGTATCTCAACGAAGACAAGGGCTGGGTCGGCGTCGGCGGCAAGTCCCTCGCAGAAGAAAAGGGCGCTGTCCCGCAGTTCGGCCATCTCCAGAACAGCTATGCCGGCAATGCCTCTGCGGCCATTTCCAGCAAGTGCAAGAATGTGGAAGCCGCTGCCCGCTTCCTCGACTGGTTCTACGGCGAAGAAAACCTTGAAACCTTCCAGCACGGTGTTCCCGGCTTCTGCTATGCCGTGGTGGATGGCGAATACACCCGTGACCTGCAGTACCTCATCCCGCTCACCGGCGAAGGCGCGGACAACGTGTCCACCCGTATGACCTACGGCATCGTGGGTACCAACTGGCCCATGAAGATGCTCGACGGCCTCAGCCACAACTACTATCAGTTCCCGGAACCCACCGAAGTGGTCCTTGAAGTCTGGCGTGACAACAACATGGCCGCACATATCCTGCCGCCTGTGACCCTCACGGTGGACGAAGCCAGAGAGTATGCCTCCCTCTACAACGATATTGACAGCTACATGAAAGAACAGATCGCACTGTTCATCCAGGGCAGAAAGTCTCTGGACGAGTATGAGTCCTATCGCAACACCCTCAAGGGCATGGGCATTGAGCGCATGATCGAACTGGAGCAGGCTGCCTATGACCGTTATCTCCAGCGCTGAGACAATCTGACAGTGGTTCCCCTGAAAGGCATGGAGGGCTTCGGCCCTCCATGCCTCCATCGCTATAGAGCGGCAGGGCAAATTCGGGGCGTGTCTGACCCCGGAATGTGCAGGCCGTGGACTGGGAGGAAGAATCATGCAGCCCAAGATAAAAAAGTTTACCAGAGCCAATATCAGGAAGGATTTTCGGCGCAACCGGCTGCTGTATCTGATGATCGTGCCGTGCATCGTTTTTTACCTTCTGTTCTCGTATGTGCCCATGGTCGGCAACGTCATGGCGTTCATCGATTTTGTGCCTGGCATCGGCTTTAAAGGATTTTTCGTCGGAAAATGGATGGGCCTGACCTATCTTGAGGACTTTCTGCACAATACGTTCTTTTTCCGGCTGCTCCGCAATACCGTCCTGATCAGCCTGTACAACCTGATCTTCGGTTTTCCGGCGCCCATTCTGCTGGCCATCTTCCTTTCGGAGCTGCCGTTCAAACGCTTCAAGCGCATTGCGCAGACCATTACCTATCTCCCGCACTTTGTGTCCACGGTCGTCATCTGCGGCCTGATTGTCAACTTCTCCCTGAGCACGGGCCTGTTCAGCGATATCTCCGTGCTCTTCGGCGGGCCGCGGATTTCCTTCCTCCAGGACGCAAAGTACTTCCGCACGATCTATGTCGCGTCCGGCATCTGGCAGAGCATCGGCTGGAGCTCGATCATTTTCCTCTCTGCCATCACCAGCATTGATGATTCCCTCTACGAGGCGGCGATCATTGACGGTGCCAACAAGCTGCAGGAAATCTTCTATGTCACCATTCCCGGCATCATGCCGACGATTATCATCATGCTGATTCTCCAGATCGGCCAGATGATGAATGTCGGTGCGGAAAAGATCATGCTGCTCTACAATCCTTCCATTTATGAGACATCGGACGTCATCTCCACCTATGTCTACCGCAAGGGCATTGTGGAAATGAACTGGAGCTATTCGGCAGCGGTTGACCTGTTCAACAAGGTGATCAACTTTGTGCTGCTGGTTTCCGCCAATGCCATCTCCAGACGTCTCGGCGATGTTTCGCTGATGTGAGGAAGGAGGGGACAGTTATGAAAAAATCTTTGGGTGACAAGATATTCATCGCCTTTGACGTGCTGGTCATTACCCTTCTGTGCATCCTGTGCCTGTATCCGTTCCTCTATGCGATCTTTGTGTCCTTCTCCGAGCCCTCGGAGCTGGCGAAGGTGTCCGGCTTTATGTACAAGCCTGCCGGATTCAGCCTTCAGGCTTACCGGTCCGTGCTTCGCAACTACCAGATCATGAACGGCTACAAGAATACGCTGTTTATCGTCTTTACAGGCGTGGCGCTGGAATGCCTCATGACCATTCCCACGGCCTATGTGCTCTCCAGGAAAAACCTGCTCTGGCGAAACGTCATCATGATGTTTGTCGTCATCACCATGTACTTTTCCGGCGGCATGATCCCGACCTACCTCGTGATCCGCAATTACGGACTGTATGACTCCCTGTGGTCGCTGGTGCTGCCGGTGATGATCAATGCCTACAACATGATCATTGTCCGCACCTATATGGCCGGCATCCATGACTCGCTCTCCGAGTCCGCCATGCTCGACGGCGCAAACCATCTGCAGATCCTCTGGAAGATTTTTGTCCCGCTCTCCAAGCCGGCCATTGCCGTGCTCGTGCTGTACTCGGGCGTCAACCACTGGAACAGCTGGTTCCGTGCCTTCCTGTATATCGGAAAGTCCGTCAAGTATCCGCTGCAGCTGGTGCTCAGAAACCTGCTCATCAAGGGCAGCGAACTGGACATGCTCAACAATGTGTCCACGGCAGACCATGATTTCGTTCTCTCCACGCTCAAGCAGGCCAGCGTGATTGTCACGACCCTCCCGATCCTCTTCATCTATCCGCTGCTTCAGAAGTACCTCGTGGGCGGCATGATGATCGGGTCGATCAAAGAGTAAAGCATGGAGCAGCAGAAAGAAAAACTGGAAGTCGTCTACAGGCGGTATGACCTGCCGGCGGACTTTCCTCTGATCGCCCTGACCGGGGAAAACTGGCTTTCGGGACCTGCACCCGTCACCCGCGTGCATTTCCACAACTGCGTGGAGGTCGGCCTCCTTCTGGAGGGGAGCGGGTATGTGTACACGGAAAACAAGACCTACGAAATAGAGGCGCCCGCTGTCACGCTCATCCCGCCCAATACCATCCATTTCACGTATGCGCGCAGGGGCAGCATGCTGAAGTGGAACTGGCTGTATTTCCATATGAACCGGATGTGCTCGGACCTCAGTCCGGCCATTCAGAGCGAAATCGAGGATTTTCTGCAGCGCCTGAGCGGGGACTGCCTGCTGGTTCCCTCCCGGACGCATCCGGAACTGCACAGGACACTGGAACTCATCATGGATGAGATGAGCCGGAAGAACCGGGACTACCGCGTGGCGGTCCAGGGACTCGCATGCACAGCCTCTGTCATGCTCAACCGTCTCTCGGATACCGTCACGCGCCCGAACCGCGGAACGAACAAGATGATTTCGTATATCGCGCCGGCCATCAAGTATATTGATCACCATTATGCAGAGAATATCCGCATTGAGACACTTGCGGACGAATGCCATCTCAGCGGTCCGCATTTCCGGCGTCTGTTCAAGAGCGTGTTCGGCATTTCGCCCCTTGAGTATATCCAGAACCACCGCATAGAACGGGCGTGTGAACTGCTCTACAACAGCAATTATTCGATCACGCAGATCGGTTCCATGACCGGGTTTCCGGCCACGTCATCCTTTGAGAGACAGTTTGTGCGCCGCTACGGCAAGTCCCCGAACCAGTGGCGGAAGAAGGCCCTGAGCGAGGAAAACCCGAAGGTCACACGCTATCTGGAAATGGATGCAGAACGATAACACCCCTCCGGGAGACACTCTGAGCGCCATCTCCCGGGACAGACGGCCCTGACGGAAGACAGGGCTGACGTGCATGACCGGGTCCGCATGCGCAGACGGCCGCGCCAGGATTTCCTCCTTCCTGGGCAGAATCCCGGCCGTGTGATGCATGGGCCCGGTTTTTCAAATGGAATCAGGAGGGGAGGACTGGAAGTCATGACCGGAGAGAAGCGGTCATGGAGAAAGGATGGAATCATGACGAAGAAAACGCTGCTGCAAAGAGGATGGATGTTTGCAAAAGGAGACCTGCAGGGGCCCGGGGAAGAATGGAAGGGCGTGCATGTCCCGCATGACTGGATGATCACCAACACGGTGTCTGAGAACGCAGTCGGCGGACGGAGCCAGGGCTACTACGGGCTGCGCGGCATCGGCTGGTACCGCCTGATGCTGCCGCTGGAAAAACAGCCGGAGTGCCTGTATTTCCTGGACTTCGGCGGTATCATGGAGCACAGCACGGTCTGGGTCAACGGCCAGGAGGCCGGGGGCCACGGCTGGGGCTATACGCCGTTCCGTCTGGAAGTGACAGATCAGCTCCTCTCCGGGGACAATGAAATCCTGATCCGGGCGGACTGCAGTGTCCTGCCCGCGGACCGGTGGTATTCCGGTGGAGGACTCTACCGCCCGGTGTCCCTGGTCTGCGCGCCGAAGACGTACCTGGATCCCTGGAATGTGGTGGTCCGCAGTGAGATCCGGGAGGGCAGTGCCGGGGTGGAGATTGAAAGCGGCCTGGAGATACCGTTCCGGGCAGAGCTTGCGCTGGGCCGCGCAGTGTGCGCAAAGGGCGAGGGATGCGGAAAGATCCAGCTGTGCGTGAAAGACCCGCAGCTCTGGTCTGCGGAGAACCCGGTGCTGTATACGCTGAAGGTGAGCCTTGCGGACGGCACGGACGAGCTCACGATGCGCATTGGCCTTCGGGATGTCTGGTTTACAACGGACGGATTCTTTGTCAACGGAAAGAAGACGTACATGCGCGGCGTGTGCGTGCATCAGGATGTGGCGGCCGTGGGCAATGCGGCAGATAAGAACCTGTGGCGCGAGCGCCTGCTCCGTCTCAAGGGGATTGGCTGCAATGCCATCCGCGGCGCGCACCATGTGCACAGTGAAGCGTTCCTGGACCTGTGCGATGAGCTGGGCTTCTATGTCTATGAGGAATTCACCGACAAATGGCACAGCGGCTCCTATGGCCGGTATTTTGACAGTGAATGGCAGAAGGATGCGGAAACCATGATCCGCCGCGACAGAAACCGGCCGTCGGTCGTGGTCTGGGGCTGCGGGAATGAAGTGGAAAATCAAGCCCAGCCCTCGATGCTGGAGACGCTTGCCCTGCTCACGGATTTCATCCGGGGCATGGACCCGACGCGGCCGGTCACCTACGCGATGAACCCGCACTTCAAGCGCCGCTCCGGGATTGATGCGTCGAAGGTGAAGGATATCCAGAAGTTTGTCGATGAGGTCGACGAATACGAGATTGAGGACCTCGACGAGCGCGTGGAGTGCATCAGCCGGATTGCGGAGTACGTCGATGTGATCAGCTGCAATTATCAGGAGCAGTGGTTCGAAGCGATTCACCGCGCCAATCCCACGAAGCCGATCCTTGCCACCGAGGTCTATCAGTTCTTCATCGGGCATGTGGACGGCATGCAGAACTTTGACACGCATGCGCTTCCGGTCGTCGCCGGGGAACGGTTCCCCGCCTGCTGCGGAAGCTTCATCTGGGCAGGGTATGACTATCTCGGCGAGTCCATGGGCTGGCCGGCGAGAGGCTCCAACGGCGCGGTCTTCCGAACCAATGGCACTGAGCGCGCCGCGGCGCAGATCCTCAAAAGCTTCTGGAAAGAGGAACCCATGGTGCATATCAGCATCCTGGACTACAGCCTTCCTCTGGAAACGCCCAAGGAGCACTGGGGCGTGCCGCCGTATGCGGAGGTGTGGGATTTCCCGGACATTCTCCATCAGGTTTTGCCGTATCTGGTGGCCACGAACTGTGAACAGGTTACGCTGGAGTACGGGGAGAAGAAGCTGTATCTTCCGCCGCGCTCCGCCTGCCCGGGCGGATATATCACCGGCTTTGTCCCGTATGTTCCGGGCCGCGTGACGGTCACCGGATGGAAGGACGGAAAAGCGGTCTGCAGCCATACGCTCTATACGCCGGGAATGCCTGAATGCATTGTACTGGAAGCACCGGAAGAAACGGCGGCAGAGGAAGGCAAGTGCATGATGATTTCAGCCCGCGTGCTGGATGCGCAGGGGCATCCGGTAATCCGGGCGAAATGTGATGTCGCGTTTGAAGTGGAGGGTCCGGCGGAGCTGATTGCCGTGGACAACGGCTGTTTCCAAAGCCATGTGCCGTATCAGGTGACGCACGGGACTCTCTTCCATGGCGCGGTGAGTGCCGTGATCCGGCTGACCGGAGACAAGGGCCTGGTGAAGATTTCGGCCGCCTCCGGGGAAAAACTGAAAGGATCTGTGGAAATCCACGTGACAGAGTAAACGAATCGTCTGCGGGCAGCCGCAGAGACACCATGGAATTGAGAAAAGCACCTGTCGGAGGAATTCTGACAGGTGCCATTGTTTTGAAGAGACTGATCAAAAGTCGGTCTCTTTGTTACTGTGGAATAGTCAGCGTACGTTATGCTGAAATCGGGACCGAACTTGACAGACAAACTTTTTGAATACATATACGTCAAGATCAGGAGACTGATTGGGGCTGGTCGAAAGCCTTGGGTCCATCTGCAGGCAACTCGTAACATCTGCCGAGGAATGCTGGGAGGGAACACTTCCGGTTTTTCAAATTATTTATGCTGGGATCCAGCTGATTGCCGGCTGACATTTCTTATCTGCACAATCAGTCAGATATAGATTGATCAGTGTCTGATGGGGAAGACCAGTTTTTTTCGATAAAATGGCACAGTGACTCTTTTGGCCCGGTTCCACGCAGTTGTGAAGGCAGACCTTGCTGACTGTACTTTTGCCGGCCCCCGGTTCCCGGGCGATCTCTGAATATCTTTTTCTGCAGGTCCGCATGGGACCTCTCTTTCATTCCGTTCAATCTGCATCATCCAAAGAACAGCGTATGGAGCGATTCGGGCATGGAGGCAAACATCATCTGCACGACAGTCTGACCGGGGGTGATGTTATCCTTCATCAGCCACTCCCGGGTCATGCCGACCGAGCCATAGCAATAGAGACGAATACTGTACTGTGTCTGGGTATCGAGCACATCGGTGCCCAGTTTCTCTTTTGCCAGGCGGGAATACCGCTCCACGAAGTATTCCACCATATACGACCACATAGGATTCTGGGACTGATCCTCAAAGGCGCGCTTATAGAAGATGAAATCCTGCCGCATCAGGTTCATGCTCTGTGCAGAAGATTCCAGGGAGATGACATCCGTCTGAAGCGCCTTCTGACAGAACATCCAGGCCATGAGATCATACTTGTCCTTAAAGTGATAATAAAACGTCGGACGTTCAATTTCTGCCTCTTTGCAGATGTCCGTTACAAAGATTTTTTCAAGCGGCTTTCTGACCAGGAGCCGCTTCATGGCCTCTGCGATCCATCGCTTTGTCCGCTGCGCCATTTCTGTCCTCTTTTCTTACAGAAATTCAATTCTGTAACACTTTCTATCATTATTGTACTTCTGTATGTGGAACTATGCAAGCAGAGATCGTAGAATAGCCCTGCAAACGATGAAACGGAGGAATGCAGCCATGGATTTTCTGGAACTTGCAAAGCAGCGCTACTCGGAACGGTTTTTCGACAGCCGTCCCGTTGAACAGGAAAAACTGGACCGGATTCTGGAGGCGGGCCGCGTGGTGCCTACTGCCTGCAACTATCAGCCTCAGCACTTCTATGTGATCCGCTCTCAGGAGGGACTGGCCAGGCTTCGTCAGGTGACGCACTTCCATTACAATGTCCCCCTGATGATCCTGGTCTGCTACGATGCACGCGAGGTCTGGCGCAATCCCGGCGACCGGTATTACGAGAATTACAACTCAGGAGAGCAGGATGCCAGCATCGCCGCCACCACCATGATGTACGAAGCGGAGGAGGTGGGTGTCCATACGATCTGGATCCGGGGTTTTGACTCCAAAACGGTCGTGGACACCTACGGCCTGCCGGAGTACATGATTCCCGTGATGATGCTGGGCCTTGGCTATCCCAATGAGCGCGCGAAGGCCAATCCCTGGCATTTCAGGCGAAAACCCATCGAGGACTATGTGACCGAACTGTAAAGGGAAGCATGCGCGGACAGAGTCTGTGAGATGCCCTGCATGAACGGACCTGCGCGCGGAACCCAACATCCAGAAGTAAGACCCAAAAGGAGACTGTTCCATGCATTTTACTGAAACTGTTTACAGAAACCCTTACTGGCCGACCTGGCCGCTTTTGCAGATCACCCAGGGCTGCACGCATAATGCATGCAAGTTCTGCACCATGTATAAGGATGTGCCCTTCAAAATGCAGCCCATGGAGTGGATCGAGGAGGATCTCATGGAACTCCGGGCCATGGATCCGGATGCCCGGACCCTCCAGCTGCTCAGCGCGAACCCCCTGGCCCCCACGTATGACAGGCTGGCTCCGATCCTTGAAAAAATCAACGCCGTCCTGCCGCATATGGAAATGATCTATGCCGCAACGCGCGTTACGGATCTGCGCAACAAAAGTGTGGAAGAACTCAGGAAACTCAGGGACATGGGCCTGAAGGAAATCTCCCTGGGCGTGGAGAGCGGGGACGACTGGACGCCGGAGCGGATCAACAAGGGGTATCATGCGGAGGATATTCTGGAGCAGTGCCACAGGCTGGATGAAGCGGGCATCCGCTACTGGATGACCTTCCTCAACGGCGTGGCCGGGAAGGAACACAGTGGGGAGCATGCGATCCATTCCGCTGAGATCTTCAGTCAGTGCAGCCCTATGGTTGTGGGCACCGGCGGGCCGACGCTGTTTCCCGGCACCCCGCTTCTGGAAGAAGCGGAGCAGGGCCTGTTTACGCCGCTCAGTGAGCAGGAGATGCTGACGGAACTGAGAACCTTTGTCGAGCATCTGACGTGCGACTGTGCCTTCATCACGCACCATACCATTTCCGGCGTGAATCTGACAGGCCCTGACTTTCTCCAGCGCAGGGAGAAGATCCTCACCGCGCTCGACCATGAGATCCGGCACGGGGATCTGGACAGGATGGCCGCCGTCCGCAGGAACAAGAGAACACTGTGAAAAAGCGGAGTACGGAAAGGTGAAACTGCGCAAAAGCCGCTGGCATGAACAGAGCATGCCAGCGGCTTTCATAGTAGTATAAAGCGTCTGATTCAGTGTGCCGGTAAAGCTCCATCCACCTTGATGGGCGGGGGAGAAAGCGGTCACCTGAATGCCATGACGCATTTTTCATTCAAAGCAGATATCCGACCGCTTTTCGGGCAGCGGCGCTTCGTCGCCCAGATAGAAGGAGGCGAACCCGACCTGGTTGTAGCAGATATTCTGGTTGGCCGCGGAATTGCGGTACCACGGATCATGCATGAGGCAGCGGATGCCGTATTCCGTAGGTGCCAGAGTCTGCACAATGACAATATGGTTCTCATCGTCCGTCAGGATGAGCTCTTCCCGCCAGTCGCCGAACAGGTCTGCCTTCAGGGTGGGGGTCTTCTTGCTGCCGGTGGAAATCAGACCGGTGGTGAGGTAGGGGAGGAACTGCAGCGTATCCTGGTCCGGGACATGCACTTCGCTTCCGTTGCATGCATAGTGGGTCAGGCCCGGGCCGAACCAGACGGCATTTTCTCCCTGCGGGATGCCCCTGGGGCAGTCGGTCTCGAGCAGGACGCGTCCGTCGGTCAGGCTGCGCACGCGGTGTCCGCATTCGGACCCGCCTGCCATGGCGCCCGGCCAGCGGTTGGAGAAGTTGCCGGCGACTGAGCCCTCATCGTCATCCCCGGAGAACTCACCAAAGATGAGGGAGCTTTCCTGAACCAGCCCGTCCTTCTCCCGCCTGAGGCCGCGGTTGGGATCATGGGCTTCCGGTCCCGGCAGCCAGCCGAACTGATGCCCCGTGTGCCGGTTGTCGAGCGTGTATTCCTCGGTGCCGGAATAGAGGCGGACATCCCCCTGGGCGTTGACCGGGAGCAGTGCGCTGCGGTCACCGTGCTGAAGGCCGGCCCAGGCATTCCCGGGGGTCCTGCGGATTTCCTCCGTGGCCAGGTTCTCACCGAATTCCGGCTGATGGCCTGTGCCGCCGAGCATGGGCAGGATATCCCCGCACAGAACCCGCGGAAGCAGGTACTTCCCGTCCTCGGACAGACTGAGATTCATGCCCTTGAGCACGACCTCGTCCCGGCCGTCCCGGTCGATGTCCGCCATGTCCGTGAAATGGTTTCCGCGGGCGCGGTAAAGATCCGGACCCTCGCCGAGTGTCCAGCAGGCGGGATTCTCTGAATCAAAGATCGCAGGCGGCAGGAGCTTGGTTCCCTGCATGGTATAGGCGGCCATGGTGGTCCGCTGATAATATCCGCGCTGGATGACCGCGTAATAGTTTTCGCCGTCGAGGCACGCGACGCCGCCCGCATACCGGTTGGCGCGGTTGCCCTGACCGTCTCCCCATACCGGGTACTTCCAGCGGTGCGCAAGGAAGTATCCGTCTTTTTCCTGCATGACCTGCACCTTGTAGCTGTCCATGGTGTCAGCGCCGGGCAGCGGAACGGTAATGGTGCAGAAGTTTCCGCGCTGGGTCATGGGATCCAGGGCAAAGCTGTCCCCGTCTGCGGCAACGGAGGTCCAGGGGAACGCGTAATCCACGGTATCGAGGATCACGCCCTGCTGCCCGTCATATCCGATGGCGGTCACATATTCCCGGTGTCCCGGACCCATGGGGCCGATGTGATACGATTTGATCCAGGCCTTTTTGGCGGGATCATTCGGGCCGTCATTGCCCTCTGTAAACACGGGATAGCGGTAGCAGATGTCAAAGGCGTTGAAGAGCGACCATTTGCGTTTGAGGTCCTCCGTGTTTCCTTCACTGAAATCCCGGATGAAGCGGTCGGTGGTGCACTCGAGTCCTTCCTCGCCGCCGACCACGTGCTGCGGATCTTTCGGATAGACCACGCAGCCCCTGTCCGCATCCCAGAATCCGACCCGGGTGCCCGGGGCCGTCTTCAGGATGATTTCCGCACGGCCGTCGCGGTTGAAATCCTGGACATGGAGCATGGTTTCATGATCATTGGAGGATTTCACGTTGTATCCCATATCAATGCGCATGAGCAGTTTGCCATTGAGCTTATAGACATCAATGTATTCCGGCGCGCTGAGGTTGAAATCAGGGCTGTAAATGGGATCGGAGAACATGGGGTCCGGGCTCTCCGCGCGCCACTTCACCACGATTTCGTACTCGCCGTCGCCGTCGAAATCGCCGACTGTCATGTCCTGCGTATGGTACTCTGAAGACAGGCTCGTCTTAACCGCACCGTCAGGCGTCCGGGCAAAGGGCAGGGATTCCCCGCAGTCAAGCGCCCGCACGTAACGGATGAAAGCCGCTTCCAGCTCTTTGTAGAGTGCATCGGTGATTTTCCCGTTTTCAAGGCCGGACTTCAATTCAAGCGGTGCGCCGAGATAGCCGGAGAGCTTTTCTGTCACTTCGCGAAGGAACGCTTCGCTGACAGTCTCTCCGCTTTCATACGGCTCTCTGAAGGAGCGCAGGAGATCCATATCCACCCGGTACCAGTCTTCACCGTTTTCCAGGCGGAACACGCTCCGGTCAAGTTTGCATCCGGGGCCTACAGAAACACCACGGTAGGTAAAATGGGCCAGCGGGACTCTTTCGGGCGGAGGGCACATCGGGATCCGATGCACCGCAGCGCGGAAAGCCTGGCCGTCGGCCCCGGAAAGAGCTTCCAAAACAGGCATAGAGGTTTCCTCGCGCGCGCCTTCCACACCGCCTGTCACAGGGGCCACCGCATACACATCCCCCGGCTGTCCTTCCGGATCCACATAGCAGCAGGGCGTGGTGTTCTTTTTGACAATCCCCGGGTTCCCGTCATAATGACTTTCCGGCGCCACATCCCGGGGGCCGATCTCAGTCAGGCACTCCCAGGAACCGTTGTCCCGGCTGCGGTAAACCCGCCAGCTGATGCCGTCCGGTTCGTTGCCCAGATATCTCCAGCTCAGGTACATTCCGTTTTCCACACGGGCGGCTGTCAGCCCCCGGTTCAGGCGTTCCATCCTTCGCATATCAGGTGCTCCTTTTTGTTCTGCTTGTGTCCGACCTCCGGGAATCACCCGGTCTCCCGGTTTTGTGTCGTGGGTCATGATAACCCAAAGACCGGCTGAATGCAATATGCCGGAAGGACTGTATTCTTCATTCAGCGCGGTCAACAGATCTTCATCGATGATCTTCAAATGGTCAAAGGGCTCGGACTGCACTCCCTGCATGTGGTAAATCCCGATGTAGATCGGGTTGTCGATGAGAGACCGGATGCTTATTCACGTTCAATGAACAATGCCGTCAAAGTATCCTGCTTCTGATGAAGAATACGGATAATATACACTTCATCTTCTTCATTGACCAGATAAAAAATACAATAATTCTCGCAAGGCAGATAACGATACTCTGTATGAATCGAAAGCATTGCGTCCAACGGTCTTCCATGGTTAGGGAAGCTTCGGAGGTCTTGGGCTGCTGCACGCAATTCATGGATGATTCGCCCGGCAGCAGTCGGATTGCATAGTTCGTCCCTGATATAGTTCCGGATATTGATCAGGTCTTTCCGTGCTTCTTTTGAAACAATCACTCGGGCCATTGCTTATTCCTCCAGACCTTCAAAAGCCTCCTCAATCGTCAGGCCGCCTTCTGTCCGCAGAGATTCTATGCCTTTGGAAAGGGCTGCAAGAAGCTGAACCGTTGCTTTCGTTTTTTCATATTCAACCATACTCTGAACGACGTATTTTCCGCGCCCGTTCTTTGTCAGATAAACAACAGACCCATTATCACAACTGGAGAGGACTTCAGAGTAATTCTTCAAATCTGAGATCGGCACAATATTCGTCATAAAAAACATCTCCTTTCCCCTATAATATACCTGAATATAACGGCAAATTCAACGGTAAATCTGACTGGAATGCTTGTTGGCATATCACGATATCTCAAAATCTTCCGGGCTTCGAAGCTGATCCTTCTTCTTTTTCAACAATACAGGATACTCGGATGTCCCGTCTTCCAGTTTCTTCTGCCGGCTGCAAAAAACATGTCTTTCGTAAAAACGTATCGCCATTGTATTCTTTTCCAGCGCCAAGAGATGATTCGCATCGTGTTTCTTTTCTGCCTCCGGATGCTGCCTGTGGCTTATCGCTTTCGGATCGGGAAAAACATAGAATCACGCCCGGCTTCTTCAGGTCAGAAAAAGAAACGCTTAAGATGAAGACCTGATTCAGAATCAGGCGTTTTTCAATGCCCTCTATGATGAAGAAACACGCCAGTCCTGCGATGGTCATTTTGCAGGTCTGTACAAGAGCCCCGGTCAGACGGAAGGCGGACTCGGCTTTCCTGATCTGCCGGCTGAAGGTGCGCATATTGCGCGGGAAACTGCCGGAATCCAGCGACAGCGCGGCCGCCGGTTCGCGCAGGGTTTCAGCCATAACCGTTCACCTCTCTGATTGCAGGAGTCAGAGAAAATGGTAGAATAACAAAGATGTTTTTGGCACAACACTCCAGCCTGCTGTCATCTACCTCCTGATTGCCTTGGCCTGATCGTTCACATCGATGGGGTCACAGGTTCGAAAAAAATTTTTTGCAGAGGCACAGTGTCCAGCATAGTCTTCAGAGAGTACTATCCTCATACCAGGCAGCTCTCCTTTCCTTTGCCCCTACACTCTTACATGTAAAAATCCGAGCAATTTAACACCGGGAAAAAAATATTTTTCAGCCGATGTGACCATGCTGGATTGCATTCGGAAGTCTTCGCATCATCCTGGTTGAATGGCTGAATAGCACCAAAATAGCCCTGCGGCATGCAGACGCAGAGCTTATAAGAGGGGAAAGCAGTTGGAACTCTCTGTCAAGGGGATAAAGAAAAGCACCAGCGTTCGCCAGTGCTTTCGATCCACCTTTACATGATACATTTTACCACTGATGCTGGGTGGCCTCAAGGTGTCCATAGGTGCCTTTACAGTGTGGCTTGAGTGTCTTTTGCGTCGTGTCTTATAGATTGTATGCATATGAACTTTGCAGTACAGCCTGGACAGTTGCTATGCTGCAAATTGGTCAACGGATGCTGGCTCCATCATGAAGCCATAAACGAATCCAGATCAGTTTTCCTGGTATTACCGTGGAGCCACAAACGGAGCCAGAATGGATTCGGCATATGCAGCCGACATCAGCAGACTGAGGCAGAATTTTACTGCAATAATTGTTTTGCGAAAGGTCTCCTCCTCGATTTCGTCTTCTTTTCTCACTTTCTGTTTTTGAGCGCGGATACCAGCGCAGCCACGTCCCATATAATCAGCGCGGCGATCACCGCGGCAAATCCGCCTGGCGACAGCTCGATGGTCCTGAACAGCGTCATATACCCACGGCCGGAGGAATAGACGCTGGCGCCGTACAGGCCGATTATGACCGTAAAAATGATGCTGATGACCGCGTGGGTCATATTGCCTTTGCTGACGCGTTCCGCCTGCTCCTCCCGGGCATACGCTGCCTGCTGTTCCGCGGCTTCCTTTTCCTGCTTTCGCGCCTCCATGGCCTTCTGTTCTTCCTCGGTCAGGGGCACGCCGCTCTCTATGCGTTTGGCCAGGGCCTCGTCCTTTTCCCGTTCAGCCCGGCGTCCGGTCTCGGCTTCGGCTTTCAGGACGGAAGCGGATCGGGCGCAACGGTTGATTTTTTTCGCCATAACGGCCAGCACAAGCAGCCCCAGGAAGGGGAAGAACAGCGCAAAAATGGGCAGGAACATACGGCCCGGACTCAACTCAAATCGCGCCTTGAACACCAGAACGCATCCCGCGATCAGGGAAATGAGCCAGCCCGTGAACACCACGAAGATGCCCAGACCGTTTAATGTGCTGCTGGGATGCACGCCGGCGCAGATTGCGATACCCCCGATCATCAGCAGGTAGCCGATCAGAACGGCGATCCAGTTCCCTTTGGGGCTTGTGCCCTTTTCCCGGCTGCAGTCCTCGCAGGCGTGAAGGCAGAATTCGCCCGGATAAGTCACGTCACGTACACCCGTATATGGCTTTACGGTCACCGTATCCTTTCCCGCCTGGGGGATAAACCAGACGGTGGTGCATTCCTTTTCTCTGCCGCAGATGCTGCAAAACCGGTTGTTGATGTATTTTGCCATCGAAAGTCACATCCTCTCATTCATTGATTTGAGGCCATTCACCGGCATCTGCCCGTTTCAGGAGCTCTTCCTGGCCGTTGAAATGAAGGATCAGCGTATCGCCCTCGATCCGGAAGCTTCCCTCAAGCAGCTGCCCCTGGGCCCCGATCTGCAGCAGATCCAGCTTCCTACCTAATGCCTGAAAGATGAGGCTTGCGGAATACAGGCTTTCACCGTCCCAAATGGCCGTCGTCAGGCGGTAGCCGTCCTCATGGAACCGATAGTACTCAGTTTGGCCTTCTGCCTCCGCTTTCCACAGCCCGATCAGTTCCGGATCTGCCCGGTATGGAAAAACCTCTGCTGGTTGAATGATCAGCCCCTGCTCCAGCGCGGCGATGCTGACCCGGAGAGCGGGCCGCACGCAGGTGTGATTCCAGCAGTACCAGTCGTAAAAGGCCGTGCTTCCAAGACCATCCAAATAGTTGTCGTAAACCATGCCCTGCTCCCGCAGAAGGAAGGGCCACAATTCACGGGAAAGCAGCAGCTCTGGCATATCCTGCCAGAAAGCACTGTACTCCCGCAGCGCCGGCATGGGCATCCTCCATCCCGTTTCCGTCTCCGCTGCTGTGGGCAGAAGTCGGATTGCCAGCTCGGTGTAAGCATCAGCACGGGGGATATCCCGCACTTCTTCCCAGTGGGTTGAGCCGTCCAGAGCCAGCCGGATCAGCACGCTGTAGGATGGCATGGACAGTCGATTTTCACTGGCGGCATAGAAATCGGTTGTTCCGAAAAAGAAATACCGCTCTGTTTCCTCGCTGCTGAGCACAAACGCTCGGTCGATGGTATCGCATTCCGGCGCTGTCGCCTCAACCTTTTCTCTCCAGCGATACCACGAGCGCTTGCCTCCTGCGGTATGCAGCGGGGTTTCGGTGATAGCATTGCGTTCCTCCTCGGAAAAGGCGCAGACAAGAAAGGTCTCGTTGAGCCAGGCGCGCAGATCGCTGTCCGCCCAACTGACCAGCTGATCCTGCATATCGGAATATGAACGATAGGCTATCTCATATTGCGTGATCAGCAGCAGCGTATCGTCGTTTGCTTCCAGCACCAGCCACTGCAGAGGTTCCGGACCGTTATCGGGATCACCGTCCTGCTCGTAGTGGCCAAAGATCACTGTATCCCCTTCGGAAATCACGGAAGTTTCCGCAAAAGAAGGGAACGGCAGGACCAGCATCAGGAGCAGAAGGATGCAAAGCAGTTTTTTCATGGATAAACTCCTCTTTCATCTGCCAAAAGCGTATCGGCGTCTTGTCGGGGTTTAAGCTGTCTCCGCCAGCTTCTTCAGCTTGTCCAGCAGCGCGCTGTGGCCAGCGGGCGCCAGGCCAAAGGCGGAAAACACGCCCAGGCCCATTTCTACCGCGGAAACGCATACGGGCAAGGTTTTTACATGGATTGACCCTGTGCCGGAAATTTCCCTGGCCAGGACGTCCAGCGCTGCCTTTTGATCCGGCGGCACCTTGTCGGACGCCACCTGCAGGTCGCTGAGCAGGATTTTGATTTCCTCCCCGGTCAAATGCTTGCGCAGATCCACCCGCCCCCCGGCAGGTGCTTCTTTTGTATTGATGCGCTTTCCGACCAGCAGGTACAGCACCAGGAATGTTACAAGCAGAGCGCCCAGGGCATAAACAAGCGGAGCATCACCGCCCACATTGGTGGCGAAGCAATAGATCATCACAGCGCCGCCCACCAGGGCAGCCGGGATCGCGCAGATCATTTGCGCTTTTTTGCTCATGGGTTTCACTTCCCTTCTTCCTCACGCGATCTCATTCTTCAGAGGCGGTAGGGGGATATTTCGCCAGCATGTCATCTACCGCCGCTTGGTCATAATACAGGGCGACCAGCGTCACCGGGTCAATGACGCCTGTTTCCTTCAGGCCGTAATCCTTTTGCAGCTGCATGACCGCGTTCTTCACATCTGCATCGAATACGTCATCCAGACTTCCTTCAAGATAGCCCCGGTCAATTAGCGCCTGGCGCATCTTGATGATCCCATCGTTACGCGTGCCGATAATGGCAGTGCCTCCGTACCAGTTCAGAATCATGCTGACCAGTTCCTGAAGCTCGGCGGTATTTTCAAAATCCGGGGGATTTTTCCAGAATTTGCCGGGATGGCCAGACAGGGTCGTGGACTGGCCCGGCGATCTGGTTTTTTTCACGCTGTACCTATAATTACTGCCGGATAGCTGGTAGGCGAAGAAGGTCACTTCGCTGGAATAGCCTTTCGAAGTATAGCCGCCGCCGCTGTAGTTGGCGTAGAATTTGTAGAGCTGCCGGGCGGAAATCAGTATGTCCGCCTGATCCGGGTCTTCCACGAACCGGATGGCTCCCCGGGAAGCTTCCTCAATCTCCCCGGCCCATTCCTTCAGGTACTTGGTGATGGAGGCAACCAGGCCCTTTTCACGCACGGGATACATGCCATCTTTGTTGATGCCCACTTCGCACTCCAGGCTGGTGACCATGTAGGCGTTCAGGGGCTTGGGATTGGCGGGGGTATACCAGTCGAGCGTCGCGGGTTCTTTCCAGGTCATTTCCTCAGGGGATTTTCCGTATTTTTCTGCCAGATGCTGCATGGTGTCATAGCCAAGGGCCGCTTTGTCCCGGGGCTGACCGGGAACAAACGTTGCTTCTTCCCCCAGGCACCCCAGGGGCGTCAGCGCCAGGCAAAGCGCCAGAAGAATAATGACAGACTTTTTCATGATGTGTTTCCCCCTTTATTTGATTTCAGCAGATTGAATCACGTGTTCAGCCATGCCGCATGCTTCCTCCCCGGTGAACATCAGCACCAGGGCCGTCCTGCCGCCGCCAATCGCATAGAAGGCCATGGGCCCCGCGGACACAGTGCCACGGATCACCGCAGCGTGCCGCCCGCCGATTTCTGTCATTTCAGCGTTGGCCTCCACCTTTGTGGATTTGGGCAGAGCGTTTGCCGCAATGACAGGAGCCAGAGTGTCAGCGTATTCAACATCCAGAGAATAGGTTTTTGCCATGATGATGCAGTTGGGATCGTCCGGATTGATGAAGGCCACGGCTGTACCCTGATCCAGCATGCTGTAATGCGAAGGATAATCCAGGGCAAACACAGCGTTTTCCCAGCGCAGAAAGCCTTCTGCGCTTTCCGTGGGCGCATCCCCCAACAGCTCCACCGAATTAAGAAAATCCCCTTCCAGCGCAATGGCCGCATTGCCGACCAATACAAAGCCGACCAGATGCCTGTTCCCGGTGAGAACCAGCATCACGGCCTCCTGCCCGGTTGCACGCCAGGAGCCCAAAGCTCTGATTCCGTGCAGTTCGCCGCTCCGCATCAGGGTATATTCCCCGGTGAGCGCCAGGTTTTTTCCGCCGTACGAGGCGATCCAGTCCTCAGCCAACGGCGCGTCATGCTCCGTGTCGCCGGTAAACGCATACAGATCACTAATAATGGCAAATGTTAGTACAGCACTGTCCCGTTCCGGCGAACCCAGCACGATATCCCCGTTGTCGGCCGTATCACAGCTCCATGAAGCCGGATACCGGAAGGCGTAAAGCTCATCACGGTATTCCACTGTTTCCTCCGCCAATGCAACAGCCACGAAGATCAGAATCAATGCGATACAGAGTACAAGTATTCTTTTCATGGATACGCGCCTCCCCAGATTATTTCTGTTTCCGGATTGCCTCAAGTTTTTTGACCAGTTCCCGGCTTCCGCTTTTTGCTTCATGAAATGCTTCATTCATGTTGATAGCGCTGATGCAAAGGTCGAGCCCTTGCTTAAAGGGGATGGCCACCCCCTCTTTGATGGTTTCCGCCATCGCGCTCATCATGGCGCTTGTTTCGCCCGGAACACGGGCAGCCGTCGTATTCAGTTCCCCAATCAGCAGTGCAGTCTCCTCCGCAGAAAGCAGCGTCTTCAGATCGATGGACTGCAAGTCCTTCTTTTTCCCAAATTTAAAAAGTCCCATGATCGCACCTCACAGACATCCTAATGAAATCGTTGTTCATGACTTCGGTTTCACTTCTGCATGAACTTCCACCCAACCCATTCAGCTGTTCATTCACTAAGCTATATCTTTTTCTTCCAGACATCTTTGAAACCTGCGGCGCAGAAGCTGGCGCTGTGCCCAGGCGGATCCATCAGCTCGCCGCTCCTCACGATACCATCATCTGTCAACGGCTCATTAAAAACGCCGCGGTGAATACCTGCAGGGGACAGGAGCTTTTCAAGGAACGTGTCGGATGACAGCATTGCTTCAATATGGTCCAGCCTTGAAGCGTCACCAGACAAGCCGATAACATACTCATTGGCAGAGCCAGCCAGCGTAGCGGTGGAGTCTCCGCTGGATAGGGCAATGCCCTCCATGTCGGCGGCGGAGATCACCCGCGCAACGGCCTGTCCTGCCACGCGGCCATACACGCCGCCGCCCAGTTTTTCAATGTCCAGATAAATGAGCAGCGGAGCATCCGATGCCGGCATAGCCGCTTTTGCCCGACTCTGTGCAAGCGTCGCGGCGTACTCCACCAGCTTCTTTTCCTCAAACTGGCGCAGAGCGCGTCCGGTGGAGTCTGTAGGCTTCTGAGAACCCAGGAACACCGGGCGTCCCTGCAAGGCGCTCTCCAGCGGCACCAGGTCGTGAGCCTGACAGAGCTCCCACTGCCTGTTCTGCTTCCACACGATGGCGTCCGGAGCCGCCGCCAGCAGCTGATCCGGGGCATCCGGGTTTGTGCCGGCAATGATTCTCTTCGACGCTGAGAAACCCCGGACGAAAATGACGGTGCAGATGGTAGCGATGAGTGCAAAAACTGCCGTGAGCGCCACCGTGCCTCCTCCGAGGCGCGGGTTTGGATCGTTGGTCAGGAAAAGTTCCCCCACCACCGGCAGCGCAGCCAGTAGCCATGTGATGACAGCCAGCACGCTGCCAATGACCATGGCCCGCTTCTCCTTCGCTATGCGCGACAGAATATACTTGTGTACATCCTCCCGTTCCACCGAGCCCTTCAGCACACCAACGATCTCCATCTTCGCATTGCTGCGTCTTATTTCAATGAACTCCCGCTCGTAAAACGCCATGACAATGCCTCCTGTTCCTGCAGTGTTTCTCTCAATCAAGCCGCTCCGCCAGATCTACCAGATCCATTTGGATCTCACAGGTCCCGCTGTTTTCTCCGCTAACAAGAGTCATCTGTGCTGGCAGGTCACGATGTTCTCCCGATAAAGCAGCGCGCCTGTGGCCAAATGAATGGCAGCGGTCTTTCTCGTGCAGCCACAGGCGTTCAAGAGACCGCCATAATATCCTGCCACAATGAGCTTCGGAGACCCGATGATTCATGTCTCCGCCTCAGCCTGATCGGTGGCAAGACGATTCGCCGGCAGCGCCGTAAAGGTTTCTCCAGAATCACAGTCGGTGTTGACAGTCTGGATGTTCCAGGCCCTGCTGATGACCAGCGCAATCATCTTTCTTTCCGCTTTTTCACCTGTCGCTTCCTGATCAACATGCTCCTCTTTGTCACTGTCAACCGCCTATGACCGCATCATAGACGTATTTCGTCACTTTGTCCTCGCTCATGAAGCCGACAGACATCGGAATCGCTTCTTTGTATTCGGAAGGGTTGTAATAGATCACCTGCACGTAGTAGCGAATTTCACCGCCTGCAACAACATTCGAGGTAAGCTCATTATTCAGGGAAAAGTCTGCATTGCTCCAGCCTTTTCCGTCGCCCGTCCAGTGAAAGCTTTCTTTATCGTACAGCATCTCCCCAACGAGCTTTTGTGCCTCAATCTCGTAAGCAGCTGTGTTTCGGCAGCTGTAGCCGAACACAACATACTGGTACTTTTCATCACTCTGCCGCGTCTTGTCATACTTGAAGACGATCGGGTAACCAGATGTGAATACGCGCCTGATCCGATCCACCGTTTTCACGCATTCAAGAGCATAGCTGCACTCCTTGGTGGTCAGGAACGGCTCGCCCATCGCAAGGTGGACGGTCAGCGCCTCTTCGCTGCGCTCCTTCAGCACTGCGTTTTCCGGATAATAGATGTCCATGTTGCCGCCAACGCCGTGGTAAACGATCTCCATTTCCACCGCGTCATTGCCCGCGAGGAAGCGGAAGTCGCCGTTCTCCTCCGTCGTGCTGTCCTTGAGCGAGTATCCCGCTTCGGCCATGGCTGTACCCAGAGCCTGATAGGCGTTCTCGGACACGTAGGAATAATGATAGACGAGCCTTCCGTCATCGTTCATCTTTACGCTCTCATGGTCGTACCAGCTCACCTGTTCCAGGCTCGGCATCACCACAGCTTCCGGCGTCTCCTCCTCGGGAGCGGGTTCGGAAAGTGGTGGCAGTATGGATTCGGCAAGGCAGGCTGTGGTCATAAGCATGATGAGTACCAAAGCAAATGAAATGATAGTACGCATAGGTATCCTCCTTTAGCTGTCGTTAGGTCGTTTAAACAACAATCCATCTGTTAGTCAAGCCACTCCGCCAGGGCTTCCAGACCCATTTGGATCTCATAGGTGCCGCTGTTCACTCCGCTGCCCAGTGTGACCTGTGCCGGAGGCTGTCGGGTTGCGATGTTCTCCCGATACAGCAGCTTGCCTGTGGCAAGATCAATCACGGCAATCTTCGTCGTACAGCTGTAGGCATTGAAGATCCCGCCATACGATCCTGCCACTGTGAGCTCAGGATACACGACGATCAGTGAATCCGCCTCAGCCAGATCGGTGGCAAGCCGGTCTTCCGGAAGCACTGCAAAGGTTTCTGCGGAATCATAGTCGGTGCTGACGGCTTCAATGTTGCCGGCCTTGCTGATGACCAGCGCGATCACTCTGCCCTCCGCTTTTTCACCTGTCGCCTCCTGTGCCGCACCTGCGCGGTACACTTCCAGAAGCCGCGTGTCGGCCTCCACTGATGCGATCTGGGCCAGCGCAGACTCGTCCATGTCCTCGCCAAGGTCATACTGTTCTGCCGCCAAACCATTGATCATGAGCCCGGGCGATGCCGCACGTTCAGCTGCCAGCCAGACGCGGAAATCCGGGTCAGCGCTCAGAATGCTGCCACGCTCAGCAGTCACATGCAGCGTCTTCAGGGATGCACATGTCCTGACCGGGCGGCTGTTTTTATCCAAAAGATCTGCCTGATCCCCGGCCCATTCCGCCTTCAGCAGCAGATCCATTTCTTCCAGTACGGGCAGTTTCTCAAAATCCGGGAGACGCGGACTGCCGTGACTGTTCAGTGTAAACTTCAGTTTCTTTACATTCGGGCAGTCCGGTAGATAGTCTGAACGTGCAATCCCCAGCGCAGTCAGACAGCCGGAATTCCTCCAGCCGCTGATATCCAGCGATGTATAAAGATTCAGAGTCCGGAACTCAAACTGGTCCAGAAACCGGATGGTATCCTTATGGTCGCTTTCGCCGCTTTGCATGTACCCGGTCAGGTACAGTGTAACATCCTGCCCATTGAAGGCATCCGCCAGCAGTTCTCCCAGCCTGACCCTGTTACCGCCACTGTAAAAGGTAACAACATATGCGCCTGAAGACGTCGTAAAAACACACCGCTCCGGATGCTCTATGCCCTTTGCCAATGCACAGCAGGGACCGTCAGCCTCACAGCGCAGCATCATTGCGTCAAACAATTCTTTATCTTTCGTTTCATACCGGAAAATGATATCGAAGAAATCCGTCGTGCCCTCTCCGGAACGGGCATTCAGGCTGTTTTCGAGCACCTTGATCCGTTTGGGCGTATAGGCAGTGGTGCCGTCGGGATATACCAGTTCAAACTCCTCCATGCGCTCACCCAGAAGCCCCAGAGGTACACCCTCACAGGCTACGCGTACAAGATACTGCTGGTTGTACAGTGTTTCATAGTGCATCGGCGTCAATGTATATCCATGCCATTCAAGGATCGTCGGCTCCTCCGCCAGGCAATCCAGCGCATATAGCGGCAGAAGCATCAAAAGGAGGGCGAGTATCTTTTTCATTATGTGTCACTCCCTGTTCATTTACGCCTCTCAATTGTTCATTTCGCGTATGATCATGCTGCACCGGCGGCATCATGGCGTTCTACCGCGCCGCCTCCACCAGCGCTGTCAGCCTGGCAAAGGCCTCCTCGTCGCGGTACTCGCCGCTTGCCCCGGAGCGGATGGGGATCCCGTTTATGGTCTGCACCTCGATGGTCCGGGGAGGCTCCTCGGTGGCGATCTTTTCCTTGTATAGCTTCCCGGTTTCAAGGTCAGCCAGGACCAGCCAGGTGTTCGTGCGGTTTGCCGGGCCGTATTGGCCATAGAAGCCAACGTTCACATAAACCGGATAGATCAGCGCTGCCCAGCGGGCAGAGGCATAATCCGCTGCCCGGTACTCCCGTGGGAAAGCCCACTCATCCTTGGAGGTTGCTGTCAGCACCCTGGGAATGGCTTCCTCCCCGGAGGATGTGTAATAGGCTACGATCACATCGCCGTCAATGGCAGCCTTCTGAATGGCTTCGCCACTTCCGTTGATCGCCTGTACGTGCAGCGCGTTTAGGGCTGCCAGGTCCTGAGGCAGGGGAGTAGGCGACGGAGTGGGTGATGGGGTGGGTGTGGGTTCTGGGGTGGACGTCGGCGTAATCTCCGGGCTGTCAGGGGATTCGACGCGTAGCGTAATCACCGGGCGGATAGCCTGGCTATTCCAGTTATAAGAACCATAGCCGCTGACTTTTCCGGTGACATCCACGCCCGCACAGCAGCCGGCCTCCCGGCCGGGGGAGCGCAGATGCCACCAGGTACCGTGGGTGCTCTCATTTACGAAAGCACCCTGCGCTACAGCGTATGACGTAGCCTTACAGTAGCGCGCCTGATCCGAATCAAACAGCAATTGTGCCTCTGTGTAGCCAAGCAGATAGACCATGTCCTGCGTATCGACGCCTGGATCGACCTCCATATGGAGAGAGTTTCGCTCCGCAGGCACGTCCGCCAGAACCAGGAGATCCTGTTCGTCTGCGCTGAACGCCGCGTCAATGAATGGCCCGTTCAGCCAATCCCGCAGTGTGCACACGTCCCAGGTGGGCCTCTCCTTATCATCACTGAAAGTCTTGCCGTCCAGGGCATATTTGCTGATCATGGTGGCTCCGCCATTTTTGATGCGCAACACGATCCACTCGATCTCTTCCGGGCCGTTACTTTCATTGTTATCCTGCTCGTAATGGCCGAAGGTCACGATGTCACCCACCGAGGGCGACAGAAGCGCCGGAGCCGGCTTCTTCTCCGGCGATGGCGTGTCCACAGAGACAGAAACCTTCTCGCACTCGGCGGTGTAGGAATAGCTGCCGCCATTGGCGAAGGTGGTGGTGATGTCCAGCTTCAAAATACCTTCCTCCAGCGTCCATGTACCCTTACAGTGGGCGATGCCCAGGGTGTTGTCAGCGGGGATGTCCACGGAAAAGGCGCTGTCGTCGTTGGAGATGGTGAAGGGATAGCTCTCATGATAGCCGCTCTGGTCGAAGGTGTATTCGCCGCTGCCGTCGGCCTCGATGGTCGCAGTCAGGTCGATGGCGGGGCCGCCGTTCTTCGGCGTGCCCGTGCCGCGCCACTCGCCCACAAGTTCCGTAGGCACAGCGGCGCCGCCTTCTCCCAAGGCCGCAAAGGCGCAGAGCAGCATCATGATCACAATCAAGATCGAAAGCAGTTTCTTCATGGGGCGTCCTCCTTTGTTCGTTCATGGCGCGTTTGCGCAGGCCATGCGATTCACATTTCCACAGGCAGGGCCTTTTGCCCACCACATCGGAGAAATGTCTATTCTTCGATGACATAATCCGGGATGTCTCCAAGAACGATACGGAAGGCAGGCTCTCCTTCGCTTTCCTCAAGCGCGACCAGGGTCAGCTCCTCCGGCACGGTTCCCGCATCGTCCTCCAGGTCAAACAGCAGATCGATATACTCCTGCTGCTCCGCAGGGAATCCACCGATCGTTCCCAGCTTCCTGGCATTGGGAATCATAAAGAGTTGCACGTTATGGCGTGTCCCTGCGGCATCCTGAACGTAGAACAGCGCCTGGTTAAAAACCTTAAACGCAATCGTTCCCTCCGTCGGCGCGAGACGGACCAGCAGCATCCCGCCCTCCATGTTCAGCCCAAATGCCGCCATGTCCGTGCTTTTGAAAGGAAAGTACATCGCATACCCCTTCCAGGTGAAGGCCTGCACATCCAATGAGGGAGATGAAAGGTCGACAGAGCTCTCCTCTGCCTGTACAAACACGGCGACGCAGCAGCAGATCAAAACCATGATCAGGTTTGCAAACCTCTTTTTCATTCTCACAGACTCCTTTCTCCGGTGGTGTTCGTGGACAACAAAGACAATGGATTACCGGCTCCATTCAGCCCACGCAATGCCCGCGGCTTCACAGATATCCTTCACAGGAGAATCCGCGGGAGAAAATACCGTGCAGGCGGGGCATTTCTGGACAATCGGGCCGTCGCATCGTTCCACCGAGGCCGGAATATACAGCGCCTCCAGGTATTGGCCATCACTGACGCAAGGCGTTTTTAACTGCCGGACGCCGTCGGGCAGGCTTAGCTCCCGGGCGCGGTATTTGAAATTGCTGTTAGCGAAGTTGGCGAAGGCAGATTGATGGATCACGCGAACAGGAGCACCACCCAAGGTATCCGGAACGGTGATTTTTTCATCGCTCCCATAATAGCGCAGGAGTTCCGCCTCGCCGTCCAGCACGAGGTAGTCATAATCGCCTTCTCTTCCGATGGTCGGTTTGGGCATGTCCTCGGCGCTTTCGCAGGGGAACCAGGCATAGCCGTGCTCCTGAGCCCATCCGAAGGCCCAGCTGCCCGATGGCGAATAAATGCGGATGGTTTTGTTCAGGGCATTTGAGGGAATGTAGGTGACGCTGTTCGGTATGTAAACACAGGCGATATATCCGGGGTAACTCAGAAATTGCCCGGGTAGTCTTTCCAAGCCTTCCGGCAGAGCCAGCCAGCCGCAGCCCAGGCCATACCTTAAAAAGCCATCGCCGAGAGCGCGCAGGGTGGATGGCAGCGTGATGGAGCGGATATTCAGCGTGCCATTCAGGGCGTCCTCGCCGATCTCCTCCAGGCCCTCGTTGAAATCCAGGGTATCCAGCGGATGTCCGGGCCAGGGGGTGTACCAGAACACGTCCTTGCCGGTGATGCGCCTCAGCGTGGAGGGAAACTGTATGCGCTTCAGGAACTGGCACTCGATGGCGTTCCTGCCCTCGATCCACTCCAGTCCCTCGGGAAGGATCAGCTCCACGAGATCGCTGCTCTTGATCTTCTCGATGCCCACGACGGTCCGCCCCTCCACCTCCGCGGGGACCTCGAACCGGGTGAATTCGCCCTCCAGCCCGATCATGCAGCAGCCGCCATCCGTGACGCGGAAGGAGGCCGTGCCCTCGGGATATTCGACGACCAGCGGGATATTCAGAATGGCGGGCTCGAACCGCTTCCAAAGCGATCCCCATGCGAGCCTTGCTCCAGCCAGTACGCCAAAGCCGGATTGAGGCGGCGTGGTGGCGGTGCCGGCAATTTGCCAGACCTTCCCGCTGTCCAACGCCTTGGCGTACAGGATGTACACACGGTTGTAGGCCGTGCCGATGTAGTCGCCCCGCTTCTGGTAGCTTTCGGTGATGTAGAGCACCGCGTCCGCCTCCGCAAGCGACCGCGCCCGGTTGGCCTCCGGCAAGCGCGCAAGGAAGCTGCCGGACAGGGTGCGGCGCATCAGCAGGAGACTTCCGTCCGTATCGAAGTCATCGCGCACGACGATGAATCGCGCGTCCCGCAGCGCATCCGGCAGACCGTCGGCCTTTTCGGCATTCTCCACGTCCGGGATCAGTTCCGCCGGCAGCTCCCCGGCAGGCGCGACGTTCAGTTCCGCTGCCCGTTGAGCGTCCTCCAGCCCCGCGGCATCCTCCGCGGAGATCCCGCTGAGCGCCGCCAGCTGTTCATCGAGGGTGGTAGCGGCCTGTATGGCCTCGGCGGCGGCTTTGAGCGTGCCCTCAGCCATCGCGGGCAGGGCGCAGAGCAGCAGAAAAAAAGCGATCAGGATCGTAAGTAGCTTCTTCATAGAATCAGCCCCTCGTTTTCATGAAATACCCATCGAAAAATACCTGATACTTCGAACATGTAATCTTTTACAGGAAAAAAATACTCCACTTATCTGTATAAATTGTAATATGTCGACAATAAAAAAACAGTGCCGATGGTCATTCCATTCGGCACTGAACTTTGGCACTATGGGTTTTTCTAAAGTATCTAAGCAACAAAATGCTTTTCGACGGCGTACTTGGCCAGCTGGGCACGGCTGATACAGCCGGTTTTGCTGAACAGCAGGGAAATCATGTTCTTGACCGTTCCGGGACGCAGATTCAGCCGGTCGGCAATCTCTGCGTTGGTCATGCCCTGGCAGACGAAACGGAGGATCTCCATCTCGCGCTGAGTAAAATCGACCTCTGTCTTCCGGGTCAGGCTTTGCTTCAGATGTGCCATGACATCCTTATCGTAAACGTTCATGCCTCCCAGAATAGAAAGCAGCGAGGCCTTCAGCTTATCTGGCTCGATCACTTTTAACAGAAAGCCGTTGCAGCCCGCTTCCATAGCCTGCCGCACCGTTTCCTCATCATCAAAGGTGGTCAATGCCACAAAGCGCATTTCAGGCATTTCCGACTTGACATTGACAATAACCTCCGGGCCGGACAGCTTCGGCATCTGCATATCCAGGATAACGATGTCCGGCTTGAGCTTCCTGCACAGTTCTACGGCTTCTGCACCGTCTGATGCCACGCCGACGACATCAAACTCCTCCCATCCGTCAATCGTCAGCCGCAGTCCTTCTGTCATCAGCGGATGATCGTCCGCAAGCAGTACCCGGATTTTCTCGCTCATCATGTTATTTAGGCTCGGACACCCGTGACTTCAGTCGTGGGAGGAGAGCCATCTCTCCTTTCTGATACGTAATGTTTTGCAGTTTCCAGAAATTTGAGCTTCTTGTAGGAGGCTGAATCTGTGACTTTTGCGCCTTCCAACACAGCCAGTGCAAAGTATCCCGATGTGCGCCTGCCTTTTACGAAGCATTCCCTGCCGTCGAACTTTACCTTGTCCCAGAGTCTGAAACCGAATACA
>Ga0129307_1000291_pt1 | contig 85148 bp, 68 predicted proteins | sample P1105metagenome_FD_94437 | JGI IMG/M metagenome (GOLD analysis project Ga0129307, IMG submission 94437) | Capybara group fecal microbial communities from Wisconsin, USA - P1105 metagenome | ecosystem: Host-associated > Mammals > Digestive system > Large intestine > Fecal | place: USA: Wisconsin...
GCCGATGAGTATTACCTCACATGGAAGAATAACTCAAAAGGCTGGTGGGTGGAAGATAAGTCGGGATGGTGGCCATCATCTCAGTGGCTAAAGATTGACGGTTGCTGGTACTACTTCAACAGCACAGGATACATGGTAACAAACAAATATATAGACGGTTACTGGATTGGCTCTGACGGCATCTGCCAATAATATGGATTTTATGAGCTTGTCTAAGTGACAAGCCCCTCTTTATCCTTGTAAAGGTTTTTGAAAAAGCGTATAATGCATGTTGTTATACACTTATTATCAAAGATTTATAAAGGAGAAAAATTATGGCACAGAAGATTAGTTTTAATTTCGATAATACTAAGTTCAAAGCTAGTGACGCAGAAGTTGCTGCTATTAAGCCTAGAATCGAAGCTGCTAAGAAGACTCTTGTTGAAAAGACAGGAGAAGGAAATGACTTCCTTGGATGGATCGATCTTCCAGTTAATTATGACAAGGTTGAGTTCGCTCGTATTAAGGAAGCTGCTGCAAAGATCCAGAGCGATTCAGATGTACTTCTTGTAATCGGTATTGGTGGTTCTTACCTTGGAGCTAGAGCTGCAATCGAGGCACTTCGTCATAGCTTCTATAATATGGTATCAAAGGAAGTTCGTAAGACTCCTGAAATCTACTATTGTGGTAACAACCTTAGCTCAACATATATTGCAGAGCTTGTTGATGTAATCGGTGATAGAGATTTCTCAGTAAATGTTATCTCTAAGTCTGGTACTACAACAGAGTGTTCAGTTGCATTCCGTCTCTTCAAGGGTATGCTTGAGAAGAAGTATGGTAAGGAAGGCGCAGCAAAGAGAATCTACGCTACAACAGATAAGGCTCGTGGAGCCCTTAAGACTCTTGCTGATGCAGAGGGTTATGAGACATATGTTGTACCTGATGATGTAGGTGGACGTTTCTCAGTTCTTACAGCAGTTGGTCTTCTTCCAATCGCTGCAAGTGGTGCAGATATCGATAAGCTTATGCAGGGTGCTGCAAATGCTCGTGAGTACTGCCTTGAGAAGGGATTCGAGGACAGTGATGTACTTCAGTATGCAGCAGTAAGAAATGTTCTTCATGAGAATGGACTTGGTATGGAAATCCTTGGTAACTTCGAGCCAGCTCTTCACTTTGTAACAGAGTGGTGGAAGCAGCTTTACGGAGAGAGCGAAGGCAAGGACGGCAAGGGTATCTTCCCTGCAGGTGTTGACTTCACAACAGACCTTCACTCACTTGGTCAGTTCATCCAGGAAGGAACAAAGAACCATTTCGAGACATTTATCAATGTTGTAAATCCTAAGAAGGCAGTTACAATGACAACTGAGGATGAGGATCTTGACGGACTTAACTACCTTGCTGGTAAGGAAGTTGACTTCATCAATAAGTGTGCTATGGAAGGAACAATCCTTGCTCACGTTGATGGTGGTGTTCCAAACATCCGTATAGATATGGAAGAGATTGATGAGCTTGCCCTTGGTGAGCTGTTTTACAAGTTTGAGTTTGCTTGTGGTGTAAGTGGTTATACACTTGGAGTTAATCCTTTCAATCAGCCAGGTGTTGAGGCATATAAGAAGAACATGTTTGCTCTTCTTGGAAAGCCAGGCTTCGAAGAGATGACAAAGGAACTTCGTGCAAGACTTGGTAAGTAATTTATAGAATAAGATATGATTAAAAGTGACAGCGTAGGTGCAGCGGGGACGGACCCCGCTGCACTTTTTGTTTGTAACAAAATGAAACAAGTTTGAAACATTTAATTGTTAAGATACCTTCGAAAATGAGATATAGCGTGATGATCTAATAGATTTTTACGAGGAAATAAATGGCTTTTAGAAACAGTAGGAAAACTAAAAAGCGTGTGGGTAAACAAGTTGGTGCGTTGCTGCTGGCAGGTGTGATGACATTTGGCTTAAGTGGTTGTGGCGGCAGTGATAGAGCACTGGCAAGGATATCGGCAGACACACCGGAGGAGAAAGCTTATACCACCACCTTTGTTGTGAGAGGCGATGTGACGTATCAGCTGGAAGAGGAACTTAAGCTTGATAACTATGTTGAGGAAAAGTACGGTCTTTCATCTTCAGTAATGGATGCAATGCTCCTGGATGATATTAAGTTCGATAAGCTGTATGTAAGCGTAGGCGATATGGTAAAGGAAGGCGATGTGCTGCTGACTATGAGTTCAGAAACGTTGAATACTCAGATTGACCAGTACACGGAGCAGAAGGAAACGGCTGCCATGGAGAGACAGCACTATGTGAACAGAACAGCGATTGATAACGACGAAGATAACGATATGGCTATCGCAAGATGTGATCAGGACATAACAGTTGCGGCTGGTTACCTTACTGAGCTTGAACAGAAGAGGGAGAACCTGACTGTTCGTGCTGAAAGAGATGGAAAAGTTATAGATATTTCTGATCTGGCAATAAGTGGTACCGTTAGTAATTCTGATCATCTACTGACTGTCGCAAGTGGAGATGATACCTACTATCTGGAAACTAAAGAGATGACCACACTCAGTGTTGGACAGGTCGTGACAGCTTCTAACGGAATTCTGGATTACGACGTGGTTGTAACAAATGTTGAAAAAAGTACAACTGGTTCAAAGGTTTATTTCAGGATTATCGATCCGGCAAAGGCAAGCATGACGGATGCGATTGAAGCGAGCTTGACGGATGCGGATCCAAATGCAACTCCTGGCGACGCATTTGAAGAACTGACAAGTGATGACCTGATCATAGTAAGAGGTCTGATGGTCGCTGTAGCTGAAGAGACTAGAAAAGATGTGCTATATGTTGCTTCCGGCGCAGTGGTTGAAAAAGATGAACATTATTACGTATTTACATTAGATGAGCACGGAGCAAGAGTTGCTCATGAAGTGAAGATAGACAGTATACTTGGTGAATACGCAATTATAGAGGATGGACTTGAAGAGGGCGACGAAGTTCTGGTGGAATAAATCAGCAAATACGGTGAAGCGATGAAGAAGAGTTGTTTAAAAAATAGAATAAATAGAATAAAGAGAATATTTGCCGGCACCCTTGCTGGAACAATCCTTCTCACATCGTTAACAGGCTGTAAGGATAGAGCTTACGACGAACCTGAGCTTATAGCTCCAATGGTTGTATCGAAGATATTCAGACACCCTGAGGTTCGTGACCTAAAGGATGTTCAGTATCTTGAGGGAACTGTAGTTCCTAAAGACTATCCTGCTTATTACAAGAACAGAACTCAGTTAGACAGTATCGAAGTTAAAGTTGGAGATTATGTTGAGAAAGGTGATGTAATAGCTTACGGAGTTGTTGAAACCTATGGCAATACTTCATCTGACTGGTCAGATATGATATCAAATGAGACTACCATCAAAGGACTGCAGAATAACATCTCAGATGATCAGATAGAGATTGAAAGTATTTCCCGAAAGGTTGGGTCTGAAAGTAGTAATAGCGAGACTATAGCAGCTGCAGATAAACAGATTTCATTACTTGGTGAGGATAAGAGATATAATAATCAGCTTTCAGATTATAAGGTGAGTCGTTATACAGCTTCGAGAGATAAGGAGCTTGCCAGGGAAAGTGAGGCAGTTCTTGTAGCAGACCATTCGGGGTACGTGACATTTATCAAGGACATTAGTACTGATGATGTAGCAACGGCTTATGAGAATGTGGCAGTCATCTCTGATATGGATGATCTTTATATAGAAACTGATAGGCCGGTAAAGCTTTATAAATGCGAAGATTATGATGAGAAGTTCACCTTCGTTGATGGTAAGCAGATTCCGATTAAAGAACTGGAATACGAAGAAGATATGAAGAGTCTGTCGCAGGTTACAAATAAGGATATTCCAGTGAGATTTGAGGCTTCCGCAGAACTTGAGGCAGGTGACAACATGCTTCTAGTTTTTAAGAAGACCATGGCAGAAAATGTTCTATGCGTTGGTAGCAGTGCGGTGGTTATTGAAGGCCTCAGCCGATATGTATATGTGAAAAAAGGTGAGGATGATATAGAAAAAAGAACTGTTAAGACCGGGTACAGTAATGGGAATTATACAGAGATTAAGTATGGTCTTACGGAAGATGATGAAATCTATTATCCGCTGAATCAGTTTTATCCTGTGAGTACTAAGGAGGTTGAGGTGGGAACAGGAAATGTTTCTGTTACAGCCTTTAGTAAGTTTATCCTAGGTAAAAACTCAAATATTAAGGGATATTACACTGAATTTCCTGGACAGCTGCAAGAAGTATTTGTAAAACAGGATGACGAGGTTAAGGAGGGAGATCTTCTCTTTACTTACACCACGGAAAATACAGCAGCAAAGCTGAAGGAAATCAGCGAAAATATCAGTACCCTCAGTGAGAATCATGCAAGTGTCATTGAAGATCTGAATGAATTAAAGAAACAGTTCACAGATGGAAATGAATCTATTGTAAGCGGTGAATCTGATACAAGTAATGAAACTGAAAGCTCATCGGCAGAAAGTTCGTCATTTGGTGGTTATTCAGAAGTAGCATCCATAGGGGATGCAAAATATACATTCGAAAAGAATGAACTTAATGCGGAGATAATTGATTACAGAATACAGATGGAAAATGTGAATTATTCCTACAGTCTGAAGAAGTATCAGGCACAGGATAAAGAACTGTCAGAAAACAACGACGGTAAAGGTCTTATAAGTGTTTATGCGGAAAGTGATGGAATAGTTAAGAATGTTGATAAGGATGCAATTCCTGGAAAGGTGTTTGAGCTTAGACAGTACATTCTATCGATATCTGAAGAGGGAGTAAATGAAACTCTAATTCAGATGAGAGAGTTTAAGACCAGCGCAGTTGGTGATCAGGAGGAAGAACCTACTGGAACATTGAAGTCTGCGCCAATTGGTAAAAAGATAAATGTGAAGATCGGCAGTAGGGAGATGACAGGTACTGCCATAGGTACAAATGGTAACAAAGAGAACTACGATACTTATTCAGATGGAAAACCAGTATTCACATACTGTACTCCTGGTAAGGAATATAAGGATCAGTTCTATGTTGATATAGATGGAAATGTTGATTACGATGAAGCGCTTCGAGATAAGACAAACGTTGAAGTAACATTTCTCATTAAAGATTATAAAGGAATTCCTGTGCTGGATAAGGGTCTGATATATACAAATTATGTTGGGGATAAAGTGCAGAATTATGTGTGGAAAGAAGTGGACGGCGAGCTGGTAATGCAGTATGTGACTGTTGTTCAGCTTGGAGATGAGAAGAACGGCGACTATGCCGTAATAGATGGAGTAGAAGTTGGCGACAAGATAGTCCGTGAAGTGGCTGAGGTCGTAGAGGAGGATTAATGCTTCAGTTCATTCAGAAAAAATTAAGAAGTCAGAGACTGCTGAATGCTTGTCTCTTCTTCGGAATAATGATTCTTGTTGCAGTGCTTTCTCTGATACCAATGTTTGAGAAGGGTGCTCTTGATGATGTGATTCTTTATGAGTTTGAGGATGCTGCCCTTGAAGATAATATCTATCCAGCTGTTATTTCCAGAACAGAAAGAATGGAAAGAGAAGAAGTGGAAGGTCTCTCGGATGTTGATTCAACAATTAAAACATATACAGACAGATGGAATAAATATCTGGAGCTTCCAGTTCTTAGTACTCAGGTAATCTACAGTATTTCTGGTGGAAGAATGAGCCCAAGTATTGAGGGTAAAGAAAAGGCTATGAATATTGTTGCTGTAGGCGATGAGGAACATATTGACCTTATAGATATTGAGGCTGGAATTCCTACAGACGATAGTATGATAGGCTGTTATGTAACAAAGTCAACCATGGATGAAATGTCACTTACAGTAGGTGAAACTCTTGTCTTTGATTTTCTGACTGACGAGAATGATAAAGAACTTAGTCTACGAATTGATGGAATAGCAGAAACTGCTGATAAAAATGATTATTACTGGTTTGAAGGACCAAGAAAAATTGGTGGAGCTATTATAGTTCGAGCAGAAGATCTTGAGAAGATTTATCAGACCTATGATGTGGATGGTATCGAGTATCAGGTTTATGAAATGCTTGATTATAGAGGTATCACTTCCGATAACATTCATGCAGAACTTGATTATATCAAGCAGTTCGAGAAGAAGGAGAACCACTTTAATTCCAGATTTACATCTCTCCTTGAAAAGTATGCCGCAACTGAAAAGACTGTGAAAGTTATTATTGTTTCAATACTAACTCCTCTTCTCGTACTGCTTCTTATATTTATCTACATGGTTTCAGATAGACTTCGTACCTACGAGGAATCAGAGATAAATGTCCTCAGATCTCGTGGTATATCAAGATTTACCATTATAAGACAGTACCTTACACAGTTTGCTCTAATAATCACAGCTACACTTCCACTTGGAATACTTCTGGGATATGTGCTTTGCAAGCTTGGAGCTTCATCAACTGACTTTTTAACATTTAGCTTAAGAGATACAGATGTTTATACATTCAGAATTGAAGTACTTTTATATGTGCTGATCGCATATCCAGTTGCTGGAACACTTATGATACTTCCAATAGTGAATGCATCTAAGAATACAGTTCTTTCCAATAAGGGTAAAGGCAGTGCTTCAAAGAAGAACTTTGTAGAAAGATATTTTTTGGATATCATAATTCTTGCGATTGCAGTATATCTTCTTTACAACTACACAAAGCAGCGTGATGTAATGGTAACTGAGATCATGGCTGGAAAAACTATGGATCCTATGATCCTTATAGACGCTGAGCTATTCACATTTGGAGCTGCATTTTTACTTATAAGACTGACGAGACTAATAATCACTGCAATCTATAAGATTGGTAAGAAGAGATGGAAGCCAGAAACTCTGGCGGCGTTCTTAGAGGTTATTAAGACCAGAAGAAAGTCCTGGGTTATCTCAGTGTTCCTGATAATCACCATAGCTATGGGTATCTACAGTGCAAATCTGGCTAAGACTGTAAACTATAACAAGCGTGAAAGACTTGTTAATGATATGGGTACCGAATGTGTACTGACTCCATTTAGCCGTGTTCTTAAATCTGGAAATGAGAGAGAACCTTGGAAGGTTTCTACAGTGGATTATAGTTCAATTCTTAAGATGAAGGATGAGGGACTTGCTACTGAAATGACAAGAGTTTACAGCACTGAGAAGCTGACTGTTGGAACTGAAAAAGGCAAGATAAAGAATGCTCGTCTTTACGGTGTTGATACTTTAGGAATTGGAAAGAGTGCAACCTTCGATATCATGAATAATGATCACCACTGGTATAACGACCTCAATGCTCTGGCTACTGTAAGTAATGGAGCTATTATTTCGAGGAATATGGCCAACGATTACAAGGTTAAAGTTGGTGATACTCTGGAACTGAAGCTGGAGTCAGCACTTAATAGTGATGATGATAAAACTATATATCAAATGAATGTACAGGTAGTTGGAATCCTGGATAACTTCCCAAGCTTTAACAGATACTTCTATACAGATGACGCAGCTAAGGAAGTAAAGGTAGAAAATGAGAGATACCTGGTTGTAATTAATGAAGCAGAGATGAAGCTTGGCTATGGAGACCTTCCTCCAGATGTCTGGATCGATCTTGCAGATGGTGTGGAACTTGAAGATGTTCAGGAGTATTTGGACAAGGAAGGAATCATCTATAAGAATCTTACTACTCTTGATTCTGAACTGGACAAAACATTTGGCTCAGCCATGCTGCTGATCACTAACGGTCTCTTCAATATAAGTTTTATTATATCCATGATCATCTGCGTTATAGGTTTTCTGATCTACTGGCTTACATCCATATATTCAAGACAGCTATATTTCGGAGTTTACCGAGCTATGGGAATGGGTATGAAACGAATAAATAACATGCTGGTAAAGGAACATATCCTCAGTACTTTTACATCGCTGATATCATCTGTGATGGTGGGTATACTTACTTCGGCTTTATTTACAAAGCTGATCAGCTGTATCTATCTCCCAGAGAAGCACAGTCTGCCACTTACAGTTTATATTTCCTATCAGGGATTCATACGTATTGCAGTGGTGATGGCAGTGGCTATAATACTCTGCATGATAATCATTAGAAGATTTATAAAACGTCTCAACATAACTGAGGCAATCAAACTTGGTGAAGATTAATAACTAGAAGGGGAAAATATGAAGAAAACAGGAAAAAGAATTATAACAGGAATACTTGCGGCATCACTTATGCTGAGTGCAGTAGGTTGTCAGAAAAGCGCAAATACAATCGTTGAACTGGGAGATTCAGAAGCAAAAGAAGAAAAGGAAGACGATGGACCAGTAGATCCTAATGGTCCAAAGGTTACAGAAAAAGAGGTATGGCAGGATTCTTTATCGGGACCAGATATTGAATCAATCTCCATAGATACCACCATGAGAACAGATTATGATCTGGATTCTTTATCAACATATACTGTTCAGTTTGATGAGTTTGATAAAGACTATATTAAGGAAATGTGTGACACTGTGTTTGATTCAGGAGAGGTTGAGGTATTTGACTTTAATAATCCTACGAAGAAAACCTACGATGCACTGATTGGAACATATAAGGATACGCTTGAAATGTATGATCTGGTCTCAGATACGGATACTGATGCGTTAAAATTTGGACCTGATGATTATAATTCTACAGGAAATTGGGAAATGACTCAGATTCTAGAATCTGATATCCTGAAGAGAGAGGATATCGAGGATAGAATTAGTCAGATGGAAGCTGAAAGAGATAAGGCACCAGAAACTCTCGATAATGATTATTCATATATGGGATATACTGGTAAAATTGGTGGACAGGACTATTACATGTATTTTGGTAACAAGGATTTTGACGAATACCTTAATTCTCCCGAAACAATCCAGTTTAACGGCCGTGTTATAACTATAATGAGAAATAGCCTTGAAGGAGCGTATCATGGTATTTCCATGGCTGAAGTGATTGATGAGACAGATGAGACTGTAGCGGATTTGTTCCAAGATAATGGTGACACTGTTTTAACTGCGAGAAATTATATAGATTATGGTGCTGAAGAGATACCAGCTCCACTGGATCAGATGGATATCAAGGATAAATACATAGAAGATGCAGAAAGTTTTCTGGCAAATCTTGGATATGCAGATTATAAGCTTACCGGTGCTGATAACATGAGATGGATGAATGATGTCACTTTAGGTTTTCTTTTTAAAACTGATCTTCCTATGACACCATATATGCTTATAGAGAATGATGGATTTATACTTAGATATACACTGGAGTTCGAAGGTGCTGATAAACTGGAACGTAACGATCTGACACTTCCATCATATGCTGAAAGTGATACACTGGACATTAATTCATATATCAATATAATGGTGAATGATGATGGCGTTATTGGATGTCAGATATATAACCCAACTAAACTCGTTAAAACAGATAAGATAAATGAGATAATTGATAATACGGCAGTTCAGGATATCGTCAAGGGAGGTGCTGATGACAAATCAGTGTGGAATTTCCCTGCAGGTCGTGATGTGAAAAATATTGAGCTTAAAAATGTAAAGCTTATAAGTTTCCCAATCAGATCATCTGATAATAAAGAGGAATATACATATGTTCCTTGCTATCTGGTATACAGTCAGCTTAACGAAGAGGCCTGGATGGGAGGAAACTATCTGATTCCACCAGCTTCATATACAGATTGTCCATTCTTACTGATAAATGGAATCGATGGCAGCTTCGTTAAAGTCGAAGATGAACTTACTGACTATCCAGCAGGCTGGGATAACGGCAATGTCGGCTATGAAAACTATAAATTTGGCGGATGGCCCCGCTTCGAACGCTAGATGCAGCGGGATGCAGCGGGGTCCGTCCCCACTGCACCAAGGTCTGTCCCCAATTGCACATTATGAGGAAAAAAGATGAGAATAAAGAAGTATATAAAAAATGCAACTATTTTGGCGCTTGCTGCAAGTCTTATGGCTACAGGTGTTGGCTGCCAGAAACAGGCGGATAGTATAGATAGCTTTGATGGAGCGAATGAAATCAATGAGGATGTGTCTGGAGATAGTAGCAATTCAGAACTAAGTGAAACGGGAAATCATTCTGGAAATAATTCTTCCACTGCACAGGATGAAAAATGGATCGATACACTTGAACCAGCAGATGGCCCATATTCTAAGATTGATATAAATGCAACAATCTATGAGTATACTGGCGTTAATAAGGTTGTTACAACAGAGGCAAAAGCGTACGATAAAGATTTCGTCAAAGAGATGTGTGAAAGAGTCTATGGCAAAACTCCTGAGGTGTATGACTATAATGCCAAGACAAAAAAAATGTATGATGCGCAGATTGCGTTTTTGGAAGATACTAAGGAGTTTTATAGTAATACATCGGATTTAACATGTATAGATTATATTAATGATGATTCATCCTTGGACGGTAGCCTTCAAGAGGAAAGAAATGATATTGATGTTATGATTGCAGAACTGGAATCTGAAAAAGAAACTGCTCCAGAAACTATAGAGAATGATTACTCCTACGGCGGATATATTGGTGAGATATTAGGGGATGAGTATTACATGTATTTTGGTAATTGTAACTTTGATGAATACCCTGAGGCGCCAATTACATCCTGCTACGATGGACGTACATGTTCTATCTTCAGAAGTGATATGAAGTCTATGTTTGATGGAAAGGTAGGCTATATATCCCACTATGGACAGGCGGGGGTAGCTGATGCTTATAGTAATCCACCTGAAGATGTTAAAGCTCTTGCTGATGAATTTGTGAATACAATTGGCTATGGCGATTACATCTTTTCCGATGGTGGAAGCTTCTACTATGAGGAAGGAATAAATATATACACTCTTCGGGCTATGGAACTGATGGAAGCAAGATATACTATTCCAAAGGGGGATGCAGGTTACATTCTCAAATATACTATGGGTGGTACTTCGTATGATAATCTTGATGCATGGTTCTTCACCTTTGATAATTATGTTGAAAATAAGCAGGCAATGAATTATCTTTCTTGTATATATGTTTTTGTAAATGAAAATGGCATAATAGGATGTCAGATGTATAATCCTCTTGATGTAAAGAGGGTTGATGATGCGAGTGTTATCAGTATAGACGATGTAAAGGATATAGTAGCTCAGAATGCAGGGGATGAGCAGGCATGGAATATTGCCTCTGACTCTCAGGTCAAGGCTCCAGAGATTGATACTGTTCAGCTTATAAGTTTCCCAGTTAAGTCTATGGAAACAGCAGGTGAGTATACATTTGTCCCTGCATATCTGGTTTATGATTCTGTTGTTGGTTCAGGAACTCTGGACAGTACTTCGATTTCTGAGCAGTTGCAATATGCTCCATTTATGTTGATAAATGCACTAGATGGAAGCTTTATAAATGTAAGCGATAACTTGAAGGATTATCCTGCAGGGTATGCTCGTGGAAATGAAGGCTATACGACTGATCCTACTTCCACATGGAAGCGTTATACAAACATGTACTCTGAAATGGATGATTATACTAATTTTATAGATTCTGAAACTGATTATAGCAATTTTGTAGAAGAAACAGATTCTGAAGAAAGCGAAGAATAAAATGATAAAGATACTTGTTGTTGAAGATGAAAAGGCGATATCTGATCTGATACGTCTAAACCTAAGAAAGGAAGGCTATGACTGCACTGCAGTTTATGATGGACTGGATGCCATAGATATGGTGGATAAAGAACATTTTGATCTGGTTCTACTGGACATAATGCTACCGGGTGCAGATGGGTTTGAGATTATGGATTATATAAAGCCTCTTGATATACCAGTTATTTTCATTACAGCAAAGTCTGCTCTGGATGACAGATTACATGGCCTTACTTCGGGAGCAGAAGATTACATGATAAAACCATTTGAACCTTCAGAACTTATTGCCAGAGTTAATATAGTGCTCAGGCGTTTTGATAAGACTGAAAAGATACTGACTTTAGATGATCTTTCGGTTAACACTGAGAGCATGGAGGTAACCAGAGGCGGAGAAAGTATCAAGCTTACCCCAAAAGAGTTCGAGCTTCTGGTCCTCCTGCTCCGTAATAAAAACATTACTCTCTACCGTGACCGAATCTACGAAGAAGTCTGGGGCGGAGAGGCAGAACTTGAAACAAGAACAGTAGACATACATGTTCAGCGACTCAGAAAAAAAGCGGGCCTAAAAGGGCAGCTGGTGACTGTTTACAACATGGGTTATAAGCTGGTTTCTACTCGCTGATGGGGTTAAATATCAGCGAATAACAAGTAAGGAAAAACGATGAAATTCAGATACAAGGTATTATTCGTAAACTTAATAATTCTCTCAGTTGTGCTGGGTTTCACTGGTTATCTTCTGGTGTATAGAAACTACCGTCAGGCCATGGAACTGGAACTGAGAAATGGCACGTCTGAAAACAACATGGTCAAAGCGTCTGTGGAGTATGAACTCCTTGAACTGATAAATTCCGAAGACTCAAAGTCAAAGTTTAATAAGGAGATAGGACGCATGATCAAGAGGGTTAACTCCAGCATGCTTCTATCTGGTAGTACTCTCTATGTAAAGTATGGCGATAACTATGTTTTCTCAGGTGATGATCTTGAGGATGCCATTCCTGCAGAACTTCTGGAGTCTTCTGCGAATGCTGATGGTGGTTCTGGTGGAATAGATACTTCAACCAATAAAAGATACATATTCCATGATGGCCCAGATGGTCACTTCCTTTATATCAGTGCACCTGGATATGTACAGGGTTCTACCCTTACTATCATTACAAAGAAAAATCTTTCTGGTGTATATGACCAGCTGAATGCAAATCTGAACTTTCTAAAGATCATTTCTATAATCGTTCTTTTCGGATCAGCAATCATTATTTATATAATCAGTCGTCTTATGACAAGACCGCTTGAAAACCTAAACCGTATCACCACTCAAATCTCTGGTGGAGATTATTCAGTGCGTGCTGACATTAATTCAAATGATGAAGTTGGTGAGCTGGCTGAAAGCTTTAATGCTATGGCGGGTTCTGTAGAAGAAAATGTTGAAGAACTGAAGACAATGATCCATAGAAGAGAGCAGTTTGTTGCTGACTTTACTCATGAGATGAAGACTCCTATGACTACGATCATTGGTTATGCAGATTCAGTGAGACATCTAGATATGACAGATGAAGAGAGAGATATGTCTCTCGAATATATATACACAGAAGGAAAACGTCTGGAGACTATGTCCCAAAAACTTTTCGATCTCCTCTATCTCAAGAACAGTACTGTATTTATGGAAGAACAGGATGCTCAGGAACTGGGTGCGGAAACTATCCTTCATATGAAGCCAATTCTTGATCGTAAGAATATAACAATTACTTCTGAATTTGAAGAGGGTGAGATATACGGTGATGCTGAGCTTATGAAGACTGTATTCATCAACCTCCTGGACAATGCCCGAAAAGCTTCAGAAGAAGGCAGTGAGGTATTCTTTGGTGGCAAAATGGTTGATGATGCGTATGAGTTTGTAGTTAAGGATAATGGTATCGGAATTTCTGAAGAGGATCAAAAGAAAATCTTTGATGAGTTCTTCATGGTTGATAAGTCCCGAACCAGGAAGGAAGGCGGTGCAGGCCTCGGTATGTCCCTTGTAGCTATAATACTTGAAAAGCATGGGGCAAAGATACGTATCGAAAGTGAACTTGGAAAGGGTACTGCCATTTATACTACATGGCCTCTGGCGCCAGAAGAGGAGGAAGAGTAAGGTTCAGTCTTACAGAAAGAATAAAGATATATGAGAAACTTTTTTGGGGATAAAAGGAATATAGTGCTACTTAGTGTGGCTGTTGCTACAGCCGTGCTTTGTATTCTGTTACCCGAAAATCTCATTTCTTATAAGAAAAGAGCGTTCACAAATGTGTGTATGGATGTTCCTGAGGAGTACTATCCTACCTCGTCGTATTATGAAGTAACAAAGGAATTTTCTGAAAAGCTTAGCGAGTATCAGAGACGTCAGCTTATCTCAGGTCAGTGGGCTAGTGAGATATCAGAGGTTGATAAGGAGTACTTCAGTGATACAGGTTATCACGTTCAGGAGAGGGCAAAGGTTTTGATCAGTAACTTAAATGAAGGTGGTTTTTATCCGGTGTCCATCGATTCATCTTATCAGCAGTGGTATAACTGGAAATGCACATATTTACAGGCTCTAGATATGAACTTTAAAACCTATGCCGGATTCTTCTGGAAGACAAATTTCCTTTACTATGAAGGAGGCGAACAGATGACTGCATATACTACGCCTGATGGTCGCTTAATCAAAGTGATCTATACGATTGATGATGAATCAACATCTACTACCCAGTCTGTGGGAGTTTTAAAGGAAAAATATAAACCTTATAAGGATAAGGTTTTTAGTATGGAAGAGTCTATAGATATTGCGGAGCTTATGTTTGGAGATGACTTCGAAGTTACGACAATTGAGACGGCAAACAAGGATGATATAGAAGCTGTAAGGCAGTATATAAAAGGAGACAAGCTTACAACTACTCTTGGAGTTGAGGATACAGGTGAGTCATCTGAGGTTGAGAATAATGCAGGAAGTGACGAATATGATATTTCAGTAACGGTAGTAACTGTACTGGATTATTCGTCTGAATCATCAGATACAGAAGGAAATGATTATTATCTATATGTTTATCAGTCTGAAAATGAATATGCTATCGGACTGATTCCTACAGAATAAGAGAAGAAAAATGAGTGCAGACATTATATTAAGAACAGAAAATATAGTTAAGGAATATAAGTCAGGAAAGACAGGTATGTTTCGTGCACTGGATGATGTGAGTGTGGGAATCGAACGTGCAAAGCTGACTATTATTAAGGGCAGGAGCGGCTCAGGTAAAACAACCCTCCTCAATATGCTTAGTTATCTTGATAAGCCAACCCAGGGAACCGTAACCATGGGGGATACAGTGCTTGGGGAACTAAGTGATGAACAGATGGAAGATTTCCGAAGAGAACATATGGGCTTTGTATTTCAGTCAGTTGCTTTGTTCCCAATTATGAGTGCATACGAAAATGTGGATTTCGCGCTTAGACTTGCTGAGTATGAGGGTGACCGTGATGCACGTATTAAAGAGGTTATGACTCTTGTTGGAATAGAAGAACGAATGATGCACACTCCTGATGAGATGTCCGGTGGTGAGCAGCAGCGTGTAGCTATAGCGAGGGCTATTGCTCCTCGTCCAGATGTTCTTTTTGCAGACGAGCCAACGGGAGCTCTTGACACTGCAACAGGTATCAAGGTAGTAAAGCTCTTTAAGAAACTGATAGAAGCAGAGGGGCTATCTATCGTAATGACAACTCACGACCCAGGACTTATGCAGATGGGTGACACTGTATACGAAATGTCAGATGGTCGCCTTGTATAAAATACGACGGGGGATTACATTTTAGTTCGAAGTATTTAAAAAAGAAGAAGAGAAAGTATGTTTCAAAAGACAGATAAAAAACAGAAAAAAGAAGTAAAAGAAGAATCAAAGGCAGATTCCAAAGAGAAGGCTAAGTACATCGTAGAATGCGATGGACTTGTTAAGCTTTATAAGACCAGTGAGGTTGAGGTTATGGCTCTTCAGGGCCTTGAACTTCAGATTGAGAAAGGCGAACTGATCGCTATTATCGGTAAGTCTGGAAGTGGTAAGACAACACTCCTTAATATCATTGGGGCGCTTGAACAGCCTTCAGCCGGAAAGATATTTATTGATGGTCAGGAGCTTTCTACACTTTCACCAAAGCAGCTTGAAGCTATTCGTAAGAAGAAGATTGGATTCGTATGGCAGAAGTCATCCCAGAATCTTTTCCCTTATATGACTGCAGTGGAAAACATTGAGTCTCAGTTATATTATGAGAAAATGTCAAAGAAAGCGAGACGCGAAAAGGCGCTTGCACTTTTGGAAGAAGTTGGTCTTTCGGACAAGGCGAATTCATTTCCTTCTGAACTATCAGGTGGTGAGCAGCAGCGAGTGGCTATAGCGGTAGCACTTATTCGTGATCCGGAGATTCTTCTGGCAGATGAGCCAACTGGAGCGGTAGACTCTAAGACTTCTGACATGATCCAGAATCTTTTTAGAAAGCTGAACCGTGAGCGTGGAGTTACGGTAATCATAGTAACCCATGACATCAGTCTTGCTAATAAGGTTGACCGTGTAGTAATGATCTCTGATGGTCGTGTTACTACAGAGAAGATTATGAAGGAAGAATATAAAGAGAATATTTCTTCTATTAATTCTGAAAACTTTGATATGTCAAATGTGCATGAGGAGTTTTCTGTTCTTGATAAAGCTGGCCGACTTAAGCTCTCAGATGAAATCCGCGAGCAGACAGGTCTTAACTCTTCCCGTGTAAAGGTTGAAGTAATCGACGGCAAAGTCGTGATCAGCAGCACTGAATCCTAAAAATGAGTCAAAACGGCTTTGATCCGTTTTGACTCATTTTGTTTATTCATCGGGTACAAATTCAAGGATATCGCCTGGCTGACATTCCAGGGCGGTGCAGATTGCATTTAACGTTGAGAATCGAATTGCGCTAACCTTGCCTGTCTTCAATTTTGACAGGTTGACGTTGCTGACGCCAACTCTTTCACTGAGCTCGTTGAGACTCATTTTTCTATCCGCCATAACGCGGTCTAATCTTAGTATTATTGCCATAACCGCCTCCTTACAATGTCTCGTCAGATTCCTGCTGAAGCTGAGCACCATACTTAACAATGTATGACATGCATAAGAATAGCACTCCCATAAGCAGGTATACTGGGGACGAAGTTATAAGCCATGGGATAAATTCACTATGATACCCTACTATTATAACCGGAATTAGAAAAGGTACAACAGCTTTGAGAAAGTGTGTTACTGCGATGGCACGTACCATATTCATTGTTTTACTTGTAAATGGAATTCCAGTCTTTGATATGTAGAAGAACATTATTGCGGCTATTATCATAACGATAGCTGAAATAATTTCAGTTAATGCATTAAGCATATGTACGAACTGATCTATATAATCTGGGATAGATGTAACTGCGCCATCAGTGTATATCCGAACTTGTGATCGATATGTCAGATAAGTACTGAAGGAGCAAAGACATAGGAATGCTGCTATAAGACAACAGATAATACCTATCATGAGACAGCCTTTTTTCATTTTATTAATGGTTTCTTCTTTATTCATAAATAACCTCCATGATTTCATTTTGTCGTTGTTAAGGGTTATCATAGGGGCTGTTCCTTTACCCTATGTTGATGAGATAATACAACACCATTTTACATTTGTCAACTAAAAATTAACGATAAACATTAAATAATTTACGAAAATAATATAATCAATGCATTGAAAGAACAAGGTTTCACTCGACAAAATGCCCTATATTTGCAATAATATGGTGCAGTGGGGACGGACCCCATTGCAGGTCGGTCTGTCCCCGGTTGCACGAGGAGTTTGAAGATGGAAGAAAGATTTGAATTAATTGCGCCGTGCCATTTTGGCCTTGAGGCGGTGCTTAAAAAAGAAATACAAAATCTTGGATATGAGATTGTTGAAGTTGAGGATGGCAGAGTAACATTTGCAGGTCCTGCTTCGGCCATTGCTAGAGCCAATATTGGAATCAGAACCAGTGAGAGAATTCTTCTCAAATGTGGTCAGTTTAAAGCTGTGACTTTCGATGAGCTGTATGAGGGAATCAAGCATATTCCTTGGGCCAGGATAATTCCAAGAGATGGAAGGTTCTGGGTGACGAAGGCGACTACTAATAAGTCTAAGCTTTTTAGTGAGACTTCTATTCAGTCCATTGCGAAGAAGGCCATGGTTGAATCCATGTCTAATACTTATCATATCAATCGTTTCACTGAGGATGGTGAGGACTATCCTGTACGTATATTTATTAAGAAGGATATCGTAACGGTTGGACTAGATACTACTGGAATATCTCTTCATAAGAGAGGTTATCGTACCCTGGTTGGAAAGGCTCCTATTTCGGAGACTCTTGCGGCGGCTCTTATTATGCTGACTCCTTGGAAGGCAGACAGACTGCTTATAGATCCTTTCTGCGGCAGTGGAACATTTCCTATTGAAGCCGCAATGATCGGTGCAAATATTGCGCCTGGCGTTAATCGTGATTTCACTTCCTGCACATGGGAGAAGCTGATCGATAAGAAGACTTGGTACGAAGCATATGATGAGGCAAGGTCTTTGGAGAAGACAGATGTAGAGATGCATATTCAGGGCTATGATCTGGATAGTGAGATAGTCAAATGTGCCGCCAAGAATGCAGATGCTGCAGGAGTGGCGCAGTATATCCATTTCCAGCAGAGACCTGTAAGAGAACTTAGCAGTCCTAAGCCATATGGATTTATTATCACAAATCCACCGTATGGTGAGAGACTTGAGGAGAAGGAGGCACTGCCTGCTCTCTATACAACAATTGGTGAGAGATATAAGGCACTGGATAACTGGTCCATGTTCCTTATTACTTCATACGAAGAGGCTGAGAAATACATCGGCCGCAAGGCGGATAAGAACCGCAAGATTTATAACGGTATGATCAAGTCATACTTCTATCAGTTTATGGGGGCTAGACCACCTAAAAAATCATAAAGAAGGTTAAAGGATGAAGAAGATAGTTAGTATCTTAGTAATACTAATTGCTTTAATTGCCATAATTTTATATTTCCCTAAGGATCAGGAAAGCCAGATAACACCAGGTGCTGACTGTGAGGCGGCGCTGGATGCGATCATAGAGAGGAAGCTTGCAAAGATAGAAGAGAGAGGACTGGATGTCCGTGTCTCTGGAAAAAGTCTTGGCAGCTTTGGGTATGATGTTCGTCTAGATGATAAAGCTAAGATATTAGCTCCTGAAGAATTTCTTGAGGACATCATGTGCTGTTCAGTTAATACTTATCCTGATGGTAGAATCGAGATAGATCGAAGCGAGACTGAGCTTAAGTTTGGAGCGAAAGACCTCTGTACTGTGGATGACAGTGTATTCATTCCAATCTCGGATTACCTGACTCAGTTAGGGTATGAGGCGAATTATAATCTGGTGGCAGGTATAGTTGATTTTAATAATACTGATGGCGGAAACTATCTGCCAAAGGCTTACGATATGCGTGACCATGACAGAGTTACACCTGTTAGAAATCAAGGTATTTACGGAACATGCTGGGCCTTCGCATCGCTGGGTGCACTGGAAAGCATTTCACTTCCTAAGGAAGAGAATATCTATTCCGTGGATCACATGTCGATGAATAATGGTTTCAGTCTGGATCTTAGCGAGGGTGGCGAGCACACCATGAGTCTTGCCTATCTTGCTTCCTGGGAAGGACCGGTTCTTGAGTCGGATGATGAATATGGTGATGGCGAAACCAATACGGAGCTTACTGCAGTGAAGCATCTGAAAGAGGCTATCATTATTGATGATAAGAATCCGGAAAAGATAAAAAGTGCCATCTTCAAATACGGTGGTGTTGAGACTTCCATTTATATGGAAATGTCATATGGCGACTTCGAGTCTGACTATTATAACAAGGACACTTATTGCTATTACTACGATGGGGATGAAAAGCCAAATCATGACCTGGTAGTTGTTGGCTGGGATGATGATTATCCAAAGGAGAACTTTACGCCTGAGGCAAAGCAGAATGGAGCCTACATATGCAAGAACAGCTGGGGCGATGAGTTTGGTGATAAGGGATACTTCTATGTGTCCTACGAGGATACAAATATTTGCGGAAAGTCCATAGTTTACACTAAGCTTGCGGAACCTGATAACTATGATAATATCTATCAGACCGACCTTCTTGGATGGGTTGGCCAGATGGGCTTCGACAATGAGGAGGCTTACTTTGCTAACGTGTATACTGCAGAATCAGACGAAGTTCTGAAGGCTGTATCCTTCTATGCTACTGGTCCTGAGACAAACTTCTCGGTGTTTGTGGTTACCGATTATGAGGATATGTCATCGCTAAATGGGGGCAGGCGCCAGATTGGAAAGGGCGAAACTCGCTATGCCGGCTACTATACTGTGGATATCACTCAGGATATAGAACTGAAAAAAGGTCAGAAGTATGCTATTATAGTGAGCGTGAAAACTCCAGGCAGTGAGAGGCCTATCGCCATAGAATGTGATGGCGGAGATCGTACTGCAAATCTGGATCTTACAGATGGCGAGGGATATGTAAGCCTGTACGGTGAAGTTTGGTACAGCGCCGAAGAGAGCGACACCAACGTATGCCTCAAAGCCTTCACCGATAATAAATAAGGCCAACGGGGACGGTTCTCATTGGCAGGTTTTAGGAGAAATATATGAAGAAGTTAGTTTTTGCAACTGGAAATATGGATAAGCTTAGAGAGATTAAGCAGATTCTTGCTGATCTGGATGTTGAAGTTCTTTCAATGAAGGAAGCAGGAGTGAACGTAGATATAGTTGAGGATGGAAAGACATTTGAAGAAAATGCTCTCATCAAGGCTCGTGCAGTATCGAAGGCAAGTGGACATCTTGCACTGGCTGATGACTCTGGTCTTGAGGTTGACGCTCTGGACAAGGAGCCTGGAATCTATTCTGCAAGATATATGGGTGAGGATACATCCTACGATATAAAGAATAACAACATTATTGAGAGACTTGCTGGAGTTCCTGATGAAGAGAGAACTGCCAGGTTCGTATGCGCTATGGCTGCGGTATTCCCTGATGGTACCGAGAAGACATTTGTCCGTACTATGGAAGGTCGTATCGGTTATGAAATTGCTGGCGCCAACGGCTTTGGCTACGATCCTATCTTTTATCTCCCTGAGTACGGCAAGACTTCAGCAGAGATAAGTCCTGAAGAGAAAAATGAGATCAGCCACCGCGGCAAGGCACTGCGCGCACTGGCTGAATACCTGGCTGATAAAGAATTCTAAATATGGTAAGAAGAATACTAATTGTAAGTGACTCCCATGGACGGAGTCAGAATATAAAGACTGCTATTGATAAAGAGCATCCGGATATGCTGATCCATCTTGGTGATCTGGAGGATGATCCTGAGCTGGTTCGTGGATGGCTGGATGACGCGGCCAAGGTGTGGAATGCATTAGGCCATGATTCGCCAGAAGAAAGGATCAGTCTGCCGGTTCCTGCAGTATTTATCCAGGGTAACTGCGACAGGTATCACACAGGGGCGGGGATCAATGACCTTAGACAATCGGCTGTGTTCGAACTGAATGGCCACAGGTTTTTCTGCACCCATGGACATAGACAGGGTGTAAGTCTTGGACTCGAGAATCTGATGTATACAGCTATGGAAAATGACTGCGACATAGCGCTTTATGGCCATACACATGTGCCGTTTGATGATTCATTTGAAGGGTACGGTGATATAGGGTGTGGCGTCAGAATCCTGAATCCGGGCAGCATTACATCACCACGAGGCGGAAGTTCCAAAGGCTACCTACTCATGACTTTTGATGAAAATGGCGACTACACAGTAACCTATCATAAATTAAGATGAAGTTATAAGGAGTAAGAGGTGAAAAAAGGGGATATAGTTGAGGGCGTAATAGAGGAGTATAGCTTCCCTAACAAAGGAAGCTTTTTTCATACTGAGGAAATAAAGAATCCAGAAGGTGAAGTGACGGATACGATTACTCGTAAGATCACAGTAAAGGGCGCTCTTCCTGGACAGACAGTAAAGGCTCGTATCAAGAAAAAGAAAGAGGGACAGGCAGAAGGAATCCTGATAGACACAGTGAAGGAATCACCACTTGAGATCAAGAGACCTATGTGCAACCATTTTTATAGCTGCGGCGGCTGTACCTATCAGACCTTTTCTTATGATGAACAGCTGAAGCTTAAGGAAGATATGGTTAAGAAACTGCTTGGTACAGTTATCCCTTCACTGGCTGGTGATACAGATTCTGACTTTTTCAAATGGGAGGGTATCCTTAAGTCTCCATCCCAGTTTAGATATCGTAACAAGATGGAATTTACATTTGGCGACGCCGAGAAGGACGGTCCGCTCACGCTTGGACTTCACAGACAGCATTCTACTCACGATATCATCAGCATAGATTCCTGTGCACTGGTGAGTCCTGCATGGAATGAGATTCTGAAATATACTCAGAAGTTTTATAGAGACCGTGGCGTTCCTCATTATAACAAGCGCACTCATACAGGCGTGCTCCGCAATCTTGTGATCCGTGAGTCTGCTACTGATGGTAGCATCATAGTGAATCTTGTGACCACAACCCATCACTCCATTGATCAGTACACTCGTGAGATTCCTTGGAATGAGAAGCGAAGCGAGACGGTTGATGAACTCTGCCTGCCTGAGTATGTGGCTGGCCTGCTTTCTCTTGGAGACACACAGCCGGTGGGTATGGACGGTTATTCATCTCATGGTTATGACAATGTTACAGGCAGTTATGGAATGCATACCAAGAAGATAATAAGGGATAAAAATGGTATCTTTAAGAATGCTTATCTAAGTGACGAAGAGAAAGGTGGCTCCGGTGAGTTTGAGTCCCTTACCCGCTACAATCGTATAGTTGGTGTTCTATATACAGAGTGTGATACTCTGGCAGATGCTATAATCCCAGATACAGTTACACTCCTTTATGGTGAAGACTACCTTATGGAAGAGGTGCTTGGCCTTAAGTTCAAGATTTCACCTTATTCGTTCTTCCAGACAAATACCAAGGGAAGCGAAGTCCTTTATTCCAAGGTTCGTGAGTATGCTCTTGAGGAAGATGCAGATTCAGACGTAAAGAAGAAAGGAGTTATCTACGACCTTTACAGCGGAACTGGTACAATCGCCCAGATGATGGCACCAGTGGCAGAAAAGGTTTATGGAATAGAGATTGTTGAGGAGGCGGTTGAGGCTGCCAAGGAAAATGCAAAGCTGAATAAACTTACAAACTGTGAGTTTATTGCAGGCGACGTGCTGAAGAAACTGGATGAGCTGGAGGAAAAGCCGGACATGATCATCCTTGATCCACCAAGAGACGGCGTAAATCCAAAGGCTTTGCAGAAGATTCTCTCATATGGCGTTGAATCCATAGTGTATATCAGCTGCAAACCAACATCCCTGGCCCGTGACCTTGAGATATTCAAGGCTAACGGCTATATGCCAATAAAGGGCTGCTGCTGTGATATGTTCCCGAATACTCAGCATGTAGAAACAATTGTAAAAATAATTAAGGTATGATTTTTGAGGCAAACGGCAAACGAAGGCCGTTTGTCTTTTTTCTTGTGATAATAAAGGGTTTTTGGTAAAATGACTATGTATGCTTTGAAACGGGGAAATAGATTAAATGGATTCTAAAGTCGTTAAGATTTTAACAAGTAAAAAGTTTTTTGAGATAGCCTTTGTTGTGGTAATCTTCACCTCATTTGTATTCTGGGCGAAGAGTATCATTCTTGACAGGGCAGCTTCATATCAGTGGAATGTATTTCTACTTGATCTTACAGACTTTGAGGGCGATTTTACTAACGTTATTGGTTATTCAGGTTCGCGTGATCCTTATAACTGTCTTTATTACACGAATCTCCAGGAGAAGGCTTATCCTCCTCTAATCTATGTATTCATGTATCTGCTCTCCAGAATCGTACCTATCGAAGAATACTATGCAGCAGATTATTTCTTAAATATGTATATGGATCCAAAGCTTCTGATCATGATGATGATCGTTATCACAGCTATGGTTCTAGCATTCTTCGAAGCAATCAGACATAACCTTAAGGATACTTATGGAATGAAGGTTTTAGTTAGTATCGCTATGCTACTAACTGCGCCGGTATTTTTCTCGATTGAAAGAGGTAATTCCATAATTCTTGTTATTGCGCTGATGACGGCATTTGTCTTTGGCCATGATTCAGATAATAAGATTCTGAAAGAACTGTCGCTTGTTGGCCTTGCGGTTGCGGCAGCACTTAAAATATCACCTGCGCTTCTAGGCATTCTCCTAATCTATAAAAAGGACTGGAAGGCAGTGATCCGTACAGTTATTTATGGAATAGTAATGTTTGTTGGTCCTTTCCTTTTCCTACAGGGCGGACTTAGTAACATTCCACTTATGATAAGAAATGTTCAGATGAACAATGAGTTTTATATGAGCAAATGGGGTCTCACCCTTTACTACACTCTGGTGAACTATGGTTTCCCTGACTCTATGGCACTCTTTAAGATAACAGGACTTGCCAGCAAGGTGCTTTGCCTGGTTATGCTGATCGCAGCATTTAAGTTTGATAGAAAGTCAGATGTAATAATGGTACTCAGTCTTGCACTGATCATCTTCCCGGATCATTCCGGATATTACAATCTGCTTTATCTTGTACCAGCAACAGTTATGCTGATAAATGAAGAAAAGAAATATATTTACGATCTTATAGCACTTTTCGCGATAATATCATTTAACCATTTATACAGATTTGAAGGACTCGAGGGAGGAAAGCTGGACTGCCGAACCTCCATGGTTGCGCTGATAATCTATTGCATAATAATTACATGCGCAAATTTATATCGCGCGAAGGTTGCATCCGGATCAAAAGAAGATTCAAAAGAAAAGAAGGAATCCAAATTAGAAGAAAGTGAGAACTAGTGATGGGAATAAGTGTTGTACTACTTGCCTATAAAGAGGCTGAAAACTTAAAGGTGCTTTTGCCACAGATCAAGAAAAATGTGGAAAAAACAGGTGAGAATTACGAAATACTCGTTATTGATACTATGGAGACCATGGACGAGACTCCTCAGGTCTGCAAGGAATTTGGTGCGAAGTATATCAATCAGGAGGAACCTTACTTTGGCGGTGCCTTCAGAACTGGTATCAAGTATGCATCTATGGATAAGTTCCTTATCCTGGATAGCGACGGTTCTCATAGTCCTAAGTATATTCCTAGAATCTATAAGAAGTTTGTAAGCGGTCACTATGATCTGGTGATCGGTTCAAGATATTGCAAGGGTGGTGTTACAAATGACAGCATCTCTTCCAGGATCATGTCTAAGATCCTGAATACAACCTACCGTCTTGTTCTTGGAATCAAGGCTAAGGATATTTCCACAGATTACAGAATGTACGACACAAAGCAGCTGAAGAAGGTAAAGCTTCAGTGCAACTACTATGATGTGCTTCAGGAGGTAATCCTTAAGCTGAAGCTGCGCAATAAGCGCTTCAAGATAGGTGAGGTTCCTATCAAATTCTACAAGAGAATGTATGGCGACTCCAAGAGACAGCTGGTCAAGTTTATCATCAGCTACATGAAGACATTATTCTACCTCATTGGTGTTCGTATTAAAGGAGACAAATAATGAATATTATCCTACTTTCAGGTGGTTCGGGCAAAAGATTATGGCCACTGTCAAATGATATCAGAAGCAAACAGTTTATTAAGCTGTTCAAGGATTCCGAGGGCAACTACGAATCCATGGTGCAGAGAGTATTTCGCCAGATCAGTACAGTTGATAAGGGCGCAAATATAACTATAGCAACCAGCGCATCTCAGGCAAGCGCAATAATGAGTCAGCTGGGCGAGAAAGTTTCTATCTGTACAGAGCCATGTCGTAGAGACACATTTCCTGCTATAGCTCTTGCAGCAACTTACTTAGTTGATGAGCTGAAGATCAGCCGTGATGAGTGCGTGGTTGTGTGTCCTGTAGATCCATATGTTGATGATACTTATTATGAGACTGTGGCAGAGCTTGAGAAGCAGGTTAATTCAGGAAAAGCCAATATCACTCTTATGGGTGTTGAACCAACTTATCCAAGTGATAAGTATGGATATATCATTCCAGAAACTGCAGACAGAGTAAGTGCTGTAAAGGAATTCAAGGAGAAGCCTGATACAGCAAAGGCTAAGGAATATCTTGCACAGGGTGCAGTATGGAATGCGGGTGTATTTGCATTTAAGCTTTCTTACTTAATTGATAAAGCCCATGAAATGATAGATTTCACAGACTATAGAGATCTCTTCGAGAAGTATGAGACTCTTGAGAAGATCAGCTTCGATTACGCAGTTGTTGAGAAGGAACAGTCAATTCAGGTTCTTCGTTACAGCGGCGAGTGGAAGGATGTTGGAACATGGAACATGATGGCCGAGGTTATGGCCGATAAGACCAAAGGAAATGTCTGTCTCGACGATACCTGTGAGAACACTCAGGTTGTAAACGAGCTGGATATTCCAGTCCTTGGAATGGGACTTAAGGATATGGTCATTGCTGTCAGCGGTGATGGAATCCTTGTTTCTGATAAGGAACGCAGCGGCTACATGAAGCCATATGTTGAGAAGATAAGTACAGAGGTACATTTTGTCGAGAAGTCCTGGGGAACCTACACAGTTATCGATGCTCAGCCGGGCTCACAGACTGTAAAGGTAAAGATGACTGCAGGCAGCTCTATGACCTATCACGTACACGAGCTTCGTGATGAGGTTTGGACCATCGTGGCCGGTCAGGGCCGTACAATAATCGATGGCATGGAGCAGATCGTAAGACCAGGCGATACAGTAACTATTGCAGCAGGATGCGTTCATACAATCCTTGCTGATACAGACATGGACATAATTGAAATACAGGTTGGTGAGGAAATCTCAATCGACGACAAGCGTGAATTCCCACTACCGGAGTAATATATGGAACCACTACTTCTGAGTCCTTCAGGTAAGGATTACCTCTGGGGCGGAACGAGACTGAAAAAAGAATATGGTAAAGACATACCTCTTGTTCCTCTGGCAGAGACCTGGGAGTGCTCAGTTCATCCCGACGGACCAAGTGTCATAGCAAATGGCATCTATTCCGGCAAGACTCTCGAAGAGGTGCTGAAGGAAAACCCGGAGTGGCTTGGCAGCAAGGTGGAAGGCGAGCTTCCGATACTTGTTAAGTTTATAGATGCTGAGAAGGATCTTTCGGTGCAGGTTCATCCGGACGATGAGTATGCGAGAGCAAATGAAAACCAGAACGGTAAGACTGAGATGTGGTATGTTCTGGATGCGGCTCCGGGAGCAGAACTGATCCATGGCTTTGCCCATGACGTAACCCCGGATCAGCTTCGCGAAGCAGTAAAGACTGGAAAGCTTTCGAAGCATTTGCAGAAGGTTAAGGTGAGACGAGGTGACACCTTCTTTATCCCGGCAGGAACCATACATGCTCTTGGAGCAGGTATTATGGTGGCCGAGATTCAGGAGAGTTCAAATGTCACATACCGTGTCTATGATTACGATAGAATAGATAAAGACGGAAAGAAGCGACCACTTCATATCGAGAAGGCAATCGAGGTTGCAAATATGAAAGCTAGTGCCGTCACAAGACAGGCGCCTAAGTTTATAAAGTATTATCCAGGTTGTGCTAGAGAGATACTTTGCCGATGCAAGTATTTCGAGGTGGAGAGAATCCAGGTATCTATGGGATTTTCCTTCTCAGTAACAGAGGATTCCTACCAGGTGCTTCTCTGCACGGAAGGCTTTGGTGGAATTGAGACGGATTACTCAAGAAGACCACTAAGGTTTGCTAAGGGAGATTGTATCTTCCTTCCGGCATCCATCGGAAGATGCCACGTACTTGGTAACACAACACTGCTTAAAATACGAAACTAATATCAAACTAAAACGTGACATATAAAAAACGCGCCACGTTACTTGAAAGGAATATAGAAATGAAGAAAGCATTAATCACAGGTATTACAGGACAGGACGGCTCATATCTTGCAGAGCTTCTGCTGGAGAAGGGATACGAGGTTCATGGAATAATCCGTAGAGCATCGGTATCAACAACTCAGAGAATTGATCATATCATGGATAAGCTTATAATCCATGAGGGTGACCTTTCAGATTCCAGCAGTATTATAAGAATCGTTCTTCAGGTAAAGCCTGATGAGATATATAACCTTGCAGCACAGAGTCACGTTCAGGTTTCATTTGATGCCGCAGAATATACTGGTGACGTTGATGCGCTGGGAGTTCTCAGAATACTTGAGGCTGTTCATACAGCAGGACTTGATAAGACCTGCCGTGTATATCAGGCTTCTACATCAGAGCTTTACGGAAAGGTTGAGGAGTGTCCTCAGAATGAAAATACTCCTTTCCATCCATACAGTCCATACGCTGTAGCTAAGCAGTATGGTTACTGGATGATCAAGCAGTACCGCGAAGCTTATGGAATCTTCGCATGTAATGGTATCCTCTTCAATCACGAGTCAGAGCGCCGCGGCGACAACTTCGTAACACGCAAGATCACTCTTGCAGCTGGTCGTATCGCTTGCGGACTTCAGGATCATCTTGAACTTGGAAACCTTGATTCACTTCGTGACTGGGGATATGCAAAGGATTACGTAGAATGCATGTGGCTGATCCTTCAGCAGGACGAGCCAGATGATTATGTTATAGCTACTGGTGTTCAGCATACAGTTCGTGAGTTCACAACACTTGCTTTCGCAAATGATGGCATCGAGCTTAGATGGGAAGGCGAAGGTCTTGATGAAAAGGGTTACGATGCAAAGACTGGCAAGATGCTGGTATGCGTAAATCCACAGTGGTTCAGACCTACTGATGTTGTAAATCTCTGGGGAGACCCAACTAAGGCAAAGACAAAGCTGGGCTGGGACCCACAGAAGACAAGCTACGAAGAACTGTGCCGTATTATGGCAGAACATGATCTGAAGTTAGCTAAGGCAGAGGCTGCAAAACAGTAGAGTTTATCCCGAGCGGAGTGAATACTGAAAAACTATGAAAATATTAATCTTTGGAGCCAACGGTTTTGTTGGTCCATATCTAATAAATGAATTCCTGAATAGAGATTATGAAGTGTCAGCTTCCGACCTGCAGGAAGATCTCTTTACAGAGGGCTTTCGTAAAAAGCTTTTTGAGGGTCGTGAGGTAGGTTACTTCTCCTGTGACATTCTTTCATCTAATGATGTGGAGAAGCTGATCACACAGGAAAAACCGGATGGAATAATCAACCTTGCAGCTATCAGCAGCGTAGGTCAGTCCTGGTCCATTCCTGCAAAAACAATGGAGATAAATGTCATCGGCACTCTGAATATTCTCGAAGCAGTTCGCAAAGTGAAAGCCGAGAGTAAAGAGACTAGCGATGTATATTCCCCGAAGCTACTTCTGATCGGCTCCAGCGAAGAGTATGAGATGACAGAAGACGCGATCACTGAGGAGACACCTCTGGATGCTTCAAATCCTTATGGTATCTCAAAGATAGCGCAGGAACATTTTGCTGAGATTTATTCAAAGAATTATAACCTGGATATTTCATATATCAGGGCATTTAATCATACGGGTATCGGACAGAGAGAAACCTTTGTTCTTCCAAGCTTTGTGCGTCAGGTGGCGGAGCTTACAAAGAAGGGCGAGGAGGGGACAATCTCTGTTGGAAACCTGAATATATACAGAGATTTTAGTGACGTAAGAGATATAGTTCGCGGATATCGTATGGTATTCGAACAAATGCTTGTTGAAACAAGTGATAAAGATTTGGATGACAAAAGGACGCTTCCAGTCTATAACATCGGTTCTGGAACGGCTTATAATCTTGGTGAACTTCTGGACTACATCATATCACTTAGTAACGAAAAGATACTAACTCGTATCGATCCGTCCAGATATCGTCCAGTAGATCAGCTAACTATTAAGGCTGATGCCGCGAAGCTTAGAACAGAGCTGGGCTGGAATCCGGAATATACCATTTATGATACACTAAAAGAAATGTTCGATTACTTCTTAAATGATTAAATAAATCACTAATCATAAGTGAATAAAAAATATAAACAGTTGAGAAAAATATATGTCAGATAAGAAACAGTACTTCTTTTTCGACAGAATAAGAAGCACAGCTAATAATAAAAGAGAGATAGTGGTGCAGGGGTATGCAGTAGATGGGTACCTCGAAGATCTGAAGCCTAGAGCTGCCATTTTCGCTGGCGGAAGACCAGTGAAGGCTCTAAAGTGCAGATTAGAAGAAGTTAAGCTTCCACCAATCCATATGCGCCGCAGACATGGAGATACCATATCCTATCTGGGTATAGTCTATGTGGATTTTTCAGGAATATCAGATGAGAAACTGAGACAAGTTAAAAATGCAAAGCTTGTTGTGGTTGGCGAAAAGCCTGACGGAACAAGAAGCATGCTTTATAAGGGAAATGTAACTACCGTTCTTGATACTCTAAGGGAGTATGCATTTGTGGTTGATGATGCCTACTGTGAAGATGGAAAGACCCATATAGGCGGCTGGCTCTCTGGTGGAAATCATACGGTAATAAAGATTGAGTCAGAAGAGACTGGCAAAGTTCTTGATTATAAAGTGGATTTTATTCCTCGAGATGATGTACTTATGGAATACCCTGAACTGGATGATGACAGTGAGATGGGATTTGATATTATACTCTCGGGCGAGTATAAAAAACTGAAGATGACTCTTTCTGACAGCACGAGAAAAGCTACAAAGCAGATAACTGTTGGAAAGGCAGATAAAGATTTTTCTTCTGCAGGAACTATAGGACGTTATTCAGAAAAGGTTATTCGTAATCTTAAAAACTATGGTGTTAAAGAGACCATGGCAAAGGTGAAGGTTCATCTTTCGCCAAATTATTTCAATCTGAATAAGCGCTATGAGAAGTACATTAAAAATGTATCTCCAAGTCTTGCAGAATTAAGCGAACAGAAGAAGAAACAAAAGAAGTTTGCATATAGACCTCTTATGAGTTTCCTTGTTCCTCTTTATGAAACAGAGGAAGTCTTCCTTGCAGAACTGATAGATGCAATGAAGGCTCAGACCTATCCTGAATGGGAGGTGTGCTTCTCAGATGGAAGTAAGGATCCTGCCAGACTTACAGAGATAATAAAGAAACTGGCTGGCGGTGATGAACGTATAAGATATGTGGCTGATATTCCGGGACCACTTGGAATATCCTCAAATACAAATCAGGCATTTTCTATAGCGAAGGGTGACTTCATAGTTCTGGGAGATCATGATGATCTGATCACACCAGATGCGCTTTATGAATGTGTAAGGGCTATGAACAAGGAACTGGATGCTTCGAAGAAAGACACCCTGCTGGATGTCATTTATACTGATGAAGATAAAACAAATTCTTCTGGAAAGAAGAGATTTGAGCCGAACCTGAAGCCTGATTTTAATCAGGAGCTTCTGGAAAGCTGTAACTATATCACTCACATGTTTGTGGCCAGAAAGACACTGGTTGATGAGGTTGGTCTTTTCGATGATACCTATAACGGTGCTCAGGATTATGATTTCATCCTTCGATGCACTGAAAAGGCCCGCAAGATCAAACATGTTCCAAAGGTGGTTTATAGCTGGAGAATAAATGAAACTTCAACGGCTGGAAATCCGGCGGCAAAGATGTATGCTTACGACGCTGGTGTAAAGGCACTGCAGGCTCACTATGACAGACTTGGCATAAATGCCACCGCTGAGGTGGGAGATCATCTGGGTTATTATCATACCCGGTACCCAATGCCTGAGAATGCATATACCTTTATTGCGGTGCTAAATGCTATCGATGACGATCAGTTTAACGAAACCACTGCTTCCATCGATTCCAAGTCCGATTATAAAAACTATGAGTTCATTCGACTGAAGCCAAGTGAAGGCGAAGAGTTTCCACAGCAGATCAACCGGAGTATCAAGCTGGTCAAAGCTGCATGTGAAGAAAGAGTCGCTGAGCTTGGATCAAAAGAAATATACATTTGCTTCATTGAAGCTGGAATCACCATGATGGGTGAGGATGGCATCTCCAATATGCTGGCTTACATCGCGGCAAGACCTGATGTGGCAGCTATCGGAGGAAAGATATATATTCCTGGCGGAACAGTTTCTCATGCAGGAGTTGTAGTAAACATTCAGGAGATTGAAGGCTGGATGTATACACGCCAGAGCGTATATGACGAAATGTATTTTAATTACGGAGCTTATACGGCGCTTCGAAGAGGTGTATTCATTATGCGTCTCGCAGATCTTGCAAAGTATGGTGAATTCGATACTGAGTATAGAGGTGAGAATGCGGTAACAGATTATACCTATAAGATGACTATGGATGGCCGGGTATGCATCTACGATGCAAATGCCAATTTCCAGTTTAAGCCAGCCAGAGGCCGTGATGGAGAAACCTGCTTTGAAACACTTACAGCAAAGCGTCGTGATTTAAGAATATTCCTGGGTAAACACCCAGAAGTCACCGAAAATGGTGATAAATACTACTCGCAATTAGTAAAATAAGGCCAATGGGGACGGTTCTCAGTGGCAGATTTAAGAAGGAGAAAAGAATATGAAGGGAATTATTCTCGCCGGAGGATCCGGTACAAGACTTTATCCATTAACAAAGGCAGTATCAAAGCAGATCATGCCTGTATATGACAAGCCAATGATCTACTATCCACTGTCAACACTTATGCTGGCAGGAATCAGAGAGGTACTTATCATCTCTACACCAAGAGATCTTCCAGTATTTAAGGAGCTCTTTGGAACAGGTGAGCAGCTTGGTATGGAGTTTACATACGCTATTCAGGAGCAGCCAAGAGGACTGGCAGATGCATTTATCATCGGTGAAGAATTCATCGGCAATGACAGAGTTGCACTTGTTCTTGGCGACAACATCTTCTATGGCCAGAACTTCTCAGGCGTGTTAAAGGCTGCAGCTGAAAGAGAAAAGGGAGCTACAATCTTTGGTTACTATGTAAAGGACCCAAGAGAGTATGGAGTAGTTGAGTTTGATGCTGAAGGAAAGGCACTTTCAATCGAGGAGAAGCCTGCTAATCCTAAGTCTAACTATGCTGTACCTGGTCTTTACTTCTATGATAATGATGTAGTTGAGATAGCTAAAAATGTTAAGCCATCAGCTAGAGGAGAGATAGAGATCACTTCTATCAACAATGAGTATCTTAATCGTGGAACACTTATGGTTGAGACACTTGGTCGCGGTTTCGCTTGGCTTGATACTGGTAATCATGACATGCTTCTTGATGCCGCTGATTTCGTTGCTGCATTCCAGAAGAGACAGGGTATGTATATCTCATGTATAGAGGAGATAGCTTATCGCAGAGGATTCATCAGCAAGGAGCAGCTTCTTAAGCTGGCTGAACCACTTATGAAGACAGCTTATGGTCAGTATCTTGTTGATGTGGCTAACGGTCTGTAAAAATATTGCTTAAAACATCTTGATGCAAGATGTAACATTTTTGTAACAATTTAACAATTATGTAATAAATGGGTTGACATAAAAGTGTCAGCCCATTATACTGTTATGGTGTAATAAAATAAAACACTATATCTAGTGGAGGACAACTTATGATATTTACTGGAGAAAAGAAAAACAAAATAAAACGGAAGGCAATCGCTATGGTGCTATGCATCTGCATGGTTATAACCCTTAGTGGCACATCGGGCTTTGGTCCATTTGCTGCTAGCGAAAATGCAGGTACTGGTGATACAAGCGGTGTAGCAACTGCAGGAAATGCAGATGTTTCCGGAACTCCGGTTGGAAATATTGGTGAAGAAATTACTGAAGCCCCTACAGAGATTGCAACTGAGGAGCAGACTGAGGAAGCTGAAGAGGATACAGTTCAGTCTGAGCTTTCACTTAACTGGGCAGTTGTAGAGGCAGGCCGTTTCGATACCCCATCTGAGAACAACTATATCGTTCTTGATCTTGGAGACGGCAGCGTGACATTTGACGATGCCACACTTACACTTATTAATGAGACAAACGGTGAAGAGATGACTCTTGCCGTTGATACAATTCTCGATACAACCCTCCTCTTTTACGCTTCCTTCCCTGATACTTCCTTTGATGGAAAGTACAGGGTTGCGAGTGTGAAGTACACATCCGCAGGCGTGAATTATGAGAAGAATCTCATGGATGATGAGATGGCACCAAGATTTGGTGTTGACTGTGATATTACTGAAGAGCCAGACCTCTATCTTGGCGGTGATGACTTCGAAGAAGTAGCAACCAGCGACGAGGTTTCTGAATATGAAGAGCCAAGCATTACTGATAATGATTCAGCCACTGCAGATGTAACAGATGTTGTTGATTATGATACATCTCTTCAGGGTGATGTGCTTGACCTTTCATCTGACTTTTCAAATGCTAACGTTATCGGTATTGATGGCGAAAACAGCGACATAGATCTTTCTGGTCCTGTTCTCTCAGGTGATGAGTCAGGACTTACAAAGGAGCTTAATAATGACGACCTCCTTTGCAGTTCACTTAATGAACTTGTATTTTCAAAGTCGCCTGAGAACATTGTAATCGTTCTTGACCCAGGTCACGGTGGTTCAGATCAGGGTGCGGTTCGTACATGGAATGGCGTTAGATACTGCGAGCGTGATATGAACCAGGTTATTGCAAATGCCTGCAAGGACGAGCTTGCTAAGTATAAAAATGTAACTGTATATATGACAAGATCTTCGACATCTGAAGCACTTCACGGAAGTACAGGTGATGATCTTCAGTGGAGATGTAACTACGCTCATGAGATGGGCGCTGACCTTTTTGTAAGTCTTCACTGTAACGCTTCAACTGTTGATAATACAAAGTATGGTGCAGAGGTTTATGTTCCAAACAGCAGCCTTAGCACTCAGGCATATAATGTTGGTAAGACAGTAGGTGCCAAGATCGGTGAGAAGCTTAAGGCTCTTGGACTTGCTAACGGATCAACTTATACAAGAAGTTCTGAAAACGGAACAAAGTATGATGATGGATCAATCGCTGATTATTATGCAGTTATCCGTCATTGTAAGGAATATATGATTCCTGGAATGATCGTAGAGCACGGATATGTAAGCAGCCAGTATGACTGCGAGACATTCTTCGGAACAAATGAGAAACTCCAGAATCTTGGTAAGGCAGATGCTCAGGCAATCGCTGAGAACATCGGACTTATTGAGCAGAACCGTGTTAACAACGATATGAAGATCACAGGATGGCGCAAGAGTGGCGACACCTATGTATACTATATAGATGGAAATGTTCAGACAGGTTTCTTCGTTGTCGGTGGTAAGAAATACTACGGCCGCGAGAATGGTCAGATCGTAAAGGGCTGGCAGCTTATTGATGGTAACTACTATCTCTTCGATGGCGATGGAGCCATGATGATGAGTGCCTGGGTTCAGGACGGCAGTGGTAACTGGCTGTGGCTGGATGCAAATGGCCATATGGCAACAGGTATTACAGATGCTGCTGGAACCTGGTATCTGATGGACGGCGATGGCCACATGCTTAAGGGCTGGCAGTTATACGGAAATCGTTGGTACTACATGAATGAGTCAGGCGTAATGTATCGTAACTGCTGGGTTAAGAGTGGATCAACCTGGTACTACATGTGTGCTGATGGTCACATGGCAGCAAATGAGACAATCAATGATGGTGGTTATGCATATTACTGCGGCAGTGATGGTGCTATGGCAACTGGTTGGAGAAATGACGGTTCAAACTGGTACTATGCTGCAAGCTCAGGTGCACTCTATGTTGGATGCTGGGCTAAGTACAAGGGCTACTGGTATTACTTCGAAGCTGATGGCAAGATGGCAACCGGTATGAAGAATCTTGGCGGTACACTTTACTACATGTATGGCGATGGTTCTATGGCAACAGGTTGGATCAATATCGGAAACGATTGGTACTGCGCTAGTGATTCAGGAAATCTCTACCTTGGATGCTGGTATAAATATAATAAGAAATGGTATTACTTCAATGGTGATGGTAAGATGGCTACTGGATTTACAAAGATCGGTGATCAGACTTACTATCTGGAAGGAAGCGGTTCACTGATCGAAGACAACTGGTTCAAGGTTGGTAATGACTGGTATTATGCAACTGGTTCCGGAGCTCTTCTTGGAAGCAACTGGCTTCAGAGTAATGGAAAATGGTATTACTTCAATGCAGACTTTAAGATGGCAACTGATTCAGTCATCATCGGTGATAAGAAGTATTACTTCGATGCAAGTGGTGCCATGACACGTTCAGAAAACTACGTTGCTCCAGAGAATGGAACAGGAACTGGCAGCACAAGTACATCACAGCTTTACTCAATCATGGGTGGAACAACTCATACAGCAACAGACTTTGCTAACAGATATATTAAAGAAGGAAAAACTTATCCAACTGCTGTTATGGCAGCAGGTGGAGCTGCAAATATTGAAGCCTTCTGTAAGATAATAATTGAGGAAGCAAATGCTGAAGGAGTTAAGGCAGAAGTAGTATTTGGTCAGATAATGCATGAGACAGGTTACCTTCAGTTTGGTGGTTCAGTTGCACCAGAACAGTATAACTTCTGTGGACTGGGCGCTGTTAACTCCACTGAAAAGGGTTACTCCTTCAAGGACGTAAGAACAGGAATCAGAGCTGAGGTTCAGCATCTTAAGGGCTATGCTTCAAAGGATGCGCTGAAGAATGAGTGTGTCGATCCTCGATTCAAGTATGTTGAACGTGGATGTGCTCCATATGTTCAGTACCTGGGTATTAAAGAAAATCCAAGCCATAAGGGCTGGGCAACAAGTGAGCAGTATGGAGAAAAGATCATGAAGGTCATTAACTCCCTCACAACAAGCAATAAATAGCCTGGTGCACAAAATGCTTGCATTTAGTGAGACGGTAACTTATAATACCTAAAATGTAAAAGAATAAAGACATGCATTGACGAAGACGATATCTGATATCAGATTCCACAGGGAGCGGTGGTCATGGACTGAGAGCCACCAGCGGAAACAGCTACATGCAGATTCAGATGGAGAACACTTCTGAGCATACTTATAAAGTAAGAAATGCGGGTGGTACCGCGGTTCTCTTAAAGTTAAAGAATCGCCCCGGGTCGTGGATCAACACGTCCCGGGGTTTTATTAATTTTTTAGGTGCAGCGGGGGACAGACCCCCGTGCAATGGGGACTGCCCCACTGCACCAAATATTGAAGAGGAAATGAAGATGGAAATGAAGAACATTTACAGAGACAAAACGATCGATCTGATGAGTGAGGCAGACGTTGGAACAACTGTTCGCCTTGCTGGATGGGTTGAGAATATCCGTGATCACGGTGGTGTTTCCTTCGTGGATCTTAGAGATATGTACGGTGTAATGCAGGTTGTAATGCGTGACACCTCTCTTCTTGATGGAATCACCAAGGAGCAGGCTATCTCAGTTGAAGGTAAGGTTGAACACCGTGACGAGGAAACCTACAATCCAAAGATTCCTACAGGAACTATAGAGCTTGAGGCTCATTCAGTAGATATCCTCGGAAGAGTATATTCTCAAGTTCCATTTGAAATTATGACTTCAAAGGAAGTAAGAGAGGATGTACGTCTTAAGTACAGATATCTTGACCTTAGAAATACAAAGGTAAAGGATAACATCCTGTTCCGTTCAAAGGTAATAAGACACATCAGACATAAGATGGAGGACATGGGATTTGTTGAGATCCAGACTCCTATTCTCTGTGCTTCTTCACCTGAGGGCGCGCGTGATTACATCGTTCCATCACGTAGATTTAAAGGTAAGTTCTATGCCCTTCCTCAGGCACCACAGCAGTATAAGCAGCTGCTTATGGTTTCAGGTTTTGATAAATACTTCCAGATAGCTCCTTGCTTCCGAGATGAGGATGCAAGAGCAGACAGATCTCCAGGAGAGTTCTATCAGCTGGATTTTGAAATGAGTTTTGCAACTCAGGAAGATGTATTCAGAGTTGGTGAGGAAGTTCTTACAGATGTATTCCAGAACTTTGCGCCAGAGGGTTACACAGTAACTCAGGCACCATATCCAATCATCAGCTACAAAGAAGCAATGCTGAAGTATGGTTCTGATAAGCCAGATCTTCGTAATCCACTTATCATCATCGACCTTTCAGAGTTCTTCCAGAGATGTACATTTAAGCCATTCCACGGCCTTACAGTTAGAGCAATCAAGATAAATGAGAGACTCACAAAGGGTCAGCATGAGAAGCTTCTTAAATATGCGCAGGGCATTGGCATGGGCGGCCTTGGATACCTTGAGGTTCTCGACGATGGTTCTTACAAGGGTCCTATCGATAAGTTCATTCCAGAAGATATGAAGGATGAACTAAGAGAAAAGGCTGAGCTTGCTGTAGGCGATACAATCTTCTTTATAGCAGATAAGGAGAATCAGGCAGCTCTCTATGCTGGACAGCTTAGAACTGAACTTGGTAACAGACTTGATCTTCTTGAGAAGAATGCATTTAGATTCTGCTACATAAATGATTTCCCAATGTACGAGCTTGATCCTGAAACAGAGAAGATCGGATTTACACACAATCCATTCTCTATGCCACAGGGCGGCCTCGATGCATTACTTAATAAAGATCCTCTGGATATCCTGGCTTACCAGTACGATATCGTATGTAACGGTGTTGAGCTTTCATCAGGTGCTGTCAGAAACCACGACATGCAGATCATGGAGAAAGCCTTCGAAATCGCTGGTTACTCAAAGGATGTTCTTGAGAAGAAGTTCGGAGCTCTTTATACAGCATTCCAGTATGGTGCACCACCTCATGCAGGTATGGCACCTGGTGTAGACCGTATGATCATGCTCCTTAGAAATGAAGAAAATATCCGTGAGGTCATCGCCTTCCCTATGAACGGAAATGGTCAGGACCTTATGTGTGGAGCTCCTGGCGATGTTACAGAGGAACAGCTTCGTGATGTTCACTTAACTCCAGATGATATCGCTGAAGCCTATGGTATGAAGATAACCAAGAAGGCTGGAGAGGCTGCAGAAGAGGAAACTAAAGAGACTCCTGGTGCAGTACAGATAACTGATGAGGTCATTGAATACGTTGGTATTCTTGGCAAACTTGAACTTTCTGAGGAAGAGAAGGAGAAGTCAAAGAAGGACCTTACAGAGATGCTTGATTACGTTGGCAAGCTGAACGAGCTTGATACATCGAACGTAGAACCAATGAGTCACACATTTGCAATATCAAATGTTATGCGTGAGGACGTAGTTACAAATGGCGATGACAGAGCAAACATGCTGAAGAACGCACCACAGAGTAACGGCGACGCATATATTGTACCAGAGACTTTTTAATAAATAAGGAGAACAGTAATGAGTGATATACTATCACTATCAGCCCTTGAGCTTGGTAAGAAGATAGCTACTGGAGAGATAACTTCAGTTGAGGCAACAAAAGCTTATCTTGATCATATCGGTGCTGTAGAGAAAGAGATAAATGCATACGTAACGGTTGATACCGAAGGTGCGCTTAAGGCTGCTGCTGAGGCAGACGCCAAGATAAAGAGTGGTGAACTCACAGGTCCTTTCGCTGGTGTTCCAGTGGCTATCAAGGATAACATGTGTATAGAAGGAATGCTTACAACTTGTTCATCACATATCCTGGACGGTTTCAAGCCAACCTATAATTCAACAGCAGTTGAGATGCTGATGAATTCAGGCGCTGTAGTAATCGGACATACAAACATGGATGAGTTCGCTATGGGAAGTACAACAGAGACTTCTTACTACGGACCAACAAAGAATCCAAGAAATACAGAAAGAGTTCCAGGCGGTTCATCAGGTGGTTCTGCAGCGGCTGTAGCAGCAGATGAATGTGCCATCGCCCTTGGATCAGATACAGGTGGATCTATCCGTCAGCCAGCTTCCTTCTGCGGAGTTACAGGAATCAAGCCAACCTATGGCCGTGTTTCCCGTTATGGACTTATAGCATATGGTTCATCCCTTGATCAGATAGGACCTCTCGGTAAAAATGTATCTGACTGCGCAGCTATGCTCGAGGTGATCTCAGGACATGATCCAAAGGATTCAACTTCAGCCATAGATGAGAATGCAAAGGAGAATCTGGACTTTACTTCTGCATTAGTAGATAATGTGGAAGGCATGAAGATAGGTGTACCTCGTGATTACTTCCTTAAAGGAATCGATGAAGATGTTAAGAAAGCAGTACTGGATGCTGCAGAGGTACTTAAGTCAAAGGGTGCTATAGTAGAAGAGTTCGACCTTGGTATGGTAGAATATGCTATCCCTGCATACTATGTAATTGCCTGTGCTGAGGCATCATCAAACCTTGAGAGATTCGATGGTGTTAAGTACGGATATAGAACAGGCGAATATAAGGACCTTCACAACATGTATAAGAAGACACGTTCTGAAGGCTTCGGAGCTGAGGTAAAGAGAAGAATCATGCTTGGTTCCTTCGTTCTTTCATCAGGATACTATGATGCATACTACGTAAAGGCCCTTCGAGTAAAGGCACTCATTAAGAAGGCATTTGACGATGCATTCAGTAAGTATGATATGATCCTTGGACCTGTTGCTCCAACAACAGCGCTTCCACTGGGAGAATCACTGAGCGATCCTATTCAGATGTACCTTGGTGATATATATACAGTATCTGTTAATCTGGCTGGTCTTCCAGGAATCTCACTTCCATGTGGCGAGGACAAGGACGGCCTTCCTATAGGTCTCCAGCTGATCGGACAGACATTTGATGAGAAGAAGATTATTCAGGCTGCATACACATATGAACAGTATCGTCTTGCAAATATGAACCTGAAATGTGATAAGAAGGAGGCCTAGTTATGAGTAAAGAATACGAAGTAATAATCGGTCTCGAGGTTCACGTAGAGCTGAATACAAAGACAAAGATTTTCTGCGGCTGCTCCACTGAGTTCGGTGGCGCACCAAACACACATGTGTGCCCAGTATGTTCAGGTATGCCTGGTTCACTTCCAGTCCTGAATAAAGAAGTAGTAAATAAAGCAATAAGCGTTGGTCTTGCTACAAACTGTGAGATCACACGTAACTCAAAGTTTGATAGAAAGAATTATTTCTATCCTGATAATCCACAGAACTATCAGATATCACAGCTGTACTATCCTATATGCAGAAACGGTCACGTTACCATTTCCGCTAAGGGCGGCAGCAAGGATGTAAGAATCCATGAGATCCATATGGAAGAGGATGCTGGTAAGCTGATCCACGATCCTGTAACAGATGATACATACGTTGATTTTAACCGTTCAGGTGTGCCACTTATCGAGATCGTATCCGAACCGGATATGAGATCTGCAGATGAAGTTATCGCATATCTTGAGAAGCTCCGTGAGACTATCCAGTATCTGGATGCTTCAGACTGCAAGCTGAACGAAGGCTCCATGCGTGCCGACGTAAATATCTCCATTAGAGAAATGGGCAGCGAAGAGTTCGGAACAAGAACAGAGTCTAAGAACCTTAACTCATTTAAGGCGATCAGACGTTGTATCGAAAATGAAGTAAACCGCCAGAAGGATATAATCGAAAGCGGTGAGAAAGTCATCCAGGAGACACGTCGTTGGGACGACGAGAAGGGGGTATCTTACCCAATGCGTTCCAAGGAAGATGCTCAGGATTATAGATACTTCCCAGATCCAGACCTTGTGCCTATAATGGTAAGCGATGAGTGGATCGAAGAGATAAGAGCTGCTCAGCCAGAGTTCAAGGATGAGAAGAAGGTACGTTACAAAGAAATGTATGGCCTTCCTGACTACGATATAGATCAGATAACTGGAAGTAAGAAGCTTGGAGAAATCTTCGAAGGAGCAGTTGCTGCAGGTGCAGATCCTAAGAAAGCTTCTAACTGGCTGATGGTTGAGACACAGCGTCTCATGAAGGAACATAACCTCGATGCAGACGGACTCAAGTTCTCAGCAGAGAATCTTGCTAAGCTGATCAACCTTGTAGAATCCAAGGAAATCAACAATGCAGTAGCAAAAGAAGTCTTCGAAAAAGCAGTATTTCTTGACAATCTTGACCCAGTACAGTATGTTGCTGATAACAATCTGTCAACAAAGGCTGATTCAGGAGAGCTGGAAGCAGTTGTAAAGAAAGCTATCGAAGCAAATCCAAAGGCTGTTGAAGACGTAAAGAACGGCAAGGGCAAGGCATTTGGCGCCATTGTCGGCTACGTAATGAAAGAAATGAAGGGTAAGTGCGACCCAGCCGAGGCAAACCGCCTCATCGCAGCAGAGCTCGCTAAACTCTAGAAATATCGCTAGTGAGAATGAAGTATTATTTATGATATTTTAACTATAAACAGCGAAGTGGATTGATACAATGCATTCAAGACCATTGTGGGTCTCGGTACTTAGCGATTCACGAGCAAAGCGAAGTGAGAGCTTAGTACCGCTAGGGGTACCCACATTGAGCGGAAGCGATGTCTTGAAGGCATTGTGGCAATACACGAAGCGTCACAGTAAAGGAGAAAACAAAATGAAAACATATCTTGTAACAGGTGGTGCCGGTTTCATCGGATCTAACTATATTCATTACATGTTTGAGAAGTACGGAGATTCAATCCGTATCATCAACGTAGATAAGCTTACATACGCAGGAAACCTTGAGAATCTTAAGGATATCGAGGATAAGGAAAACTACACATTCGTAAAGGCTGATATCTGCGATAAGGAAGCAATCACAAAGGTATTCGAGGAAAATGATATCGACCGCGTAGTTCATTTCGCAGCAGAGTCACACGTTGACCGTTCTATCAAGAACCCAGAAGTATTTGTTCAGACAAACGTACTTGGTACTGCAGTAATGCTTAACTGCGCTAAGGCGGCTTGGGAGAATGAAGATGGTTCATTCAAGGAGGATAAGAGATTCCTTCATGTATCTACAGATGAGGTATATGGTTCACTTCCAGATGATCCAAATGCTTACTTCTATGAGACAACACCTATCGATCCTCATAGCCCATATTCATCAAGTAAGGCATCATCAGACCTGCTTGTAAAGGCGTATGTTGATACATACCATTTCCCTGCTATTATTACAAACTGCTCAAATAACTACGGCCCATATCAGTTCCCAGAGAAGCTGATCCCACTTATCATCAATAATGCACTTGCAGGAAAGAACCTTCCTGTATACGGCGATGGTAAGAACGTTCGTGACTGGCTCTATGTTATGGATCATGCAAAGGGTATCGATATGGCTACAGAGAAGGGCCGTTTCGGTGAGAGATATAACATCGGTGGTCACAACGAGAAGCAGAATATCGAGATCATTGAGATCATTATTGAGACACTTCAGGAGCTTCTTCCTGATTCAGATCCACGTAAGGCAAATGTGTCAAAGGATCTTATAACATACGTAACAGACCGTAAGGGTCATGACCGCCGTTATGCTATCGCGCCTGACAAGATCAAGGCTGAGATCGGCTGGTATCCAGAGACTATGTTCAAGGACGGTATCCGTCTTACAATCAAATGGTATCTGGAGAATGAAGACTGGATGAAGAACGTCACAAGTGGTGACTATCAGAAATATTACGAAGGTATGTACGCAAATCGCTAATAGGGGTAATTAGCAAAAGACTTATATAATATTTTGTAGGGGGCTACGACAATATTATTATAAGGAGATGAATCCACTAAGGATGAGTCAGGAATTACAAAGTATAAAAACAATAAACACTAGGCATAGTGCTGAAAACAGAGAAGTTATCAGACGAAGTGCCATGTATGGGTTAGAAGTAGAGATTAAGCGTTTGTCGGATGTAGTTCTGTCGCTTTGTATGCTTGCTGTCTTTAGTCCGCTGATGCTTTTCATATCTATAGTTGTGAAGCTTCAGGATGGAGGTCCGATCATATATAAGCAGCGCCGCGTCACAAAGGGCGGAAAGCTTTTCTGGATCTACAAGTTCAGATCCATGATAATAAACTCTGAGGAACATGGAGCAATGCTCTCTTCAGAAGATGATGATCGCGTGACTCCATTTGGGAGAAGACTTAGAGATACTCATTTAGACGAGCTTCCTCAGTTGATAAATGTTATCAAAGGCGATATGTCTTTAGTAGGACCACGTCCAGAGCGTCCAGAACTGATCAAAGAGATCAAGAAGGAACTGCCTGGCTTTGATAAGAGACTTCAGGTAAAGGCTGGACTTACTGGCTTTGCTCAGGTATATGGTGACTACGAGATAGAGACAGATAAGAAGCTCAGATACGATATGTACTATATCAAGCATTTCTCATTACTGCTTGATATGAGACTTCTATACCTTACACTTGGTAAAATACTTAGCGAAATTTTTTCTAGATAATGTGTCAATTCTTAAGTTCCCTTGGCACATAGTGAAGGACTTAGTAGCATGTTGAAACTAACTATCGTGATGCCTTGCTACAACGAAGGAACACGAATTTACAGAAATATAATAGAGACACTTACACAGGTTGAGAAGTTCTCGGATTCTTTCAGACTGCTGGTTGTAAATGATGGCAGTACTGATGAGACGGAATCGGAGATAAGACGTGCTATGGCCACAGATAATCGTGTTGGTCTGATTTCCTATAAGCAGAATAAGGGAAAGGGCTATGCGGTAAGACGTGGTATGATGTCAGCAAAGTCGGAATACACAGCATTTCTTGATGCGGATCTGGAGCTGCCTCCATATCTTCTTGAAAACTTTCTTAAGAAGATTGAAGGAAAACTGGATGAGCCTGCTAAGGATGATGAGAAGCCAATAGGTATTGTTATTGGTTCGAAGATGCATCCGGATTCTCAGGTTGAGTATCCACCGCTTCGTAAGATCATGAGCACGGGATACTATTTGTTCCTTAAAGCTATCTTTGGACTAAGGCTCAGAGATACCCAGACGGGAATCAAGCTGTTCAGAACGGATCTTGCCCAGGAAATTGCCAAGTATTGCCGTTGCAAGGGCTATTCTTTTGATATTGAAATGCTTGCAATCGCAGTAAAGATGCATAATTACAGAATAGAAGAAATGCCTGTAGTGGTTAATTTCTCAAGAAACAAGGATAATAAATCAAAGATAAAACTGAGAAGCATATTTGCTATGGTACGCGATACCCTCAGAATTAAAATGTATGTCTCAAAGCTTGGATTATGAAAGGAAGAGTATGAGCAAAGATTTTGATGAAAATGATGATGATCTTGCCGACAAGATTGAGGAAAGACGCCCTAGAAGAAAGAAGAGAAAACGCTGGAGCTCAAATGCTAAGTGGGGAGTTGCTCTCTTAGTTGAGCTGATTGTGATCATTCTCCTTGGCTATGGAATCCTCAGGGTTTATCTGCATCAGAAATATACAAAGTTCGATCATGTAAATGATCTGTCTGTTGAAGAACTTGATATTAATGAGGGTGCCAACGAAGAGATGCAGGGTTACACAAATATAGCCCTCTTTGGTATTGATGCCCGTGACAACAACCTTGAAAAAGGCAGCCGAAGTGATGCGATAATCATTGCCAGCATTAATAATGACACTAAGGAGATAAAGCTCCTTTCTGTTTATAGAGATACACTTCTTCAGATTACAAAGAACGATGGTTCAACTGTTACAACAAAGGTAAATGCGGCTTATGCTTATGGCGGTCCGCAGCTTGCTCTTCAGACATTGAACCAGAATCTGGATCTTAATATATCAGAATATGTTGTTGTAAACTGGGAAGGTCTTACCCGTGCTATCGATGCGCTGGGCGGAGTAACAGTTCACATTGAAGAGAATGAGCTGGATACACTTAACGGTGTACTTGCGGAGCAGATACAGGTAAATGGTATTAACTCCGACGGTGTTTACGAAACAGGCTATGTTACCCTGAACGGAGCTCAGGCAACTGCCTACTCCCGTATTCGAAGCACAGATCAGGGAGATATAACAAGAACTGAGCGTCAGCGTGAGGTCATTCAGGCTATGATCGATAAGGCAAAGCATTCTGACCTTTCAACGCTTAATTCTATTATCGATGAAGTATTCCCATACATTGGTACTTCTATCACCGAAGATCAGGTCTATGATCTGGCAAAGGGTGTTATGTCATACGAATTAGTTGAGAGTACAGGATTCCCACTTAGTTGGGAGTATTACTCATCTGGAACTAAGGGTTCATGTATAGCACCTGTAGATCTAAATGAAAATGTTATCACCATGCAGCAGTTCCTTTTCGGAACAGAGGGTTATACACCAACTGCAGATGTTCAAAGTATTAGTGCTACTATCAGTGCAGAGACAGGATATTCAAGTCAGGGAGCTATTCCGCTGCCAGAAAAACCTGCAGATGATAGTACTGAAGAGTAAATGCTTAGAAGGTGTTCGGCTATATAAAAACAGTTGCATTATATAAGCTGAAATAATATAATAAAGACATCATAAGACTTATGATTTGGAATTAATATTAAATATCTGGGATGCACGATAACTCCTACAGTTTTTGAACCTACACTTTTTTATAGGGAATTCTAATCATGTGGTAGATGACATGCCTCCATGGAGTGGACTTCAGAAGCCACATTGCGAATACCCACCTGGCTTCGGCTAGGAGTCAAAAAGTAGGAGCCGGCATCTTGGATGTTTAATGACCGGTACGATAACTCAGGCTTAGCGAAACAACGTTAAGCCTTTTCTTATGGGATTATGAAAGATAGGATAAGGGATATTACAAGATTTGCTAAGAGTACGAAGGATGAGCACATGGGCGCATTTGCTGCTCAGTCTGCATTCTTTATTTTTCTGTCCTTTTTTCCTATAATCAACCTCATTATATCCCTTCCGAAGTTCCTGTATCTTTCGGAGGATCAGGTGCTGGATATCATTTATTACGTACTGCCAAACCGATTTGAAAGCTATATCGGTGACACGGTTATGGAGATGTATCAGCATTCAAGTGGTTCCCTTACCATAGTATCCTTCCTGCTAGCTGTATGGTCAGCTGCCAAAGGTCTCATGGCTGTAAGATACGGGCTAAATGAGGTCTACCGCTCAAGAGAGCAGAGAAACTACTTTATCATTCGAAGCATCAGTTCTGTTTATACTATAGCCCTGGTCATTCTGATCGTGGCGCTGTCGATACTGAACATGTTTGGTACACAGATTGCCAAGTATGTGCTTAGCCAGTTTCCGCAGTACGCAAGTGAAGCCTGGCTTGTAATCAGTCTAAGAGGAGTGGCTACATTTGTCCTTCTCTTTGTAATGTTCGAGCTGATGTATACAATCGTTCCTACGAAGAAGCTTCGTTTCAAGAATCAGGTTCCTGGAGCGCTGTTCGCTGCCTTTGCCTGGGTCACAGTTACGAAGATATTCTCGTTATATATTGATATTTACGCATCGAAGAGCTACCTTTATGGTTCTCTTACCACAGTCATCATGCTGATGTTCTGGATGTACTTTGTTATCTACTTTGTATTTATAGGAGCTCAGATCAATGAGTATTTACAGACATGTCGCGACCGTGAGAAGGAGTACGAGCTCAGCAAATATCATAAGGATGCAACCGAGGTCTGGGATGACGACGAGATAGAAGACCCAGAACTTGGAGAATTTACAAAAGAGGAAATGGAAGCAATCCTCGACACTAAAGAAGAATAAAAAGTGCAGCGGGGTCCGTCCCCATTGCACCAAATAAGAGAGGAAAAAGAAATGAGTAAGATTAGAACAAGATTTGCCCCAAGTCCAACAGGAAGAATGCATGTTGGTAACCTGAGAACTGCACTTTATGCATACCTCATCACAAAGCATGAAGGTGGTGACTTTATACTCAGAATTGAAGATACAGACCAGAACCGTGAGGTTGAAGGTGCTGTAGATATCATATATAGAACGCTGACAGAAACAGGTCTTCTCTGGGATGAAGGTCCTGATAAGGACGGCGGTGTAGGTCCATATATTCAGTCTGAGAGAATGGCTCAGGGAGTTTATATGGAATATGCAAAGAAGCTTGTTGAGAAAGGTGAAGCATATTACTGCTTCTGCGACGAGGAGCGTCTTGCAAATCTTCATACAGAGATTGAAGTTGATGGCGAGAAGAAGACTGTATTCCACTATGACAAGCACTGTCTGGGACTCAGTAAGGAAGAGGTGCAGGCAAAGCTTGATGCTGGAGTTCCATTTGTCATCAGACAGAACAATCCAACTGAGGGTGAGACAAAGTTTGAGGATGAACTCTACGGAACTATCACAGTTCCAAATGCTGAGCTTGATGATATGATCCTGATCAAGTCAGATGGTTTCCCAACATACAACTTCGCTAACGTTGTAGATGATCACCTTATGGGTATCACACATGTTGTTCGTGGTAACGAGTATCTGTCATCTGCTCCAAAGTACAATAGACTTTACGAGGCATTTGGCTGGGAGGTTCCAGTTTACATTCACTGCCCACTTATAACAGATGAAAATCATGCTAAGCTTTCTAAGAGAAGCGGACATTCTTCTTTCGAGGATCTTCTTGAGCAGGGCTTCCTGACAGAGACAATCGTTAATTTCGTATCACTTCTGGGCTGGAGCCCAGAGGGTAACAATGAGATCTTCTCTCTTGAAGAGCTTGTTAAGGAGTTTGATTATCATAAGATTTCTAAGTCTCCGGCTGTTCTTGATATGACAAAGCTGAAATGGATGAATGGCGAGTATATCAAGAAGATGGATCCAGATAAGTTCTATGAGAAGGCTGAGCCAATCCTTAAGGAGGTTATCTCAAAGCCTCTTGATCTTAAGCGTATAGCTTCTATGGTTCAGTCACGTATCGAGGTGTTTACAGATATTAAGGATCAGATAGACTTCTTTGAGGCAGTTCCTGATTATGATATCGAGATGTATACACACAAGAAAATGAAAACTAACGCAGAAAACAGTCTGCAGCTCCTGAAGGAGGTTCGCCCAGTACTCGCAGAGGCAACAGCATTTGATAACGACAGTCTGTTTGAACTTCTTAAGGCTTTTGGTGCCGAGAAGGAATATAAGACTGGATTTATCATGTGGCCACTCCGTACAGCAATGTCAGGAAAGGCGGCTACTCCAGGCGGTGCAACAGAGCTTATGTCTATCCTTGGAAAGGAAGAATCCCTGGCTCGTATCGATGCTGCTATAGAGAAGTTATCATAAAGCGTGATTGTTTTTTGAGGGGCTCTATGTTATACTATTATGCGGTGTTTTCTCGTGCGGATTAGTTTATTAACTGGCCTTAGAGAGGCACTGGTGAATAGTTATAATCGAGATTAGAAAGGGGTTTACTCCATGAGTGATATTATAGAAAGCTTGAAGACGATGGATACATCTACGCTTTTTATCCTTGGTTTTGCAGCACTTCTTTTGATATTCTTGCTTGTACTCATTATTATTACGATCAAGGTTTTAGCTTCTAGTGGAAAGTATGAGGAAGAGAAGAAACCAGTCAGAGCACTTCCTGAGGAAGATGACGAGGATGACTACGATGACGATGACGAAGAAGATGATGAGATGTCGCGTCGTGTTCGCGAGGCTGTAGAATCGGTGGAGGAGACCAAAGCGAAGGTTGAGGCTGAAAGAATCGCCCGCGAGCTTGAATCTGTTGATGAAGCAGAAGATGATGCTGCAAGAGCAAGCGCAGCTGCTAAGGTTGAAGAAATAGCAAATGCTGTTCAGGGTCAGACTTCAGATACGAACGCACCAAAGAAGAATAGACTTTCATCTAGATTTGCTGATATTAAAGCAAAGGATTCTGCTCCAGCAGTAGAAGAGGAATCTGAGAATGATGAAGATATCGTTCCAGAGAATCTTGTAGGTAAGGATGTTGATGAATCTGTTGATGGTAATACAGCAGAACTTGATACAGAGAAGATAAGAGAAGCACTGAAAAATGAAAGAGACGCCGTTCAGGAACAGGAAGACAGCCTGAATGAGATGGCTAAGATGAGAGCTGAGTCACCTGACTATAATGCTTCATTTGACAGTGCATTTGTAGATAGACCTGACAATGAGGAGAAGAAGGAACCAGTTATTCCTAATCCTACACCAGAGTCAGTGATGGCAGGAGTTGCTCCTGCACAGCCAGTAGTTGCTGGTCCAGATCCTAATCTGATGATGAATCAGCAGCCAGCTGCACCTACACCGGTTGCTCCAACACCTGTTATGGAGACTCCGGTTGCTCCAACACCAGTAGCACCAGTTGCTGCGCCAGTAGAGGATACAGCATATACAGATGGTCCTACAGATGTTCTTGCAACACCTGAGAAAAAGAAGAAAAAGAAAAAGAAAGAGGTTCGTCCTGCAACTCCTATCGAGCAGGTATCAAGTGCTCCTGGAGCAAATTATTACTGGTATAACCAGCAGGATGTTGAAGGCCTTACACGTAAGGAAGATCTTTACTTCAAGAGCCACTACTTCAATTCTGCTGATGAGATCATCCTTGATCTTATTACAGAAATGTATGACTGTGGGTTTGTTAGAACAGAGGAACTTCAGAGAATTGCCTACGGAATAACATTTAAATCCCTGGGTATGAAGGAAATCCTTCGTTCAGACGACAACCTTGGTTTCGATAAGGAAAAGGCAACAAAGGAGCCAAGTGCTTCAGATAAACAGGAAGCTTACGAGAAGTGGTGTGGCTATGTTAATAACTTTGTTAGTATCATCGTTATTAATGCACCTGATGATGTAAAGAATTACGTTCTTCAGAAAATGTATGAGTATGGAAATCGCGACATCGAAGATCTGATGTACAGCCCATACTAATTAAACAAGATGTGACGGGGCTCGCCCAGAGGGGCGGGCCTTTTCATATAATCGGAAAGATACTTTCCGATTATATGAAAACGCTCCGCTAAGGATGCGTCTCGGCGCGTAAGGAAGATAGCTGCCTATGGCAGCTCGCGCCTCGCGCAGAGAGTGTCGCAAGCGACACTCTTTAATTGACCTATTAAACTTTTAAAAAATGGGTGAGCTTATGAAAAGAATAATAAAAAATATTTTAATTCGAGGTACTGTCGCTATCCTCACTTTTGCTTTTACAGGATGTGGAAGTGGCGAGGCAGCTTCGGATGTGGCTGAGACTATTGAAACTACTGAGGAAATAACTGAGGAAACAATTGAAGAGACTGCTTCAGTTACGGATTCTGGGGACACAGAGATAGGTGATGTTACTGAGACGAAAGAAGGCTGTTTCACCTGTACCTTTGATGGTCTGGAACATGAGTTTATTGTGGATACTCCGGAAGTTGTGGAAGGTTCTCCGTTGGTTATAATGCTTCATGGCTATGGCCAGAATGCAGAGAGCTTTCGGCTTGCCTGCGGTTTTGAAAAGGATGCCTGTGAGGAAGGGTATACTGTGGTCTATGTAACAGGGGCTAAAAACTCAAATGACGCCACAGGAGCTACAGGTTGGAACTCAGGTCTTGGTGATTCAGAAAACAGAGATACAGCCTTTCTAAAGGCCTTAGTGCATTATATTCAGGAAGAGTATAAGACAGATGCGTTAAAGACCTATGCAGTTGGTTTTAGTAATGGTGCATTTATGACTCATCGACTCGCACTGGAGGCAGATGACACATTTGCTGCTGTGGTCAGTGTTGCAGGAATGATGCCTGAAAGTATATGGGAGACCCGTCCTGACAGCCTTAGTATCGGCGTATTTCAGGTTACTGGTGAAAAGGATGATGTGGTGCCAAAGAATGCTGATGGCAGCGCTGATTCCTCAATTAACCCTGCTATAGAGGATGTTCTTGATTATTATGTTGCGGCAAATGGTATGACTGAGTCAGGGTCTGAAGAAATAGGAAAGGCTTCCACCCTATCTAAGTTCGAAAACGTAGATACCGGTAAAAGCCTTTGGAATCTCTCTATTAAAGATGGTCGTCACTCCTGGCCAGATGAAGGAGTAACGGGAATAAATATCAATCAGTTAATTCTTGAATTTATGAATGCTTCTTAAATGGCAGGAAGCGGTTAGTTTCATTTTTATAATCCAGATAATCCTGTCCGAAGGTTTTTTCCAGAAGCTCTTCTTCGGTATTTGTCATAAGGTATGACATGAATAGCCAGAACAATACTGGAAGGAAGAATACGAAAGCATTTCCTGATATAAAAAGTGCGCCTGTACAGATAAATGTTACGCCTGTGTACATTGGATTACGAGTTTTGCTGTAAACACCTGTTGTAACAAGCTTACCCATCTGCGCATTGATCAGGATAGCGCATTCATTTATGGCGTTGAGTATGAGACTGATTCCCCATGCCAGAATGGCAACGCCAAATCCGATGTATATATATCTAAATGTTTTGTTGGTGATGACTCCTCCAACAAAAGGTCCGATATGACCAAGCACTATGGCAATTACTGTGACTGCTGAAATGATAGGCACATATTTAAATCCTGGACCATACTTTGGCATGGACTTGCTTGCAGGTTTTACTGTAGTGCCCCAATCTTCATGGTAATCTGCAGATGGTTTCTTTGGCTTTTCTTTAAGAACATCTGTTGTGCCATCAGATATAGAATCCAGTGATTCGTCATCTTCTAAATCTGAATAATCTGGTTCATCATAATCTGGTTCAGTATTATCTGATTCGTTCTTGCTGACATTTTCGTCATTGTTATCAGATGGAGCTTCTTCAGCAGCAGTCTCTACAGCTTCTGCCTTGCTCTCTTCAAATGCATTCTCTTCAGTATCACCATTAAAGGTTGACTTGATTTCTTTCAGGAGTTCTTCCTGTTCCGATGAAAGATTTGCCATAAAACTATCTCGCTTTCGTAAGTTTAGTCTCTTGTTACACGGCAAAGTATAATACTTTTAACCGAATGATATTATAACACTGCGGCTATAGAAACGCCAGTAAAAACGCTAGTTTAACTTGTGAAATGTATGTGTATCTTGTATAATAATTCTATGTGCGGTCTAAGCATAAACTAGGAAATTTTAGGATAAAACAAACCATGTCATATCTTGCTTTATATAGAAAGTTCCGCCCTGACAGCTTTAATGAAGTAAAGGGACAGGAACACGTTGTTACAACTTTAAAGAATCAGATAGCAAATAACAGAGTTGGACATGCTTATCTGCTGCGTGGTACAAGAGGTACAGGTAAAACTACCATTGCGAAGCTTATGGCAAAAGTCGTGAACTGTGAGCATCCTACGGAGGCAGGTCCTTGTGGAGAATGTGACAGCTGCAAGGCTATAGCAGATGGTAGTTCTTTAAATGTTATAGAGATTGATGCTGCAACACATAGCGGCGTTGATTATATGCGACAGATTAATGAAACCGTTCAGTATGCACCGGCAAATGGAAAGTACCTGGTCTACATTATCGACGAGGCTCATCAGCTTTCTAATGGAGCCTTTAATGCGCTCCTGAAGACTATGGAGGAACCACCAGAATACGTTATCTTTATTCTGGCTACCACCGATGATGAGAAGCTTCCAATAACGATTAAGTCCAGATGTCAGGTATTTGATTTCCATAGAATTCCTATAGAGACTATAGCTGACAGAATGGCAGACATAGTTTCCAGAGAAGGGGAAAAAGCTGAGCGTGACGCACTGCTCTATATAGCAAGACTTGCGGATGGTTCCATGAGAGATGCTTTATCTATCCTTGATGAATGTCTCTCTGCCAATATGGGTAAGGAACTTAGCCGAGATATGGTTCTGGCTACGGTTGGAGCGGTATCGATTGATATATATATCAGACTCTTTGAAGCTATGATGAATCAGAGGGCTGACGAAGTTCTGGATATAATAAATGAAAGCATATGGAGCGGAAAGGATCTGACCAAGTTTACTGATGACCTGGCTTGGTTCGTAAGAAATATGCTTTTCCTGAAGCTTTCACCAAACCTAAGAGATGAACTGGATCTCACCAGTGAAAATGCAGACAGGCTTATTGAACTTGGTAAGGATTATCCGGTAGAAACCCTTGCATCGTATCTTACGACTCTGCAGTATCTTTCGGCAGATATTAGAAAATCTACAGTAAAGAGAGTTACTCTGGAGACAACTCTTATAAAGCTTATGTATCCTGAGGCAAAGGGAGATTATGAATCTCTGGCCAGTAGACTTGATAAGCTGGAGAAGGCAGCCTTTGCTGGAGGCACAGCACCTGGTGCTGGAGCTCCGGTTCAGTCGGGAACGCTCAGCAGTGTCAGCAGTGCAGAGATAGATGCTCTTGTAGATGCCAGACTGCGAAGCGAGCTTGATAAGAAGGTGGCTGAAAAGTATGAACAGATCAAGGCTATAGCTATGGAAACTGCCAGCATGAAACGTGTCCGGGTTGAGGACATCGAAGGAAAAAGGCAGGAGTACAGAGAAAAGATAAAAGAAAAGTACCCACCAGCTACTGCAAAGGAACTGGATGAGCTGTTCTTAGACAGGTGGAATGAGATAGTATCGCAGCTTAGTCCGATAAAACAGGATTTGCTCAACTATTACCAGGTTGTTCCATCAACTGAGTATGGACAGGAGGGGAAGGCTGAACTGATCATAAAGATCAGGAAGACGCCTAAGGAAAAAGGACACCTGAAGTACTATGCAAAGAATGCTGAGAACTTAGAGCAGCTTGGTAAAGATATATCCAAAATAGTTGGAAAAGAAATAAGTATCAGATCGCAGGATGACGATACTGCGTCCAGCGAAGATAAAAGAAAAAAGGATTCTCTTAATCTATTCTTGGAAAAGGGATTACTTGTAGATGTTATAGAAAGTGAGGAAGATAGAAATGGCTAAAAGAGGTGGATATCCTGGAGGAATGATGCCAGGAAATATGAACAACCTGATGAAGCAGGCTCAGAGAATGCAGAAGCAGATGGAGGAGACTCAGGCTGAGCTTGAGGCTAAGGAGTATGAGGCTTCAGCAGGTGGTGGAGTTGTTAAGGTAAAGATTAATGGTCAGAAGGAGATTACTGAGCTCACAATCGATCCAGAGGCAGTAGATCCAGATGATGTAGAAATGCTTCAGGACGTAATCATGGCAGCCGTAAATGAGGCTATCAGAATGCAGGCTGATGATGAGAAGGAACAGCTTGGCAAGATTACAGGTGGCATGGGCGGAGGCTTAGGAGGTCTCTTCTAATGGATTTATACGGCGGTGAGGTTAACCGACTGATAGAGGAACTTAGTCACCTGCCTGGTATCGGTTCGAGAAGTGCTCAGAGGATAGCATTTTATATTATTGGTATGCCGGAGGAGAGAGCTACAGCCCTCTCAGATGCAATAGTAAATGCAAAGCGCAATATCAAGTATTGTAAGGAATGCTATACCATCACTGATAAGGAAAAGTGTCCTGTATGCTCGGCAGCGGGCAGGGATCATAAGACCATTATGGTGGTTGAGTCTTCCAGAGATATGGCAGCATATGAAAGAACTGGTAAGTACGAGGGTGTATACCATGTTCTCCATGGTGTGATAAATCCAAGTCAGGGTATAGGACCTCAGGAGATAAAACTTAAAGAGCTTATGGTCCGACTCAGAGATGATGTGGATGAGCTTATTATTGCGACAAACTCCAGTGTGGAGGGCGAAGCTACAGCAATGTATATCTCTAAGCTGGTCAAGCCAGCAGGCGTCAAGGTATCCCGAATCGCCAGTGGCGTTCCGGTGGGTGGCGACCTGGAAGTAACCGACGAGGTAACGCTGATGCGTGCACTCGAAGGTAGAACGGCAATGTAATCATTTATACATAATAAGGAGGGGTTATAAATGAAGAGGATAGGTATTCTTACTAGTGGTGGTGATTGTCAGGCACTTAACCCGACAATGAGAGGCGTTGTAAAAGGCCTTGAAAATCTTTTTGGTGATGTTGAGATTTACGGTTTCCTTGAGGGCTATAAGGGTCTCATCTATGGAAATTATAAGAAGATGGAGCCTATGGAATTCTCTGGACTCCTTGCAAAGGGTGGTACTGTTCTTGGTACATCCAGAGTTCCATTTAAATATCTTGATACTCCAACAGATGATGGAGTTGAGAAGGTTCCAGCAATGATCAAGACTTATAAGAAGCTTGAACTGGATGGTCTCTTCGTTCTTGGTGGTAATGGCTCACAGAAGACAGCTAACAGACTTTATCAGGAAGGTCTAAATGTTATCGGTCTTCCTAAGACTATCGATAACGACATCTGGGGAACAGATGTAACCTTTGGTTTCCAGAGTGCTATCGATGTAGCAACAAATGCTATCGACTGTATCTACACAACAGCAGAATCTCACAACAGAGTTTTTGTTATTGAGACCATGGGTCATAAGGTTGGATGGATCACACTTTATGCCGGTGTAGCTGGTGGTGCTGATGTCATTTTGTTGCCTGAAATACCTTATGATATGAAGAAGGTTTATAAGACTATCGAGAAGAGAAAGAAGATGGGCAAGAAGTTTGCTATCATCGTTGTAGCCGAGGGTGCTATCTCTAAGGAGATTGCAAAGCTTCCAAAGAAGGAAAGAAAGGCAAAGCTTGCTGAAAAGCAGTATCCTTCTATTGCGTATGAAGTTGCTCATGACATTCAGCAGAAGTATCCTGCTGCAGAGGTAAGAGTAGCAGTTCCTGGACATACTCAGAGAGGTGGAAATCCAGATGCATATGACAGAGTTCTTTCAAGCCGTTTTGGTGCTAAGGCAGCTGAGCTCTTTAAAGAAAAGGATTTCGGAAAGCTGGTTGTATTTAAGAACAACGAAGTAACAGCTATTCCTATGGAGGAGTCAGCAGGTAAGCTTAAGTATGTTGAACCTGATAATCAGCTTATTCAGGAAGCTAAGACACTTGGTATATCTTTCGGAGATTAATCTGTAAATACGACATCCTGAACTCATGAAGGATAATTAATTAAATGATTAAACGTACGATATTTGGGTCGCTCCTATTTATAATTATATTTATAGGGGCGGCTCTATCCTTTAACTACATAAGAAACAGAAATCATGGAACCAGACCTGTGGAGGGATATAATCCTACTATGGGTAAGGCGTATATTCTGTACGATGGAATGAAGATCAACAGTATGCAGGGATACACCATATCTCTAAATACCAGTCTCTACAGAGACTCAATATTTCCTGTAGATTCTTCCAAGACAGTAGATATACTGCTTCCAAATGGAATTGATACAGGAGCTGATATTCGATATGAACTCCGTTCTTTTGACGGTAGCAATCTGGTTGAGGATGGTGATTTCAGATTTGTTGATAAAAGTGGTGACATGAACCACTACTCAGCAGAACTTAGAATGGATATGACTGAAGGCGTTGAGTACAGCTTTGTTATCGATGTAGAGAAGGACAAGAAGTTTATAAAATACTATACAAGAGTTGTTCGTCTTGAGACTCAGAAGCTTTCTGAGTTTATAGCATATGCCATAAGCTTCAGTGATGCGGCTTATGCTGGAAATGCATCTTCCAATCAGACTGCCACAACAACTGATGCGGTGACCACATTTAACGTTTCTGGAACTGTGGCAAATATCAAGAATGAGCTGCAGGAACAGGAAGATGAATACGCTGTTGCAACAAGTACAGATGCTATGCAGGGTGTTCATGTTGCAGATATAGCTTCGGTTTTCGGTAGTGCAGATGCTATGAGTTCTCAGTACAGTGCTTCATCTGCATCAGATATTACATCGGATGGAAATCCTGGATTTGTTACACTGAATTCTTCCTATGAGGACGTTACCTATAATGGTATGAAGATTGAAAGAATCAGTGAGCCAGTTCCAAAAGTAAGAGAAATCTCTACTGACGGCTCTGTAATCGAGCTCAAGTATAAGGCTATATCAGAGGATGGAGAGATAATAAAAACCTATGCTGTATCCGAGTATATGACTCTGGAATACAACAACGGTGAAGCTGCCATCGATGTATATGACTATAGAAGATATGTAAATCAGGACTTTAACGAGGCTGGATTTGATTCAGTCACCAACAGCATAAGTCTTGGTATTACTGCAAATAGAACTCCACAGTTTGTAGCAAGCGAAAACTCCAAGGTGGTTTCCTTTGTTGCAGATAACAGTGTGTGGATCTATAACAATGAAACAAGAACTTATTCAAATGCCTATGGCTCCTCTACTGAAGAGGCAGAGAAGGAACGTAATCCTCAGGAAGGCTATGAGATAAGACTTCTCAGCTTGGAAGATGGACTTCTGGACTTTGCTGTATTCGGCAGAATAAATGAAGGTCCTAGGGAGGGCGAAAATGGAGTCGCACTTTACGAGTATGACATTGAAAGTGCCAGTCTCCGCGAGATTTCCTTCATCAGTTCCAGCCTCAGTCTGGATGCGCTAAGACTTTCGGTGGGACGTTTCTGTTACTATCGAAGAAGTGACAGACATTTTTATACACTGCTTGGAAATCGACTCATTGACGCAGATATATTCTCTGGTCAGATGGAGGAAATCGTATCGGGTATTCCAACAAGTCAGATCATGGTATCAGAAGATGGAACGGTTGTTGCCTATCCAAATTCTCCAGATACTACCAATGTAACTGCGGTGACGATCATGGACTTTAAGACAGGCAAGAGTGTTGAGAAGAGAGAGTCTGATCACGTTATGGCTCTGCTTGGATTTGTGGGCGACGATATAATGTACGGCGTGGCCAGTCCGGACAATGCAACCAAGGATGTGGATGGAACTCCTGTCTACCTCTTTGATAAGCTCTATATTGTGCATTCAAATGGAGTCGTTGTTAAACAGTATGAGAAGGAAGGCCTTCTTATCTCTGATATACGTTTCGATGACAGCGTTATATATCTTGGAAGAGTTTCAAAGAATGCAGATACCGGTGAAGTAACTGCTGTAGATGATGATTATCTATCATATAAGCCAGAGGAAGATCAGAGCGGTATCAAAGTAAAGATAGTGGAAAATGAAGTCGAAAATGAAGAGGTGTGTCTGAAGTTACCAGAGAACATTTATGTGAGTCTCAGTAACGAAGAGTTCTTCACCAAGATCATTGGTGGTTCTTCAGATACGGTGATCGATGGAAGAGAGATAGGTTCAGATATGGATGGAATATATATTTATTCTCCATCAGGAATTTCTGGAGTATCAACCAGTGTTGGAAAGGCTGTTCAGCAGGTATATGAAGACGGTGGTTATGTAGTTGATTCTTACGGTGCAACACTGTACCGCGAGAAACAGATGAGACCGTATCTTACTGTTGCTGGAACCTTTGAGTATAAGGCTGTTGACCAGCCTGAAGATACACTTGCGGCCTGCAACTATATGTGTCTCCTGGCTGCTGGTATAGATGCGGATTATGATGAAGTCAGAACCCTTAATTCCTGGGAGGGAAGCTTCCTGGAATATGGTAAAGATGCAAGAGGCGTCAACCTGTCAGGTGTTAAGATGGATACGGCGATTGGTTATCTAAGTGATGGATTCCCATTTGCGGCCAGATATGAAGATAGATTTGTACTGGTTGTAAGTTACAATGATGATTTCATAAGATTCTATGATCCAATAGCTGATACAGAGGTAAGACAGCAAAGATATTTGTTCCAGCTAAAAGTAAACGAACATAGTAACGAGTTCTATACATTCTATAAATAATTAAAAATAAGATGCATGTCAGAAAAATGGCATGCATCTTGTTTTTGTTTATAACGCGTTAAGTATAAAAAGTCCTTATACTAAAAGAGAGCCGCTTGGCGACGGCTCTCTAGTATGAAAAAATGTGGGGGAAGGTATAGAATCCTTCGTTTGGAACAATTACAATATAACAAGTATTTATGAAGACAATTAGTATAATATGTGAAGGAATTGTGAACTTTTGGAATCCGTATTTCCTCAAACAATTATCGGCCTGTTTAGGCTAGGTAAGAATTGAGGTTGGTATACTCTTATCCAGGTTCTGAGTTGAGAAAACTCCGTCCATTGTCTGTACAATCTGGAGATCAATCTCTCCATTCATACCCATTTCACGCATGATACGAATTGCCTCTTCATGAGGGAATCCTTTCTTATATGCACGCTCCTCTGTGAGCGCCTGATAGATATCACAACAGGTCATAAGTCTCTCTTCCATGGAGAGCTGGTCTCCTGTAAGACCAAGAGGATATCCAGTACCATTTAATTTCTCGTGATGGTTGGAAGCCCATTTCATGATATCGATCATATCTTTATTCTTTATATTTTCCAAAATCTGATGTGTATAGAAGGCGTGCTTCTTCATTCTGTTAAACTCGTCATCGTTCAGTCTGTCTGGTTTCTGCAGAAGACTGTTAGAAATCATAAGCTTTCCAACGTCATGAAGTGCACCTGCCAGATAATACTTAGTAATCTTTTCAGGTGGGAAATCGTAGTTCTTAGCCATAACTCTACAGTTTACGGCAACACCAGAAGAATGCTTACAAGTATAATGTGACTTGAAGTCAATGATCTGAGCAATCAGAGTAGCAAGGTTGAAAACCTCCTGCTGAGAATACTCATCATTAAAATGCTTTGTTGCCTTTCGAAGGAATGTGTCAACATTTGTCAGTGACAGATTAACAAGATGCTTCATCTTAAAGAACTTGCAGAAAGTATCACTGATCTCACGTGAGAATATAGTTCCTGCATTGGACTTTACGAAGTATATGATCGCACCATGTGTTTCCCTTGTTGGAGTCTTCAGATCGAAGTTGTAATCTATGGTGTCAGCAAGATGGATGATCTGAGCTTTGATAGGAGTTCTGTCATAGGTTCTTCCCTGTGGGCCTGAACCATCAGCATTTTCGTGATGTAAAAGAATAACGTCGCGATTGTTGGTTCTAAATGGCATGAATCTTGTGTTGCTCTCACCAAGAATGCAACGTCTTATATTGAAGTCTCTTTCAGTATATCCCTGACCATTGTTGTACTTTTTATACTCAATCTCTTCCTGATTAACCTGTGTCAGGGCATTGTCGTGGAGAATAGAAAAAGCAGCCAGGTCAATAAGTTCATCGGAGCTAAGTCCGAGTGCCTTGCCTAGCATAATAGATAATGCAGCGAGTCGTTTGCAGTGACCCTCAGTAAGATGCTTGCCATTACAGTGATTATTCTCGTTATCACGAAGCTCAATCTCGACTGAATCAAGTCCCTGAGAAACGGCGTATAATATTTCATTTAATTCTATCTTCAAAGTTAAAAACGCCTCGCAATAGGTTTCTCAAAATTATTCTCTCACACCTAATAATAATACAGCAAAAAGTGATTTCTTGCAAGAATTATGATATACTACCAAATAGAAATAAATCATATTATTTTAAGGAGAATATAGAATGTTAACTATACCTATATACGACACAATTCTTTTGCCAGAGGTAACATTTTATTTTAAAAAAGAAGTTATAGATGGCTGGGATCTTGAAGAATTTAATGTTGGTGACATCATGGCATTTGCCATGCTACGTGAGGACATTGATATTACAGAAACAACCTTGGAGGATATATATCCAATAGGTGTTTCTGCACGTATTGAATCAATCGACTCAGAGGGGAATGTCAAAGTAAGAACCATTGAGCGTGTAAGCATACTGGATATGACTCGCGACAAAGATGGCACTATTGATGCTGAGGTTGAACCTAGAGCTGAGATAGCAGATATGAATGAGGAAGATAAGAAGGAACGTTTTGAAAAGCTTAAGTCTAAGTTCCTCAAGTTCGTACAGAATTATCAGTGGGGTCTCTGGGCCAGAGGCTTCATTCTTCAGTGGAAGAATATCAACGAGCTGGCATGCTCTATGACAGGCTACTACAGTGTAACCTGGGAAGAAAAGTATGAGTTGGTTGAGGTGGATAGCGAGTCAGAAAGATTCAAACTCATCGAGCATCTGTCATATGGCTTCATGGAGCTTGCAGATGTTGCAGAAGGTGCAGAGCTGGAGCAGCAGGCGAGAAATGAAAGCCTCTACCGTGAGGATGCTATAAAGAAGCAGATTGAGATCCTTCAGCGCGAGCTGGATGATATGCATCCAGAAAACATTTCCGATGTCAGAAGATTCGAAAAAGAGATTGCTGAATCTGGAATGAACGAGACAGCGGAGAAAGAAGCTCGCAAGGTACTCAATCGTATGAAACAGGAAGGACAGGATGGTCATGAGTATGGAATGCTTTATGACTATCTGGATTTTGTAACAAGCCTTTCCTGGAAAAATGAAGAATATGTTCCTATAGATCTTGAGAAGGCAGAGAAGGTTCTGGATAGAGATCACTACGGTCTTAAGAAGGTGAAGGAACGTATCATACAGCAGCTGGCTGTAATGGCACTTAACAAAAAACAGTCTGGTTCCATTTTACTTTTTGTAGGTGCACCAGGTACTGGTAAAACAAGTATTGGTCAGAGCATTGCTGATGCTCTTGGAAGAAAGTATGTTCGTATTTCTCTTGGTGGTGTGAGAGATGAGGCAGAAATTCGTGGACATAGAAGAACTTATATCGGAGCTATGCCAGGACGTATTATGGAAGGAATGAAGCGCAGTGGTGCATCTAATCCTGTAATGGTTCTGGATGAGGTAGATAAACTGGTTCGCGACTATGGCGGTGATCCATCATCTGCGCTTCTTGAAGTGCTGGATCCAGAGCAGAACTTCAGTTTCACAGATCACTACATGAACGTACCATACGATCTTTCTAACGTACTCTTTGTATGTACAGCCAACTCAACGGATACAATCCCTGAGCCACTGCTTAACCGTATGGAGATCATCGAGTTCCCAGGCTATACAGCAACAGAGAAGTTCCAGATTGCAAAGAAACATCTTATTCCTAAAGCTATGAAGGCAACAGGAATCAAGCGTAAGAATATGACTGTAACAGATGCTGCAGTTCGTAAGATCATTTCTGACTACACTATGGAGTCAGGAGTTCGTGGTCTTAAGAAGCAGATAGAAACCGTAATGAGATACGGCGCAGTTCAGCTGGTAAAGGGTAACAACGAGAAGCTATCCGTAAAGCCAGACAACCTTAGAGAATTCATCGGTCATCGTGGAATCAATCACGACATCATCGATAAGAAGTCTATACCTGGAGTTGTTACTGGACTTGCCTGGACTATGGCAGGCGGCGAGATACTCTTCATCGAGACCAAGACCGTTCATGGTTCTGGTAAAGTAACCATCACAGGACAGCTGGGCGATGTTATGAAAGAATCTGTAGAAATCGCAATCAGCCTGGTTAAAGATATGTATCCAGTTGAAACCCGAAACATGAAGAACTACGACCTTCACATCCATGTTCCAGAAGGTGCAGTTCCTAAGGACGGACCATCAGCTGGTATCACCATCATCACTGCACTTACATCGCTCTACACAGATAGAGCAGTAAACCCTAAGATTGCCATGACAGGCGAGATATCCCTCAGGGGAAATGTCATGCCAATCGGTGGACTTCCAGAAAAACTGATGGCTGCAGTTCGCGCTGGTGTGAAGACAGTCTTCATTCCAGAGAAGAACGTAGAGGACCTTGAAGACGTGGCCGACGAAGTGAAGAAAGAGCTGAACATCGTTCCTGTCAAGTCCGTCAAAGAAGTGCTGTCGCAAGTCTTCTAAACAACACCACCGCAAGTCTTGCAACGAGCTTGCAAGACTCACATTCTCGACACTGCTCGCGCACAGGCGCGGTGCCCTAGCGGACGCCGGCTTGGTTTCTTCGAAAACAAGCTTCGGCTTGCTAAGCTCTCACTGCGTGCAAAGCACTTGTGAATCGCTAAGCACCGAGACCGCTTATGGTCTCGAATGTGAGTTTGCAAGGCTTTTTGTTGCAGACTTGCTCGCGAGCAAGCAGGTTTAAAACGAGGGCCGACATGCACTCACGAGACCATTGCGGGTCTCGGCGCTTAGTGATTCAGACGCCGACATAGGAGGCGGCTGAGAACTTAGCGAGCGAATGCTTAGCGAAGCTTAGCAGAGCGGTCCGCTAGGGGTAGCCCGCACTGAGCGGAAGCGATGTCGAGAGAGTGCATGGTCGAACTCGTTTACCCTGCTTGGAGCGGAGAAAATATAGATTACAAAAGAGGTAGAAAGGTATGGCTAAGGAGAGGAAACTGGCGTTTACGTATAATGCGCCTGTAACACTGACGTTTGCACTGATTTCATTTATCGTGCTTGTGATCGGCTGGATAACTGGCGGGAAGAGCACCGCGCTATGTTTTGAGGTGTATAGGAGTCCTCTGAGTTTCTTTTGGTTCGTGAGACTTTTCGGCCATGTTTTGGGCCATGCGTCGCTAACACATTTTGCAGGTAATATGACTCTGTTCCTGCTTCTGGGACCTGTCCTTGAGGAGAAGTATGGACACGCTATACTAATAGAAGCTTTCTGTATTGTTGCTGTCGTGTCTGGTCTTGTGAATGTTATATTCTTCAGTACCGCACTTCTTGGAGCGAGTGGTATAGTATTCATGATGATCATACTTGTGTCTGCTTCAGATCTGAGACGTGGTGAGATTCCGATCACTATGATCCTAGTTATGGTCATCTATCTTGGAAGTGAGCTTTGGACTATGGTTACTTCCCATGATAATGTATCACAGCTGACTCATATAATTGGTGGTCTCTGTGGAGCACTTATAGGAGCTCTGATCAATTCACGACATGAAAAATAAAATGGTATATATCACTATTTAAGAGAGAAAGTGTCTTTTTTTGACACTTTCTTTTTTCTTGTATGAAAGACAGAATAGTTATATAATGTGGTTTGGTGTTTTTTTTATGGCGCCAATTAGTAGAAAGGAGAAAAAGGATTTGGACAAAGGAAAAAGAACCAGATTTCTCGTAGTGATGGCTATAGTTCTGGTACTGCTCCTGGTCAGCATTTTTGTCACTAACAAGGGAGGCGGAACTCACGAGTCGATTAAGACTGTAATGCGAGATGCTGTTATTCACGAAGAGAACAAGATGAACTTCTTCGGACTTACAGTTAACCCTTCACTTGTAGCAGGTTATATTGTCTCAGCATTATTACTTTTTATTGCTTTGATGATAAGAATATTCGCTATTCCTCGTTTCAAGACTGTACCTGGTAAGTTCCAGATGGTTATTGAGATGTGGGTAGGATATTTTGATAATCTGGCCAAAACGAACAGTCCACATTTGAATAAGGCTCTTGGAGCATATACATTTGCTGCAGGATCATATATATTCTTAGGAACTATATTTGAGCTTTTTGGTATCCAGTGGATGACTACTAATGGACACCCTATGGCGCTGCCTGCTCCACTTTGTGATATCAACGGAGCGATAGCAATGGGTGTGTTCTCATATGGATTCATTATGTCTGGTGGTATCAGAAAGAATAAGGTAAAGGGAGTTGTGCTTACATTAAAGGAGTTCTCACTTCCTATATCTATGAGCTTCCGACTTTTCTGTGCACTCCTTTCTGGAGCACTTGTAACGGAACTTGTATATTACACCATGATGCTCAGCTTTGTGCTTCCAGTTTTTGTAGGTGTTCTATTTACACTGATACATGCTGTAGTACAGGCATACGTACTTACGATGCTAACATCGATTTACTATGGTGAGGTATCAGAGGTTCACGAGAAGAAGCCTAAGAAAAAGAAAGAGAAGAAAACTGAAGTTGCCGTAGAGGCATAGAGTTTGAATAGATAAATTATACTGAATAATAAAAGTAGAAAGAGGTATTGATATGAAACTATTAAAGAAATCACTTTTAACAGTTGTGTTATTCTTTGCGGCATTTGCACTTTTCTCAGCAGCAGCACCTGCTACAGTATCTTATGCAGCAGAGACAGAAGCAGAGGTTGAGGCTGAAGCAGAAGAGGGTGGAGATAATGCAACAGCTGGTAAGGCTATTGCAGCAGCTATCTCAATTGGTATTGCAGCTGGACTTGGTGCTTTAGGTATGGGTCTTTGCGTTGGTAAGTCAGCTGAAGGAATTGCTCGTCAGCCTGAGGCAGAGGGTAAGATCAGAACTACTATGATTCTTGGTATTGTATTTATAGAGACAGCTGTTCTTTACGCACTCGTTGTATCGATCCTTGTCATATTCGTCCTATAACAAAACAAAACTGGAATTAACATATTTAGGTTAAGAAGAAAGTATATAGATTGTTAAGTAAGTTTAATATATTTGAGAGGTAAGAAAATGCCATTAGGAATTGATCTAACACAGATTTTACTGCACATGTTCAATGTGGTTATTCTTTTTGGAGGTCTGTACGTTATTATATATGCTCCTGTGAAGAAGATAATGCAGCAGAGAGAAGAGCATTATAAAGAAATGGATGAAACAGCTCAGAAGATACTCGCTGAGGCTGAACAGAAGAATGCCGAATATGAAGAGAAACTGAAAAATGTTGACTCAGAGATTTCACAGCAGAAGAAGAAGGCATCTATGGATATCGCTACTATGAGATCAAATGCAGAGGCTGAAGCAAAAGAAACTGCATCTAAGATTATAGAAGATGCTAAGAAGGATGCTGAGAATCAGAGGAATGCAATCGTAGAATCAGCTAAGAAGGATATTACAGCTATGGTTGAGGATGCAACTCGTAAGGTTGTTCTTGCTGGTAATACTAGTGAAGCATATGACATGTTTCTTGATAATGCTGAAAGGAGCGATAGTTAAGTGGCGGAAGAAAAGATTGTTAAGGCCCTGCTCTATGCTCCTGCAGAACCTGATGCCACTCAGAAGAAAAGATTCACCGATTTTATCGTAAAGAAGTACGGCGAAGATATTCCATTTGAGTGGATAGAGGATAAGAATCTAAGTTCTGGGTTCAAGCTTGTAGTTGGCGAGGAGGTCTATGACTGGACAAATGAAGGTCGTCTTCATCAGTTAGAGGGAATGCTTCGTGAACTTAAGGAAGAAAAGGTTTCTTCTGGTTCAGAGCTCATTTCTCTTATGAAGAGCAGTATCTCAGAGTGGCAGCCTCAGGTTATCGCTGAGGAAGAAGGTCACGTTGAGACTGTTGGTGACGGAATCGTATTTGTTGATGGACTTAAGTCTGTAATGTATGGCGAGATTGTTGTATTCGAGTCAGGCGTTAAGGGAATGGTTCAGGAACTTAGACCATCGGATATTGGTGTAATCCTCTTCGGTGATGATACTGATGTTACTGAAGGCAGCAGGGTTATGAGAACTGGCAAGACTGCTGGTATACCAGTTGGTGATGGCTTCCTTGGAAGAGTTGTTGATCCACTTGGTAATCCAATAGATGGTGAAGGTCCTATCGATGCTGACGATTATAGAGCAGTTGAGACAGCTGCGCCTGGTATCGTAGAGAGACAATCAGTTGATTCTCCTATGAATACTGGTATTTTGTCTATCGACTCTATGTTCCCTATCGGTAAGGGACAGCGTGAGCTTATTATCGGAGATAGACAGACAGGTAAGACAGCGATAGCGCTGGATACTATACTTAATCAGAAAGATAATGATGTTATCTGTATATATGTTGCCATCGGACAGAAGGCAAGTAGTGTGGCACAGCTTGTAGGTACTCTTAAGAAGAAGGGTGCACTTGACTATACTATAGTTGTAGCCGCAAATGCATCTGAACCAGCACCTATTCAGTATATTGCTCCATATTCTGGAACATCTCTTGCTGAATACTTTATGTGGAAGGGTAAAGATGTACTTATAGTGTATGATGATCTGTCAAAGCACGCTATAGCTTATAGAGCTTTGTCACTTCTTCTTGAAAGGTCTCCAGGTCGTGAGGCTTATCCAGGAGATGTATTCTATCTGCATTCAAGACTGCTGGAGAGATCTGCACGTCTTTCGGATGAGCTTGGTGGTGGTAGTATTACAGCTCTTCCTATAGTTGAGACACAGGCTGGAGATGTATCAGCTTATATTCCTACAAATATCATTTCCATCACAGATGGACAGATATTCCTTGAGAGTGATCTCTTCTTCTCGGGTCAGAGACCTGCCGTTAACGTTGGTCTGTCTGTATCCCGTGTTGGTGGAGCGGCACAGACTAAGGCTATGAAGAAGGCTGCGGGTACACTTCGTCTTGATCTTGCACAGTATCGTGAGATGGAGATATTCACACAGTTCTCTAGTGACCTTGATGATGCAACAAAGAGACAGCTTGCTTATGGACAGGGACTTATGTATCTGCTGAGACAGCCTCAGAATAACCCATTTAAGCTTCATGAGCAGGTTATTATGCTTGTGGCAGCTTCGGCTAAGGTTATGGTTGGTCTTCCAATAGATGATATAGGTCATTTCAGAAATGAATTGCTCGCATATTTCCATGAGGAAGAGGATGCGCTTTGCAAGTCTATTGATTCAACAGGTCAGCTTTCGGATGATGATAAGCAGATAATCATAGATGCAGCGACTAAGTTCCGTGAATCATATAAACCTGAATAAATTAGTGGCATATGCCACATATGAGTAAAAATGGCTAATACAAAAGAGATTAAAAATAGAATAGGCAGCGTACAGAATACGCAGAAGATTACAAATGCGATGTACCTAATCTCTTCTACGAAGATGCGTAAGGCAAAGGAAGAACTGGATAGAACCAGACCTTACTTTGAGCTTCAGGAACATGAGATTCGTCGTATCTTCCAGACGGAGATAGATATCACCAGCCGTTACTTCTACCCAAAGACAGGTAGAAAGCCTGCGGAGACTTATGCGTACTTGATAATTACTGCTGATAAGGGTCTTGCTGGTGCTTATAACCAGAATGTTATAAAGCTGGCAGAAGAAGAGATGGCTAAGCATAAGAAGACTAAGCTCTATGTTGTTGGTGAGTATGGACGTAGGTACTTTACACGTAGACATTATGAGTTGGAGAAGTCCTTCTTATATACGGCGCAGAATCCTTCATTTTCAAGAGCACGTGAGATCAGTTCCATACTGCTTGAACAGTATGATAATCATCAGATAGATGAAATCCGTGTTATCTACAGTGATATGGAGAGTGAGTTTTCAACAGTTGTTAAAATGATGCGCCTGCTTCCATTTGACCGAAAGGAATTCTGGACTGAGCAGGAGGAGAGGAACGAGAAGGATGTTCACTACGAGTTCTATCCAAATGTTAACGAGGTAATCAACCGTGTTATACCTGGATATGTTTCAGGATGTATATATGGCGCACTTGTAGATAGTTTCTCTGCAGAACAGAATGCGCGTATGACTGCTATGGATTCTGCAAACAAGAATGCTGAGGCGCTTCTTGCTGATCTGAAGGTTCAGTATAACAGAGTTCGTCAGGCTGCTATCACTCAGGAGATTACTGAGGTTGCGGCAGGTGCGAAGGCTCAGAGGAAGAAGCGTAAGGCGGAAGAGTAAGTATAGGTTATTGATTATAAATGAAGTTTGAGGAGGCCACACATTGAATAGTGGAGTCTTAAGTAAAGGAAAAGTAGTACAGGTTTCTGGACCTGTTGTAGATGTGCTCTTTGAGTCGGGACATTTACCAAAGCTGAGAGATGCTCTTAAGGTAACGGTAGATGGAAATGAACTGACTATGGAAGTTGCACAGATGCTGGGCGAGGGCGTAGTTAGATGCGTAGTTCTTGGTTCCAGTGATGGTCTTGCGAGAGGTATGGAGGTTTCACAGACTGGAGCTGGTATATCAGTTCCTGTCGGAGATGCAACTATTGGACGTATGTTCAATGTTCTCGGAGATCCAATAGATGGCGGAGACAAAATAGCTGATTCTCAGGAGAGATGGAATATACATAGACCAGCTCCAAAGTTTGAGGAGCAGAATGTATCTGTTGAGATTCTTGAAACTGGTATCAAGGTTATAGACCTTCTTGAGCCATATGCAAAGGGTGGTAAGATTGGTTTGTTCGGTGGTGCCGGTGTTGGTAAGACTGTTCTTATACAGGAGCTTATTCACAACGTAGCTATGGAGCACGGTGGTTATTCAATCTTCACTGGTGTTGGAGAGCGAAGCCGTGAGGGTAACGATCTCTGGAATGAGATGAAGGAGAGCGGAACTATAGATAAGACAGCCATGGTATTTGGACAGATGAATGAGTCACCTGGTGTCCGTATGAGAGTTGCTCTTACAGGACTTACTATGGCAGAGTACTTTAGAGATGTACAGCATAGAGACGTGCTTCTCTTTATAGATAATATATTCAGATTTGTTCAGGCTGGTTCTGAGGTTTCTACACTTCTTGGACGTATGCCTTCAGCCGTTGGTTATCAGCCAACACTTGCACAGGAGATGGGTGCTCTTCAGGAGCGTATTACTTCCACATCTGCTGGTTCAGTTACATCTGTTCAGGCTGTATACGTGCCTGCCGATGACCTTACAGACCCAGCGCCTGCAACAACATTTACCCATCTGGATGCTACTACAGTTCTTAGCCGTAGAATCGCTGAGCAGGGTATCTATCCTGCCGTTGATCCACTTGCATCAACTTCTCGTATCCTTGAAGCTGATGTGGTTGGTGAGGAGCATTACAAGGTTGCTCGTGAGGTTCAGGAGTATCTGCAGAAGTATAATGAACTTCAGGATATCATCGCAATCCTTGGTATGGATGAGCTTTCGGATAGAGATAAGGATGTAGTTAACCGTGCTCGTAAGATACAGAGATTCCTGGCACAGCCTATGTTCGTTGCTGAGAAGTTTACTGGTATGGATGGTGTATATGTACCTGTAAGTGAGACGGTTAGAGGCTTTAAGGCTATTATCTCTGGTGAATATGATGATCTTCCTGAGGCTGCTTTCTACAATGTTGGTACTCTCGAAGATGCTATTCGTAAGGCGGAGACTCTGTAATCTTTCGTACTTACATATCATTTTTTGAGGAAGATAAATGGATTTATTTAATGCAAAAATTATAGAAGCGGATAGTACCTTCTATTCTGGCGCTATGCAGTCGCTGGTTGTTCCGACTATCGATGGACAGTATGGTGTGCTTGCACATCATCAGAACCTCATGGTTGCTGTGATTCCTGGTCTTCTTAAGTTTATGGACGAGGAAGGAAACTGGCAGGAGGCTTCTGTGTCAGATGGCATGATGCGAGTTGAGGATGGAGAGGTTCTTATCCTTGTTGATGCTGCAGAGTGGCCTTATGAGATAGATGCAGAGAGAGTAAGACAGAAGGAAGCTGCTGCGCGTGAGGCTATGTTGCAGAAGAAGAGTGTAAGAGAATATACTCTTGCTGAGGCAAGTCTTAAACGTGCTATCTCTCGTATGAAGATTAAAGACGGCGATCATATGGGATAATTCTATGTCTAAATTAACTGGTTCTGAAACTAAAGAAGAGTTGGAAAAGCGTTACGGCATAGATTTGTCACCTAAGGCTATAGTACAAAGAACGATTCGTGATATTGTTATCTTAGGCTTAGTCGGTGTAGTCTATTACTTTGTTGTCAGATTTACTGATCTTGGACTTAAATGTTATGTCCATGAGATCACAGGTCTAGATTGCCCTGCCTGCGGAACTACAAGAATGATAGTTTCTGCTTCCAGGCTGGATTTTGCCAGGGCTTTTCGATATAATAGATTCATGTTTATTACATTTCCCTTTGTTGTTGGTGAGGTGATCTACTTCATCTATATCAACGAGGCAAAGAAACCAGTTAATAAAATTAATCAGGTGATTGTTTTTATCTGGCTTGGTCTTTTTGTACTATATGGCGTTCTTCGGAATATCATTCCGGTATAAGGAATTCTTCGGAATATCATTCCGGTATAAGGAATTCTTCGGAATGTATTTCCGATATAAGGAATTCTTCGGAATATCATTCCGATATAAGATGTCATTAGGTGCATTTAGATAGAAACATATATCAGGTTTTTATTTAAATAAGAAGGGAGAAGGTATATGGAAAGTATGAAGAAGTATATTGCTGAGTTTATAGGTACATTTACGCTTGTATTCATTGGCTGCGGAACTGCAATGCTGGTTGGATGCGATGCGGCAAATGGCTGTGGATATATTCTTACAGCATTTGCATTTGGACTTGCTATCATAGCTCTTGCTTATGGTGTAGGCAATATCTCAGGTGGACATGTTAATCCTGCTGTTTCGCTGGGCGTTTTGATCAGTGGTGGTATGACACCAGCTGATTTCTGCGGATATGTAGTTGCTCAGTGTCTCGGTGCTCTTGCTGGATCTGGTCTTCTGGCTGGTATCTTTGAGATGGGCGGAGTAGAGGATAAGACTGGCGGGCTTGGAACAAATGGTCTTGGCGGTGTTAATGACAGTATCGGAGCAGGTATGCTGGTTGAGATAGTACTGACATTCCTTTTCGTTATTTTGATTCTTGGTGTTACATCAAAGAATCAGTCCCACGGTTCATTTGGCGGACTTATTATCGGACTTACTCTTGTGGGAATACATATTATTGGTATCGGTCTTACAGGAACAAGTGTTAATCCTGCAAGAAGTCTTGGACCTGCTATAGTAGCAGCTATCGAAGGTAATTCTGATCCTATAAGTGTTGTCTGGGTATTTATAGTTGCACCTCTTATTGGTGGAGCCCTTGCAGCATTTGTTTATAAGTTTTTAGAGTCTTCTAAGGAAGCAAAAGAAGAAAAATAATCGGAGGTAAATAATGGACGATAATAACATGAATCCATATTCAAGTGATCCTGCATTTAATCCATACGCTGGAGACCCAGCTGGAAGTGAGCCAACAGTGAGTGAGCCTTCATTTACTGAGCCAGTAGCTCCGGAACCAGCTGTATCTGAACCAGCTACACCAGAACCAGTTGTATCTGAACCAGTTACACCAGAACCAGTTGTATCTGAATCGGCTACACCAGAACCGGTTGCAACAGATAGTTTTGGTGGGTCTGCTAGTTCGCAGGATTCATATAGTCAGCCAACAGTTGGAATAAAGGATCCGTACGGAGAGTTAAGTTCACAGGATCCATATAGTCAGCCAACTACTGGAACCCAGGATCCATATGGCCAGCCAACAAATGGTACCCAGAGTCCATACGGTCAGTCAACAAATGGTACTCAGAGTTCATATGGTCAGCCATCAGCAGGTGCGCAGAATCCATATGGTCCAGCTGCTTCTGGTGAACCAAACAGCTACTATTCTTCGACTAACAGTAATAACTATGGTGGACCAGCTATTAGAACAAGCGCACCATCAAATAATTATGGCGGCAATACAAATGCGTATGGTGGTAACACATATGTCAATTCCTCATATGGTGGAACAGGATATAATGCTACTATGCCAACTATGCAGCCAGAGGATGGTAAAGCTACAGCAGGACTTATTCTTTCCATATGTTCACTTGTGATATGTTGTCTTGGATTGATACTTGCCCCTATTGGAATGGTTCTTAGTAAGCAGGCAATAAATGCGGGAAATGATTCGGGTAAGGCTAAGGCAGGTTGGATATGTGGAATTATTGGACTTGTTCTTAATATTCTCTTTGTTGTAGGATATATTGCTCTTATCGCATTTGGAATAGCAAACAGCTAAGATGATGCATTATCAATCGCCTCTTCGTAGCCTTTAAGGGCTGCGAATGGGGCGAATATTTTTGCCCTGTTTTCCTGACTCATGTGTGGATGACGGGCTTCAAACTCGTCCCCATTATGCTGGGGACGTTCTTTATTTATTATATCTTTATATTCTTCTGTATAATCTATGTTCATATTTTACTCCGCTCCACAAGGTCAAACAAGTTGACCTTGGTCTAGGACTTTCTAGCTTAACGCTGCCTGTTTCAGCTTGCAGCACTGCAAGCTGAATCCGCAGCTGCTGGTCGCTTCGCTCCACAAGGTCAAACAAGTTGACCTTGGTCTAAGATTTATGGCCACCAATCTGGGAGTTTCGCTCACGGGTTGTGGCACCTTCCAGATAGTTGGTTCCTTTCAGTACTGCATTTTTTCCATATTTACCCTGGATTTCCAGGAGTGCTTGTTGGAGTTTCTTCTCCTGCTCAGCTTCGGAATAATCTGTGAAGAGATCCATTTGCTGGTAGTTTTCAGATTCGTTTTTCAGGTTGTTGGCACATATGGTTATTCGTCTGACGGTAACGCCAGGCATGACTATCCGATCAAAAAGCTCCAGCATTCCTGCCATGATCTTTTGGGTTGAACTGGTATGTTCGCCAAAGTTTGCGGTTCCATGAGACGGAACAGGTACCATTCTTCCATAATAGTCGATCACTACGTCTCCTTCATAGGTGCCGCTATCTACTGATTCTCGGTCATAGCCGATGGTCAGAGTGAAGGAATCTGAGAGAACCTTCTTGGATACCATGTCCAGAACCAGAAGGTCTGTCATTTCAGATACGATAATACGAGCCTTGTCAGTTGGATATGGTTCCTGTAGAACCTGTCCTGAGGATAGTGAATTGGTAGTTGGCTTATATCCCTTAATATCAGAAATAAGTGTTGGTTCTATTCCCCAGGCATGATCTATAAGTATCTCTGCGTCGATTCCAAATATCTTATATATGTATTCTTCGTTATATAGACTTTCTCTGGCTAACTGTCCCATGGTATAAATCTTCATCTTTGCCAGACGCCTTGCGGTTCCTGGTCCGATACGCCAGAAATCAGTTAGGGGCTTATGGCCCCAGAGCAGTCTGCGGTAGGACATCTCGTCCAGCTCGGCAATACGAACACCGTCTTCATCTGCGGGCATGTGCTTGGCAACTATATCCATGGCTATCTTGGCCAGATACATATTTGTTCCAATTCCTACTGTTGCGGTGATACCTGTTTCTTCCAGTACGGACTTTATTATAGTGATGGCCAGTTCGTGAGCTGTCTTCTTATAAATAGATAAATAACTGGTCACATCCATGAATACCTCGTCGATACTGTATACATGGATATCTTCGGCTGAAATATATCGAAGGTATATTTTATAGATGTCAGTTGAATATTTAATATATTTGGCCATTCTTGGAGGGGCAATGATGAAATCAACATGCTTGCCTGTGCGTTTCTCGTAGTCATTTAATACCTTCTTTGCTTCGAAAAGTCGCGCTCTTCCGGAAATGCCATAAGCTTTAAGGGAAGGGGAAACTGCCAGACAGATAGTCTTGTCAGTTCTGGATTCGTCAGCCACAACCAGGTTTGTGGTAAGGGGATCCAGTCCACGTTCGAAGCATTCGACAGAGGCGTAGAAGGACTTGAGATCGATGGCTATATATTTTCTGTTTTTTTCTCTTTTTTCTTCCATATATATACCATTTTATATCGATTTAGGTGTTATGACCTTATGCGAACATAACTTTTGCACAAATTTAGTTGTGCAAGATGCACAAAAGTCCTAAGGAAAGTTCTATTGTTGGGCTGATGCATATGCACACTGGATATGTTAAAATTATATTGGTAATTATGCTAGGTCACTTCGCACTTAAGTATATCATCTTATTAGCTGATTGCCTAGTTGATGATCCCTTTAGCATAGGAGAAGGGAGGTGGAGTGAATGTTAAACATAGAAGTTCAATTATGTGGATTTGTATTTGATCTGATCCTAATATTCTTTATTTCCAGACATGAATGTGTTGGACTTAAAAGCGAGAAGATATTCAGACAGTGTCTTGTGATCTTTACCGCTTGTGTTTTTCTTGATATTTCCTCCATCGTTGCAGTTGAATATGCATATGCTTTACCGGCTTTTGTTGTTGAAGCAGTTTGCAAGCTGTATCTTGTTTCTCTTGTGACATCAACGTATTTCGCATTTGCTTATACCTATAATACAGTTTTCCATTTGAGAGAAAATTCAACATTTAAGACGGCAGTTCTCGCTATGGGTATTGTAGGTTCAGTACTGATATTACTAACTCCAATTTACTATTACAACAAGGACAGGACAACATATACATATGGTCCTTCAGTTGTTATTACTTATATCTTCTCCTTTATATTCATCTTGTCGACGCTGATCACAACATTTATGTATGGCAAGCTTATGAATATGCATAGACGTAAGGCTATCAGATCTTGGATGGCTATAGAGATTGCAGCGGCGTTAGTTCAGCTGCTTGCACCTTATGCGAGACTGGTAGGTTTTGGTTCGGCACTGGGACTCTTCATTCTATATTCGGAGCTGGAGAATCCTGAAGTATATCTCGACAGAGTAGCTGGTTGCTTTTCATTTGACACCTTTGCTATGTATCTTAGACAGGAATATGAGAAGTTCAAGGACTTCTCCACAATTATCATATGTAATGATGTGGATATCAAAAGAAGTGATGAGGAACAGAAAAGGATTATCGTAGAGATATCCGAGTACCTTAATTCCTTCGGACTCGCAAAGCTGTTCAGGCTGAGCGATAACGATTTCGCACTTGTATATGATAAGGGACAGCAGGACATGAATGGAATCGAGAGTGCTGTGAACCTGGATGTGATAAGAGAGCGCTTCAAAAGCAAATGGGGCGAAGACAGTGTACTTAATACGAAATTCCTCCTTGTTCCAGATGGCCATATAGTATCAAACACTGAGGAGTTTATCGAAGTATACGAAAGAAATCGCTTTAAGTTTGAGAAGGGCGAGGATATGAGAATCCTGGATGAGACTGCTGGTCAGGACATCAAGGAATTCAGGGAAATGGTAATTGAGATCAGGGATGCTCTCCAGACTGACAGGGTTGAAGTATTCTATCAGCCTATCTACTCCATAGAGACTGGCAAGTTTGTATCAGCTGAAGCACTTGCGAGAATCAGAGGAAATGACGGAAAGCTCATAATGCCTGGCAGGTTTATACCGGTTGCTGAGGAATCTGGCCTTATTGAGGCAATAGGTGAGAGAGTCTTTAGTAAGACCTGTAAATGTATCAAAGAGAATAATCTTAAGATGAAGGGTGTTGACTACGTTGAGGTTAACCTTTCGGTTGCACAGTGTGAGAATCCAACACTTTCCAGTACATATGATGAGATAATGAGGTTAGAGGAGGTACATCCTAAGGAGATTAACCTCGAGATAACCGAAAGCTCTACTCTTAATCAGAGACATATACTATTAGAGAACATGCACCGTCTTATGAATATGGGATGTGGTTTCTCATTGGATGACTTTGGTACAGGTGAATCAAATCTTAACTACATTGTTGATATGCCAGTAAATATAGTTAAGTTTGACAGAAGTATGGTACAGGAGTATTTCACCAACAAAAGAGCTGAGATAGTCATGAGAGCGACAGTTGGAATGATCAAGGATCTGGGACTAAAGATAGTTGCAGAGGGAGTTGAAACTGAAGAGCAGGTTGAGGGTATTAAGCAGCTTGGTATTGATTATATCCAAGGCTATTACTACTCAAAGCCTCTTTCTAAAAATGATTTTATCAAGTTTATCGAAACAAAAAATGCTTCATGATGTGGCTGACTCAGGAGAAAAGCTCCTCTCGCTTTTTTCCTTTCTTATATAAGTCAGACTCATGAATAAGTGGTTAGCTTTGGAGTAAGCTAAGCCGTGGGGTGACCGTTCTCGGGTCACCCCATTTTCGTTAAAAGCCTTAATAAAACAGGAGTTATAGGCAGAGGTAAACTAAAGGTAGATTGAAGAGTGGTTCTTTCGATGTTAGAATATAAAGAACGACGAAAGGATAAATGATATGAAGATTTTACATACAGCTGATATTCATCTTGATTCTAAGATGACCAGGCATCTGGATAAGACAAGGGCAAAGGAGAGAAGAAACGAACTCCTTGTTACTTTTAATAATATGGTTGACTATGCTGCAAAGGAGGGAGTCCGCGCAATAATAATTGCGGGGGACCTTTTTGATGTTCCATCGGTTTCGGCTACCGCCAGAAATTCAGTTCTTGCGGCAGTAACGTCAAATCCAGAGATTACATTTTACTATCTCAGGGGAAATCATGATGCTACTGGATTTATTCAGGATGTAATAAAGAAGCAGGGAACTATTCCAGAAAATCTGAAGTTATTTGAGGATGATTGGACAAGTTATACTTTGGAGGAAGATGGAGTAGAGGTTGTAATCACAGGTGCAGAGATGACTGCCGAGAATAATCGCCATCTTGTGGACAGTCTAGTGCTTGATCAGAGTAAGTTTAATATAGTGACACTTCATGGTCAGGAGATTGAGAATGTGGCTGATAAGGATGCGGAGGTTATTCCGCTTCGTGACTACCGTAATCGTGGAATAGACTATATGGCGCTGGGACATGTTCATGAGCCAAAGATACAGCAGCTGGATTCCAGAGGAACTTATTCTTATCCAGGTTGTCTTGAGGGCAGGGGCTTTGATGAGTGCGGTCCTCGTGGTTTTAATATGCTTACAATTACTGCTGGGGATGAAATGGGTTCCTATGCGCCAAAAGCTGAAGTGGAGTTTATTCCATTTGCCGAAAGAATTATGCAGGAAATTAATCTGGACGTTTCAGATGCTATTACCTCAGATGATGTAATAAGCAGGATCAGGGAGACAGCGTCAAATGAAAATGTGCTGGAAAAGGATATGGTCAAGGCGGTTCTCGCAGGTGGCGTCTCTTTGGATGCAGAGTTTGATCCTGAGTATATAGAGAAGATGTTGGAAAAGGATTTTTACTATATCACTGTAAGAGATAAGACAAAACCAGTTATTGATTATGATGCGTTTGCTTATGATAAAACGCTTAAGGGAGAATTTGTCAGAATGATCAGAGCTGAAGAAGAGGCTGGGAAACTGACTTCTGATGAAGCAGGGGAAATCATTAGAACAGGTGTGCAATTACTTGCAGGAGAGGGGGCTCTTTCATGAAACTAATTAGCTGTCATATAGAAAATTTTGGAAAGCTCTCCAATATAGATATAGATTTTAATTCTGGGGTTCACAAGATCTCAGAGAAAAATGGTTGGGGTAAGACTACTCTCGGTGGTTTTATTCTTGCAATGTTCTATGGCCTTGAAGGAACAAATAAGAAAAAGTATGAGGAGAATGACAGAAAGAAGTTTCTCCCTTGGAATAGCGGATATTTTGGTGGCGAGCTTACATTTGAGACGAAAGGCAAGAAGTATATCATTGTACGTAACTTTGGTAAGAAAGATAATGAAGCAGAGTTTAAACTGCTGGATGCTACCACAAGACTTGAATCTACTGACTATTCTGAGAAGGTAGGCGAGGAGCTCTTTGGAGTAAACCGTGAATCATTTGTCAGAACTGCGTTCATTGGCCATAGCGATACTCGCTATCAGGGTTCCAATAGTGTGATCAATGCCAAGGTTGGTTCTCTTTCTCAGCAGGGAGATCTGGAGAATTATGATAAAGCTAAGGCTGTCCTGAAGGACTATCTCAACAGTAAGTCACCTACCAGATCAACTGGTGATCTTAGCAGGATGAAGAGTTCCATAAGTGAGCTTGAACGTGATATTGCTACGACTGAAGATCTAGAAAAACGTCTTAGTGATATCAGAACTAATATAGGAAATGAACAGCAAAAGCTTACCAGTCTTGAACAGAAGGATAAGGAGTTTGGTGAGGCTAGAAATCTTAAGTCAGAACTGGACAGCCTTGAGAAAAGTATGAATACTCTTCCGAAGGTTGATAACTCAAAGCTTGAACGACTTGCCAAGGTTTTTGAAGCAGGAATTCCTGAGGAAAAAGAGTTTGAGGATAATATAGCAACATACAATGAAGTTCAGAATCTGATCCAGAAGAATGATACTCTGGAGACGCTGATTGAAACTTTACAGGAAAATGAAATCACTGCATCTGACACAGACGAGAAGGTGCAGGCTGCCAGAGCAGATCTTGTGGAGAAGAGGAAGCAGAGAATTGGGCTTGGTGTGATCTTCATTGTTGTGGGTATAGTTATTGCAGTATTAGTGGCGATTCTTAAGAAGCCATTTCTTGTTCCGGCGGTGGCAGCAGGAACTGTATTTGTGGTAGAAGGAATCATTACCTTGTACAAGGCTCTTTCTGAAAAAGTGGTCTATACTGGTGGCACTGGAGCATCCCAGACCAGTGTAAATGATAAAGCTAAGATTGAAAGATATAAGCAGAATATTAAGGCTAATAATGATACTATAAAGTCCTACGAGAAGATTCTGAAGGAGTTCTTTGCAAGATTTGGAGCTTCCTATTCAAGAGTGGATGCAGAAAACTATCTTTATGATCTGAAAGCGAAGGCCAGAGAGTATAAAGAAGCAAAAGATAGTATCGAAATTTATGATAAGCAGACTGAAGGTATTCAGGCTGAGCTGGCTGAAAAGAAAGCTAATTGGGAAAAGTATCTTGCGTCACACCCTGAACTGGGAAGTGGGGATATCTCTACTGTTCTTGATGGAATCTCCAGTGAGATGAGCGCATCAAGAGGCATCATAGCCAGACTTGAGCAGGAACAGCAGGATACCTTAGAAAGAATTGACATTCTTAATGATAAAAAAGAGCAGCTGGCTAGTCTTAAAGAACAGCAGCTAGAGCTTGCTACTAGATATGAAATAGTGAAGAAAACAGATAAGTATCTTGCGGCAGCAAAGGATAACTTTGTATCTGCGTATATGGCTCCACTTAAGATGTCATTTGAAAAGTATTATGAAATGATGACAGGCGAAAAGGATGACTTTGAGATTGATGCAAGTCTTTCCATATCCCGTAGGGAAGAGGGGGCGTATCATGATGTGGAAACTCAGAGCGACGGCTATGGAGATATGATAGGTCTTGCGGCGCGTATGGCTCTCTTAGACGCAATGTATGAAGGGGAGAAACCATGCGTGATCATGGATGATTCCTTTGTTAATCTGGATGATACGAATCTTGCGGGTGCAAAAAAATTCCTGGATGAAATAAGTAAGGAGTACCAGGTGATATATCTCACCTGCCACTCCTATTAATCTAAGCGACGATATTTCTCATCCATACACCCTTCTTTACAAGTATGAAGCCGAGGGTACATTTGAGCAGATCAGCTGCATGAACCATAGCGAATATGGTGGCTGGTCCAAGATTTGTAAAGTGTACCAATGCATTTGCCAGCGGTACACTGACTAATAAAATAAAGACACTGTCAAAGAGGAAAGTGATGATAGTTTTTCCTCCGGCTCTGATCGTGAAGTACGATGTATGAAGAAATGCATCTTTTGGCATTGCGATAGCCTGTACCATAATGAAATGCATTGCCACAAGGCGTGCCATATCATTTACTCCGGTGTAAAATTTAGGGAACACTCCTGACAGACAGAACATTATCGCACCGATACAAATAGTGCTCATTACAGCAAAGGCGATGATCTTAGTATCATCTTCCTTTGCTTTTTTCATGTCACCAGCACCGAGATGCTGACCGATGATTATTGCAACCGCATCTCCCATAGCAACAAAGAATATATTGAAGAGATTGTTAATTGTTGTAGCTATGTTCATACCAGCTACGACATTGAGTCCTCGTACTGAGTAAGCTTGATTCAGCATTGCTATACCTACTGACCATAGTCCCTCATTAAGAAGAAGTGGAATTCCGGTAATAAAGTATTTGCCGACCAGCTTAGATGGAATCTTTATAGTTGTATATAGTCCTTTAAGGTAGGTGTGGGTGTTCTTATGCATGTTACACCATATAAGAACTATAGAAAGCTCGATCAATCTTGCAATACAGGTTGCAAGCGCTGCACCCTTTACGCCCAAAGCTGGAAGTCCGAACTTTCCAAAGATAAGTAGGTAATCCAGAACCAGATTGGAGAGCACTGCAGAAACACCTGCAATCATTGGAACCTTTGTTTCTCCACATTCTCGAAGAGTGCTGCAATATACCTGAGTGATATATACTAAAGGAAGCATAAAAAGAATTATGCTTAGGTAGCCAATACCGTAGTTAAGTGTAGCCTCCAGGTTTTCACCATCTTCGGAATTGGTCAGATATAAACCTATAATAGTAGGTCCCCATTTTAATAGTAATAAAATGATAGAGACGGTGATAATAAAACCAAGCCACAACTTATATCTAAAGGTATGCTTAATACCTTCAATGTCGTTATTGCCGTAGTACTGAGCAGTGAAAATACCTACACCTGAAACTCCGCCAAATATAAAAAGGTAGAATATGAAAATAAGCTGGTTTACTATAGCGACGCCTGACATCTGCTCGGTTCCCAGCTGGCCGACCATGATATTATCCAGGAGATTGACAAAATTTGACATTCCATTTTGCACCATAATAGGAAATGCTACTCCCAGCAGCATTTTATAGAAGGCCGTATCTCCAAAATATTTTCTTCTTACATTTGTTAACATTTGAACTCCATTGATGTATAATTCTAGTCTGATGTATCTCAAGTTTCTGCTATATACTTAGGCAGATAGCGTTAATTATAACATTTAAAGAAATCATTTCAAGATATCATAGGTTTAATTTTTGAAGGAGAAAAGACATGAATATTCCTAAGGATCCAATAATGCTGATGAGTTTTCTTAATACTCAGTTACGTGATAATTACAGTTCCCTTACAGAACTTGTAAAGAGCTATGGAGTGGACGAGGGTGAGATCACACAAAAACTATCGTCAGTTGGATACAGTTATGACCCGGAAAAAAACCAATTTGTGAGGGGATAGAGCCAAGTATAGACATACAAAAGGCTTGCGTTAACCCGAAAAATCAATTATAGTACCAATTGGACTTTAATTAGATACATATAACTATATATAATAAGGAGAAAAATTATGAGTAAGAAACCAGTTGTTCTTATGATACTGGATGGATACGGAGAGTCAGACATCCAGGATTCAAATGCTGTCGCTTTAGCAAAAACACCTGTAATGGATAAGTTAAAGGCTGAATGCCCATACCAGAGAGGCTTCGCTTCAGGAATGGCTGTAGGTCTTCCAGATGGTCAGATGGGTAACTCTGAGGTTGGTCACATGAATATTGGTTCTGGCCGTATTATCTATCAGGATCTTACACTTATTACAAAGTTTATTCAGGATGGAGATTTCTTCAAGAATGAAGAACTTCTTCGTGCAATCAATAACTGCAAGGAGAAGAACAGTGATCTTCATCTCTGGGGTCTTCTTTCAGACGGTGGTGTTCACAGCCACAATACACACCTTTATGCAATACTTGAGATGTGCAAGAAGGAAGGTCTTGAGAATGTTTACATCCATCCATTCTTCGATGGAAGAGATACACCACCTGCATCAGGTAAGGATTATCTTCAGGAGTTAGTTGATAAGACTAAGGAAATCGGTGTTGGTAAGGTTGCTTCTATGAGCGGACGTTACTATGCAATGGATAGAGATAACAACTGGGACCGTGTACAGAAGGCTTATGACTCACTTGTACTTGGTGAGGGCGTTAAGGCAACTGATCCAGTTGAGGCTATGCAGAAGTCTTATGACGATGGAGTTACAGATGAGTTTGTACTTCCTACAGTTATCACAGATGAAGCAGGCTCTCCACTTTCAGTAGTAAAGGAAGGCGATTCAGTTATCTTCTTTAACTTCCGTCCAGACAGAGCTCGTGAGATTACTAAGGCATTCTGTTTTACAGATGAAGATATTGCTGCTCAGGATGGAGATGCATCAGATTCTAAGTGCATCAAATCTCTCAAGAGAGCTAATGGCTACATGCCAATCACATATGTTTGCTTCAAGGATTATGATGAGACAATCCCTAACAAGTTTGTTGCATTCAAGAAGCAGGAGATTACAAATACATTTGGCGAGTATCTTGCTAATAAGGGTCTTAAGCAGCTTAGACTTGCTGAGACAGAGAAGTATGCTCACGTAACATTCTTCTTCAATGGTGGTATTGAGGAACCTAACAAGGATGAGGATAGAATCCTTGTTAATTCACCAGCCGTTGCAACATACGACCTTCAGCCTGAGATGAGCGCTCCAGAAGTTGGAGAGAAGCTTGTTGAGGCAATCAAGTCAGATAAGTATGATGTTATCATCATTAACTTTGCTAACCCAGATATGGTTGGTCATACAGGAGTTCTTGATGCTGCAATCGCTGCAGTAGAAGCAGTAGATAAATGCGTTGGTGATGCGGTAGAAGCAGTAAAGGAAGCTGATGGCGTTCTTTTCATCTGTGCTGATCACGGAAATGCTGAGCAGATGAAGAACTATGAGACAGGTGAGCCACATACAGCTCATACAACAAATCCTGTTCCATTCATCCTTTACAACTATGATGAGAACTATACACTTAAAGAGGGTGGAAAGCTCTGCGATATCGTACCTACACTTCTTGAGGTTATGGGTATGGAGCAGCCAGCTGAGATGACAGGTCAGTCACTCCTTGTTCGTAAGTAATATAAAAAGGATATATTTATGCAATTAAAGAAAAGCGATGAATCAATTAATGATAATGTTGTGACTCCCGGTAATGACTCTGGAATAAATCCAGGAGGAATTAATGGAGGAAATGATTACTATGGAGATGCCTCTGTGAAAGAGAGACCAGTTAACTTTGGTGCTAACGGTCCATATGATTCTCCTTCGCAGTCGCCATATGATTCACCAGCATCTAACACTACACCATTTGGTGCATCCTCGATGTCAGGGATGAACCAGGGGATGAATGGACAGCCAGGAATGCAGGGACAACCAGGTGGCATGGGTCAACCAGGAGCTATGGGAAGCCCATATAGACCGGGTCAACAAGGCGGAATGGGCGGCCAGCCAGGCGGCATAGGTCAACCAGGAGCAGCAGGAAGTCCATATAGACCAGGTCAGCCAAGCGGAATGAATGGTCAGGGTGGCTATGGTGGCCAGCCAGGAATGCCAGGTCAGCCAGGAGGAATGGGCGGATCAGTGTACCGCGGACCTCAGGAACCTATAATGAGAAAGAAGGGACTTAATCCTTTATTTATCATTATTCCTATAGTACTCATTGTTGCTATATTCTTTGGTTCACAGTTTAAGAAGATATTTGGAAAATCTGAATACATTCCAGGAACTCTTTCAGAGGGTGTTTTCACGAATGAGTATTTTGGTTTTAAAGCAGACTTCAGTGGAAGCGGTTGGGATACAGATGGTTTTTCTGGAGATGCAGATTCTGAAAAGAGGGCTCTGGATGCAAAGCAAACGGTTTCTGAACTGTATGCTAAGAATGAGATGAACATTGAGATACTGGATTTCACTGTTTATCAGACTCCTTATAATATAAAAGAAACTGGAACAGATATTTCTTCTCTGATGGAAACCTACAAGGATGAATATGTAAAAGAACTTGAGGGAATTGGTTATTCAGTAAAGAGTATTAATAAAGATACTATGACGATTGCTGGTAAAACCTGCAATGGATATGTGATTGATTGTGATTATTCAACAGGTGGACAGACCGTCAGCATAAGTCTTGTACAGTTCTTTGTATTTAAAGGAAATTATATGGGATATTTTTCTGCCGGATCAACTTCTGGCGGAAAAGCTAAGCTGATCATTACAAATCATGTATCAGCCCTTGATTAATTAATAATAGATACCACCCATTTGAACCGACCCCCAAAAGTTAGACCTATAAAATCTAACTTTGGGAGGTCGTTTTTTATGGGTAAAAGCAAGTATACCTACGAATTTAAAAAGCAAGTCGTCAATGATTATCTTAATAATGAA
>Ga0129307_1000292_pt1 | contig 84652 bp, 58 predicted proteins | sample P1105metagenome_FD_94437 | JGI IMG/M metagenome (GOLD analysis project Ga0129307, IMG submission 94437) | Capybara group fecal microbial communities from Wisconsin, USA - P1105 metagenome | ecosystem: Host-associated > Mammals > Digestive system > Large intestine > Fecal | place: USA: Wisconsin...
GTTGGAGATGGACATCAAGGATGGCGAACCAAGCTGTCCATTAAGAAGGAGCTTGAATTGCCGAGCTGTCCAAAAACAGGGGCGATGACTTTTAAAACTGTCCTTGACAAGGGGTACAGTTTACTGGCTTCCATCGGCGTATGACCTATGACGTATGACGTATGACGGGCTGTCGCCACGCCCCTTTTCTATTTCTTATTCCTGTACTTCTCCGCCCAGCCGGGGATGTTCACCTGTTTCCCTCGGGCCACACCCAGGGCGTTTTCCGGCACATCCTTGGTGATGGTGGAACCTGCGGCGATGTAGCTGCCCTTGCCGATGGTCACCGGCGCCACCAGGTTGCTGTTGCAGCCCACGAAGGCGTCGTCCTCGATTACCGTCCGGTGCTTCACCTTCCCGTCGTAGTTCACAGTGATGGTGCCGCAGCCCATATTCACCCCGCTGCCGATGTCGCTGTCCCCGATGTACTGGAGATGGGGCAGTTTGGTCCCCACGCCCACATTGGAGTTCTTCACTTCTACGAAATTCCCCATCTTTACCTTATCCCCGATCACCGTATTGGGCCGCAGATGATCGAACGGTCCCATGTGGACCCCGCTGCCCACCTGGCAGTCATGGGCGTAGACGAATTGGATATGGGTGTCATTGCCCACCTTCACATTGGTGAATCGGACCTGAGGCCCTACTTCGCAGTCTTCCCCGATTTCCGTCTCCCCTTCCAGCCAAGTGAAGGGATAGAGCACCGTATCCCGGCCCACCTTCACGCCTTTTTCTACAAAAGTGCTGTCCGGATCCATGACGGTGACCCCTTCGTCCATGAGTTTCCCCACGATCCGGGCATTCATCACCTTCTGGGCCACAGCCAGCTGCCGCCGGGAGTTGATGCCCATGACCATGTCGAAATCCCCGGTCTTGATGCCGGCCACTTTCCGGCCCCGTTCCAGGCATTCCGTCAGGATATCCGTCAGATAGTATTCTCCCTGGGCATTGTCGTTCTTCAGGTTCACCAGCAGGTCGAACAGGAGAGGCAATTCCACACAGTAGATCCCGGTATTGATTTCCGTGATTTTCCGTTGCTCCGGAGTGGCGTCCTTTTCCTCCACGATCCCGGTCACCTGGCCGGCTTCATCCCGGAGGATCCGTCCGTAGCCAAAGGGATCCGGTGCTTCCGCCGTGAGTACGCTGACCCCGGCGCCACTTTTCAGATGGGTTTCATAGAACTTCTTCAGTTCAGCCCCTTCCAAAAGAGGGGTATCCCCGCAGAGGATCAGGGCCGTACCCTTGGCATCCCCCAAAAGGTCCCGGGCCTGGAGCACTGCATGGCCGGTGCCCAGCTGTTCATCTTGGACAGCTACCCGGGCCCGGGTCCCCAGGAAATCCGTCACTTTCTCGGAACCGAAGCCCACGATGACGATCTTGTCATCGGCCCCGGCTTCGTCCGCTGCTTCCAGCACATGTTCCAGCATGGGTTTCCCGCTCAGTTTATGCAGCACCTTGGGGAGTTTGGATTTCATCCGGGTCCCCTTCCCCGCTGCCAGGATAATTGCCGCCAATTCAGACATGATTCCTTGCCTCCTAAAAATTTATCGCATTTCGATCTTGTATCCCGCTTTGCGCAGGGTATCCGCCACTTCTTTGGCATGCTGGGCATTCCGGGTCTCCAAGTCCAGCTCTACCCGGGTCACCCCCAGGGGGACGGAACGGTCCGCCCGGTCATGGTTGATGTAGAGGATATTGATCTTCATCTCTTCCAGATAGCTGACGAACTTCAACAGCTCTCCCGGACGGTCCACCATCCAGGTCACCAGTTTCACCCGGCGTCCGGTGCGCACCAGCCCCCGTTCGATGATCTGGGAAATGGTATTCACATCGATGTTCCCGCCGCTCACTACAGCCGCTGCCCGGTTGCTGCCCGGCACGATCTTATGGAGCAGAGCGGCCAGAGGCGCCGCCCCGGCTCCTTCCACCACCATTTTGCCCCGTTCCAGCATCAGCAGCATAGCCGCACAGATATCTTCTTCATTCACCAGCAACATATCGTCCACATACTGGTTGATCAGTTTCCAGGTGAGCTTCCCTGGGATCCCTACCGCGATTCCGTCGGCAATGGTCTTGCCCACCCCATGGGTCACCCATTTGCTTTCCTTTTTGCACAGGTACATGGCTGGAGCCTGTTCCGTCTGGACCCCGTACACTTTCACCTTGGGGTTCACCTGCTTCACCGCCGCTGCGATACCCGCCAGGAGGCCGCCACCCCCTACGGGCACCACGATGCTTTCGATATAGGGATTCTGTTCCAGGATTTCCAGGCCGATGGTCCCCTGGCCAGCGATCACTGCCGGATCATCATAGGGATGGACGAAGTAGGCGCCGGTTTCCTGCTGGATTTCCTGGGCCTTGGCCAGGGATTCATCAAAGGTCTTCCCGTAAAGCACTACATCCGCTCCGTAGCCCTTAGTAGCTTCGGCTTTGGCCAGAGGGGCCCCTTCCGGCATCACCACTGTGGATTTGCAGTGGGCCATCCGGCTTCCCAAGGCCACGCCCTGGGCATGGTTCCCAGCAGAAGCCGCAATGATTCCCCGTGCCTTCTGTTCCTCGCTGAGGGTCATGATACAGTTGGACGCCCCTCTCACTTTAAAGGAACCGGTCCGCTGGAGGTTCTCCAGTTTCAAGTATACCTCCCGTCCGCTGATCTGGCTGAAAGTATGGTTGCCTTCCAGCGGCGTTTTGTGGACCAGCTTTTCCAGCCGCTCCTGAGCAGCCCGGATGGTATCCAGGGAAATCATTTCTGTCATTTCGTCATCTCTCTCCTTTATCAGGTCTAGCGGGCGTTTGCCCGTTGCTGTGGTCCTTCCTTATAAGAGTTCCGGGATGATGTCGATGGCTTTGGTGACATCATCCACGCCACGGAGGGTCATCAGGGAAGCGTAATCCGTGATGATCTTCTTTTCCGGCATCCGGCTGGCAATGAAGAGATAGGTTCCCACCACTTCAGCGCCCACTTCTTCCGCCAGTTCCTGCATGCCTCGCGCCGTACCGCCGGCCCGCATGAAATCATCCACCACCAGGACCCGAGCCTTGGCCGGCAGGGCCTTCCGGGGCAGAGACATGGTCTGGATCTTCTTGCTGGATCCGCTCACATAGCTGATGGAGACCGCCGGTCCTTCAGTGATCCGGGCTTCTTTCCGGGCCATCACCATGGGGATGTTGAAGGCCCGGGCCGTGGACAGGGCCAGGGAAATCCCTTTGGCTTCCACGGTCATGATGTAATCCGGCCGCAGTTCCAGGGTCCGCTGCATGATGATTTCCCCCAGCCGGGCAGAGATCTGAGGATTGAACAGCAAATCATTCATATAGATCATCCCGCCAGGCAGCAGCCGGGAAGGGTCATTCAGTTTCTTGGCCAGGGTCCAAAGGAATTCGTTATCGGATTCCGGAGAATGGTAAGGGATGAAGCGCACCCCGCCGCTGGCTCCGGCCACCGTCTCGATGATCCCCAGGTCATAGGCAGAAAGCCCGTTGCGCACCGTCTGGACATCTTCACTGAGAGTGGATTTGGCCACGGTGAATTTCTCACAGAAATAAGAGAAGGGGAATAACTGGAATGGGTGGTCATTCAGTTCCTTCGTAAGTGCTACAATACGTTCCAAGCGTTTGATCCTTGCCATTATGCTTTCCCTTCTTTCTTGTCCTTCACAGCCTGCTCTTCATTGGCCTCGATGACCTTCAGCAGTGTCCGTTCTGCATTTTCCATATGGAGCCGTACCGCTCTCTGGGCTTTTTCCACGTTCCGTTCTGCCAGGGCATCGATGATGTTCTGGTGTTCCTTGATCATATCCACCAGACGGCCCGGGTAGGGCATGGAGCGTCCCCGGATGGCAGTGATCTGTTCCCGCAGGTTGCTGATGATGTTCATGCACCGCCGGTTCCGGCTGGCTTTGTAGATCACGTCATGGAAGGCCGTATCGTTTTCAATGATCTTCGGGTAATTCCGGGCATCGATCAGCGGGATATCCGTATCTAGCAGCCGCTGCATCTCTTTGACTTCTTCATCACTGATCCGTTCTGCCGCCAGCCCGGCCGCCAGTACGTCCAGAGCCGTCCGGATTTGATAGACTTCATTGATGTCCTGGATGGAAATATCCGCTACATAAGCGCCCCGGCGGGGAATCATGACCACCAGGCCTTCCAGTTCCATTTTCCGGATGGCTTCCCGGACCGGTGTCCGGCTGACTCCCATCTCTTCTGCCAGCTGCAGTTCCATCAGCCGCATCCCGGCCGGGAACTGGCCGCTGACGATGGCCTGGCGGATATTGTCCACCACCACATCCCGCAACGGTCTGTAACTGTCCAAAGGAATCTTATTCAAATGCTGCACCATGATCCTTCTACTCCTTCTGCACCGTGTGTGCCAATTCTATCTGTAAATCTCCCGCTTGTTTCTTCAGGGATTCTGCTGCCTGTCCCGCTGTCTCCCGATCCGGAAAAATGCCGAACACGGTGGGACCGCTGCCGCTCATCAGGGTCTTTTCCGCTCCCTGTCCCTGCAGCTGTTCTTTCAGTTTCCGGAGCACCGGATACCGGGCCACCGTCACCTTTTCCAGATCATTGCCCATCCGGTCCAGGATTCCCTGCCGGTCTCCCTGGCGGATGGCTCGTTCCAGTCCCTGGATGTCCAAAGGCTCCCGACCGGATATCTTGTCGATTTCCCCGTACACCCAAGCCGTGGACACTTCCAAATCCCGGGGCTTTACCAACACCATGTCAAGCCGGGGCACCGCCGGCAGCACGGTCATCCGTTCCCCTCGTCCCCGGGCCCGCTGGGTACCTCCGTACAGACAGAAAGGGACATCGCTGCCGATGGAGGCTGCCAGTTCCTCCAGGGCAGCCCGGTCCAGGGGTTTTCCGGAAAGGTCATTGAGGCCCCGAAGGACCGCTGCCGCATCGGTGCTGCCCCCGGCCAGTCCGGCTGCCAAGAAGATCCGTTTGGCACAGGTCAGGTGATAAGAGATCGGTTTCCCTGTCCGCTGGGCAAAAGCCCAGGCCGCCTTCACCATCAGATTGCTGCCGTCGCAGGGCAGTCCAGGATCGTCCGTCTCCACCCCGAAAGCTTCCGCCGGGACAAAGTTGATGCAATCTGCCAGAGAAATGGACTGCATGATCATATCCACCTGGTGGTAGCCATCCGGGCGCCGGCCCAGGACGCTGAGTCCCAGATTGATTTTTCCAAAGGCTGTTTCCTTCATTTTTCACTCCCTCTGTCTGACCGCTTTCATCATACTTCTCTGCTGCAAAAAGCAAAGCCCCTCCAGTAACGGTTCCGCATATGTATTCTGTATCCATATTATTGTATCGTGAAATGGGCTTGCCCGCAATAGTTCCACGGCTTTTTTATGAACATTTTTTCAAAGTTTTTTCACGAACGTTCTTTATTTAAATTTTCTGCCCTCTCTGGCAGAAAAATGATACAATAGAGGCACATTCCATTTGCGGGGGGGAGGTCTCATCTGTGAAAAAGCTCTGCATCCGTTATCTCATGACGGCCCTGGGCTGCTTCATCATGGCTCTTGCCATCAATTGCTTCTTCGTCCAGCACCGTTTCCTGTCCGGCGGGATATCTGGCGTCTCCATGATCCTGTATTATCTCACCGGCTGGCCCCCTGGCATTACCAGCCTCGTCTTCAACATCCCTCTGTTCTACATCGCCTGGAAATACATGAGCCGCCAGTTCTTCATCGACAGCGTCATCGGGACAGTGCTGTTTTCCCTGGCCCTGGACGGCACGGCCTTCGTCCAGTCTTACGTCACCATCCCGGACAAACTCCTCTGCTGCATCGCCGGGGGAGCCTTGGGCGGATTGGGAGGGGCCCTGGTATACCGGTCCGAAGCTTCCACAGGAGGTGTGGACATCCTGGGTTTCCTGACCAAGAAATACTACAACATCTCCGTAAGCACCACCAATTTTCTGTTCGATACCGTGGTCATGATGGCCGCTGTGATCTTCCTGGGGCTGACACCGGTGCTCTACAGTATGGTGATGTTCTTCATCACCTTCAAAGCCACTAACGTGTTCATGGTAGGGTTCGACTACAAGAAACAGGTCATCATCGTCTCCACCCATGCTGACGAGATCGGCCAGCGGATCATGGATGAAGTGAACCGGGGCATCACCGTGCTCCATGGAGAAGGGGGCTATACCCAGCGCCCTCTGCGGATCATCATGGTGGTGGTGAAGCTGACCCAGCTGGCCCACCTGGAAAAGATCATCAAGGAAGTGGATCCCGTGGCCTTCGTGACCATCCAGGACGCCAACAACGTGTTCGGCCGGGGCTTCACCCAGCCCAACCTGGATCTGGAAGAAGAGAAGAGGCTGAGGAAATAGGGGGTGCTGCACGTTGTGTGCAACACCCTCTCGTCTGGAGTCAGGAGTCTGAAGTCGGAAGCCTTTTGCCTGCAAATTTAACATTCGGCTCCAGACCTCAGACTCCATACTTGAGACGCTATGCGGCTCTACAAGCTAGGGGCTGTTGCACACGCAACAGCCCCTCTTTTTTTACCGATTGATCAAATTGATGAAGACCATGATGATCCCTGAATTGCAGAAGTCGATGAACATAGCGCCCACCAACGGCACCGCGAAGAAAGCCCGGGGCGCCGGACCATAGTTGGACGTAATGGCACTCATATTAGCCATGGCATTGGGCGTGGCCCCCATCCCAAAGCCGCACACTGCAGAAACTTCCACCGCGGCATCATAATCCCGGCCCATGGCCCGGAAGACCACAAAGGTCGTATAGAGGGCCATGAACAGGACTTGGGCCACGGCGATGATGAAGAGAGGACCGGCAATATCGAACAGTTCCCAGATCCGCAGGCTCATCATAGCCAGGGACAGGAAGATGTTCAGGCTCACATCCCCCACCGTGCCCAGTTCATGCATGGGGACCATTAGCTTTCCATGGGAATGGTCGGAAATATTCCGGATCACCGCGGCCACCAGCATGGACCCGATATATCCCGGGAAAGTCAGTCCGATGCTGGTGAAGAACTTGCTCACCAGGGTCCCCAGTCCCATGGACACCAGGATTTCCCCGAAGGCCAGCATGAAATTCTCCGCCGTCATGGTCAGCGGAGCATTCTCTTCCATGCTGCGGGCTTTTTCCAGAGATTCTGCCTCATCTTCCTGGGTGCTGTGGAGATGGAATTTTTCCAGCAGCCGGTGAGCCACCGGTCCTCCCATCAGGGAACCGGAGATCAGGCCGAAGGTCGCCATAGCGATGGCTACCGTAGTGGCCCGTTCCGCCCCCATCTTTTCCAGCATGGGACCGAAAGCTCCGGAAGTACCATGGCCGCCCACCAGGGGAATGGACCCGGCACACAGGCCCAGGAGGGGATGCAGACCGGTCACTTTGGCCAGCAGCACCCCGATGATATCCTGGAAGGTGATGAGGACAGCACAGACCAGCGTCAGGACCAGGACATCCCGGCCGCCTTTTTTCAGCAGCACATAACTGGCGCTGAAGCCCACGCTGGTGAAGAACATGTTCATGAAAAAGCTCTGCTGGACCGTATCCAGTTTCATGGCTCCGGCTCCCGATTCGAACAGGACCAGATTCAGCAGGGCAAACAGTACACCCCCGATGACCGGATTGGGGATGCAGTAAGTCTGGAGCAGGCGGATGTTCTTTTTGAGCACCTTCCCCAGATAATACAGTAAAATCCCCACCGCAAGGGTTTGGTATGAATTTAATGCAAGCATCGTTGTGCGTTTCCTCCTTTTTATCGTTGACTGAGCAGAGCCAGCAGCACTTCCTCCAGCCGGACCCAGGTCCGTCCTCCCTGCCGGGATTCAGCGGCCAGCCTGGCCAGATCGATCATCCCTGTTTCCAGCGCTTCGGCCGAAAAATGACGGCTGTGCTGCAGGGCCATCTTGACGGCAAAGGGATGGAGCTTCAATGTCGCAGCCATGGTCTCCGGCCCGGCTCCTTTTCCCAGCAGTTCCTTCACCTGGAGCAGGCGCCGGAGAGAAGCATAAAGGCGCAGGATCAGGATGGTCAGCCCTTCCCCGTTTTTCTTCCGTTCTTCCTGCAGCAGCACCAGGGCCTTATCCAGGTTCCGTTCCTCCACTGCATTCCCTAGGGCGAAGCCGGAGATTTCCGGCAGCTGGGAAAACATCTGGTCCACATCCTCGGCCTGCCACAGTTTCCGTGCTCCTGCATAGAGGGCGATTTTCCTGATTTCTTGTTCCAGGAACAGCAAAGGGACAGGGTCCGCTGCCGCTGCATATTCCTGGATCCGTTCCATGGCGCCTGGCGTGAACCGGGCCCCATAGGCAGCCGCCTGGTTCCGGAGCCAGGGCTGCAGCTGATAGGAGCGGAGAGGCGAACACTCCACCATGGGTGCCTGTTTGCTCAGGGTCTTATAAAAGATTTGTCTTTTATCTAGTTTTCCGCATATACAGTATACGAAGGCATAATCCGGCACATCCGTCAATAACTGGATCAGTCCTTCGACGGAAGTGGGCCCCTTCTTCTTTCCTTTGCCGCCAGCCTTGCGGCTTCCCGTTTTTTCCTTATCGGCCAGGATCCGTGGTTCTTCCAGGACCACCCAATTCTGTCCGCCGAAAAAAGGGACGCTGTTGATGGCTTCCCTCAAGGCTTCCAGCTCGAAATCCCGCTGAAAGAACCATTCCGTCGGTTCTTCCCCGGAAGCGAATGCTTTTTCCCGGAAAGCCTTTCCCACGGCTTTCTTGAAATATTCCTCCTCTCCCCAGGCGATGACAACGTGGGGACACGCTGGATTTTTCCGCAGATTTTCCAGAAACACATCTGCTGTACTGTTCACATCCGATTCACTCCTAGAAACAATCTTGTTGCCAGCGATAACTATACCATACCGGGCCCCATTCGTCAAAAATCACCTTGATGGCCCCCGCCTGGTCCGTCCGGGCCACAGGGATCCGGAATCCCTCCAATCTGTCCAGGGTTTCCGGATGGGGATGGCCGAACCGGTTCCGCCGGCCCACAGAGATCACTGCCAGACGAGGATCCACGGCTGCCAGGAATCCTTCATCGGAGGAAGTCTTAGACCCGTGATGGGCGATTTTCAGCACGTCGCTCCGGACGGCTTTGCCGGCAGCAGCCTGCTCCGTCCCTGCCGGAGCATCTCCCGTGAACAGGAGACTGTGTCCACCGCAGCGGACCCGGACAATGGCAGAATTTTCGTTCCCGCTCCCTTCTCCTTCTCCAGTTTCAGGTGCCTCTACAATATCCAGTATACTCTTTTTTTGCTGTATTTTTTGATTTGATTCTATTTTACCGACAAAATTTATATTTTTTCGCAAATTTCTATCGTTTATCACATTTTCTACGTATTTACTGTTATTTTCATGTGTAATCAGTAGTCTATCCACAGGGAACCACCGAACCAGCCCGGCCAGGCCGCCGGCATGATCCAGATGACCATGGCTCAAAAGGACCAGGTCCACCTTCTCCGCTCCCAGATACCGGAGGAAAGGGACCAGGATCCGCTCCCCCGGGTCGAATTTTCCGCCCATCCCTCCCGTATCCATTAGGATGATGTCCCGCTCCGGTGTGACCAGGACGGCACAGTCCCCCTGCCCCACATCCAGGAAATAGGCCGTGAAGACAGGCTCCCGGAAACGGGGAAGCAACAGTCCCAGGGAGAGGCCGGCCACCGCAGCCACCAGGGTCCAGCGGCGCAGCTCCTTCCGCCAGGGCCGGAACCAGCCTTGCCCCAGGAGACCCAAGAGCAGCAGGAAATATAAGGGCCAGATCCAGGCGCTGGGCGACCCGGTGATCAGCTGGGTCCCCGGCAGCCGGGCTAATTGTCCCCCGCCCCATAGGGCCGCGTTCAGCAGCCTGGAGACCCCGGCCAGTACAGGCCTTGCCAGAAGATCCAGCCCGGCCAGGCCCAGGAACGCTCCTGCCATGCTGCCTGCCAGGCAGAAAGACAACAGCGGGACCAGGAGGAGATTGGCCAAGAGAGAAACCAGAGACAGCATATGGAAATGGTGTACCAGGAAAGGCAGGCTGAGCAGCTGGGCACTGAGAGGGATGGCCAGTCCCCGTGCCAGGATGCCGGGCAGGAAATGGCGCAGGCCGTCTGCCGCCGGCTGCCGCAGGGTCATCAGCCCCAGGGCCGCGGAAAAAGACAGCTGGAATCCCGGATCCAGGATCCACCAGGGATGCCAGGACAGCAGCAGGATCCCGGCCAGGCCCAGGAACGCCGTCCCCTCCGCTTTGCGCCGGCCGGCTTTGCCCCCAAGGGTGCCCAGCCCCAGGATCACGGCCCGGCAGACAGACGCCCGCAGGCCGCACAGGACTGCATAGCCAAAAAGGAAAAGCGTCAAAAAGGGTAAAGCCGCTTTCCGGGGAATCCGAAAGGACGCGGCTGTCCCGGCCAGGAGCCCCAACAGCAAAGCCACATGGCTGCCGGATACGGAAAGGAGATGGCTCAGCCCGCAGCGCTGGAACAGCCGCAGGACAGAAGGAGGGACATGGTGGCTGCCCCCCAGCAACATCCCTTCCAATAGGGCACTGTCGTCCGGAGACAGGCCCCTCCTCAGAGACTGCCGGAATGCCTCGCCCCACAGCCAGATCCGGTCTTGCCAGGAAGGCTCCGACGAAAGGAGGCGGACACGGTTTCCCTCCCCCTGGAGCCGGCCCCCTTCTCCCTGGACCGCTGCCCGGTCTTCCGGACGCTGGCTCCCTGGATTGTAGAATCCATCGGGTGGCAGGAACCGTCCGGTCACCTGGACTTCCCCTATGGACAGGGGAAAAGGCGCTTGCGGCAGGAAGACCCGTACCCTGCCCCGTTCCTCTTCCAATAAGAAGGACAGGCCTCCTTGAGGAAGAGGGTCCGCCGAACCAGGGACGATCCGTCCGGTCAAGGTCACAATCCGTTCCTGGAGGCCACTCATCTTCTGGGCAGCTGGGACACGGAGGCTGGCCTGGAGCCCTCCGGCACAGAAGAGACAGCCCAACAGAGCCAGTCGCAGGAACCAGGTCCCTTCCTCTCGTTTCCAGACCCACGCCGCCCCCAGGCAGCAGCCTAGGAGTCCCCAGATCCAATACGGCCAGGCGCCGGCAGATCTCAGGCCGGCCCAAGTCCCAGCCCCATACCCCAAGCTCCCCTGCAGCACCAGATTCATCTCACACCTCCACCTGGTCCCGGAGCTTCCGGAATTTGGCCGGACCGATGCCGGAAACTTGCTGGAGGTCTTCGATTTTCTGGAACGGCTGTGCCTGCCGGTATTCCACGATCCTCTGGGCCAAGGCCGGACCGATGCCGGGCAACTCCGTCAATTCTTCAATCCCTGCCTGGTTCAGATTGATTTTCCCAGCAGTTCCCTGGCCCGTCTTTTTCCCTACAGCGGCAGGAGGAGTGTCTTTCCTGCCGGAAGAGTTCCCCGTCTTTCGGGTATTTTTCTTTAGGAATGGCACATTGATCTGGCTGCCGTCTTTGCATTTCCTGGCCAGATTGACCCGGGTCAGATCCGCTTCCTCCGTCACGCCCCCGGCCTCAGCCAAGGCCTCCTGGAAACGGATTCCAGGAGGGACCTGATACAGCCCCGGTTCTTGGACTGCTCCGCTGATGTAGATGGTGATCCGTTTTTTCTTTTCTGTAGGTGCCTTTTCCGGCTGCACGGCAGACAGGGTCTCCGGCCGCTCTGTCCGCACTTCTCCCGCCTGCCAGAGGCTGCCTCCTGCACAGACCAGGACAAGGGCCAGGACTACCAGCCACTTTTTCTTTTCCCATGGATCCATGGAGAATCCCTCCTTTTGCAATGATCATAGAGATGCCATTCGACATCCGGAGAGAAACTCCTTCCCAGGTGGAAAAAGAGAGTCATTAAGTGCAAAAAGATGCAGTAAAGGGGCTGTTGCGCATGCAACAGCCCCTTTATTTTACTTCGCTACGATATTCACCAGCCGGCCGGGGACGGCGATGACCTTCATCACCTTTTTGTCTCCGATGGCAGCTTTGACTTCTGCCTGTTCTAGGGCCAGGTTCCCCAGATCTTCTTTGCTGATTTCCGGAGCAGCCATGATCCGGGCCTTGGGTTTTCCGTTGACCTGGATCAGTACTTCCACCTGCTCCACTTTGATGGCTTCCGGGTCGTAGGTGGGCCAAGGTTCCTTATGGATGCTGGTCTCGCTGCCCATGGCGTCATGCCACAGTTCTTCCGTGATATGGGGGGTGAAAGGCGCCAGCATCAGCAGCAGCTTGGAGATGGCTTCGTACACCAGACCGTCATTCACCGGTTCGGCTTTTTCCCGGTAGGCGTACAGGGCGTTCACCAGTTCCATCAGGGTGGAAATGGCGGTGTTGAAGTTGAACCGCTGGTCGATGTCCTCGGTGACCTTCTTCACGCTCACATGGAGGATGTGCCGCAGTTCCTCATCCGCTTTGTCCAGGTGAGCGGTGTCATAGGAGGTGACTTTCTTGGCCAGTACATCCTTAAAGTGATACACGATCCGCCATACCCGGTTCAGGAACCGGAAGGACCCTTCCACTCCCTGGTCGCTCCATTCCAGTTCCCGTTCCACCGGAGCGGCGAACATGATGAAGAGACGGGCGGTATCGGCCCCGAATTTCCCGACGATTTCTTCCGGGGACACCACGTTCCCCAGGGATTTGGACATCTTGGCTCCGTCCTTGATCACCATGCCCTGGGTCAGCAGGTTGGTGAAAGGTTCGTCCGCCTTGACCAGGCCGGCGTCGTGGAGCACCTTCATGAAGAACCGGGAATACAGCAGATGCAGGATGGCGTGTTCGATGCCCCCGATGTACTGATCCACCGGCATCCAGTGGTTCACAGCTTCTTCGCTGAAGGGAGCCTTGTCGTTGTGGGGATCGGTGTAGCGCATATAGTACCAGGAAGAGCACAGGAAGGTATCCATGGTGTCCAGTTCCCGTTTGGCCGGGCCGCCGCATTTGGGGCAGGTACAATTGACGAACTTTTCACTGGTAGCCAGAGGAGAAGTGGCGCCGGCGTCGAATTTCACGTCCAGGGGCAGCTTCACCGGCAGATCTTTTTCCGGTACCAGCACTTCCCCACAGTGAGGGCAGTACACCACTGGGATGGGGCAGCCCCAATACCGCTGCCGGCTGATCAGCCAATCCCGGAGACGGTAGTTGATCCGCCGTTTGCCCAGGCCCTTTTCTTCCATGTAGTCGATGATGGCCTTCATGGCCTTGTGCATTTCCATGCCCGTGAAAGGACCAGCGTTCACCAGCACCCCGTCCTTGTCCTCATAGGCATCGGTCATTTCTTCCAGCTTCAGTTCCCGATCCTTGGGCTGGAGGGTGAGGATTTTCTTGATGCCGTATTTGGTGGCAAACAGCCAGTCACGATGGTCCCCGGTGGGCACGCCCATGACGGCGCCGGTACCGTAATCCACCAGCACATAGTTGGTGATCCAGATCTGGACCTTTTCCCCAGTGAGAGGATGGATGCAGTCCACCCCGGTGTACATGCCCAGTTTTTCCGATTCACTGCTGGTCCGTTCAATGTCGGAGGTGTTCTTCACCTGGTTGCAGAAGGCTTCCAGTTCGGCCTTTTTGGGGTTGTCCTTCAACAGTTCTTCCACCATGGGATGTTCCGGCGGGATGACCACGAAGGTGACCCCGTAGATGGTATCCGGACGGGTGGTGTACACCATGAGTTTTTTGTGGAGGCTGGGCACATCGAACCCGAATTCCAGCCCTTCGCTGCGGCCGATCCAGTTCTTCTGCATGGTCTTGACCCGTTCCGGCCAGCCTTTCAGCTTGGACAGGTCATCTAGCAGCTGTTCTGCGTAGTCGGTGATCTTGAAGAACCACTGGCTCAGCTGTTTCTTTTCCACAGGCTGGTGGCAGCGCCAGCATTTGCCGTCTTCCACCTGTTCGTTGGCCAGCACGGTGCCGCAGGTGTCGCACCAGTTGACGGAGGCTTCCTTCTTCACCGCCAGGCCCCGTTTGTACATCAGTTCGAAGAACCACTGGGTCCATTTGTAGTAGTCTTCCTGGCAGGTGACCACTTTCCGGTCCCAGTCATAGGACAGCCCCAGTTCCTTCAGTTGCCGGGTCATGTTGGCGATGTTCTCCATGGTCCATTTGGCAGGGGGGATCTTGTGTTTGATGGCGGCATTTTCCGCAGGCATGCCGAAGGAGTCGAAGCCGATAGGATGCAGTACGTTGAAGCCCCGCATGGTCCGGAACCGGGCCACCACATCCCCGATGGAATAGTTCCGCACATGGCCCATGTGCAGGTTCCCAGAGGGATACGGGAACATTTCCAGCACATAGGATTTGGGCCGGGGATCCTCATTGCTGACCTGATAGGTCTTGTTGTCTTCCCAATACTGCTGCCACCGGGCTTCGATCTCGTGTGGCTCGTACTTTTCCTTGAACATGAACATACCTCCTAAAAAAGAAAACCCGTCTGAAACACCTTGCATAAGTTCTCTGGATTCAGTAACATATGAGTATTACAGTGGTTTTTGTCTGTGCAATAGATTCATTATATATTTCACATCTCATAAAGTCAACGCAGGAAGGAGTGGGAACTATGGCAATTTATGCCATGGGGGATCTGCATTTTTCTGGAGAGCCCCCCTCCAAGCCCATGGAAGTCTTTGGGGCCCAATGGCTGGGCCATCGGGATAAAATCATCGCAGACTGGAAAGGAAAAGTAAAGGAGGGAGACACCGTACTCCTGGTAGGAGACACTTCCTGGTCCATGGACCTGGCGGACGCGGTGGAAAAGGATCTGGGACCCCTGGCGGCCCTGCCCGGGGATCTCGTGCTCCTCAAGGGGAACCATGATTACTGGTGGGCTTCCCTGACAAAGATGGAAGCCGCCCTGCCCCCCTGTGTCCATTTTCTCCACAACACCTTTTACCAGACCGGGGACGTGGCCCTATGCGGCACCCGGGGTTGGAATCTGCCCAGCATGCCCGGGTTCGGGGCCCACGACCAGCTGATCTATGACCGGGAATGCCAGCGGCTGGAACGGAGCCTGGCAGGGGCTCGGGAAGCCGGGGCCAGGCACCTCATCGCCGCCCTCCACTACCCTCCCCTGTACAATCCGGAGGAAGTCACCGGCTTCACAGAACTGTGCAAAAAATACCAGGTGGAACAGTGCATCTACGGCCATGTCCACGGGGATGCGGCCCATTTCCTGAACCTCTTCCAGGGAGAACGGGACGGCACCCGGTACCGGCTGGTGGCGGCAGATTACGTAGATTTCCGTCTGGTGAAAATCTGGGAATAAAGAAAGGGACCCATCGTGCATCAATATCTGTTTTTTATCGGAGATTTTCCTGTGCGGATGTACGGCCTGATGCTGTGCACCGCCATTTTCATGGCCACGGCGGTGGCTTATTTCCTGGCCTGGCGGGACGGCCGGGGTTGGGAGAAATATCTGCCGGACATCGGCATCTACGGCGGCTTCTGCGGCCTCATCGGAGCCCGGCTGTGGGATGTGTTCTTCTTTGACTGGGGCTATTACAGCCAGCACCTTGCCGAAATCCCCTTTGTGTGGCAGGGAGGCATGGCCATCCAGGGGGGCATCCTAGGCGGCGTCCTGGGCGGTGCCGTCTACTGCTGGCGGCACAAGGTGGACTGGATCGACATGCTGGACGTGATCTGCCCGGCCCTGTTCATCGGCCAGAGCGTGGGCCGCATGGCCAATCTCCTGAACGGGGACGCCTTCGGGGCCCCCACCGGCGGAGATTTTGGCATCCTGTACCCGGCCGGCACCCTAGCCCGTTCCACCTATGGAGCAGTTCCTCTTTGGCCAGCGGAAGTGTGGGAAGGCCAGGTGGATGTGATCCTCTTCGCCCTGCTGCTGCTGTTCCAGACCTCACGGCCTAAAAAAGGCCAGCCCTGCTGCCTCTATGTGATGCTCTACAGCGTGCTGCGATTCTTCCTGGAATTCCTCCGGGGAGATTACGTGGAGCCCATGGCCTTCGGACTGAAAAGTGCCCAGGTGACGGCTCTGGTGTCCTTTACCGTGGCGCTGGTACTGTTTGTGTGGGCGGGGCTGAGGAAAAAAACGGCAGCCTGACAGGTCAGCCGTTTTTTTCTCAGTAAGACGTCAGACCGGCCCCTTGGGCCTTTCAGACACGGCCCAAGGGGCCTTCAGCCATCAGCTTAGTACGACTAAGATCCACGTCCGATCTTTTTATCGCCAAACAAGCTGACTTCTGACTTCTGAAAGGCCCGCAAGGGCCGATCTGACGTCTTTTATTTCATTTCTTCCGATTGTAATTGATCAGGCACCCGTCCAGGATGATTTCCTTTTCTTCCTGAGTCAGGGGTTTGCAGTACAGCGCGATGGCCACAGGGCCTGCTTTTTTCATGACGTAGCCCCGGATATTATCTAGGTCCCCTTCCAGGGCCTTCCGGATTTCCGGCAGGTAGATCCAATCTCCCACCTCAAAGGCTGTAGGCTCCCCTTTCAGGTGCAGGGGCAGCATGCCCCAGTTGATCACATTGCTCCGGTACCGTTTGGTGGCATAGTCCTGGGTGATATTGGCCAGGCCCCCGATCACCCGCTGGCAGCTGGCGGCCTGTTCCCGGGCAGATCCGTCCCCGGGCCGGGTAGCATACACCAGGGACCCGATTTCCGTGTTGGCCAGGGTAGCGTCTCCCGGCAGTTCCCGGATCCGGTCCAGCACCTCCGCCAGTTCTGGCAGGTCCTTCCCAGCTTCCCGGGCCAGTTCCAGTTCCTTCACCGCCTTGGTCCGTCCCACATATTCCGGATCCCGGCGACTCAAGGTGAATTCCGCCAGCCCCAGGGGATTGGACCGGTAGGAAGAGGTTTCCCCGGAGGGGATCAGTTCGTCCGTGGTAGTCACCGGGTCCAAAATCTTGGAGCACACCTGGAGCAACACATTGTCCCCCAGGGCGGGCATTTCCGGCCAGTCCTTGATATTGGGTCCATAGAACAGCTTCTCTGCCGGTTCCGGCTTCCCAAACCCGTCGTAGACCCGTGCCTTGTAGGCGCTGTCATCATAATGATAGGCAGGCACCTTTCCGAACACCTCGGCAAATTCTTCCGCAGAAGTAAGGATGCCATTGTTGGCAGCGGTGGCGGCGATGCTCCGGGCATCCATCAGGGCCACGGCGGCCATCTGTCCCTGGCCCGGCTTGGACCCCTCCCGGTTAGGGAAGTTCCGGGTGTTGTGCCGGATGGAAAGACCGTTGTTCCCTGGGGTGTCCCCGGCCCCGAAGCAGGGTCCGCAAAAAGCGGTCTTCACCACGGCCCCGGCGGCCATCAAATCACCCAGCATCCCTTTTTTCATCAGATCCATGTACACCGGCAGAGAGGAAGGATACACGTTCAGGGCGAATTCCCCGCTGCCCATGGACCGGCCCCGGAGCAGGGCAGCCGCTTCCGCCACATTGGAATAGTTGCCGCCGGAGCAGCCACCGATGACCCCCTGCTGGACCTGGAGCTTCCCGTCCCGGATCTTGTCGGTGAGGGTGTAAGCCGCACGTCCCCGGGCCACTTCCGCCGCTTTCTTTTCCGTCTCCCGGAGGATATCTTCCAGGTTGGCGTTCAGTTCGTCGATGGTATAAGCATTGGAAGGATGGAAAGGCAGGGCGATCATGGGCTTCACCGTGGACAGGTCCAGGGTGATACAGCCGTCATAATAGGCCAAGGGCCCCGGCTCCAGTTCCTTATAGTCCCCTTCCCGGCCGTGTTCCTGCAAAAAGGCACGGGTATCCTCATCTGTCCGCCAGATGGAGGACAGACAGGTGGTTTCCGTGGTCATCACATCCACTGCGTTCCGGTAATCAGTGGTCATAGAGGAAACCCCCGGCCCCACGAATTCCATCACCTTGTTCTTCACATAACCGTTCTGGAACACCGCCCGGCACAGGGCCAGGGCGATATCCTGGGGTCCCACCCAGGGTTGGGGACGGCCGGTAAGGTACACCGCCACCACTTCCGGATAGTCCGTATCCCAGGTGTCCCCCAGGATCTGCTTGTCCAGTTCGCCGCCGCCTTCTCCTACGGCCATGGTACCAAGAGCCCCGTAGCGGGTATGGGAATCGGACCCTAAGATCATCTTCCCGCAGCCGGCGTGCCGTTCCCGCATATACTGGTGGATCACCGCCACATGGGGCGGCACGAAGATGCCCCCGTACTTCTTGGCAGCCGTGAGGCCGAAGAGATGGTCGTCCTCGTTGATGGTGCCCCCCACCGCGCACAGGGAGTTGTGGCAGCAGGTGAGCACATAGGGCAGGGGGAAATGGTCCATGCCGGAAGCCCGGGCGGTCTGGATGATCCCCACATAGGTCAGATCATGGGAAGTCAGGGCATCGTAGCGGATCTTCAGCTTCTTGGGGTCCCCGCTGGTGTTGTGGCTCTGGAGGATGCCCCAGGCGATGGTCCCCTGCCGGCCAGTTTCCCGGTCCACAGGATGTCCGGTTCTGGCCTGGGCGGCGGCTTGGTCTTCTTCCGGGAACAGGTCCCGGCCGTTGAGCAGATAGGCTCCGTTTTTGTACAATTCCATTTCATTCACCTCATTGACAGATTACTGGAACAGGCCGCCCAGGTTGAACACGTGGAGGGCCGCCATGAGCACGTTGACCCCTACATTGGCCACGCTGAGCAGGAACAGGGTCCGGAACATGGTATTCATTTCATAGATTGTAGTCTCTTTGGCCGCCGAATAGGAAGACATGATGATAGCGCCGCCGGTGGACAGAGGGCTGATGGCCGCCGCAAAGGAAGTAGCGGTGATGGCGGAGATCAGTTCCACATACCCCACCTGCCCGGCAAAGTTTCCGGTGATCTGGTGGGCGATGGGATACAGGGCGGGCATCACCACGCCGGTGGTGGAGCTGACCCAGGACAGGATCCCGCTGGTGGCGGCCATGATGGGCACCGCGGTGTTTTCGGTCATGAGAGAGGCCAGGAAGTCGGACACCAGTTTCACGCCTCCCAGTTTGGTGATGACGCTGACCAGCACCCCCACCCCACAGATCATCATCAGAGTACCCCAGGGAATCTGCCGGATGGCCTTTTTTTCGTCCGCGCATTTCAGCAGGATCAGCACCGCAGCCGCCACAAAGGCGAACAGGCCCGTATCCATCTTGAAGCCGATGCAGAAGATGACCATCACAGCGATAGCGGCCATGGTGATTTTCTGTTCCCGGTTGAAGGCAGGGATGTCGGACAGTTTCAGAGGGTTGTCCCCGTTGACCTTGTACCCTTTGTACAGCAGGTAAACCACCAGGGTGAATACGAACCCGGACAGCAGGGTGGTCAGGAACAGGTGGAGGCCGAAGCCGCTGATCCCGTAGGGTTCTGACAGGTTCCGGGCCAGGATCCCCGTGAGGGATAGAGGGGACGCACAGCCGGCGTTGGCCCCCAGCTTGGCGTACAGGGCAGTGGCCATGGGGTTGATCTTCAATTCAAAGGCCAGGTACACTGCAAAGGTAGTCATCAGGATGCCGGCGGCGATGTGGCCGGGCCCGATGGCGGAAATGAAGGCGCTGAGCACGAACATCAGGATGGGGATCAGATAGGTCCGTTTCCCCACCAGGGCCACCACCTTCTTAGAAAACAGGTCCAGGGTGCCGTTGGCGGAAGCCATGCCGAACAGGAAAGTGACCCCCACCAGGGTGACGAACATGGAACTGGAAAAGCCACCTACGATGGTCTTCACCGGTACGCCTCCGGCCATGCCCAGGAGGAAGGCTGCCCCGATGGAAAAGAAGCCGATATTGATTTTTTTGATGAAGCCGATGGCGACCACCAGGGCCAGCACCAGAAGCGAGATGATACGGAAATCCATGGTACGTTCTCCTTTCCTGGTCCCTCAGAGCCGGACCCGGGCCAAACCTTCCAGCAGCAGATTGGCGGTGCGGTAGCCGAAGGTATCCCGGATGCCGGGCACGGGGCCTTCCCCTTCCGGATCTACCCCGCAGGGCAGGATGCCTCCCGGATGACCGATCCGGATATCCTGGAGATCACAGCCGGGCCGGAGCACCTGCTGGACCAGGGTCCCAGGGACGGCGGCGGCCGCAGCAGTGCACATGGCGCCTGTCATGGCATAGCTGGGATGGGTCTTCTGCATGGACATCATCCGAGCCACCAGGTCCACTTGGTCCGCCTGTACCGTCTCCCCGGCAGAAGTGGTGTAGTCTGCCGGCGGGGCCACCAGGGTCATCTTGGGCAGCCCTGGGGTGACCCAGGCCGCTTCTTCCGGGGTACTGCACAGCCCCAGCTTCACTGCCGCCAGTCCCCGGATGGTTTCCAGCAGCCGGAGCAGGTCCGGATCCCCGTTGATGGCGTCCGGGAGTTCCGTCCCCCCAAGGCCCAGATCCGCCGCCCTCACGAACACCAGGGGATTAGCTGCATCTACCAAGGACACTTTCACTGGTCCCCGGCCGGGCACTTCCAGCACATCCACCGGATTCCCAGTAGGCAGCAGTCCCTTCCCCAAGGTCCCGGCTGGATCCACGAACCGCAGCTTGAGAGGCGCCGCCGTACCGGGCACTCCAGCAATCCGGAAATCGCCCTCATAGAGGACCTGTCCGCCGCTGGTGGGCACCTCTTCCTGGATCACCTTGCCGGTGTTGGTGTTATAGATCCGCACCAGGGTGCTCCCTTCCAGGGCAGAGACCAGTTTCTTTTCGATGGCGAAGGGCCCCACTCCAGAGGAGATATTCCCGCAGTTGCCCCCGTAGCTGACCACCGCCTTATCCACGGACACCTGGGCGAAAGTATAGTCCACATCTGCATCGGGCCGGTCCGATTTCCGCAGGATGGCCACCTTGCTGGTCACCGACTGGCTGCCTCCCAGCCCGTCGATCTGTTTCTTGTCCGGACTGCCCATGAGCCGCAGCAGCAAGCTGTCCCATTCCTTCCGGTTGGCCGGCAGGTCTTTTTCCAGCAGGTAGACTCCCTTGCTGGTGCCTCCCCGCAGCAGCGTCACCGGTAATCTGTATACTTTTTCCATGGTGTACCCCTCTCTGGATTCGTTCCGAACCCCCAGTTCTTTTCATGGCCTTATGGTACCAGAATTATCAGAATAGGTTAAATTCATCTTTTCTAGTTTTGTTATGAATTAAATTCATGATTTTAGGCAAAAAGAACCGGACAGACTGGAACTGATGGAACAGTTTCCTGTCTGTCCGGTTTTTGGTTTTTATGGATTGTAAAGCAGTCCCGGCCAGGATCCGACAAGGGCTGTACTTTTTTTATTTTCCGTAAAATAGATTCAATTCATGGAATCCATACTTGCCATGGATTTTAGCCATGATTTGCGGTATAATCAGGAAAAAACAGGGAGGATATCATGGATTTCAAAGAGCTCACCTATGTGCTGGCCATTGCCCGCCACCAGAACATCACCCGGGCCGCCGAGGCCCTCCATCTCACCCAGCCCACCCTGTCCAAATTCCTCAAGGCCCTGGAAACGGAGCTCCACCAGCCCCTGTTCCAGCGCCTGGGAAACCGGTACCAGCCCACCTACGCCGGGGAACGGTACCTCCAGCGGGCCCGGGAGATCCTGGAGGCCAAACGGGCCCTGGACCAGGAAATGGGCGATATCATCAAGAACAACGAAGGGTATCTGAAGATCGGATTCCCTACCATGCGGGGCACTTACATGCTGCCGGTGACCCTGCCCATTTTCCACGACCGGTATCCCAATGTGCGGATCGATGTCCACGAGGCCAATTCCGAACATCTGGTGAAGCTGCTGCTGGAAGGGGACATCGACCTGACCTTCTTCAACTACCTGGACCCGGAGCCGGGACTGGCCACCACGGTGATCAGCCGGGAGGAAGTGGTGCTGGTGATGAATAAAGACAGCGAATTTACCCGGTTCGGCCGAAAAAAGAAGGACTGCCGGTATCCCCATATGGATCTGCGGCTGCTGAAGGACCAGGGATTCATCCTCCAGAACCCCAGCCAAAAGACCCGGCAGGTAGTGGACCGGCTGTTCCGCCAGCAACACCTGGAGCCCCGGATCATCCTGGAGACCAAGAACATCCAGGCCGAGGCAGAACTGGCTGCCCGGGGGTACGGATTCACCTTCATCACCGAGACCCATCTGAAGTACATCCCGGACCGGAGCCAGCTGGCCCTGTTTTCGGTAGGCAGCCCCAGCACCACTGTGACCTTCGTGGCCGCCTACCGAAAAAACGGCTACTTGCCCTTCCACGCCCAGGAATATATCAAGGTGGTGAAGGAGTTTACGTAAAAAAAGGCTGTTGCATGCGCAACAGTCCTTTTTTTAGGTCTCGAGTCTCGAGTCGTGAGTCTCGGGCCTCTGGATAGAACCTGCCCTGCGGCCAGGTTCTTCTGAAAGTACAGAACCAGAACCGTGCTGGATAAAGAAATGCTTACCTTATCGTTGTCGAAACTGATTTTATACATTCTAAAATTTGCCTGCAAATTTTTCATTCGGCTCGAGACCCGAGACTCGAGACTCGAGACCGGGCTGTTGTCATGCAACAGCCCCCTACTTCACTTCTTCCCCCATTTCCGGCAGATAATACTTCCGCCCCTCTGCCAGGATCTGTTCCGGGATCCCGAAGAAGGGCTCGGCGATGCTGCCGGCCATAGCGGCCAGGGTGTCCGTGTCCCCGCCCAAGGACACGGCATTCCGCAAGGCATCCTCGAAATCCCCCGCCTCCAGGAAGGCCTCCAGGGCCTGGGGCACGGACCCGGCGCAGGTGGCATCCCCCTGGTAGCTGTCCCGGATGTCCTCCAGCCGGAAATCCAGGGGATAATACTGGCCCAGATAAGTGCGGATCTGGTCCTGGGTCTTCCCCTGCCGGGCCAGGAACACCGCCCCGGCCACGGCCTGGGCCGCCCGATAGGAATCCGGATGGTTGTGGGTCACCTGGCAGGACAGTACCGCCAGTCGCTGGGCCTCTTCCAGGGTGCTGGCGAACCAGCCGGCCGGGGACACCCGCATGGCCGCTCCGTTGCCAAAGCTGCCGTAGGGCCCCATTTCCGGGTGGAAAAGCCAGTATTTGAACTTGCCCCCGAACCCGGCATGGGGATATTCCTGCCCCAGCTGACGCATGTGCCAGGCCAGGAGCGGCAACACGGTATCTTCTTTCAGCAGCTTCCCCGCCTTTTGGGCCTCCCGGAAGGCCCGGGCCACCGCCAAGGTCATGAGCGAATCGTCCGTAGCCCGGCAACCCGGCTGGAACAGGGGAAACGCCTTCCCTTTATGTCCGGACCATTCATACACCGATCCTACGATATCGCCGATAAAAGCACCTTCCATTTTGGACCTCCTTGGAATAGGGGACGTCTGTGCCGTCCCCGTCACTGGCCGATTGTCACTTGTCACTGGCCGAAGGGAGCCGGATACTGGGTATCCGGCAAAGAACGTACGGCCCTCTGGTCGGCTGGGATACAACAGGATAGTACACCAAACAAAAGACATTTTCTTTTTCCTAAGGAACCCGCAGCCCGGATTCCCTCCAACGTCCAGTGACCAGAGACAAGTGACCAGTGACATTCACCGTTTTCTATTCCCACTCCAGTTCCACCGGGCAGTGGTCGCTGCCCATGACTTCGTTGTGGATGATTACGTCCCGGATGCGGTCCCTGCCGTTTTGGGACACCAGGAAATAGTCGATCCTCCACCCAGCATTCCGTTCCCGGGCCTTGAACATGTAGGACCACCAAGTATAGGCCCCGGTCTTATCCGGATACAGGCTCCGGAAGGAATCCACGAACCCATGATCCAGGAACTGCTGGAACTTGGCCCGTTCCTCGTCGGTGAACCCAGCGTTCTTGTGGTTGCTGTCCGGGTTCTTCAGATCGATGGGCTGGGCAGCCACGTTCAGGTCTCCGCAGACGATCACCGGCTTTTTTTTCGCCAGCCCGGCACAGTACGCCTGGAACACGTCCTCCCAGGCCATCCGGTAATCCAGCCGGGTAAGCCCCCGCTGGGAATTGGGAGTGTACACGTTCACCAGGAAGAAATCCGGGTATTCGGCAGTGATCACCCGTCCCTCCTGGTCGTGTTCCTCCAGCCCCAGACCGTAGCTGACGGACAGGGGTTCCGTTTTGGAAAAGACAGCAGTGCCGGAATAGCCCTTTTTCACCGCACTGTTCCAGTATTCCTGGTAGCCAGGAAAGTCAAAAGTGGCCTGTTCCCGCTGCATCTTCGTTTCCTGGATGCAGAAGATATCCGCATCCGCTTCTTTCATAAAATCAGCAAATCCTTTGTTCATACAGGCCCGGAGCCCGTTTACATTCCAAGTGATCAGTTTCATAGGTCATACCTCGTGTTATCGTCCATCCTTGGTCGTCCATCGTCCATCGTATCTGACGTCTGATGTCTCAAGGCCCATCAGGGCCGTGTCTGCCTTCTTGTCCAGTCCCGTTCTTCACTCTGCCTTTACACTCTTCGTCTCCCAGCTCCGGCAGGATCCAGTTCAGCACCCCCAGCCAGGCCGCCCACAAAACCGGGTAGGCCGGTTCCGGCAGGACGAACATAAAAGAAGTCAAGCAGCTCCAGAAGGCCGCGGTAATCAGCCCCAGCCCTCCGTTGAACAGCGCCCGGTGCTGGTAATGGGCTCCACACCGAACATATTCCAGGCCCAGGGCCAGGTAGAATAGCTGCTGGAGGAAGGCCGCCCCCAATGCTCCTTGGTCCGTATCCGCCACGGCCCACAGGGCCCCGATGGTCTGCAGTACCGGCCACAAGGTCCACAGGATGCCCCGGGGCTGGCTCATCTTCCGCCAGCCGAAAAAATGCCAGACACTGTACCAGGTACAGGGCACCGTCAAAAGGAACCAAAGTTCCAGCAAGGGATATTCCACTTTCAGAGGCCAGGCCGCCGGGAACAGGTACAGGCAGCCCAGTATCAAGGCCAGAGTGGCCAGATGCCAGGCCCGTTCCCGCTTCTTCAGCCGTTCGATGACCGGCAGGGCCAGCCACACTCCGGACCCCACCCAGAACAGCAGCACCAGCTTCAGGGGAAAATACCAGTCCACCGCCGGGGTAGCAAAGGTAGTCAAGGTGTTGCCCAGCAGCACCAGCCAGAAGATCAGGTCCTTCCGCTGCCGGAGGATCAGTTTGCTCAGCTGCAGGTTATCCATGGGCAGTACTCTCCATTTTCGCCAAAAATCCCAGGCTCCGCAGAGGCCGGTCCGTCTGGTAGAGGATGAACTGGTATAGGATCTTTTCCAGGGCCATCAGCTCCCTGCCCCGCACCGTAAAATCCGGAGGTGCCGCCAGATCCAGTTGGAGCAGCTGGGCCATCAGATCACGTGTGGGCACCGTAAAGGGCAGTTCATCCCCTATAGCGCATTTTTTGCACAGGAAACCCCCTTGGACCAGGCTGAAATACCCGTCTTCCGTCACCGGTTCCCCACAGCTGGTGCACTGGTCCAAAATGGGATTCAGACCGCACAGGGCCAGCAGCTTCAGCAGGGTACTGTCGGTGACCAGTCTCCGGTTCCGTTTTCCCAGCAGCCGGAATGCTTCCAGGAGCAGCTGGAACACCTCTTCCTGGGGTTCCCCTTCCCCCAGGAGATTCTCCGCCGCCTCCCCGATGATGGCCCCGTAAGCCAGGTTTTCCCAATCCATGGGAAGCGGCATCTCCAGGCTCTCGCAGCTCCGGAGGGAAGCCACCTTCCGGCCCGGGTTCAAGGTCACCTGGAGATGGGCGAACGGCTGGACCAGCCGGCCGCTCTGGCTCCGGGGATAGGCCGCCCCATAGGCTACAAAAGGGATCTTTCCGTGTCCACGACAAAAGCAGACTGCGTATTTGTCCGCAGTCTGCCAGTTTTTCACTCGGAGGATCACCGCTTCGTCTTGGAACACTTCACTGCTCATGGCCAGCCGCTTCCTTCTTTTCTTTTTTCAGGGGGATCACCCGGACCCGGAGCACCCGGAACCCGGTGGAATCCAGCACTTCGAATTTATAGCCGTTTTCCTCCACGCTGTCCCCCACCACTGGCTGCCGGCCGATGAGACCGAACACATAGCCTCCGATGGTGTCTTCCTCCGGATCATCGAACTGGATCCCCATGATCTCCGACACTTCGTCCAGGAGCACCAGGCCATCAAACACATAGGATCCGTCGGGCATCTTGTTGATTTCCGGCATATCCGAATCATGCTCATCCTGGATATCCCCTACGATCTCTTCCAGCAGGTCTTCCATGGTCACCAGGCCGGCCGTGCCCCCGTATTCGTCTGCCACCGCCGCCATCTGCACATGCTTGTGCTGCATCAGCTGGAGGATCTTGGCAATGGACATGCTTTCTGGCACCACATCGATTTCCCGCATGATGGACCGGAGGTCGAAGCCGGGTTCCTTGTAATCCGCATTCATGAACTCCCGGATATGGACCATCCCCAGGATATGGTCCCGGTCTTCTTCACAGAGAGGATACCGGGTATGCCCTGACTCCCGGATGACTTTCATGTTTTCCTCGATAGGATCATCCACGAACAGGCATACCATGTCCTGCCGGGGCACCATCACTTCCCTGGCCACCCGGTCGGCAAAATCGAACACATTGTCGATGAGCCGGCTCTCCACAGGGTCGATGCTGCCGCCTTTTTCACTGGCACTGACCATTTTCCGGATATCATCCTCCGAATGGCTGGTCCCCCGGTGGGTCGGCTCCACGCCCATGAAATGGTAAAGGGCTTCCCCCACATGCCAGAACACAAAAGCAAAAGGATATAGGATTGGTTTCAATATGCGCCCAAGCGCAGGTCCCGCATCTATAGGACATCTCTCCTTTGATCAGTTTGCTGGGTACATCCCAGACAGTCATACGTTGAAATTATACACTTTTCGCCCGTACCCGGTCAATATGGATCAGTATTGAGGCCGTTCCCCTGCCAGGCCCAGGCGCTTCAGGTCCCCTTCCTTTTCCCGCCACTTGGGCCGTACCTTCACCCACAGTTCCAGGTACACCCGGCAGCCCAGGAAGGCTTCCAGATCCGTCCGGGCCCGCTGGCTGATTTCCTTCAGCATCTTCCCTTTGGCCCCGATCAGGATGGCCTTCTGGGAATCCCGTTCCACAAAGATATCCGCCCGCACATACACCATGCCGTTGGGCCGGTCCTTCATCTCCTGCACCTGGACAGCCACCGCATGGGGCACTTCGTCCCGGGTCAGCTGGAGGACCTTCTCCCGGATGATTTCCGCCGCCATGACCCGCTCCGTCTGATCCGTGTACATGTCTTCGGGATAGAAGCTGGGCCCTTCCGGCAGGCACTGGATGATTTCCTGGAGCAGCGGGGTGAAATCCTCATCTTCCAGGGCGGAAAGAGTCAGCACGCTGCGGAAGGGATATTCCTTCCGGAACCGGTCGATCATGGGCAGCAGCACGGCCTTATCCGGTAGCTGGTCGATCTTGTTCAGGACCAGGATGACGGGGACGCTGCATTCCTCTTTCAGCCGGTCCAGGATCACCTGTTCTCCTTTGCCCCGTTTTTCCGAAGCATCTACTACAAAGAGCACCACATCTACTTCTTTGAGGGCATTGACGGCCGCCTGGACCATGTGTTCCCCCAGCTTGTCCTGAGGCTTATGGAGCCCAGGGGTATCCAGGAACACGATCTGGGCTTCCTCCGTGCTCAGAATGCTCAGGATCCGGTTCCGGGTGGTCTGGGGCCGGTCCGAAATGATGGCCACCTTTTCCCCAACCAGCTGGTTCACCAGGGTGGATTTCCCCGCATTGGGCCGTCCCACGATGGCCACAAAGCCTGAACGATGCTGTTTGCTGTTCTGTTCTTCCATGATTCCCTCTTCTCTTATAACTTGAACGAATAGGGCAGCAGTTCTGCCCCTGTCATTTCTTTCCATGCTCCCCGGAGATTGGTCAAAAAGATCCGGGGAATGGCAAATTCCGCCATCACCTGCCGGCAGGCCCCGCAGGGCGAGACCGGCTCCGAGGTATCCGCCGTGACACACAGGGCCGTAAAGGCCCGGACACCTTCTTTCACCCCGGCGAAGATGGCGCACCGTTCCGCGCACAGGCTCAGGCCGTAGGAAGCATTTTCGATGTTGCAGCCGGTGAAGATCCGACCGTCCGCAGCCCGGACCGCCGCTCCCACGGCAAAATGAGAATAGGGGCTGTAGGCATCTTTCCGGGCCCGGCAGGCCGCTTCATACAGTTCCCGGTCCAGTTCAGCCGCCATACTTTTCCTCCGCCAGGTCCAGTTCCCGGAGGATTTCCTCTTCCCGGGCCCGCATGACTTTCTTATCCGCTTCTTCCATATGGTCATAGCCCAGCAGATGGAGCATACCGTGGACCGCCAGATAGGTCATTTCCCGGGTCAGCCCGTGGCCGAATTCCTCTCCCTGTTCCACCGCCCGGGGGGCAGAGATGATCACATCTCCCAGCAGGTGTTCCGCTTCGTCATCTTCTACTTCCGGTTCTTCATCCCCTTCGTCCAGGGCAAAAGAGAGTACGTCCGTGGGCCGGTCGATGCCCCTGTAGTCCCGATTCAGGGTGTGGATCTCCGCATTATCCACAATGGTGATATCCACTTCCGTATTGGGTCCCAGCGCTTCCTTCCGGGCCACGATCTCCATGGCCTTTTTCAGGGTCTCTTCCAATTCTTCCGGAATGGCGATTTCCGTCTGGTTGTTTTCCAACGTAACGATCATTGTTCTGCTCCTTTGTATTTCCCGTCTCCTGCCGTCCGGTGCTCTTTTTTGGCCCGGTCGTATTTCTCATAGGCTTTGATGATGGCCCCTACGATTTCATGGCGGACCACATCGTGTTCTGAGAAAGAAACGATCCCGATCCCCGGTACATCCCGGAGCACCTGGGCCGCATTCACTAATCCGGACTGGCGGCCGCTGGGCAGATCCACCTGGGTGGCATCCCCGGTGACCACCAGCTTGGAACCGAACCCGAACCGGGTCAGAGCCATCCGCATCTGTTCCGCCGTAGTATTCTGGGCTTCGTCTAGGATGATGAAAGCATCATTCAGGGTACGGCCCCGCATATAGGCCAGGGGTGCCACTTCGATGATGCCCCGCTGGAGGTTCTTCTGGAAAGCTTCCATCCCCAGCATTTCATATAGGGCATCGTACAGGGGCCGGAGATAGGGGTCCACTTTTTCCTGGAGGTCGCCGGGCAGGAAGCCCAGCTTTTCCCCCGCTTCCACCGCCGGACGGGTGAGGATGATCCGTTCCACTTCCTTATTCTTCAGGGCTTTCACTGCCATGGCCACCGCCAGATACGTTTTCCCCGTCCCTGCTGGCCCGATGGCGATGGTGATATCGTTCTGGGCAATGGTCTTCAGATAGCGCATCTGGCCCAGGGTCTTGGCCTTCACCTGCCGTCCCCGCACCGTGGTCAGCACCGTATCCGTAAAGAGCCGGTGCAGCTGCTCTTCCTGCCCCTCCAGCACCAGTTTCAGGCTGTATTTCACATCATGGGCCGTTACCGGCAGTCCCTGCCGGTACAGGTAGAGCAGTTCCTGGATGAGTTTCCCAGCCAGTTCCACATCCTGTTCTTTTCCCTGGGCGATCAGTTCGTTGCCTCGGGGGATCAGCTGGCAGCCTAGGCTCTTTTGCATCTGTCTCAGGTATTCATCCGTCTCGCCCAGGACCGCCACCATTTCCCGGGCATCCTGAAAAGCAAACCGTTTTTCCGTCACTTCAGACAAACTCCATTCCTCCTACTTCTCCAAGGATTGATTGACTGTCCTCTCCATTATATCGTTTCCCCGAAAAAAAAGAAACAGGAAACCCTATTGACAAAAATCCCACAATCGTTTAGAATAACATTGTTGCTTATGGAACTATAGCTCAGATGGTTAGAGTATCACGTTGACATCGTGGGGGTCACTGGTTCGAGTCCAGTTAGTTCCACCATTTAAAAAGATCGAGAAGACGCTGCGCGGATTGTGCAGCGTCTTCTTTTTTGTCGGCATCTGTTGAAGTCGAAGGGCCTGTTGCCTGCCCAACAGCCCGTCATACGTCATAAGTCATAGGTCATACGCCGATGGAAGCCAGCATTGCAGGCTCCGAATTCAAGAAAATCTGTTGATTTATGGAATAGGTTTTGAAGTTTCAAAATCAATTTGTGAAAATAGATTTCCAAAAGTGTATGACGACTGACGTATGACGAAAGGGTGTTGCAGATCACGTGCAACACCCCTTTTTTTATTTTCTTTCTTTATTTCTTTTCTTCGCCATTCCCTGCATTCAGCTGATGGTCCGCATCATAAGAGGATTTCAAGGCGTTCCCGTTATCCTTCACGGCACTCAGGGTCTTGGTCAGGTTTTCTTCCAGATAGTTGAACACATCCATGGCATACTGCATGGATTCACTGTGGAGTTTTTCTGCATAGGCATCGGCCGCTGCCCGCATATCCCGGTCGTACTGCTGAGTGGTGGCAATGATGCCATTGGCCTTTTCTTCGGCAGCCTTCACCACTTCTTCCTGGCGCACCAGGCGGTCTGCTTCCGCCTTGGCCAGATCCACGATCCGTCCGCCTTCCGCATGGGCCTGTTCCACGATATGATCCGCTTCAGCCCGAGATTTATCGATGATGTTCTTCTGTTCTTCCAGCAGGTCATGGGCCCGTTTCACTTCCAAGGGCACAGCGGCTCTCAGCTTGTCCATCACCATGGTGATCTCGTTCTCATCGATTACCACTTTGTTGACAAGAGGGACTCTCCAACCATCCGACAGAATGCTTTCCATTTCGTCCAAGATCTTATCTAATTCCATGACCATCTATCCTTCCTTTTTGTATTCAGTCTTCCTGTTCGAGGGTTTCCCCCGTTGCATGACCTCCGCCCGGATGCAGTCCGGGACGAATCCAGTGATATCACCGCCAAAATAGACCATTTCCCGTACTCCGGAAGAACTGAGATAGGAATACTTGGCATTGGTCATGATGAACACCGTTTCCAGACGTTCATCGATTTCCTTCATGAGCAGGGCCCGCTGGAATTCATATTCGAAATCCGTGAAAGCCCGCAGCCCCCGTACGATGAATTTCGCGCCCTCCTGTTCACAGAATTCATTCAGCAGACCGGAAAAACAGGTTACCCGCACATTGGGGATGTGCGCCGTAGCCTTTCGGATCATGGCGACCCTTTCTTCCATGGAAAACATGGCCTTGTCTTTCGTGGGATTCACAAAGACACTGATGATCAGTTCATCGAACATCCTGCTGGCCCGTTCAAAAATATCCAGATGTCCCATGGTAACCGGGTCGAAGCTGCCCGGACATACAGCTTTACGCACGTTGTACCTCCAAAAGAAGCAGATTTGCTACGTATCATTATAACAAAAACAATTCAGCTTTTCCACACTATTAAGGAGATTTTCGTATCTCCGTACTTTTCCTGCCGGCAATCCGTCCCTTCTGGCAGATACTGGGCCGGTTCTTCTGCCAAGGAATGTTCCAGCACCAGGAGCCCCCCCGGCTTCAATACCGGCCATTTGGCCAGGGCTTCCACCACCTTCTGGTTCAGCCCCTTGTCATAGGGAGGATCCGAAAAAATCACATCGAACCGCTTTCCCTGCTGGGCCATCATGGCCAGCCCGTTCACCGCATCCGTATGGATCAGGGTCACCGCTTCCCCGGCCCTTGCCTTCTCCACATTGGCCCGGACCAGTTTCAGGCTCTCCCGGCTCTTGTCAAAATAGACGATCTGTTCCGCTCCCCGGCTCCAGGCTTCCAGCCCCAGGTTCCCCGTGCCCGCAAAGGCATCCAGCACAGTACTGCCAGGGATCCTGGACTGGATGATATTGAACAGAGCTTCCTTCACCCGGTCCGCCGTGGGACGCACTAGATAATTCTTTGGGGTCACCAGTTTCAGCCCCCTGGCTTTTCCCGTAATGATCCGCATACACAAAACCTCTTCCGTACGTTATAATATAGTTTATCATTCTATGAAAGGAGAGTCCCTGCTGTGCAAAAGAAACCCCTCCTGGCTTTCGCCCTGGGCTGCATCGCTGCCGCAGGTGTATTGTACCATACTCTGGCACCCAGAGGGGCTGTTTTTTCGCCCGGCTCCGTACCGACGGCGGAGAACTGGGCCCTTCTGCCCCTGGACAACCGGCCTCCCTGCCGGGATTTCACCGAAGAACTGGGCGCTCTGGGAGGCATCCATTTTACGGCTCCGCCCTATGCTTTGATGGACTGGTACGACGAGCCCGCCCATATTCCAGAACTGAAGGACTGGCTGGCCGGCATCCTGCCCCAGCAGCGGGGCGCTCTCCTTTCCACCGACCTTTTGCTTTTCGGCGGTCTCCTCCATTCCCGGATGGAACCTCTCACGGATCAGAAAGCGGGCGATTTCTTCACCTACCTGGAAGAGCTGAAGGAAGATAACCCGAACAAGCAGTTCTACCTGTATTCCATCATCCCCCGGCTCCTGATCAGCGACCATGTGCTGCCGGACCGGTGGTACCAGTGGCATCTCATGACCTGGACCATCAATATGGACAAAAAGATCCGGGGACTGCCCTATGACCGGGAAATGTACGAAGAAGTCAAAGCCCTGATCCCCATGGACCTGAAGTGGAAATACATCACCCTATACCGGGATAACGACCGGTTCAACCAGGAACTGGTCCAGTTCGTCACAGAAGAGAATTTGACGGATCTGGTGATCGGACAGGACGATGCCCATCCCTACGGCCTGCCCAACTACAACCGGCTGAATGCAGCAGCCTACCCCCAGTCCTACGACCTGCACCCGCCCATCTATACCTCCCAGGGAGCGGACGAACTGGGGACCCTGGCCGCCGCCCGGATCTACAGCCGGCGCACCGGCTACCGGCCGAAAATCAAAGTCCTCTACGGCTCGGAAAAGATGAAGGACTACACCCTCCATTTCGTCCCCCTGACCCTGGGCCAGATCGCAGAGGAAAAAATCAAACTAGCCAACGGCACTGCCACAGATTCTCTGGAAGAGGCTGATTTCGTCCTGTACATCCACTGTGGGAGTGAAGAACCAGAAGCCTATACGGCCATCGCCCAGGATATCAAAGGATTGATGGAACAAAAACCCGTAGCCCTGGTAGACCTGTCCACCCGTTTTTCCGCGGGAGACTGCATCCTGCCCCACCTGATGGCCAACGGGACGCCCCTCCCCCGGCTGCTGGCCTACTCCGGCTGGAACACCGCTTCCAATGCCATCGGTACGGCCGTAGCCCAGGGGACCATCGTATCCGGGCAGGCCCAAAGGCTACCCAAAGACCAGCTGCCGGCCCTGCTCAGTGCCAACTTCCGGTTCAACTATGCCCGTTTCCTGGATGACTGGGCTTATCAGAAGCTGATCCGTCCCCATATGGCCGAACTCCAAGCCCTCAATGGCGTGGCCCCGGAGAAAGGCGGAGACTACCCCAATGCCGCCACCTGCTACCTGTCCCGGGAACTGGGGATCTACCACCAGATCTTCCTGTGGTACTGCCGTCAGTTCCCCTATTATCAGGACGGAAAGACCGCTTACTGGTTCCGGGACGCCCAGTTTGCCGTGAACCTGCCCTGGGAACGGCCTTTTGAGATCCGGCTGAAGATTTTTCCGGAATTTGGCAAAGAACAGTTGACAAATGCCCACTGAACCTCTATAATCTATTTGTGTTGTCGGGGCGTAGCGCAGTTTGGTAGCGCGCTTGGTTCGGGACTAAGAGGCCGCAGGTTCGAATCCTGTCGCCCCGACCAACTTGAAAAAGGACAGCCGTCACCTTGGGGTGGCGGCTTTTTGTATAGAAAGACAACAGATGTCAGACCCGGCCCTTCGGGCCTGTCAGAAGTCAGATGCCAGCTTGTTGGCGATAAGCAGAAGGACTCTGCTGCTACGCCGAACAAAGCTGACGTCTGACGTCTCAAGGCCCATCAGGGCCGGTTCTGACTTCTTACCATGCCCCCTGAATGGCCGTACATTGATTGATTCAAGCATAAAGAAATATGATACAATACACCCAATAGAACTTTGTTATGGGGGATGGACATGGAAGATCAGAAACGACAAGCAGCTAAGGATTTTGCAGAATATTGGCAAGATAAAGGCTACGAAAAGGGAGAAAGTCAAAAGTTCTGGCTTTCCCTCCTTCGTGACGTCTATGGGGTATCCCACCCGGAACGGTATATCAGCTTTGAGGACCAGGTCCATCTGGATCACACCAGCTTCATTGATGGGATGATTCCCTCTACCCATGTGATGATTGAACAGAAAGGCCGGAACAAGAACCTGAAAGCAGCCATCAGGCAATCGAACGGTTCCCTGCTGAACCCGTTCCAACAGGCCAAACGGTACATTACCGAACTCCCGGTCAGCATGCACCCCAAATACGTGATTACCTGCAACTTCCAGGAGTTCCTGATTTATGACATGGACAATCCCCAGGGAGAACCGGAACAGCTCCTGCTGAAGAACCTGCCCAAGGAATACTACCGTTTGAATTTCCTGGTCAATGAAAAAAGCAAAATTCTGAAACTGGAAGAAGAAATCTCCGTGAAGGCCGGGGATTTGGTGGGGAAAATGTACGATGCCCTCCGGAAACAGTACCTGGATCCGGATTCTGACCATGCCCAGAAGAGTCTGAACATCCTGTGCGTCCGTCTGGTATTCTGCCTGTATGCAGAAGATGCCGGTGTTTTCGGCAGCCACAGCCAATTCCATGACTATTTGGAAACCTACCGGACCCGGAACCTACGGGATGCCCTGATTAAATTATTCCGTATCCTGGACCAGAAACCGGAAGACCGGGATCCTTATGAGGCCCCGGAACTGCTGGCCTTTCCCTATGTGAACGGTGGTCTTTTTGCCGATGAAAACATTGAAATTCCCCGGATGGATGAAGAAATCGCTGAACTACTGATCAAAGAGTGCAGCGAGCAGTTCGACTGGTCCGAGATCAGCCCCACCATCTTCGGGGCCGTGTTCGAAAGCACTTTGAACCCGGATACCCGGCGGAAAGGCGGGATGCACTACACCAGTATCGAGAACATCCATAAAGTCATTGATCCCCTGTTCCTGGATGATTTGAAGAAAGAACTGGAAGAAATCAAAAGCATCCAGGTGGAAAATACCCGGAAGAAGCGTCTGGTGGCCTACCAGGAGAAGCTGGCTTCCCTGAAATTCCTGGACCCGGCCTGTGGCAGCGGAAACTTCCTGACAGAAACCTATCTGTCCCTGCGGAAGCTGGAAAATGAAGCCGTTTCCTGCTACTATGAAGGCCAGATGGTACTGGGAGACTTTGTAGACCCCATCAAAGTATCCATCAGTCAGTTCTACGGCATCGAAATCAACGACTTTGCCGTAACCGTGGCCAAGACGGCCCTGTGGATTGCCGAAAGCCAAATGATCCAGGAAACCCAGAAAATCGTTCATATGGACATAGATTTCCTGCCTCTGACTACCAATGCTTTTATCCATGAAGGAAATGCTCTGCGGATGGATTGGAAAGAGCTTTTAACACCCCAAAATGAAATCTATATTTTTGGGAACCCGCCTTTCGTTGCAAATTCAGGCAGAACGTCCGCTGAAAATTCAAGTTCAAAAGGTATGCAAACCATAGACCAAAAAAAAGATCGGCTTTCGATTTTAGGAAAAGCTGGGGGAGTTTTAGATTATGTTGCATGCTGGTATAAAAAGGCTGCCGACTATATGCTTGGTACAAATATTCATGCTGCCTTTGTATCAACTGACTCTATTTGTCAAGGACAACAAGTTGCACCACTTTGGGAACCTCTCTTTGAACAAGGAATTCAAATAAACTTTGCATATCGCTTTTTCAAATGGAACTCTGAAACAATGACAGGTGCAACTGTATTTGTAATTATAGTAGGATTCTCGTATGATAAGATTATCCCATGTAAAATATACAATGGGGCCCAATGCGTACCTGCAAATCATATTAACGCTTACTTAGTAGATGCTGATAATGTATTTATAAAAAAACGGACTAAACCTCTTTGCAAAGTCCCGGCAATGCATCGAGGAAGTCAACCGACCGATGATGGAAATTTCATTTTCACAAAGGAGGAATATTATAAATTCATTAAAAAGAATCCATCAGCAACCGTATTATTTCGTAAGTATATGATGGGAAAAGATTTTATAGCCAGAATCCCTAGGTACTGCTTGTGGCTTGAAAATATTTCACCGTCCAATCTAAAAAAATATCCAGAAATTATAAATCGAATTGGAAAAATCCGTGAGTATCGTTTAAAAAGCTCCAAAAAAGCTACGCAAAAAAAGGCAGAACTCCCAATGTTGTTTGATGAAAATCAACAACCATCCACTAATTTTATAGCAATCCCTAAGGTCTCATCAGGAAATAGGCGCTATGTCCCTATGGACTTTATGAGCCCAGAAACTGTTGTCGGAGATAAAATTTATATCGTAGAGAGTGCCAATATATATGAATTTGGTATATTAATGTCGAATGTACATATGGCATGGATGAGGGCAACGTGCGGATATTATGGACCTAGTTATCAATATTCTAATACTATTGTCTATAATAACTTCCCCTGGCCTACTCCCACCCCGGCTCAAAAAGCCAAAATCGAAAGAACGGCACAGGCCATTCTGGATGCACGGGCCAAATATCCGGATTCCAGCCTGGCAGATCTGTATGATGAACTGACCATGCCCCCGGAACTCCGAAAGGTGCATCAGGAAAATGACAAGGCCGTCATGGAATCCTATGGGTGGAATTGGCGGGGAATGACCGAAAGTGACTGTGTGGCCGAACTGATGAAGTTATATCAAAAGCTGGTCGATGCAGAAAAGGAAGAGTAGAGAAAGGAAGATGCCGGATGAATGGATAGACGGCATCCTCCAACTCCAGGATACCGTCAGCATGCTCCAGAGGCTTTTCTGACGGGAGATAAAGGAAAATGCAACGCCCTTTTTGTTCTGTTAAAAATAAGGCCCGTCAGAACGCTTCTAAAATGAGGCTCTGACGGGCTTTTTGAACCCATGAAAGGAAACCATCATGATCTATCTCACAGGAGACATCCACGGTCCTCTAGATTTTGATCGGATCCGGCCGGAGAATCTGATTCCCCGGGGCGTGGACTGCCAGCCGGAGGACATACTGCTTGTTTGTGGGGATTTCGGAATACCCTGGACGGATCCGGCCCAGGGCCCGGACCGGGAAATGCTGGAAGAAATCGCCCGCTGGCCCTATACGGTGGCCTTTGTGGACGGGAACCATGAGAACTTTGCCCTGCTGAACCAGTACCCGCTGGTGGAATGGCACGGCGGACAGGCCCACCAACTGCTGCCTAACCTGTTCCACCTGATGCGTGGAGAGCTGTTCACCCTGGAAGGCCATACCTTCTTCACCATGGGCGGAGCCATGAGCACGGACCGTTGGATGCGGAGAGAAGGGATCTCCTGGTGGCCGGAAGAAATCCCTTCCGAAGCGGAATGGCAGCACGCCTGGGACACCCTGGACCGGGCTGGATGGAAGGTGGACTACATGGTGACCCACACGGCCCCCACCCGCTGGAAAATCCAAGGCGGTATGCGGATGCTGGCCCACCTGGGAGACAAATGCCCGGTAGCCCGGAAGCTGGAAGAACTGGAAAGCCACCTCACCTACCGCCGCTGGTTCTTCGGCCATCTCCATGACGACCGGATTAGACAAGATGGGAAGGCTGTGTGGCTGTATGAAAAGGTGGTCAATCTCAGGGAACTGTGATACAATGAAATAAGAGCTGTCCATTTGGTCAGCCCCGTTCGATGTTGGTTTTAGAAAACCCGCCTATCGTTTGTGGCCGACGGCGGGTTTCCTTATGCCCCTTTCTATACCTCTCTTGCAATCCCCTGTAACTGTGTTATAATGAAAATACAAATGGTGCTGTCTGGTGACGGTCAGCCCCATAAGTAGAACAGAATTAACCGCCTAGCTTTGGGAGCCTGGGGCGGTTAATTTCTTTTTTGCAAAAGAAGTACCAGGACGATTAACAAAAATAAAGTTAGATTTGTTTCGTTCATGGCGGTACCCCATCTCTGGGGCAAGATTTGACCGCCTACCGTATAGACAACACCGTGTACAGTATAACATATCGGCATGGGATCCGGCAACGGAAGCCCATCCACAAAAATCCCCTGTCAAAGGGCCTTTTATCACAGCTTTTGACAGGGGATCCGGAGCAGGTGCAGCGTCTGGCACCTGCTTTTTCACAATCTATGGGAAATTTCATTGCACAGGGGGTGCAGCCATTTGCGCCCATGGTGCGCCCATGGAATTTTCAGGAGCCGGAAATCACGGCAATCCGTGGTTTTCCCGTCTTCCCGACCATATTGAAAATGGCAAGCCGTCACCTTGGGGTGGCGGCTTTTTGTGTAGAAAGACAATAGAGGTCAGACCCGGCCCTTCGGGCCTGTCAGACGTCAGATTGGCCAAGATAAACAGGACGGACCTGCATCTGGCGGGCCTGCGGATTTCCATCGAACAATCGACTCGAATCCGTAGGGGCGGCTCAAAACTTTTGCGAAGCAAAATGTCGCCAGAGCCGCCCGTTCCTGGCAGATGGTCTCCTTCGGCAGATGCGGGATGACCGGGCGACACGGCTGCGCCGGTCTTGGTCATCCCCTACGGTTCCGGTATCGACAGACCGTGAATCAAGCGGGCCGCCCGGCGTGCGGCCCCTACAGCATCGCAATGGGTCATTGGATTTTCATCGTCCGTGCTCTTCACTCTGCACTCTTCACTCTGCACTTTGCTGCATAACTATACTGTGATGAAGGCTCTACCGAGAACTTGTTGACACATACGTGGCTGTATGAAAAGGTGATCAATCTCAGGGACCTGTGATACAATAAAAAAAGAAGCTGTCCATTTGGTCAGCCCCGTTGTTAGAAGGTTTAAGAAAACCCGCCTATCGTTTGGAGCCGACGGCGGGTTTCCTTATGCCCCCTTCTATACCTCTCTTGCAATCCTATGGATCTGTGTTATAATGGAAATACAAAAGGTGCTGTCTGGTGACGGTCAGCCCCATAGCTTAGTTGAGAATTAACCGCCTAGCTTGGGAGCCTGGGGCGGTTAATTTCTTTTTTGCAAAAGAAGTACCAGGACGATTAACAAAAATAAAGTTAGATTTGTTTCGTTCATGGCGGTACCCCATCTCTGGGGCAAGATTTGACCGCTTGCCGTATAGACAACACCGTGTACAGTATAACATATAGTGGTATGAGATGCTAAATGCCAGACATTTAGCTTTGAACGATAATAAGACGTCAGACCGGCCCTATCGGGCCTTTCAGAAGTCAGATGTCAGCTTGTCTGTGAGATGCAGGACGGACCTGTTGCTTAAACCGTTATGCGGTTTCTACAGCTAGGGGGTGTTGCACGCAACGTGCAACACCCCCTAGCTTTTTCTTACAGTACTTTCACCAGTTCCTCGTTGCTTCTCCGTTCCGTGTGGAGATGGGCAGGTTTGACTCCTTCTGCGGCGTAGCCCAGGGGCAGCAGCAGCAGGGGCACTTCGTTCAGTTCCAGGCCGAAAGCTTCAGCGGTCTGGGTCACCGGGAAGTAGTTCACCCAGCAGGATCCGATGCCCTGTTCCCAGGCTTCCAGCATCATATGGGTAGCCACGATGCTGGCATCCTGTTCCCCGGCCCGGATGCTGTGTTCAAAGGGATTCACCCATTCTTCGTCCTTCCGGACAGTGACCATGAGCACCACCGGAGCATTGAAGGCGCAGCGGGTCAAGCCCCGGATCTTTTCCAGAGCTTCTGGGCTCTGGAGCACGTACACCCGGTAGGGCTGGTAGTTGTGGCCGGTGGGAGCGATCCGTCCAGCTTCCAAAATGGCGTCCAGTTTCTCTTTTTCAACAGGTTTATCACTGAATTTCCGTACCGAATATCTGGCTTTGGCCAGGTCCATGAATGTCATTTGTATGCACACCTTTCCTGTTTGATTTCATTAGCAGCTGCTGCACAGACAGCAGGCGCTTGTTTTACCAGCTCAATACTTCCGGTTCCCCTTCGGTGATCAGCAGGGTATGTTCCCACTGAGCGCTGTCTCTGCCGTCGGCCGTGTGGACGGTCCAGCCGTTCACTTCATCGATCCACAGTTCCGGAGTGCCGGCGTTGATCATGGGCTCGATGGTGATCACCATGCCGGGCACCAGCAGCATACCGGTTTTCCGTTTCCCCACATGGGACACAAAGGGGTCTTCATGCATCTCCAGCCCTACCCCGTGGCCGCCGAATTCCCGGACCACGCTGCAGCCGTGTTTCTGGGCAAAGCTCTGGATGGCTGCTCCGATGTCCCCCAGGGTGTTCTTCCAGCCCACGGCGTTTTCCATGCCCCGCTTCAGGCATTCTTTGGTGATGCCCACCAGATTCTTCCGTTCCGCAGGCACCCGGCCCAGCATGAACATCCGGGAAGCATCCCCCACGTACCCTTCATAAATGGTGGTAGCGTCAACATTGACGATATCCCCACTTTTCAACACCTGATGAGGATCCGGGATCCCGTGGCAGATTACATCATTCACAGAAGTGCACACGGATTTGGGGAATCCCTCATAGTTCAGACAGGCTGGAATGGCGTGGAGTTTCATTGTAGTATCATACACAATGGTATTGATGTCATCGGTGGTCATCCCCACCTTGATGTTCTTTTCCACCGCATCCAGCACTTCGGAATTGACCTTGCCGGCTTTCCGGATCCCTTCGATCTGTTCCGGGGTCTTGATCATGTCCATCCGAGGTACCTGGTACCCTTGGGCGGCAAATTCCATGAGTTTCAGTTTTAGTTCGCTTCTATCCAAGCTTTTCCCTCCCTTGCATCGGAAAAGAGATTTCCTCCGCTATTCTATTTTCTCCTGAAATACGATATAATTAGGAATTACTGTCAGGACTGGCAGGAACATCCAGTCCGATGAATCATTATAACACAAATCTTCCTGATTTTTTTCCTGTTTGTTTTGGAATTGTTTAAACCCGATTTTTATAATATTGAGCAAGAGATGGAGGGGCACGGCCCCAAGAAAGGATGAACATCTATGGATCTGTTCCTGAATATGGTCCGGGGTTTCTGCATGGCCCTGGCCGACAGCGTCCCCGGAGTATCCGGCGGTACCATTGCCTTTGTGCTGGGCTTTTACGACGAATTCATCGGTTCCCTGTATGTGCTCACCCACGGCAGCCGGGAGCTGAAGCGGGAGGGCATCCGGTTCCTGGCTAAGCTGGGCATGGGCTGGGTCATCGGCATGGGGTCTTCGGTGCTGGTGATTTCCAGTCTCTTCACCAGCCGGATCTATGAGCTGAGTTCCCTGTTCCTGGGCTTTTCCATTTTCTCCCTTCCTCTCATTATCCGGGAAGAGAAGGAATGCCTCCGCCGGGTCAGCCGGATCCTGTTCCTAGTACTGGGGATCGTGCTGGTGCTGGTGATTGCGGCGTTGAACCCCACCGGCGGCCAGGGGACCAATGTAGAGATTGCCCATCTGACCCCGCTCCTGGGAGGCTACATCTTCGTCTGTGCCATGATCGCCATCTGTGCCATGGTACTGCCGGGGATCTCCGGTTCCACCATGTTGCTGATATTCGGGCTGTATGTGCCCATCATCAGCGCCATCAAGGAATTCCTCCATATGAACCTGTCCTATTTCCCGGTACTGTGCATTTTCGGATTCGGGGTGCTCACCGGGATCGTGGGAATCATCAAACTGGTGAAGAATGCCCTGGACAAACACCGGGCGGCCATGGTGTACTTCATCCTGGGGCTGATGATCGGTTCCCTGTATGCCATTGCCCAAGGTCCTACCACCCTGAAAGTGCCCCAGCCGGCCCTCACTTGGGAAACTTTCCATATTTTCTGGTTCCTGATGGGCGGGGTGTTCCTGGCCGGCCTCAACGGACTGAAGGCCTTTACAGAAAAGAAGATGCATCCGGACAAGTAAGAAAGGGGGTGTTGCCTGAGCAACACCCCCTTCGTCATACGTCAGTCGTCATACGTCATACGCTCTTGGAAATCAATTTTTATAAATTGATTTTAAAACGTCAAAATCTATTCGATGAATCAACTGATTATCTTAAATTCGGAGCCAGCAGAGCTGGCTTCCATCGGCGTATGACGTATGACCTATGACGTATGACAAGGCCATTGCTCAGGCAACAGCTCCTTTTTTCGCCAAACCTGTTGACTCTCTTGTTAGTGTGTGCTAACATATTTCAAGTAAAGATTTGCTTTTATGAACTTCATGGAAAAGAGGTAGCAGCATGCCCTTATCATTTGCCGACGAAGGCAGGACCCTGGTTGTCCTGCGGGTAGGCGGGTCCCCCAAAGTGCGGACCCATCTGGAAAACCTGGGCATCACCCAGGGCGCGGAGATTTCCATTGTCCAGCACACCCCCAGCGGGCTGATCCTGAACATCCGAGAATCCCGGGTGGCCGTCAGTATGGAAATGGCTGCCAAGATCACCGTACAGTAACAGCAGGAGGTCATATGATGAACACATTGAAAGACGCCCGGACGGGCAAGGATTACGAAGTAGTGAAACTCCATGGCACTGGAGCCATCAAGCGCCGGATCATGGATATGGGCCTTACCAAGGGCACCCCGGTGCATATCCGGAAAGTGGCTCCGCTGGGAGACCCGGTGGAAATCAACGTGCGGGGCTATGAGCTGTCCCTGCGGAAAGCCGATGCGGAAATGGTGGAAGTGAAGGAGCTGTAATTTTTCACCCATGCATTAGTTTTTTCTAACTATTTTTAAAATCAGTAAACGATGGGAAAGAAGGTAACGATTTATGGAATTCAAGATTGCCCTTGCCGGCAACCCCAATACTGGCAAGACCACCCTGTTCAATGCCCTGACCGGATCCAACCAGTTCGTGGGCAACTGGCCCGGAGTAACAGTTGAAAAAAAAGAAGGGAAACTGATGGGCCATCCGGATGTGATCATCCAGGACCTGCCCGGCATCTACTCCCTCTCCCCCTACACCCTGGAAGAAGTGGTGTCCCGGACCTATCTGGTCAAGGAACGGCCGGACGCCATCCTGAACATCGTGGACGGGACCAACCTGGAACGGAACCTGTACCTGAGCACCCAGCTGGCTGAACTGGGGATCCCCATGGTGATGGCCGTGAACATGATGGATATGGTCCGGAAAAACGGAGACATCATCAACATCGACAAGCTGTCCCAGAAGATGGGCTGTCAGGTGATCGAAATCTCCGCCCGTACCGGGGAAGGCATCAAGGAAGCCGCGGACCTGGCGGCCAAAGTGGCCAAGCACCAGCAAGTGATGGTGGCCAAACATTCCTTCGACGGCCCGGTGGAACACGCTCTGGCCCACATCGAAGAAGCCACCCAGGGCATGCTGCCGGCCCATCAGGAACGGTGGTACGGCATCAAACTGTTCGAACGGGACGAAAAAGTCCGGGCCGCCCTGAAGCTGCCCCAGTCGGTCATCGACCACATCGACGGGGACATCGAAGCGGTGGAACAGGAAATGGATGACGATGCGGAAAGCATCATCACCAATGAACGGTACAAATACATCAGCTCCATCATCCATGAGTGCAACATCAAAAAGAGCAAAGGAAAACTGACCACCTCCGACAAGATCGACAAGATCGTCACCAACCGGTGGCTGGCCCTCCCCATTTTTGCCGCCATCATGTTCCTGGTCTATTATGTATCGGTGACCACCATCGGGACGGACGCTACGGACTGGGTCAATGACACCCTGTTCGGAGAGATGATCATCCCCGCCGCCCATGATTTAATGGAAAGCCTGGAAGTGGCTGACTGGCTGGACGGCCTGATTGTGGATGGGATCATTTCCGGTGTGGGCGCCGTACTGGGTTTTGTACCCCAGATGGTGGTGCTGTTCATTTTCCTGGCCTTCCTGGAAGTCTGCGGTTACATGGCCCGTATCGCTTTCATCCTGGACCGGGCTTTCCGGAAGTTCGGCCTGTCCGGGAAATCCTTCATCCCCATGCTGATCGGTTCCGGTTGCGGCGTGCCCGGGATCATGGCTTCCCGTACCATTGAAAACGAATCTGACCGGCGGATGACCATCATGACCACCACCATGATTCCCTGCTCCGCCAAGATGCCCATCATCGCCCTGATTGCCGGGGCCTACTTCCACGGAGAATGGTGGGTGGCTCCCTCCGCTTACTTTGTGGGGATTTTCTCCATCATCATCTCGGGGATCATCCTGAAAAAAACCAAGCTGTTTGCCGGGGATCCGGCCCCCTTCGTCATGGAACTGCCTCCCTACCATATGCCCACCCTGGGCAACATCGGCCGGAGCGTGTGGGAACGGAGCTCCTCCTTCATCAAGAAGGCCGGTACGGTAATCCTGCTGTCCACCATCCTGGTATGGTTCCTGTCCAGCTTCGGCTGGGATGACGGTGCCTTCACCATGCTGGATGAAGATGCCCTGAACGAAAGTATCCTGGCCTTCATCGGCACCAAAGTGGCCTGGCTCTTCGCGCCTCTGGGCTGGGGTGACTGGAAAGCGGCCGTGGCTGCCTTCACCGGCCTGATTGCCAAGGAAAACCTGGTGGGGACCTTCGGGATCCTGTACGGGCTGGCAGATGCCGCCGAAGACGGCCAGGAATTCTGGGGCACCTTTGCTCAGGAATTCTCCGTGCTCAGCGCCTACTCCTTCCTGGTGTTCAACCTGCTGTGCGCTCCCTGTGTGGCTGCCATGGGCGCCATCAAACGGGAAATGAACAACGGCCGCTGGACCCTGATCGCCATCGGCTACCAGTGTGGCTTCGCCTACTGCATGGCCCTGTTGTTCTACCAGTTCGGAAGCTTCATTTCCACCGGAGTCTTCACCCTGGGTACGGCAGCCGCCTGTGTGATCCTGGCCATCATGCTCTACCTGCTCTTCCGTCCGGCTCCCAAATACAATGGAGAAATCCAGATCAAAGACGCGGCAGACGCAGCGGAATAAGGTATAATAATGGGGGCGCAGAATACGCCCCCATTTGGTCAACGGTCAGCTGTCAACGGTCAGCGGCCGTTGGAAGGCAGGCCCAAAGGCCTGTCTTTGCATAAAAAGGAGAATTGATTATGGGTACTTTTGTTGTGGGACTGGTGCTCTTCCTCATTGTGGCGGCGGTGATCCGCAAGATGATCAAAGATCACAAGGCAGGAAAAAGTTCCTGCGGCTGCGACTGCGGAAGCTGCGGCATGTGTCATGGGAAGAAGTAAAAAAGAAGGTGTTGCACGTTCTGCGCAACACCTTCTTTCGTCATACGTCAGTTGTCATACGTCATACGCTTTTGGAAATCAATTTTTCCAAATTGATTTTGAAATTCAAAACCTGATATGGAATTCAATAGGTTTTCCTGCGTTCAATGCCAGCAAAGCTGGCTTCCATCGGCGTATGACCTATGACCTATGACCTATGACAAGGTTGTTGTTTGCACAACAGCCTCTTTTTTATTTCACCCCCAGACTCTTCACCCAGTCCTTCACCTGGCTGTCCTGGAGGGTGCCCGTGAAGCCTCTCCCCTGGAGCCAGGTGCCTTTGCCTCCGACCAGCTGCTTCAGATGGTCGGCGCTGCTGCCCATACCGGAGCTGTAGGACGTGGAGAACGGGATCACCGTCTTGCCGGTGAAATCATTGCTTTTCACGAAGGTATCCATGGGCCAAGCGGCAATGCCCCACCAGATGGGATAGCCGATGAATACGGTATCATATTCTTTCCAGTTGGCGGGTTTGGCATTCTTCAGTGCCACGTTCCGCAGACTGGGGTCATCATGTTCCTTGTAGACCCGGGAACTTTTGTTGTTGTAGTCCAGATCCGCTTCCGTATAAGGATTTTCCAGGTCCAGCAGGTACAGATCCCCGCCGGTCTCCCCTGCAATGGCCTTGGCCACCTGTTCCGTCCGGTGGGTATTGGTATAATAGACCACCAGCACCTTTTTGGCCTTAGCAGGGGCTTTTTCCGCAGCCGCCGTACCCGCGGCCTTGCCCCCGCCATTCTGCCCGGCCTGCTGGCCGCCGCAGGCGCTGACCGCCAACAGGGACAGAGCCATGCAAACGATAGAGATTGCTTTTTTCCACTTCATGTTGTTTTCCTCCTTGAATCCGTAACTCTCTCTGTATTGTGTAAAATCGTATAGGGCAACGGGCGAACCTGGCCACACGGCTGCGCCGGTCTTGATTCGCCCCTACGGATTTTTGTCAAACAGCGGTTCAAAATGACCGGCTGCATGCTCCGTCATCTCCTTTCTCCCAAAAGTCCTGATCTCATACACCCAATCCCTTCATTCCCCCATTGATCACCTGGGCCATTTCCTGTTTCATGTTCCAGTCCCCGTGGATCCCGTCCAGGGCCAGTTCCGTGGGCAGGTCCTCCCCGGTTTCAAAGGGAGCCGCCACATCGATGTGGTCCCGGCTGCGGATATAGGCATTGACCTGGGCAAAGGACTGACGCCAGTTGTCCGCCGTGGATTCGTCAAAGGCCTTCTGGATGTTGGCCGGATTGAGAGGTGGCAGGGTAAGATAGATGGGATGGATGCCCAGTGCTTCCGCCTTCTGCCCAATTTCTTCCAGATCCCGGATCACCTCTTCCGCCGACACCCCGGCACGGAGGCTGTTGGTTCCGCCCATAATCAGTAGGTATTTCAGATGGAAGGAGCGCACATCCCGGTCGAACCTTTCCACCATCATGGCGCTGGTATCTCCACTTTCCGAAAGGTTCACCGTGGGGAAGTCCAGATAATGGCTGTAGCTGTAGGCATAGTCCACCGGACTAAAAGAAAGATGCCCTCCCCCGTGAGAGATGCTGTCTCCATAGATACCCACTTTCACTTTCCGGGAGGGTCGGGTGGTGAACTTCTGAGGAAGGCTCCACTGGCCCACCGGTTTCCCCTCTTTGTCCATGCCCCGGACCCTCCAGTAATAAGTTCCCACCCGGGGATTTTCGTCATACAGGTCCGTAAGAGAAGTGACCCGGGAAAAGACCCGATATCGGGAAGGAGCCGTCCCATCCGGATTCTCCGGTCTCCGGTCTGTCACTTCCACTTCATACTGAGTGGCTCCCGGATTCCCGGTATAGGCATAGACAGGATACAGCAACAGAGAACCGTTGGTATCCTGCATCCGGCTTCGGGGGACCGGTGCATTCCGTTCCACTTTCTGCAGACTGCTCTGGACTGCTACAGCCTGGGAATAATTCCCAAGGGGTCGCCCCTCCAGGTCAAAAGCTCGCACCCGGTAATAGAGCACACCTGTGGTCTGTTTCTTCCGGAGTTTCTCCATGGGCAGCAGGGCCTGGGCAGAATAAATCCGGCTGTTCCGGTACAGAGCCCCGGCGGCTTCCCGGGCGGAATCCAAATTGAGAGGAATCCCATCCAACACTTCCAGTTCATAGCGGACCGCATCCAACTCTTCCGGCCAAGTGAGCAGTCCCAGGTCCGCCCGGTCCACTTCCAATGCTGCCTGCCGGTTCAGAGCCGCCACAGAGGAAAAGCCGACCACCCGGCGCACCGTACAGGAGCTGGCCAAAATCACGGGGATGGCCACCAGAGTCAGAAAGCTCATGCCCAGGGCCTTCTTTTCCAGCCTGGTCAATATGTTTTTTGCCACGATGCTTCCTTCTTTCTTTGTTCATCAAGGTCCTTTTATTGTTTTTTCTCCAGATGGTACAGGAGATAATCCACATTGGTGAGTTTTTCCTGCTCCCGGTGGAAATTGGCCAGAAGCTCCTTTCGGTACTGGCGGAGGCAGCGGCACTGGCACCAGCCACTTTTTTCCTGGAGGATCTTCCGGATGGTCTCTTCCGGACAGCCGGCCGCCTGGAGTTCTTCCTGGCTCAGGGTCGTCTTTTTGAGACTTTCCGCCCCCTTCTCCTTCATTTCAACCTGCCATATTCTGCCAGATCCACCGCTTCACACCATTCATTGCTGGTGCCTTCTCCAGGCACTTCCAGAGCCAGATGCTGGAAAGCGGAATCCGGAGCCGCCCCGTGCCAGTGCTTCACTTCCGGAGGGATGTTTACCACATCCCCGGCTTTCAGTTCCTGGGCCGGCTTTCCCCATTCCTGGTAATAGCCCCGTCCGGCGGTGACGATGAGGATCTGTCCGCCTCCGTTGGCTGCATGGTGGATGTGCCAGTGGTTCCGGCAGCCCGGTTCAAAGGTCACCACCGCTGTGACCACCTGCTGGAGGGTCAGCATGTTCAAATAGCTCTTTCCATCAAAATATTGGGCATACCCTGTATTTTCTTTTCCCAGGGCAAAGGGGCTCGTTTTTTCCAGTTCTTGCAGATCCATATGATCGACTCCTTTCCTGTCATGGTTGTATTGTATTCCATCTTCTTTCAGATGTATAATGCTTATAACAAGTAGTTAAAAATACGTTTTTTCTATCACAGGAGGGAATCATGGAAATCCGTACCCTGAAATATTTCCTGGCGGTGGCCCGGGAGCAGAACATGACCGAAGCCGCCAATGTGCTGTTCGTCACCCAGCCCACCCTGTCCCGGCAGATGGCGGACCTGGAAAAGGAACTGGGCAAAAAGCTCTTTGTCCGGACCAACCGGAGCACCACCCTGACGGAGGAAGGAATGCACCTGCGCCAGCGGGCAGAAGAGATCCTGGCCCTGGTGGACCAGACCAAAGAGGAGATCAGGGAAGACGACATGGACCTGACCGGCTGCATCCGGGTGGGAGCCGGGGAAACCCAGGCCATGCACTGGATCACCGACACCTTCGGGGAACTCCATCAGGAATATCCCCGTCTGACCATCGAACTGTTCACCAACAACGCGGACGGAGTCCAGGAGCGATTGGAACACGGACTGCTGGATTTTGCCCTGTTCATCGAGCCTTTCAACCCGGAAAAATACAACTTTCTCCGTCTCCCGGAACCGGACCGGGTAGGCATCGTCACCAGTCTCCGCAGCCCCTGGGCCCATCTGGACAAAGTGACCCCCAAAGAGCTCCAGGCCATGCCCCTTCTCATTTCCTCCCGGACCACCCAGAATACCTTTGATTTTTCCCGCTGGTCCGGCGGCCAGGTAACTCTGGAAAATCTCCAGGTGGCTGGCCGTTTCGACCTGATTGGCAACGCGTCTCTCTTGGTCCGGACCGCTCAGATCAATGTTCTCGGATTGGACAATCTTCTCCAGATCGAAACCCAGGGCCTGAAGTTCATCCCTCTGGATCCTCCCCTGTCCACCGGCAGCCTGGTGGCCTGGAAGAAGTTCCGGCTCCTGTCCCGTTCCAGTCAGGTGTTCCTGGACCGGCTGAAGCAAAAACTTTCTGATTTTTCCCATTGACAAAGGTATATGAAAAGTGTACTATTGAACTGTAAAATAATAGAATTATTATTAAAATAATTTTATTTTTAAATTGGTATGTTAACCTAACTGAAAGGTATCTGACAAGTTGATTTTCCATGACAGAGGAGGTACGCGTATGTTATTCACCACCACACAGGAACATGAAGAATTTCGTGCCAAGGTCCGGGGCTTCGCGGAAGCCAAGATCAAACCCATTGCGTTCATGCTGGACAAGGAAAACAAATTCCCTGATGAACAGGTCAAAGAAATGGGCGAACTGGGATGGATGGGTATCCCCTTCCCCAAAGAATATGGCGGTGCCGGGCTGGACTACATCAGCTACGCCATCGCCGTGGAAGAACTGGCCCGTGTGGACGGAGGCGCCGGGGTCATCCTGTCCGCCCATGTATCCCTGGGCTCCTACCCCATCTTTGCTTTCGGTACGGAAGAACAGAAACGGAAATATCTGTTTCCCCTGGCTTCCGGGAAAAAGATCGGTGCCTTCGGCCTGACGGAACCCAATGCCGGGTCTGACGCCGGGGAGACGGAAACCACCGCGGAATTCGATGGGACCCACTGGATCCTCAACGGGAACAAGATTTTCATCACCAACGCCGGCAAAGCCGATACCTATGTGGTGTTCGCCGTAACAGAGCCGGGGAAGGGCACCCGGGGCATCAGCGCCTTCATCGTGGAAAAAGGCATGCCCGGCTTCACCTTCGGGGACCATTATGACAAACTGGGGATCCGCTCCTCCGCCACGGCGGAACTGATCTTCAACAATGTGAAACTGCCCAAGGAAAATCTGCTGGGCAAACGGGGCCAGGGCTTCAAGATTGCCATGGCCACCCTGGACGGCGGCCGGATCGGTATTGCGGCCCAGGCGCTGGGGATTGCCCAGGGTGCCTACGAAGCGGCTCTGAACTATTCCAAGGAACGGATCCAGTTCAACGCCCCCATCTGCCAGAACCAGGGTGTTTCCTTCAAGCTGGCGGATATGGCCACCAAGCTCCGGGCCGCCCGGTTCCTGGTGTACAGTGCTGCGGAACTGAAACAGGAACACCAGGATTACGGCATGGAAAGCGCCATGGCCAAGATGTACGCTTCCGATGCAGCGGTTTCCATCACCAATGATGCCCTGCAGATCTTCGGCGGCACCGGCTACCTGAAGGGCATGGATGTGGAACGGTTCTACCGGGATGCCAAGATCACCACCATCTACGAAGGTACTAACGAAATCCAGCGGGTAGTCATCGCCTCCCACATCACCGACAAGATGTCTGTGGCCAAACACGGGGGCGCTCCCAAGCAGAATGCAGCCATCACCGGTGCCCGGAAGAAACAGATCTTCAAAGACGGCACCCCAGAAGAACAGGTAGCAGCCCTGGTGGATGCCCTGAAGGGTGACGGCTATGACTTCACCGTAGGCATCCCTCTGGATACCCCTATCTCCGATGCGGAACGGGTGGTCAGCGCCGGCAAGGGCATCGGCGAAAAGGCCAACATGAAACTGATCGAAGACCTGGCCCGTCAGGCCGGGGCAGCCGTAGGTTCCTCCCGTCCTGTGGCAGAAACCCTCCAATATGTACCCATCGACCGGTATGTGGGCATGTCCGGCCAGAAGTTCAACGGCAACCTGTACATTGCCTGCGGCATCTCCGGTGCAGTCCAGCACCTGAAAGGCATCAAGAACGCCACCACCATCGTGGCCATCAACATCAACGCCGGCGCTCCCATCTTCAAGAACTGCGACTACGGCATCGTGGGCGATGTGAAAGTGATCCTGCCGCTTTTGGCCAAGGCCCTGAACAACGGCCAGCCCAAGAAACCCGCTCCTCCCATGGTCAAGATGAAGAGACCTCTGATCCTGAAAGACATGCCGGAAGGCCGTTATGTCTGCAAGGGCTGCGGTTATGAATACAACCCGGATCTGGGCGACCCGGATGCGGATGTGAAACCGGGAACCAAGTTCCAGGATCTGCCGGAAGACTGGGTATGCCCGCTGTGCAACTCCGCCAAGACTGAATTCGTACCCGTAAAGTGAGAAAAGGAGCATAACTATGGAATGTGTAAGAAAATTAACCAATGACTTATACTGGGTGGGGGCGGATGACCGCCGGCTGGCACTGTTCGAAAACATCCATCCCATTCCCCGGGGCGTTTCCTACAACTCCTATCTGCTGCTGGACGAAAAGACCGTGCTGTTCGACACGGCGGACTGGTCCGTGTGCAAGCAGTTCCTGGAAAACGTGGAAGGAGTCCTGAAAGGCCGGAAGCTGGACTACCTGATCATCAACCATGTGGAACCGGACCATGCGGCTTCCATCGAAGAAGTGCTGCTCCGTCACCCGGAAACCACCGTGATCAGCAATGAACAGGCCTTCACCCTCATGGACCAGTTCGGCTATCGGGTGGAAGGGGAAAAACAGATCGTGGTGAAGGAAGGCGATACCCAGAAGTTCGGGAAACACACCATCGCCTTTGTGGCGGCTCCCATGGTCCACTGGCCGGAAGCCATGGTCTCCTTCGACCTGACCACCGGTACCCTGTTCTCCGCCGATGCCTTCGGTTCCTTCGGAGCCCTGGGCGGCCGGATCTTCAACGACGAAGTGGATTTCGACCGGGACTGGCTGGATGATGCCCGTCGGTACTACACCAACATCGTAGGCAAATACGGGCCCTTCGTCATGGACCTTTTGGGCAAAGCCAGCCAGCTGGACATCAAGATGATCTGCCCGCTCCATGGGCCGGTATGGCGGAACAACATCAAATACATCGTGGACAAGTACATCCACTGGGCCACCTATGAACCGGAAGAAAAAGGCGTGCTGCTGGTCTATGCCTCCATGTACGGCAACACCGAAAGCACCGCTTCCGTGCTGGCGGCCAAGCTGGCGGAAAAGGGCATGACCAACATCGCCATGTACGATGTGTCCAAGACGGACATTTCCTATCTGATCTCCGATGCCTTCAAGTACAGCCATCTGGTACTGGCTTCGGTGACCTACAACCTGGGGATCTATCCCAAGATGCTGAACTTCCTGGAAGACATGAAGGCCCTGAACCTGCAGAAACGGATCGTGGGCATCATCGAAAACGGGTCCTGGGCCTGCACCGTAGGCGGGCTCATGACGGAATTCCTGGAAAACAATATGAAGGCCATGACCGTCCTCCAAGACGGGGTGACCATCAACTCCCGGATGACCGGAGGCCAGGAGCGGAGCATGAACGACCTGGTGGATGGAATCCTGAATTCCATGAAAGAAGCATAAAAAAACAGGGTGGCTGTTGCTTGTGCAACAGCCACTTTTTCTTTACGGATAACCATTTTATATGATATAATTTTCTCATTGTTTCGTCGTTTTGTATCTTTGTTTACTGAAAGGAGACGGTATGCGTCACTTTACTTCCCTGAAAGCCTCTTTGTTCCTGGCTGCCCTGGCAGCTTCTCTTTCTCTTCCCTTGTCTGCCGCAGCGGAAAAAGGAGTTGAGCTCTATTCCCACGAACATCGGGAATCCCACACCACCACCCGGACAGAATCCTCTACCCACACCTCCTCTTCCACCACATCCACCCATTCCAGCAGCAGCGTCAGCCTGGACAAAGAAGGCTCTGCAGAGATCCTGGGCCATATCCTGGTTCCCAATCCCCATCGGAAAGTGCCCCGGCTGGACCGGATTTCCCGGCAGGCTTCCCTGGCACCGGTCTTTGCCGGCAGGGACCAGCAGGGCCGCTGGGGGCTTTGGGACAGCCAGGGACGGCAGCTGCTGGCCCCTCGTTTCAAAAAGCTGGAAGCCGGTACAAATGGATCGATCATAGCCTGGGAAGGGAAAGACGTTCCCCGGTATCTGACCCGGACCGGCCAGCCGGACCAGGCTCCGACCTCCCTGGAAAATCTCCATGCCTTCAAAGAAAAGGGCCGCTGGGGCTTCCAGGATGCCTCCGGGAAAACCGTCCTGCCCCCGATCTACCAAGCTGTACTCACAGGATTCAGCGAAGGCATCGCCTTTGTCAAAAACAGCAAAGGCAGGACCGTGGCCATCGATTCCCAGGGCAAGGAGCTTTTTGCAGCGCCCTATGACCAGGTCTTCCCCTTCCAGGACGGCCTGGCAGAAACCCGGCGCAAAGTCCGTTCCTTCAACTGGGCCAGTGCCGTCGGAGCAGCCCTGGGCTCCGCCCTGTGGGATACCAATGTATACGATCCTGCGTCCCCCCTGAGCCTGACTTGGGACGGAGTGAAACGAGGTTATATCGATCGATCCGGCCAGGTCATCATCGATGACCGGAACGATGCCGTATTCCCCATGACCCCTTGGGGCACCTTTGTGAAAGACAAGGGAGAGCTGTGGTTCGCCGACCGGCAGGGAAAGATCCTGTTCGGGCCGGGAAAGTATGATATCAACGGCGGCGGCCTGGACGAAGCAGAAGGCCTGGCGGCCATCCAGGACAAAACCAGCAAAAAATACGGCATGGTGGATCTCGGTGACGGTTCCCTGCGCCTGCCCTTTGCCTGGGACGGCATCCGATTCCTGGGTGGTCAGCGGATACTGGTGAAAGAAAGCACCTCCGTCCAGCTGGTTTCCGAAACCAGCGGTCAGGTACTTCGGACCTGGCAGGAGCCGGTGACGGTCACACCCTTCGGGGCTGGTGCCGAAGTCACCTGGATCCAGGAGGGAAAGACCTTCCGGCTCATGGACCGGGAGGGGAATCTGCTGCCCGTCCGGATTCCCGCAGAAGTGACCCAAGCGGCCTCTTTCCAGGGCAAGGCAGCTCCTGTCAAAGGAAAGCAAGGCTGGGGCCTGCTGGATGTCCAAGGGAACTGGCTGGTCCAGGGCCTGAAAGAAATCAAAGTTTTATAAGACAGGAGGTGCTGCGCGTTCCGCGCAGCACCTCCTGCTTTTTTACTTTCCATGATGCTTCTTGCTGTCTTCCACGGTCCGCACCCGCTCGATGGTGGGTTTCCCGTGCTTGTCTTTTTCGATCACGTCGATGCGGATGTATTTCAGTTCCCCATCGAATTCCTTTACCAATTTACCCAAAGTCCCGTCCTGGTTCAAATCCGGGTTGGAGGCTGCCCCGGCCATGATAGCCCGGTAGATCACGGCGGCGAATTCGTACCGGGTCATCATCCGGTCACCCTTGAACTGCCCATCCTCATACCCTTCCACGATGCCGGCCCGGGCCAGTTTCGTCACATAGTCATAGGCCCAGTGGTTTTCCGGGATATCCGGGAACAGGGCATCTTTATCCACTGCCATGACAGTTTTCCCGGCCATCTGGTTCATCAAGGTCTTCAGCTGCTGCATTTCTCCATCCTGACGGGCCACCAGGGCTTTCAGGTCCCGGATTTCCTTGGCCATGGCCACCCGGCTGTTAGACACATGGTTGTGCTGGCCGATCTTGAAGGTGGCCCCCACATTGATCATATTCTCTCCCCCGCCGGTGCTGCCGCCCAGGCTGAACATCACATCTTCGTTAGGCCGGTAGAAGGCTCCCAGGGCCACCGCGTTGGCCCCGCTGTAGTTCCCGGCGCCCACCGCGAAGTCCAGTTTGTCATCCGGATCGAAATCCAGGGGATGGAGGGCTGCCAGAGCGGCCGAATTGGCCCCCACCCGGTCCACCCGAGTGCCCAGCTTATCCAGGCTGCTGCCCAGCTGGTTGATGGCCCGGCCGGTCTGCTGTAGCTGGCTCACGTTCACCGCATCCGTAGGCGCCGTCCCCGGTGCCACATTGTGGATCTGGTTGCCACCCATGTCCACCTTGCCGTCCTGGACCGTAATATTCCGGTTGGAGTCCCCAGTCTTCACCGTCAGCCCGCCATTGTTGATGGTAGTGTTGCCTGTCGTGACGCTGTCCAGACCGGTAATATCCTTAGCCAGGCGGACATTCAGGGTATTGTCATCCCCCTTCACGATGCCGATGTTGTCCGCACTGCTGACTTCCTGGGCACCGCCCTTCAGGTTCAGGGTCTCACCCATATCTACTTTGACTTCTTTTCCATCATCCCCCTGGAACTTCCGGCCGCTGTTGACCTTATCACTGACGGTCTTCAGCTGGTCTTCCGTGGCGGCCCGGCCGTTCTGGATATGTTCTCCATCCCATTTCCGGTTGTCCAGTCCGTTCAGATAGTTCCCTTTTTCAGGGTTGCCGTCGGCCGCGTTGTTTTCTTGCTGCCCCAGGGTCAGGGCGCTGTCACCGGATCCGATGCTCACCTGGCCATTGGAGCCATGGATGGCCACCTGCTTATTGGGATCGTCGCCCAGGGTGATATCATCATCCAGGTTCACCGTATGGTCATCTTTCACAGTGATATTCTTGCCGCTCTTGGCTTCCGACGCTTTGGCTTCATTCTTGGCCATCTGCTTCACATCACCGATGCTGGCCGCATTGTTGTCACCGGCCTCTGCATACTGCTTGCCGTCGATGCCGCTGGCGATGTTGGTGATCTGCTTGGCCCCGCCGTCGATGCCATTCCGGGTAATGGTGATGTCACCGACTTTCACTTCGTTGGTTTTCACCCCATCTTTGTCGATGGTCGTTTCGCCGGCTTTGACGCTACCGTCTTGGCCCAAATCCACATCCTTCTTCAGGGACACTTCCAGAGCATCGTCATTCACCTTGGTTTCGATGTTCTTCCCATCTCCTTTGACCTTGACCGTCTGGCCCAAGTCTTTCTTTACGGTATCGCCCTTTTCATCCGCCAGTCCGAAACCGCCCTTGTCCTTGCCGGAAATCTCATTGATGGCATCTTTCAGCTGGCCTTCCGTTGCGGCCCGGTTCTCCGTCACATGGTCCTTGTCCCACTTGGTGTTGTCCAGACCGGTGATGTAGTTGCCATTGGCCGGATTCTTGGTATCGGAATTGTCCTGTCCGCCAATGGTGATTTTCTTGTCACCACCCACCGTGATCTTGGTGAAGTCCGGGGTATCGGTCATGACGATTTCCAGGCCATCTTTGGCTGCATTCTGGCGGACACCCAGGTTCTTAGTGGAGGCATTCTTCAATGTATCTGCATCCGTAATGCCGCCTTTGATGGACAAGGTTTCATTCAGCTTCCGGGTGACTTCCTGACTGTCATTGCCCACGAATTTCAGGCCGTCGTCCAAGGTGGCCACGGTCTGGGCATTCTGGCCATCCTTATCTGTATAGACGATACGGGTAATGTCCGTTCCGGCAAGATTCTCCTTGCCCGTCTTGCCGTCTTCCCCTTTCTGTCCTTTTTCCGTCTTAATGATGGTGGTGCTGTATCCCTGTTTGCCGTCGGTCCCCGGCAGGCCATCTTTTCCGGTCAGGCCAATGGTGCCTGCCTGGCCGTCAGCTCCATCTTTCCCCAGATTCAATTTGTCATTGAGCTTGATGTTGTAGGTCATAAGGCCATCGCTGTCTCTCTTGGCCGCAATCATCAGGTTGCCATTCTGGGTATCATATTCCCCGTAGGCATTGGCTCCCGGTTCAGCTGTTGCCGGATCAGACTTATCGTTGACCGTGACCACGGTGCGCTTGCCGGCGGCCGTAGCAGCGTTGGTGATGGCTTCGCTGACTTTGGCCAGCTGGTCTTCCGTAGCTGCCCGGCCACTGACATAATCCGGGTCCGTTACATTCCAGTCCTTATTGGACAGACCAATCGTATAACTGCCGTCAACGGGATGGTTGCCCTTGTTGGTGGTCAGTTCCGTATTGGTGAAATGACCGATCTTGGCGTCACCGGCCTGCAGAGTCCCGTCCTGATCTAGATTGACATGTTTGGCCAGCTGGATATAGAGTCTGCCGTTGTCATCCTTCGTCACACCGATATTGGCGTCCGTCAGCTCGCCCTGGGCTTTGCCCACGATATCCAGCCGTTCATTGAGTTTCTTGGTGATGACTTTTGTAGCATCATTCTGGCCGTCATCGCCGGCGAACTTCAGGCCGTCGTCCAGGGTGGCTACCGTATGAGTATCCTTCCCGTCGGTGCCGTCCTGACCGTTCTGGTAGACGATACGGGTGATATCCGTTCCATCGACCCCCGGTTTGCCATTCTTTCCGTCTGCTCCGGGCTGGCCTTTTTCGGTGCGGATGAGGGTGGTGGTGATGCCATCTGCACCATCTTTGCCATTGATGCCGATGTACCCATCCTTACCGTCTTTCCCGGCTTTGCCTTCCTGCCCTACCACCACGCTGTCCGCAGAAATATTCTTATCCATGAGTACATGGATGGTGGTATTGCCATCTGCATCCTGTTCCACAGAAGTGAGCAGGTTCTTGCCGGAATACTGGTTCAGTGCCTTCTCACCTTCACCGGTGACGTTAAGGGTGCTGCCCAGCTGGTTGGTCACCGGGTTGGAGCCGCTTTCCTCCACCTTCTGGTTGGCCCCGAACTTGAGGCCCTGGCCCAGTCCTTCGAAGCCGCCGATGGTGATGTCGCTGGCATCCGTCCCGTCGGCATTCTGGACTTTCAGGGTCACTGTACCGGTTTTCGTATCCACGGTGTACTTTCCAGCAGAACCAGCCGCTGGGTTCTGCACCAAATGGAGGTCGTGTTTCAGTACATTGCCCAGGTCAACGGTGATCTTCTGATGATTTCCCTGGTCATCCACGTCATTCCGGGTCAGTTCCAGGGTCTTGCCGTCATTAGTGACCGTGCCATCGGTAATGTAGTAGTCGTGGAGGCCGTCGATGTGCACATCCGTACCGTTCTGACGGGTCAGGTTGATGCTTCCTTTGCCATCCTTTGTCTGGGTATCCGTGCCTTCTCCATTGTAGGTTACAGCGCCTCCGGATACGTAGACATCACCCTTCACCGTTCCATTCTTGATTTCATCGGCCACAGCCTGGAGCTGGTCTTCTGTAGCTGCCCGGCCGCTCTGGATTTTTTTGCTGTCCCAGTTGGTGTTCTTCAGTCCAGTGATGTAATAATCATCATTGGAGTTGGCACTTTCCGTACCATCCGCATTCTTGCCGCTCTGGATACCGATCACGATACCGCCGCTGTAGGTGTCACCGGTCTTGCTGCCCCCTACCCGGACCGTATTGAACCGCACATCATCGGCTGTGGCAATGGTCACGTTATCTGTGTTGGTCGCATCGCCGGTAATGGTGATGTTCTGGCCCTGGATCAGGTTGACTTTCGGGCTGGTGGGAGTCACGGCTTTCTGCTTGGTGCCGTTCACATCCAGTTCCCAACCTTTATTCACCGTGTCGATCACCGGCTACACCGTGGTATTGGCGATATTCTTCACATCCCCGATATTGGCCCCGTTGGTCAGGGTATTGTAGGTAGGTTTTTTAGCAGCGTCAGTGCCATCTGCGCCGCTGCCCATGTTGGTCACCTGGTTGCCGCCATAGGAAATCTTGTCCCCGTTGATGACCACATTCTGGGTCTCATCGGTGGCATCATTGGTGATGGTGATACCGCTATCGTCCTGGACGGTTTTGCCGGTGGTGACGGAAGTCAGGTCTTTCAGATCCTTGGCCAGTTTCACCGTCAGGGTGTCGGTGCCGTTGGAGACCACGCCGATATTGCCGTCGGTGAGACTGTCTTTATTGGTCACGCCGCCATTGATGGTGGTCTTCTGGTTCAGGGTCCGGGCAAAACCGGTGCTGTCGGCCGTGCCGTCTTCCTTGATGTCCCCGGCATAAATCTGGCCGTCATCCATGGTGGCCAGTTCATAGGTATGGCCCTGGGCATCCTTGTAGTGGAGACGGGTAGCCTGGGTGTCGTTGCCGGCGGAGGTGATGTTCTGGCTGTCCGTCAGGGTCTTGGTGCCGTAAGTGGCATTGGTATCCGCCGCGGCCGCCTTGCCATCCTTGTCCGTCAGGTCCGGATTGCCGGCAAAGATCACATCGCTAGTGGTAACCGACGTAAAGGCCGGATTCTCGTCCATGAGGATGGAGATATCCCCGTTTTCCGCAATCCGGGTGGTCAGGTTGTCCGTGCTGTAACTGTGGTTAGCCGCTTCGTCGCTGGCCTTGATGGCAATGGTGTCCCCCAGTTTCCGGCTGACCACCTTGTAGCCTTTGTACTTGTCCGTAGTGTTGGAAGCATCCTTGGTGTTGGTGGTGAAGCTCAGGCCCGCCGCTTTCAGCTGGGCCACGTTCACCGCATCCGTATCCAGGGAGCCGGCTGCCACACCGGTGACCTGGCGGGTCAGCAGGCTGCCTTCCGTGTCGTTCCCCACGGCAAAGGCACTGGCATTGGAAACCCAGGCTGCAGAAGTCTCTGTGGTGACATCCCCTGTCAACACATTATAGCCCTTGGAACCGCTGGAACGGTTGGCCAGGGCCCCGCTGCCCAGAGCTACGCTGTCCGCCAGTTTGGCTTGTGCGCCGTTTCCGATGGCAGCAGCATTAGCAGCTGTTTCATCCACCGTACCGCCCAAAGCCGCCAGTGAGTTTTCTGCCGCAGCCGTGGAGTTTTCCCCGAAAGCCAGGGAATTTTTCCCGCTGGCGGTAGAATCACTGCCAAAGGCCGTGGCACTTTCTCCGCTGGCAAGGGTCCGTTCCCCAAAAGCAGTGGCATAGGTACCGCTGGCTACCGTACCGATTTTCGTTGTGGTCCCGTCCCCATTGTCAACGACTTTGTCCCCACCGCCCCAGGCAGTAGCATACATCCCAGTAGCCTGGTTCTTGTTGCCAAATGCCGTAGCACCGATTGCGGTTGCCTGAGTCAGATTGCCGAAAGCCGTAGCGTTCTGTCCGGAGGCCAGGGTATCGATGCCAAAAGCCGTGGCGTTGGACTGGGTGGCTTGGGTCCGCTGGCCAAAGGCGGTGGCCCGTTTTTCCGTTGCCTTAGTTCCTTGCCCAAAGGCAGTGGCATTGCTGCCGCTGGCTGTGGTCCGTTCACCGAAGGACAACGCATTGTCCCCGCTGGCCACATTGTTGGCCTGTTCTGCTGTGGTATCCGTCTGCTGACCGCCAAAGGCCAGGGCATAGCGGCCAGTGGCTTCGCCATACTGGCCGATGACGGTAGCGCCAAAGCCGTCTGCTTTAGCCTTATAGCCGATGGCCACGGCGTTTTCTGCATTCTTCGTGGTGGATGCACTGACACCGGCAGCCATAGAATTTTTAGCCAAGGCGCCGCCGTTAGTATAGTTAGTATCCGTTTCCGTATCGGTGGAGTTGACACTGTAGTCGTGCATATTGATCTTCTGGGTAGCAGCTTTCAGCTGGGCTACGTTGACGGCATCCGTATCCAGAGTCCCGGCAGCCAGATTGTTCAGCTGGCGGGTAATGGCATTGGCCGTGATGTTGCCGTCCTCATCCCGTTCTTCTGCCCGGCCGATGGAAACGGCTTCGTCCGTGGAATACCAGGTTGAAGTATCGTTCACAGAAGCCACCCCCGTCCGCGGATCATAGCCTTCGATATTCTTGTCCACCCCAGATTTGGAATTTTTGCCAAGGACGATGGAGTTGGCCCGCCAGGCATTGGTCCCTTCCCCGATGGCAATGGCGTTTTCTCCCCAAGCTCCGCTGTTCTGTCCCAGAGCGATGGCATGGGCCGTGGTCCCGGCTCCGGATCCCAGGGCGATGCTATAATTCCCCCAGGCTCCGCCACCACCCAAAGAGACAGCATTTTGTCCTGTAGCCATGGAACCGGCCCCTATCGCAGCGGACTGGTACCCGGAAGACTGGGCTCCATAGCCTACGGCCGTGCCGGTATTGGAGGCTTTCGTTCCCGTGCCGACGCCGGTACTCCGGTAAGCCACACTGGCATTTTGCCCCAACGCTACCCCATAGGAACCTGTGACGGAAGCATTGGATCCGATAGCCGTACCACTGGTTAAACTTTCGCTGATATGGGCGCCCCCGATGACCGTGGAATCCGAAATGGAATCGCTCCAATACCCGCCAACAGTAGAGTTCTTGCCGATAGCCGTCACATTTGTCCCTTTGGCACTGGCCCCGCCAATAGCCGTAGAATTACTGCCTTGGACAGATGTCCCATTGCCCAGGGCCGTGGAATAGGAACCCGAAGCCACCGAATTATAGCCTACTGCCGTAGTATATACATAAGTAGCATTAGCTCCCTGACCCACTGCGGTAGCATAAAGGTCACCTGCCTGTCCACCAACAGCAGTACTATTGGATCCCTTCGCGGTTGAGCCATATCCTACAGCCGTTGCCTGAGAATTTCCAGCCACACCGTCTACAGATACAGCATGATCTCCCGATGCCGTACCGCCGACTGCAACAGCACGTTGACCGCTGACAGCAGAATAAGCCCCAATGGCTGTACTCTGTTGCCCTGTTGCCGAAGAGCCGCTGCCTACGGCCGTTGCCTGTGAATTTCCAGCTACACCGCCGATAGAAACCGCATGATCCGATGTAGCAGAACCGCCAACAGTGATGGCATACGGGCCGCTGGTGGATGACCCGGAACCAATGGCAACATTGTAATCACTGTTGGTATACCCGCCAATAGCAATAGAACTGCTGCCGGCAGCACTAACCCGATTGCTGCGATAATCTGAACCGATGGCAATAGAATTACTTCCAATCGCATGCCCGCCGATAGCCACAGAGCCTTCCTGCTGAGCGCTGGTCCCGGAACCGATGGATACGCTGTCTTTCCCCATGGCCGCAGCCCGGTATCCGTAAGCGGACGCATCTTCTCCCGACGCATAGGTCTGGGTGCCCACAGCTGTGGCATTGTTCCCCGCAGCAACAGCGCTGACCCCGGCCGCCAGGGCATTGTCTCCGGTGGCTCCGTCGTTCAGGTAGTTGTTGTTTCCGGCCTTATCAGTAGCTTCCGTGGTCTTTACACTGTAGTAATGGGTCATGGCTTCTTTCAGCTGGGCCAAGTTCACGGCGTCGCTGTCTTCACTGCCGGCAGCCACATTTGTGATCTGACGGCTGGCACTGCCATTGCCGATGGAAAGGGCACCTGTGCCAGAGGTCCATTCTGTCCCGGTTTTGACAGAAGTAGTGCCCGTCTTAGGATCCCAGCCGGTTACCCCGCCGGACCGATTGGCTTCTGATCCATTGCCCAAGGCAATGGATCCTTCCACACTGGCCTTGGTTTCTTTGCCGATGGCTACAGCATTTTCTTTGGCTACGGCCGTATCCCCCACGGCTACGGCAGAATTATCCGCGGTGGAATTGTACCCCACCGCTACGGCGTTGCTGCCGTTGGCCGTCACCTTGGTCCCTGCCGCAATAGAATTGTCCGACGCCTGGTACAGAGTCACGGAGTAGAGGGAATCTGCATTGTCCTCTTTTGTATAGCTATAGACCGGCTTGCCATCTTCCTGGTCGGCTTTGCTGGCATCACTGGTAATTTCCGTTTTGGTGACTTCTTTTCCCGTATCCGGGTCCTTTTCCGTATAGGTACGGACATACTGGGGCGTACTGGTCTTGTTCCCATCCCCATCCCGGAACACCTGGGGCACGGTGGTAGGTTTGCCGTCCTTGTCTTTGTACCAGGCGGCCTTTTCTGCATCGGTAGTCTTGTTCCCGTCTGCATCGGCATAATAGGTAATAGGCTTGTCCGTGATCCTGGCTTCATTGCCGATGGCAGTGGATTTATCTCCTTCCGCATGGCTCTTGTAGCCGATGGCCGTGGCCCCCCCTGATTCGGTAGAAGTATCCAGGGGATGAGCCTGGCCTTCTCCATCCACCAGTTTCGTATTGGCGTCTGCCAATGGCTGGCCGTCTTCTCCTTCTTTCTGGCTGGGACGCAAGGTATCCGATTGAGTGCCGATTACCGTATTGTTCTGCCCCTTCCGCTGGGTCCCTTCGCTAATCACCTGGTTGCCTACATTCAGGTTCCCCTTTTCATCATAAGCAGCCGTTCCTTCATTGCCCAGATCTACCGGGTCAGCCGCCCAGGCTCCCGACGGCCAGGTGAGCCCCAGGGCCAGAGCCAGGGTCAGTGCATATACCCCCCCGGGTATATTTTCCCGATGAGAATGTTCCTTTCCATGGTTCCGAGCAATTTCCGATACCACCACCCAGCTGTTTCGGACTTTGCTCCAGATGACTTTATAAATACGATTCATACTGCTCCCCCCATGATATAGTATCCGTCCAAAAGAAAATGATTTTTCTCACTAGATTGTCACCATTATTGACTAAACATACTTCTGATGCCATTGTTGTTTTTAATGTAGCACATGGTAATTGTCTATTCAATATGCAATATCTTTGTATTTGTCTAATTTCATGGAAGTGAAAAATAGATGGCAAAAAAGTGAGAAGGAAGAAAAAAATTCCCTTTTTTCACCCTATTATCAGGTATAACTGCTGGATTCAATTGATTGAATATCTTCTTTTTTCTTCCAATTTATCTGTTTTTGGCACATTTTGATGATTTTCCATTGTTTCATATGGAAAGCATCTTTTCCCGCCAGAATGGTACAAATATGCATCCATCACACAGAAGAAAGAGGAGGTGCTGCACAGGCCATGCAGTACCTCCTCCCTCGATCCGCAAATCCATCACTTCTTGTGATGCTCCCGGTCATCTTCCACCGTCCGCACCCGTTCGATGGTGGGTTTGCCGTCTTTGTCCTTGTCCACCACTGCAATGGTGATGTACTGGAGTTCTCCGTTGAATTCCTCCACCAATTTGTCCAATGTCCCGTCCTGGTTCAGTTCCGGATTGGAAGCGGCCCCTGCATTGATGGCCCGGTACAGCATGGCAGCGAATTCATACCGGCTCATCATCCGGTTCCCTTTGAATTCTCCGTCTTCATGCCCTTCCACCAGACCGGCCTTGGCCAGCTTGGTCACGTACTCATAGGCCCAGTGGTTCTTGGGCACATCCGGGAACAGCACATGATGCTCTGCTCCGCTGCCATTCACCACAGGTTTTCCGGCCAGGGTATTCACCATCTGGGTCAGTTTCCCTACCGTGGCTTTCAGGTCCCGGATTTCCTTGGCCATGGCCACCCGGCTGTTGGACACATGGTTGTGCTGGCCGATCTTGAAGGTGGCCCCCACATTGATCATGTTCTCTCCGCCGCCGGTACTGCCGCCCAGACTGAACATCACATCTTCGTTGGGCCGGTAGAAAGCCCCCAGGGCCACGGCGTTGGCTCCGCTGTAGTTCCCGGCGCCCACCGCAAAGTCCAGTTTGTCATCCGGATCAAAATCCAGGGGATGGAGGGCTGCCAGGGCGGCCGAATTGGCCCCTACCCGGTCCACCCGGCTTCCCAGTTTGTCCAGGCTGCTGCCCAGCTGGTTGATGGCCCGGCCGGTCTGCTGGAGCTGGCTTACGTTTACCGCATCCGTAGGCGCCGTCCCCGGTGCCACGTTGTGGATCTGGTTGCCACCCATGTCCACCTTGCCGTCCTGAACGGTAATGGTCCGGTTGGCATCCCCGGCCTTCACGGTCAGGCCACCGTTATTGATGGTGGTATTGCCCGTAGTCACGCTGGTGAGGCCGGTCAGGTCCTTGGCCAGACGGACATTAAGGGTATTGTCGTCCCCCTTCACGATGCCGATGTTGTCCGCACTGCTGACTTCCTGGGCACCGCCTTTCAGGTGCAGTGTCTCACCCAGTCCCACTTTCACTTCCTGGCCGTCATCCCCTTGGAACTTCCGGCCGCTGTTCACTTTGTCACTGACGGTCTTCAGCTGGTCTTCCGTGGCGGCCCGGCCCTTCTGGATATGTTCTCCATCCCATTGGGTGTTGTCCAGGCCATTCAGGTAATTGCCTTCTACCGGGTTGCTGTCGCCAGCCGTATTGGCCTGTTTGCCCAAGGTCAGTGTCTTGTTCCCGGAACCGATGGTCACCTGGCCTTTGGAGCCATCTACGGTGACTTTATTGGCGCCGTCACCAGCAGTAACCTTGGCCCCGTTGCCATCGATGGCAACCTGTTTGGCCTTGTCCTGATCATCTCCCAGGGTGATGTTGTCATTCAGGTTCACCGTATGATCATCTTTCACGGTGATGTTCTTGCCGCTCTTGGCCTTGACCGCTTCCGCCGCTTTCCCGGCTTCTTCTCCGGCGATTTTCTTCACATCGCCGATGCTGGCCGCGTTGTTATCTCCGTCAGTGGCATACTGCTTGCCGTCGATGCCGCTTCCGATGTTGGTGATCTGCTTGGCCCCGCCGTTGATACCGTCCTGGGTGATGGTGATGTCACCGACTTTCACTTCGTTGGTTTTCACCCCATCTTTGTCGATGGTCGTTTCGCCAGCTTTGATACTGCCGTCTTGGCCCAGGTCCACATCTTTTTTCAAAGATACTTCCAAGGCACCATCTTTCACCTTAGTCTCGATGTTCTTGCCATCGCCCTTGACGGTAACAGTCTGGCCCAGGTCTTTCTTCACCGTGCTGCCCGATTCGTCAGCTAGGCCGAAGCCGCCTTTTTCCTTTCCGGAAATATCCGTAATGGCCTGGCTCAGCTGGCCTTCCGTTGCGGCCCGGTCAGTCACCACATGGCCTGCATCCCACTGGGTGTTGTCCAGACCGGTGATGTAGTTGCCCTTGGTGGGATTGGGATTGCCCGGTTGGTTGTCCTGCTGGCCGATGGTAATCTTATGAGCAGAATCACCGCCGTCAGGGCCTACGGTGATGGCTTTGAAGTCCGGCCTGTTGGTCATGACGATTTCCAACCCGTCTTTTGCCGTGTTCTGACGGACACCCAGGTTGCGGCTGGATACCCGTTGGGCATCAGCCAGCATTTCTTTATCCTCGATACCGCCCTTGATGGACAGGATGTCATTGAGTCTCCGGGTAACTACGTTGCCGTCGTTGCCCACGAATTTCAGGCCGTCATCGAGGGTAGCCACTACATGAGTGGTCGTACCGGGTTCGCCGTCCTTGCCATCATGATAGATGAGACGGGTGATGCCATCCTTGCCAGGCTGGCCGTCCACCCCGGGGATGCCGTCTTTGCCGTCGGTCCCTTTGGCGCCTACCGTCTTGATGATGGTGGTCACAGAGCCGTCAGCCCCGTCCTTGCCGGTAAGGCCGATCTGGCCGTCATTGCCATTCTTCCCGGTAGCCGTGATGGTCTGGGTAGTCACATCGTCCGCCAGGCTGAAGGTGACTTTGCCGTCTTCCGCTTGGGTCACGATCTGGCCCTCCGTACCGCTGAAGGTGACCGCTTCACTGAGCTTGTTGCTGCCCTGGGTGTTGTTGTCGCCCTTGTATTTCAGGGTTACACCCTCAGCCACTTTCGAGGTATCCACGGACAGGTCATAGTCATGGCTAGTAGCATTGGGATCATTGGCATTCTTATCCACCACAGAGACACTGCCATCGGTGGATTGCACGGTAGTCCGGCGTCCATCGGCAATCTGTTTCACATCCCCGATATTGGCACCATTGTTGTCACCGTCTGTAGTGTAAGTGTTGCCCAGGCCGCTACCCATGTTGGTGATCTGATTCCCTGCAATGGAAACGGTATTCTTGTTGATGATGATATCACCCTTGCTGTCTTTCCCGGCTTTTTCAATCTTCAGACCGTTGCCATCTATGGTGGTGTCTCCAGCCTGTACACTGGTAAGGCCTTTCAATTCCTTGGCCAGGCGGATTTCCAGTTTGCCGTTGGAGTTTTCATCCGCCGCTTGCGTGGAAATCACGCCGATGTTGCCGTCAGTTGCAGCCGTCAGTTTGGTTGTATCGGTCTGACCGCCCAGCACATCCAGCTGGGTATTCAGTTTCCGGGTCACCACATCGCCGCTATCGCCCTGGAATTTCAGGCCGTCATCGAGGGTGGCTCCCTGATGTTCCTGTCCAGCCGGATCCTTGTAGACGATGCGGGTCATGGTTTCCCCATCCCTTCCGTCAACACCCGGTTTGCCCGGCTTGGTCCAGATATCCACCATGCCGTCCTTGCCGTTGAGGCCAATATGGCCTTCGGCTCCATTGACGCCATCCACTCCATCTTTGCCGGTAATGGTGACGCCGTCCTTGCCGTCCTTGCCTTTGACGGAAATCCCGTCTTTGCCGCTCAGGCCGATGGTGCCATTTTCCCCTTTGATGGAGATGCCATCTTTGCCATCGATGCCGATACCGGATTTCCCGTCTTTGCCATCAATGCCGATATGGCCCGGTGTCCCCGGCTGGCCGTCTTTTCCGTCTTTGCCGGTGACGGTGATGGTCTGGGTCGTCAGGTCGTCTGCCAGCTTGAAGGTGACTTTGCCATTGGTGGCTTCGGTGACGATCTGTCCTTTTGTGCCGTTGAAAGCCACCGTGTCCTTCAGCTGGCTGGTACCCGTACCCGTATCCCCGCTGTAGTGCAGTTCGGATTCAGCCGCCAGGCGCTTCACATCCCCGATGTTGGCGGCATTGTTGTCCGTATTGTAGGTATAGGTCTTATTGCCCTTCCCATCATCGGTGATTTCCGAAGCCCCGCTGGCCATATGGCTCACCTGGGTATCCAGAGGATTGCCTGCTTCGTCCGCAGCTTCGAAGGTCACATGGGTCTTGTCCACCTTCCCGTCTTTCATATCGTACTTCACGGTCCGATCGTAGGCTTCGTCCACCTTCGTCTTGGAAGCGATATCCTTGATGGTGATGGTCTTGTCCGGATACTTGGGATCATTGGTATGTTCCGTATCCCGGACCGTCAGAGTCAGTTCTCCGTTAGTGGCGGTATAGCTGCCATCTGTCGTCGGATCCGGATTGGCCACCAGCTGATAATCCGTATTCACCAGCTGCCGGTTATGGATGGCGTCGCTGACCACTTTCAGCTGGTCTTCCGTAGCCGCCCGGCCGCTGACGTATTCCGGATCTGCCACGCTCCAGTCCCTATTGGACAGACCCGTTGCATAGCTGCCTGCAGAGGGATGGTTATTCTTATTGGTAGTGAGTTCCGTATTGCTGAAGGCCCCGATGGTTAGATTCCCGGCTTTCAGGGTACCGTCAGCATCCAGATCCACATGCTTCGCCAGGCGGACATAGAGCTTGCCGTCCTTGTTCTTCACCCCGATGTTGTTGTCCGTCAGGCTGTCCAGGTCGGCTCCTCCGATGATATCCAGCTGTGCATTGAGCTTTTTGTGGATGACTTTCGTGGCATCCTTCTGCCCGTCATCGCCGGCGAAATCCAGGCCGTCGTCCAGGGTAGCTACGGTATGGAAATCTTTCCCATCGGTGCCGTCCTGGCCATTCTGGTAGACGATCCGGGTGATATCTGTACCGTCCACGCCGGGTTTGCCATTGGTGCCATCCTTTCCGGGCTGGCCTTTTTCCGTACGGATGATAGTAGTGGTGATGCCGTCTTTCCCATCCTTGCCATTGATGCCGATGGTACCGGCCTTGCCGATTTCGCCATCCGCACCGGCTACGCCATCCTTACCTGCATGACCGACGGTCACGCCGTCAGCAGAGATGTTTTTATCCATGAGGACGTTAATAGTGGTGTTGCCCTTGTCATCCTGTTCAACAGAGGTAACCAGGTTCTTGCCGGAATACTGGTCAAGCGTCTTGGTGCCGGCACCTTTAATGTTGATGGTACTGTTCAGCGTGTTTCCCACCGGGTTGTCCCCATTCTCGGCCACCGGATGGTTAGCCCCGAATTTCAGGCCATCATCCAAGGTAGCTACCGTATGGGTCGTAGTGCCCGGTTCTCCATCTTTCTCATCCTGATAGACAATACGGGTGATACCGTCAGTGCCGTTGACACCAGGTTTTCCATCGGTGCCATCCGTGCCATTCTTACCGATAGTCCGGATGATAGTGGTCACCGTACCATCTTTACCATCCTTGCCGGTAAGGCCGATCTGGCCGTCCCTGCCGTCTTTGCCGTTGACCATCACCGTGTCAGCCGTCAGGGCTTTATCCAGCTTGATGGTGATGTTGCCATTATCGTCCACTTCGGTGGTCACGTTGTCTGCACTGTAGTCGTGGCCGGTGACGGGATCAACGCCCTGGACTTTGATGGTTCCGCCCAGTTTCACATTATGGACCTTGCCATCGGATGTCTTTTTCGTATTGGCATCGAAGTTCAAGCCCTTGATTCCATCCAGTCCGGAAATGGTCACCGGCGTATTATTGCCGGCCGCATCCTGTACTTGCAGGGTCACTTCACCCTGTTCATTGACTTTGTAGACTCCCTGGCTGCCATCGGCCGGATTGGCAATCAGGTGTTTTTCCTTGTTCAGGAGATTGGTCAAATCCACGTCAAAGGTGACCGGGTTCCCTTCTGCATCCTTTTCGTTGCGGGCAATGGTAAGTGTCTTCCCGTCTGCAGAAACAGTACCGCTGGCAGCATAGTAATCATGGAGACCATCAATGGAAAGCGGCTCATCCTGATTCTTCAGAGTCAGTTTCAAGCTGCCCTTTCCATCGTTGACACTGGTGGTATCACTGGCGTCATGTTCCCCGTTGTACTTGATTCCGCCCCCGGTGACGAATACATCGCCGGCTACGGTGCCATTCTTGATTTCATCGGCTACGATTTTCAGCTGATCTTCTGTAGCCGCCCGGCCGTTCTGGATCTTTTCGCTGTCCCAATTGGTATTCTTGAGACCCGTAATGTAGTAATCCTCATTGGGATTGGCACTGGGTTTACCATCTGCTTTCAGGCCGCTCTGCCGGCCGATGACAATACCGCCGGTATATCCGCCTTTGCCGTCCGCATCTCCGCCTACACGGACGCTGGCAAAACGCACATCATCTGCCGTGGCCACGGTGACGTTGTCGCCGCTGCCGGAAATGGTGATGTTCTGGCCCTGCACAAAGTTGACTTTCGGACTCGTCGGCGTCACAGCTTTCTGCTGTTTGCCATTGACATCCAGTTCCCAGCCGGCATTGACCGTATCGGACACGGTCTTGAGCTGGTCTTCTGTAGCCGCCCGGCCGTTGACGATACCATTGGTATCGGGGTCCCAGGTCTTGTTGGTCAGGCCAGTGACAAAGGTGCCGTCTTCCGTCCTGACCTTGTCCCCATCTTTCTTGGTAGTCGCTACGCCGGTCTGGCTGCCGATGGTCACGCCGCCGATGGTGCCCTTGCCGGTGCTGCCATCCAGGCTGACCTTGTCGCCAGCGGTGATGGTACCTTTCGTGCCGTCAATGGTGACTTTCTTGTCAGCATCGCTGCCCAGGGTGATGTTGTCGTTGAGCTTGACCGTATTCTTGCCGCCAGCCGTCTGGTCATTGTAAGTGACAGTGATGTTGGAATCGCCGGTGAGTTTGGCTGCTTTCATGGTATTGTTAGCAATTTCCTGCACATCGCCGATATTGGCCCCGTTGGTAGTGATATCGTACTGGTTGGTGACCGTATTGATGCCGCTGCCCATATTGGTCACCTGGTTGCCGCCATAGGAAATCCTGTCCCCGTTGATGACCACGTTCTTAGTCTCATCCGTGGTGCTGTTGGTGATCTTGATGCCGCTGTCGTCCTGGACGGTCTTGCCGGTGGTGACGGATGTCAGATCTTTCAGTTCCTTGGCCAGTTTCACCGTCAGGGTATCGGTGCCGTTGGAGACCACGCCGATATTTCCGTCGGTGAGGCTGTCCTTACTCGTCACGCCGCCGTTGATGGTGATCTTTTCATTCATCTTTCGGCCAAAGCCCGTAGTGTCTGCCGTGCCGTTGGTCTTGATGTCGCCGACGTAGATCTGGCCGTCGTCCATGGTAGCGATATCGTGGCGGAGCCCCTGGGCATCCTGGTACCCCAGCCGGGTGGACTTGGTTTCGTTATCAGACGTAGTGATATTCTGGCTGTCCGTCAAGGTCTTATCCCCATAATGGACGATGGTATCGGCCTGGGCCGCTTTCCCGTCCTTATCTTTCCTGTCAGGATTGCCCGTATAGATCACGTCGCCCGTAGTTACCGTAGTGAACGAGGGCTTTTCATCCATCAGGATGGAAATGTCTCCGTTTTCGGCAATCCGGGTAGTCAGGTTGGCCTTGCTGTAGCTGTGTCCGTCGGCTTCGTCGCTGGCCTTGATGGCAATGGTATCCCCCAGGCTGCGTTTCACCACTTTGTAGCCCTTGTAGTTTTCGCTGGTATTGGTAGCATCCTTTGTATTGGTAGTGAAACTCAGGCCTTTGGCAATGGTGTTGGCATTGTTGGTAATCTGGGTCGTGTTATTGGTAATCTTGGTGGTATTGCCGCTCACCGCATCGGAGACGATTCGCAGTTCATCTTCCGTAGCGGCCCGTCCGCTCACATAGGTGGGGGATTCTACGGTCCACTCCTTATTGGTCAGACCTGTTACAAATTCCCCGCCTTTGGCATGACCGCCGGTGGGCTGTCCGTTCTGGACCATATCCAGCACCCCATCAGCATTGTGGCCGATCTTGGCCTTGCCGGCCGTAACCGTATTGAGGCCGGTGAGGTCCTTGTTCAGTTTGATTTCCAGCTTGCCATTGTCCCCATCCTGGCTGGAAACGACGCCGATGTTGCTGGCCGTTGCCAGATTATCCGGGTTGGTTTCTCCGCCAGTAACGGTAAGCTTCTGGTTCAGTTTCACGGCTGAAGCCGTGCCCTGATCGCCGCTGAATTTCAGCCCATCATCCAGGGTAGCGATGAACTGAGTAGAGCCGTTGGTGATATCCCCGTATTCCAGCCGGTTGAATTCGTTGGCCTGGTCAGCCGGATAGGTCTTGCTGTCTTTCAGATAGGTGATGCCGGAACTGATGGCGTTGAAAATATAGGTAGGCGTTTTACCCGTATTGTCGAACAGAGCCACATAGCCGCCCGTATCCTGACCGACACCTAATACGACCTGGCGCTGGTCGTTGGTGCCGTCATTCTTCACGACAGACACGGTGGTCCCATCAATCTTGACAGCTTCCTTCACCGGATAGGTTTCTTTGGAACCCGGTGCCTTGCGGAACTGAGCCACGCTGTTTACTACCAGGCTGCCGCCCTTATTTTCTTCCTGTTCACCCAGGATCACGTCCTTGCTCAGGGCCACGTCGTAATTAGCCTGACCATCGGTGGTCTGCCGCTTCAGTTCCAGATTGCCGCCTTTGACCAAGGAATCATCGGCCGTGGCCTTGTTTCCACCTACGGAAACAGTGGTGTGTTTCCCGGCCAGTTTGCTCACTTCTTTCAGCTGGGCCAGGTTCACCGCATCCGAATCCTGGGAACCGGCTGCCACCCCGGTGATCTGCCGGGTCAGGGTATTTCCATTGCCCACAGCGATGGCATTGGCATTGGAAACCCAGGCGGCAGATGTTTGGGTCGTTTCCGCCCCGGTGGCGGCATCATACCCTTTGACACCGCTCTGCCGGTCAGCCACGGATCCGCTGCCCAGTGCCACCGTATCCGCTAGTTTAGCCTGGGCACCCTTGCCGATGGCAGCCGCATTGGCTGCGTCCTTTTCTGTAGTACCTCCCAAAGAGGCCAGAGAGTTCTCCGCCGCAGCCGTAGAATGTTCTCCAAAGGCCAGAGAATTTTTCCCGCTGGCCGTGGAATCGCTGCCGAAAGCCGTGGCACTTTCCCCGCTGGCAAGGGTCCGTTCCCCAAAAGCGGTAGCATAAGTACCGCTGGCTACGGTGCCGACTTTCGTTGTCGTACCATCTTCATTATCAACGACTTTATCTCCGCCGCCCCAGGCCGTGGCATACTGACCGGTAGCCTGGTTCTTATTGCCAAAGGCTGTCGCACCAATCTGGGTTGCCTGGGTCAAATTGCCGAAGGCCGTGGCATTCTGCCCGGAAGCGATGGTATCAATGCCAAAAGCTGTGGCATTGGATTGGGTCGCCTGGGTCCGCTGTCCAAACGCCGTGGCCCGTTTTTCCGTTGCCTGTGTTCCTTGCCCGAAGGCCGTGGAATTGCTACCGCTGGCCGTGGTCCGTTCCCCGAAAGCTACCGAATTGTCCCCGCTGGCCACATTGTTAGCCGCTTTTGCCGAAGTATCCGTCTGTTGGCCTCCAAATGCCAGAGCATAGCGTCCGGTAGCTGTGCCGTACTGCCCAATGACCGTGGCCCCTACGCCGTCCGCTGTTGCACCAGTACCGATGGCTACAGCATTTTCTTTCGTTGCCTTTGCATTGACCCCTGCAGCCAGAGCATTGGTCCCGGTGGCTCCCCCATTGTTGTAGTTGCTATCGTTGGCCGAATCAACAGAGTTCACACTGTAATCATGGACACCGCTGCCGCTGGTACCGCCACCGCCATTGTTGACCAGATTGACCACCTGTTTCAGCTGGGCCACGTTGACGGCATCCGTATCTTCTTTCCCGGCTGCCACGTTGGTGATCTGGCGAGTCTGTTGGGCATAAGAAATGTTCTTTTGGGTGGCCTGATCCCATTCCGTCCGAGCTGCAGAACCCACAGAAACCGCTGCCAAGGTGGAATTCCACACCGGATCAGAACCGGCATTGTGATCTTTGCTGTTGCTTGCCGGGTCATATCCGCCCTGATTGTTGGCAGTCCGGTCCGCATAGGCCTGGCTGCCCAGGGCCACGGCATCATGGATATTTTCTTTAACCCGGGCGGAATCGCCGATGGCTGCTGAAGCCTGGCCGCCCTGTTCGATGGTGGCATTATGCCCCAGAGCGATAGCACCGCCATTTGTCGTATTCTTAGTATTGGCTCCCCACCCCAGGGCAATGTCATAAACCGTATCCGCCGTGGAATTGGAACCGATGGCGATGGCCCCGATATTCTTCATACCTGTAGAACCATTGTTGTTGCCGGTGGTGGCTTTCGTCCCGATGGCAATGCTTTCCCCGGCAGCAGAGCTTGCCTGATGGCCGATGGAATTGATGGCCGCATTGTTGTTGTCCCCAATGGTATTGACCCAATTCCCGATGACGATGCTGCCCTCATGGATGGATTGGCTGTTCAGGCCCAGTGCCAAGGCGTCCTTTTCTACCGTATTGCCATAGCCGATGGCAATGCCGTAATCCCCGTCAGCACCCACCGTATTCTCTCCGCTGATTTTGTTGTGGCCGCCCAGCGCCAGGGCATAGGCCCCGGTCACCGTGTTGGTGTCGCCAAATACGGCATTATAATTGCCTTTTACGGTATTATTGGAACCCAATACATGAGTATACGCTGCTTTCGGCGTGGTTCCCCCGTTCTGCTGCTGTCCATCCACACTGTTGCCATAGCCGATGGCGGTGCTTTCGTCTGCGTGGGCTGTATTATTGACACCCATGGTCGCCGTATAGTATCCATCGGAACTGTTGTCATGGCCAATGGCGGTGCTGGCATACTTGGCCTTGTTATCTTTGCCGATGGCTACGCCCATATAGTCGGTCACGCTGTTTTCTCCGATGGCCACACTGTATTCCTTGGCATAGGACTCATGGCCGATGGCCACAGCCGACCGGCCTTCTGCTGTCACATCGCTGCCCACGGCCACCGCATCGGAAGAATCGATGAGCCGGGGCACCATATAATACCGATCCACAAAGGTCCCGTCCGAGGCATAGTACCCCTGCCGGCTGCTGGTGATGTTCCCCTGTCCATCCAGCCAGTACCCGGCAGAATCCTTGTCGCTGGTCAGTTTGCCGTAGCGATCCACATAGTAGCTGCTGACGGAATTCAGGACCTTGGCCTTGTTGCCGATGGCCGTGGAATGATCCCCTTCCGCCACATTGTCCACGCCCACTGCGGTAGCCCCGCTGACATAATAAGACTGGCGGGTCCGGTCCTGTCCGTAATAGGTGGCCACATTGTTGTAGACTTCCACCGCCTTGCGATAGTCTTCATCCGTGCTGTAATAGCTCCGTTCCGGATATTTGGCCCGAACGTTATATTCGTCATCCATGTACTGGCCGGGAGTCAGTTTATAGACTTCCACCTGCTTGTCATCATAGGAGTTGGTGTCGGGATTATAGACTTTGACCGTGATCCATTCCGTATCCAGCTTCTGATAGGCATAGGATTCATCCCCGCTGATGGGCTTCTTGGTCTCCGTGGAATGGGTGAATTTGCCCACCCCGTTCCGGGTCCCCAGCGCCACATTTTCCGCCTGCTTATCCGACCGTGCATTGCCGGTCTTGGGGTCCTTCTGGATGGGAACGACTTCATTGCTTTTGCCCACGATCAGATTGCCCTGGGAATCGTAGGTGGCATAAGCATCCGTTCCCTGGGCATTGGTTTCCTTCTTGTTCTCGATATTCACCGCCTGATTGGCCGTAGCATTGCCGGAATTGGTGGCTGCAGAAGCCAGGGGGACCGAAGAGAAAGCCAGCCCCAAGGCCAGGGCTAAACCATATACCCCCCCCGGTATAGTCTTTCGGCTAGAATGTTCCTTCCCATGGTTCCGCGTGATTTCCGATACCACCACATAGCAGTTTTTGACTTTACTCCAGATGACTTTGTAGATTTTATTCATTATGGCTTCCTTTCCTAAAAATTTCTGGCTCTTCTGAAGAATTCCCGGAGGAGTACCGTCAAAAGGAATATATCTAAAAAAAGCCTGGGACAGAACTCCTTCTGTACCAGGTCCCGACAAAACGCAGTACGCCCTCTTCCCGTACTCCTTCTGCGTCATTTCCTCAAGAATCTTCAGCAAAGCGAATCGGTAATCTGGTTTCCCTCCAACCCCCGGTTATCGATAAGCGTTCCTCCTTCCTTAAAATTCTGCTTATTGACAGCGATTCATTTCCCTATCATTACTTTTATAATTTATCACAATTTCATCACATATTCAACAGTAAAGGTCGATGTATACTCCTTTGCTCTATAACTCGACTATGAATGTACAGCAAAAAAAAGATGACCGCCTCTAGCCAACCGGGCCGATCTGTTCTATACTATTACCCGTGACCTAAAGGAAAGGATGCCTGCTCCATGGAAAAATATATCGATATCAATGAAAAGGGTTTCAGTATCCGGTGCAAGCTATACTATCAAAAAGATTTCCGGAACATCCCCAGCCTGGTGATCTGCACCCACGGGTTCGGGGGCAACAAGGAAAACCACTCGGCTGCCAAATTCGCCCAGCAGCTGATCACCAAATACAAGGGATATGGGGCCCTGGTGTTCGACTGGCCCTGTCACGGCATGGATGCCCGGAAGAAGCTGGTGCTGGAAGAATTCATGACCTACCTGACCCTGGTGGTAGACTATGCCCATAAAGAACTCCACGCCACAACCCTGTACAACTACTCCACCAGCTTCGGGGCCTATCTGACCCTGAAATACATGGCGGAAATCGGGAATCCCTTCAAAAAGGTGGCCCTCCGGTGCCCGGGGATCCATATGGCCCAGCTGGTGAAGAACTACCTGTCCCCAGAAGAAATGGAAAAGCTGGAAAAAGGAAAAGAAGTCCAAGTGGGCTACGAACGGAAAATGAAAATGGACAAACAGTTCGTGGAAGACCTGGAAAAATCCGATGTACGGAAATATGAGTACTTCGACTGGGCGGACAATATGCTGATCCTCCACGGGACCAAGGACAAACTGGCTCCCATAGAAGATGCCCGGGAATTTGCGGAAAACAATGTAATCACCTTCCTCCCGGTGGAAAACGCCAACCATACCTTCAGCGACCCGAAGACCAGCGATTTCGCCGCCCACACGATCGTGGAGTTCTTTGGACCGAAATAAAAAGGAATGCTGCATGGGTAAAAATCACACCCATGCAGCATTCCTTTTGTCATACGTCATATGTCATAAGTCATACGCTTTTGGAAATCAATTTCACCAAATTGATTTTGAACTTCTAAAATCCTGCATACGTATTGACTGTAATTGTTTATTGAAAGCCAGCAGAGCTGGCATCCATCGGCGTATGACGTATGACCTATGACGTATGACCGGTTCTGCTGCCCTTATGGCAGCAGAACCTTATTTTTTCGTCTCAAACAAGGCTTCCACAAATTGCTGGGGATCGAAGGGGCGGAAATCCATCATCCCTTCCCCGATGCCGATCCACTTTACATCCAATCCCAGTTCTTCCTTGATGGCGACCACCACGCCCCCTTTGGCGGTGCCGTCCAGTTTGGTAAGCACCACGCCGGTGACATGGGCGGTTTCCAGGAAGATCTTGGCCTGGCTGATGGCGTTCTGGCCGGTGGTGGCATCCAGCACCAGCAGGGTCTCATGGGGCCCGTCCGGGATCTCTTTCCGGATCACCCGGTAGATCTTGTCCAGTTCCTTCATAAGGTTGGTCTTATTGTGGAGCCGTCCGGCCGTGTCCACGAACAGCACATCCGCCTTCCGGGCGATGGCCGCCTGGACCCCGTCATAGACCACTGCCGCCGGATCCGCCCCATCTCCGTGGGCGATCACATCCACCTGGGCCTTCTTTCCCCAGATCTGGAGCTGTTCCGTGGCACCGGCCCGGAAAGTATCCGCGGCGCACATCATCACTTTGTAGCCCATGAGCCGGTAGTAGTTGCTCAGTTTGCCGATGGTGGTGGTTTTCCCCACGCCATTGACCCCCACCACCAGCACGATGGAAGGATGGCCTTTGAAGCGCATCCGGGGACCGGTGGTCTTCAGCATCTCAGCGATATAGTTCTTCAGGAAGGGCAGCGCTTCCGCTGGCGACTTGATCTGCCGGGTGGCAGCAGCTTTCCGCAGGGCAGCCATGATCTTTTCCGTGGTTTTGATTCCCACATCCCCGGCGACCAGGATCATCTCCATCTCATCCATGAAGTCGTCATCCAGTTCTACGCTGGCTCCCACCAGCTCTTCCATCCGTTCGGTGAAATTTTTCCGGGTCTTACTGAGCCCGTCTTTCAGTTGTTCGATAAAACTCATGATTCCGGTACCTCCGATAATTTCACAGACAGGACCCGGGATACCCCCGATTCTTCCATGGTGACCCCATGGAGCACATCTGCGGCTTCCATAGTCCCTTTCCGGTGGGTGATCACGATGAATTGGGTCTTCTGTCCATAGGCTTTCAGGAATTGGGCAAAACGGTCGATATTGGTTTCATCCAAGGGGGCGTCGATTTCATCCAGGATCACAAAGGGCGCCGGCTGATAGGTCAGGAGGGCGAAGAGCAGGGCAATCACCGTCAAGGCCCGTTCCCCGCCGGAAAACAGCGACAGATTCCGCATCTTCTTCCCCGGCGGCTGGACTTCGATCTCGATGCCGGATTCCAGGATATGGTTTTCGTCCTGGATCCGCAGCCTGGCCCGTCCTCCGCCGAACAATCTCTCATAGCAATCCCCGAAATACCCATTGATCTTGCCAAAGGCTTCCCGGAAGCGGCGGGTCATATCGGTGTTGATGCCGCTGATCACAGTTTCCAGCTGGGCCTTGGCCTGGGTCATATCCTCATACTGCCCCTTCAGGAATTCGTACCGTTCCCGGGCCGCCTGGTATTCTTCTTCTGCCGCCTGGTTCACCGGTCCCAGGTCCGCCAGTTCCTGGGAGGCCTGAGCTTCCCGCTTTTTCAATTCTCCTTCCGGCAGTTCCCCAGGGAGGGCCTCCTCCCGGGCGGTTTCCTCGGTAAGGCCATAGGTTTCCTGGAGCTGCTGCCGGCCGTGTTCGGCTTCCGCCGCTTTTTTCACCTGTTCCATCTCGCTGTTGTGGAACCGCTGCTGGACACTGGCTTCCTGTCCCTTCAGGATGATGCCCTGCTGGGTCAGCTGCTGCCGTTTGGCCTGGAGGGTTTCCTTTTCCTGGAAGAACTGTTTCCGGGCCTCATCGGACCCTGCCAGTTCCTGTTCCAGGGCGGCGATCTTCTTTTCCAGGAGGGTCCGTTTCTTTTCACAGTCTCGGATCGTGCCTTCCTGCTGCCGGACTTCTTTCTCCCCACGAGTGATTTCCTGCTGGGTCTTTTCCCCCAGCTGATCGATGGACTGGATCCGCATATCCAGGGCTTCCAGCTGGCTTTTCCCCGCATTGACGGAGATCAGGGCATCCTGATACCGGCGGGCCGCCGTTTCCAGCTGGGTCCGCTGTTCCACCAAGCCAGCGCTGAGGGCCTGGGCTGCCTTTTTCCCTTCAAGGTCGGCCTGCTCCAGCTGTTCCACTTGGGGAGCCAGTTCCTGGGCCTGGGCTTGGAGAGCCAGGAACCGTTCCGTCCCCTGCCGTTTTTCCCGCAGCAGCAAGTCCATTTCTTCCTGCTGTTTCTTTTTCTGATCCGTCCCCTGCTGGACCCGGGCCTCTGCCCCAGCTTTTTCCACTTCGATTTTCTGGAGTTCCTCCAGACACCGCTGCCGTGCCTCTTTTTGCACTTTTCCCGTTTGGGTCAATGCCTCCAGCTGCTGCTGAATAGCTCCGCAGGCTGTTTCCAAGTGCCGGGTTTCTTCTGTCAGCTGCTGGATCTCCTGTTTCCGGGAAAGGAAACTTTTCCCCGGCTGTTTCTGGCCGCCGCTGAGGGAACCTCCTGCATAGACCACATCCCCTTCCAGGGTCACCACCCGTACCCGCATATCGGCTTTCCGGGCAGCTGCCAGGGCGTGGTCCAGGGTATCGGCCACCAGAACCTGTCCCAAGAGGAACTGGACTGCAGGACGGAGACTTGCTTCGCACTGGACCAGATCCCCAGCGATCCCGATGATCCCTGGGCAGCCCAGGGCCGTTCTTTCCCGGCTGCCCAACAGCCGGGGCCGCAGGGTATCCAAGGGTAGGAAGGTAGCCCGCCCTCCTTGTTTCTTTTTAAGATAGGCAATGGCTTCCTTGGCAGCCTGGGCATCCCGAGTGATGATGTCCTGGAGAGCGCCCCCCAAAGCCGTTTCCAAAGCGGTCACATAGGTCCCTTCCACAGTGAACAGTTCCGCTGCTACACCGCAGATCCGCTCCCGGAAAGGTTCCTGGGCACCCAAGACCGTCCGGACCCCTTTGCTGAATCCTTCATGTTCCCGTTCCATGGCAGAAAGTACCTGGAGCCGAGCCTTTTTCTGGTTCAGGGTCCGCTGGGACTGTTCCAGCTGCTGGTTTTCTTCCCGGTACCGGTGGACGCTTTCTTCCAGTTCCCGGTTCCGCTGCTGAGCTTCTGCTTCCAGCTGCTGTTTCCTGTTTTCCAGGTTTTCCAGCCGGGACTTTTCTTCCTGGAGCTGTTCCGTCACGGCCTTGAGGCTTTCTTCTCCTTCCTGGACCTTTTCCTTCAGCTGTTCCTGCTGCCGATGGAGCCGTTCCTGTTCCTGACGGACGCCGGCCAGCTGGTTCCGGGTCATCACCAGGGTCCGCATGCTGTCAAAAGCCTGTTCCTGGTAAGCTTTCAGTTTTTCTTCTGCTGCCTGGACCGCTCCGGTCAAGGTCTCTTTTTCTGCTGACGCCTTTGCCAGCAGTTTCTGAGCCCGGTACTGGGCTTCTTCCAGTTTATCGTACTCTTCCGTTACCAGTTCCAGGTTCTCCTGGCTCCGAGCCAAATCCTTTTCCAGCCCGGACCGGCTTTTGGCCAGCTGAGCGATCCGGTTCTGGCTCTGCTGGATCCGTTCCCCTAAAACGGCCTGCTGGCTCCGGTACCCGGCAGTTTCTTTTTCCTGGGCCAGGGTTTTCTCCTGGTAGGCATTGTACGCCGCTTCCCGGTCCTGGAGCTGCTGTTCCAGCTCTTTTTCTTGGGTACCTAGGGCCGCGGACAAGGTGGCCAGTTCCTGGAGCTGTTTTTCCATGTCCTGGAGCTTTTCCGTCAGCTGTTCCTGCTCTTTTTCCAAGGAAGCCAGCTGTCCCAGGATCCGGGTCACCTTCACCTGCCGCAGCCGGGCACTGATTTCTTTATACTGCCGGGCTTTTTCCGCCGCTGCCTCTAAGGGGATCAGCTGGTTCTCGATTTCGCTCTGGATATCATGGATCCGGAGCAGATTGGCGGCCGTATCGTCCAGCTTCCGCAGGGCTTCCTTTTTCCGGAGACGGTACTTGGCGATTCCCGCCGCCTCTTCGAAGATGGCCCGACGGTCCTCTGGACGGCTGTTGAGGATCTCATCGATTTTGTTCTGGCCGATGATGGACAAAGATCCCCGGCCCAATCCGGTATCCGCCAAAAGGGCCACTACATCTTTCAGCCGGCAGTTTTTCTGGTTGATGGAATATTCACTGTCCCCGCTCCGATAGACCCGGCGCTGGAGGCTCACTTCCTCGAAATCCACCGGCAGGCAGTGGTCCGTATTGTCGAACACCAGGTCCACTTCCGCCATCCCCATGGGCCGGCGGCCGCTGCTGCCAGCGAAGATCACATCCTCCATCTTCGTACCCCGGAGGTATTTCACGCTCTGTTCCCCCAGGACCCAGCGGATGGCATCGGAAATATTGCTCTTGCCGCTGCCGTTGGGCCCTACGATGGCCGTGATGCCCGGTTCGAATTCGATATTCACTTTGTCTGCAAAGGATTTAAACCCATGGGCTGAAAAGCTTTTTAAACGCACGGCATTCCCTTCTAAGCCTGGATATCCGACAGAGACACTTCATCGTTCCCATCGATCTCTGCCAGGGCCACATCCACAGTCTCACTGTTGCTGGTAGGGACATTCTTCCCTACATAATCGGCCCGGATGGGCAGTTCCTTGTGGCCCCGGTCCACCATCACGGCCAGCTGGATGGCTTTGGGCCGCCCCATATCGATCAGGGCATCCAGGGCGCTACGGATGGTCCGTCCGGTAAACAGTACATCGTCTACCAGGATCACCGTCTTCCCATTCAGATCGAAATCGATATCCGTTTCGCTGATCACTGGATTGTACCCCAGCGTGGAGAGATCGTCCCGGTAGAGGGTGATGTCCAGGGAGCCTACGGGCAGTTCCACCCCTTCGATCTGCTGGATTTCCCGGCCCAGCCGGTCCGCCAGAGGCACGCCCCGGGTACGGATTCCCACCAGTACCACATGATCCACGCCCTTGTTCCGTTCCACGATCTCGTGGGAGATCCGGACCAGAGCCCGACGCATGGCATCCGCATCCATAATGGTTTTTTTCTTCACCGAAGTAGTCATAACGATTGCCTCCTTGTTAATGGAACTGCCCGTGGCGCAGACGGGTCAGGATGGTTTGCATATCTTCCGGCACCGGAGCCGTAAAGGTCATCCATTCCCCAGTGCGGGGATGGCAGAAGGTAAGCTGTTCCGAATGGAGCGCCTGCCCGCTGATGGAAAAACAGGTCTTCTGGGGCGCATATTTCGGGTCCCCTACCAGCGGGTGGCCGATGTAGGTCATATGTACCCGGATCTGGTGGGTCCGTCCCGTCAGGAGCCGGCAGCGGACCACCGTAAACTTTCCGTAACGCTCCAATACCTCATAATCTGTCGCCGCCCAGCGACCTCCGCTGGGAACCACGGCCATCTTTTTCCGGTCTCTGGGGTCCCGGTCCAGCTGGGTTTCGATATGGCCATGGTCTTCTTTGATATTGCCCCGGACAATGGCCAGATAGGTCCGTTTGGCTTCCTTTTTCTGGATCTGTTCCGCCAGGGAAAGATGGGCCTGATCATTCTTCGCACAGATCATCACCCCGCTGGTGTCTTTATCCAGCCGGTGGACGATACCGGGACGGATGACCCCGTTGATGCCGGAAAGGTCCTTACAGTGGTACAGCAGGGCATTTACCAGGGTCCCATCCGGATTCCCGGCGGCAGGATGCACCACCATGCCCCGAGGCTTGTTCACCACGATCACATCTTCATCTTCATAGAGGATATCCAAGGGGATATTTTCTGGCTTCGCTTCCAGCTCCACCGGGGGCAGCACGGTTACCTGGAACACATCTCCGGTCTTCACCTTGGTATTGGCCTTCACCCGCTTCCCCTCCCGGCAGATGAGTCCTTCCTGGAGGTCATGCTGGACATTGGATCGGGTGTTTCCCAGCCGGGCAGCCAGGAACACATCCACCCGCATTCCCTTTTCTTCTGGGGTGGCCGGCTCGGTCACCTTTAGGACTGCTCCTTCCGGGATCCGTCCGGCTTCTCCAGCCTGTTGTCCTTCTTGTTTTCGTTCTCCAGCATACTCCATACGATCAATCCCACTCCCAGACAAATAAAGATATCTGCCACATTGAACACGGGCCAGAAATGAAAATCCACAAAATCGATCACATATCCAGTAGCGATCCGGTCGATCAGGTTCCCCAGGGCACCCCCTAAGAACAGACCTGTCCCCAGCCGGGCTTTAGGACCTTCCCTGTGGATATGGTCCCGGAACAGGAAAATAGCCCCTGCCGCAGCCAGGGTGATTGCTACGAAGAAAGCTCTTTTGTATTCCAAAAGGCCAAAGGCAGCCCCCGGATTCAGCACATAGGTACAGCTGACTATCCCGGGAATCACCGGGATACTCATGCCGACAGTCATGGTATGGGTAATGAATGATTTGGTGATCCGATCCAGCAGGACCACCAGGAAAATCTGGGTGAGCATCAGCTTCAACAGGCTCCTTTGGGATATTTTGGTATAAAAAAAGAAAGAGCCCTACAATGCCGTACCAATTCCGAGTTTTGAACCTGCCTAAGCAGGTGGGTGCCCTCCCTGTCATATCTGATGTCCCCTCGAAAGGGCATATCATCAACGGCCGGAGTTCACGGGCTCCCTTATAGAGAGTGTTGGCTCAAAACATATGGAATTCGACTCGCACATCGGAGGGTTGCTCTTTTATCTGTATTATACAGCCTGATGGACAGATTGTCCAGTTTTTCAGGAACTTTTTCCCAGCAGGCAGGCTAGCTCCCTATTTTCCCAAGAATACTGGCTTCCGTTTTTCCAGGAAAGCCTTCATCCCTTCTTCCTGATCCAAGGTGGCAAAGCAATTGCCGAAGACTTGGGCTTCATAGCTGAGAGCCGAAGCCAGATCCATGGACATACCGTGGTTGATGGCATCTTTGGCAGACCCGATACCAATGGGCCCCTTTTCCATGATTTTCCGGCAGACTTTCTCACAGGTCTCCAGCAGCAGTTCTGGAGGCAGGACCCGGTTGACCAATCCGATCCGGTACGCTTCCTGGGCATCGACCAGATCTCCCGTGTAGATCATCTCCTTGGCACGGCCTTTGCCGATGAGGCGTGTCAGGGTCTGGGAACCGCCGAACCCGGGGATGATTCCATAGTTCACTTCTGGCTGTCCGAATTTGGCCGTAGAGGAAGCGTAGCGGAAATCACAGGCCAGGGCAAGACCCAAGCCGCCACCCAGGCAATAGCCATTGACTGCACCGACCACCACCATGGGTAGATTCTCGATAGCGTTGAAGACTTCATGGCCGAAGCGGGAGAAAGCCATGGCCTCATGGGCCGTCATCTGGCTCATGGCTGTCAGGTCCGAACCAGCCACAAAGGCCTTTTCCCCTGCTCCCTGGAGGATCACCGCCTTAACCCTGTCATCCGTCCTGAGCTGGTCGATGCAGCTCTTCAATTCCTGCAGTGTCAGGGTATCCAACGCATTCAGGACCTTTGGCCGGTTGATGCTGATGTGAGTGATCCCGTCTTCTTTTATCGTTACCAGTAAATTCTTGAAGTTATACATAGCACGCTCCATAAAATAAGATTTTTTAGAATATTTTAACGCATTTCATAGTACTTTGGCAATATAGAAATGCGGATTCCCCATAAAGAAAAATTCCGCATCCATCAGATGCGGAATTTCTTAACCGGCAGCTCCCTATCCTCCCGGACCGTTTCCAGTCGAGTACTTTCGGCGTATAAGGGCTTAACTGCTGTGTTCGGCATGGGAACAGGTGGATCCCCTTAGCTATCGCCACCGGA
>Ga0129307_1000293_pt1 | contig 84313 bp, 65 predicted proteins | sample P1105metagenome_FD_94437 | JGI IMG/M metagenome (GOLD analysis project Ga0129307, IMG submission 94437) | Capybara group fecal microbial communities from Wisconsin, USA - P1105 metagenome | ecosystem: Host-associated > Mammals > Digestive system > Large intestine > Fecal | place: USA: Wisconsin...
AAGCAGGGCAATGCTGTGGTGGCGGTGCGTGACGCATCCAACACCATACTCTGGAGCTGGCACATCTGGGTGACGGACTATGTGCCGGGGACAGGCTTGAAGACCATTACCAACTTCCAGAACCATCATTACACTATCCTGCCCGTGAACATAGGCTGGTGCGACGAGAAGAGGGAGAACTATGCCGGGCGGGAGGTGAAGGTACGCTTCAAACAGCAGGCAACGGCAGGATATCTGGGAACAATGGAGACGGTGACCGTGAAACAGAAAGCGAAAGAAATCATATACACAGGAAACAACACATATTACCAATGGGGACGCAAAGACCCGTTCGTGGGGGCATTGGAGAATCCAGACGGAAGCTTGAACAGCATCAATAAGACTTGGTATGACGTATCGGGGGCAACCCATACCGACGAGCATCCTGCAACAAGCAGCTTCCCATACGAAGATGTCTGCATCACCTCCGGTATCACCCGGCCTAACACGTTCTGTACGAATGGTTACATGGATTATAAATACGCTAACCTTTGGAGTGCGGACAACAACGTCTACACAGCCAACGACAACCCTGTTGTAAAGACCATCTACGACCCTTGCCCCGCAGGATATAAAATGCCGCCAAGCAATGTCTACACCGGTTTCACTACAACAGGCGAAGGCACGAGCAACTCATCTGAGTTCAATGTGCAGGGGCCTTGGAACAAAGGTTGGAATTTCCATTGCGGACTGAACCACACCGGAAGCACCGTTTTTTTCCCCGCTTCGGGCTATCGGTACTACACTTCCGCAGTGCCCTACCGCGTGGGGAGCTACGCCTACTATTGGACGGCGGGGCCGTACAGCACGGACGGCGGGAGGAGCCTGTACTTCCCCCCGGGCTACGTGAGCCCGCTGAGCAGCAGCTATCGGAGCTACGGCTTCGGGGTGAGGGCGGCCCAAGAAGAATAAAGGGAGCGAAGCGACCGCATCAATTATTATTTGTAAGGATTATTTTGTTATCGTGCAATCTGAGGTAACAAGCAAATTTATCGGTGTATGCCGTCCGAAGAAGAGAGTTATCTCATAAACAGGATGCTCCGATGATACGGAAATAGCGACTTTGTATGTGCGTATTATGCTGATAATGAAACATATACAAACCCGGTTGCGGTATACGTATCTACTTGCCCATGACATACGTATCTCAGTGGTCACGACATACGTATCTCATGAGGCATGACATACGTGTCTCGTCATGCACGACATACGTATGTCACCGCCAACGACATACGTATGTCATCGCGGGGTATGAACCGAAGAAAGAGAGTCATCCGCAAGGATGTAATATATTTTTATTAACCATTTAACGAATAGGAGATCGAACTATGAGTGTAAATTACAAATTAGTGCGGAAGAAAAATCCGCAAAAGAAAAACGAACCTGCCAAATGGTATGCCACGCCCAACAGCGCAAAACCGTTGGCACAGAAAGCCCTGACCCGTGCCGCCACGGAGAACACCACCACGGCGCCCATCGAGATGGAGGCTGCCATGGAGTTGCTGGCAGCCTTCATTCCGCAGCAACTGAAGCAGGGGCACACGGTGAACGTGCCCGGAATGGGTACGTTCCGCCTCACCTTCAAGAGCGAGGGCGTGGAGGACATCAACCTGTTCAATGCCGGGCAGATGATAAAGTCGCCCCGCATCGTCTTCACCCCCGCCAAGGAGCTGCGCGAGAAAACCCTGCTCGGCCTCCGCTTTGAGAATGGCGGCGTATTGGAAAACAAAATCAACTACGCTTCGATGGCCGACTACCGCAAGGCCAAAGGCCTGCCCGAAAGCGGCAACACGATATCGGGCGGCGGCACGGGCGGCAGCGGCTCAAGCTCGGGCGGAGGCAGTACGCCCGGAGGGCAAGGGGAGAACCCGTTAGGATAAAAACGAGCGGTTAGCGATTAACGGTTAGTGGCTGCACTGTGGCAGTGCCAATCACTGACCGTTAATCACTCACCGCTCACCACTTATCGTTAACCGCTAACCGTTAAACACTACCACCATGACCCCTTATCGAATCAGCAAAAGAATGCAGGAAGCGGCGGAATTCCGCAAGAGTTGCCTTATAAACATCGACATGAGGAGAGAGGCGTTCACGGCCTACGACCGCTCGGCGCTGATATTGCACGCCATATACCCGCAACTGCCGTTTCGGCACGTGACCGGCGAAGACGGAATGACACGGCCGATGGTGACGGACATCCCGCAGAAAATCATACTCGAGGTGTGCCGCAGGTACAGGCTGGTGGAGGCGACGGCAAAATTTGTAAACGAAGAACAGCCTAACACATAAGATGTAAAGCGACAAAACCATATTTCCTGCATTTTCGGCCCGAAGCCCTGACACTCTGACAGAATATGTAAGGACTTCGGGCTTCTATTTGCCCTCTTTTGCTCTTTTTTCACCGCGAAGTTATTTGTTATCTTCAAATAAAAACTATCTTTGTCGTTCGATAACCCGGATATTTTTTAGATATGGAACGACTGAATACCATAAAAGAGCTTATCAACGAGGGAAATGTGGAGCAAGCCATCCGGCAACTCGACGAAATGCTGCAAACAGACTTCCCCGGCAAAGACGAAGCCTACTATCTGCGGGGAAACGCCTATCGGAAACAAGGCGACTGGCAACAAGCGCTGAACAACTACAGCCAAGCCATCGACCTGAATCCTGAAAGCCCGGCCCGGCATGCCCGGCAAATGGCTATGGACATCCTGAACTTCTACAACAAGGATATGTACAATCAATAAACCAAAAGAACGTAAATTATGGCAAAGATTAAAGGAGCAATCGTAGTGGACACCGAGCGTTGCAAAGGCTGCAACCTGTGCGTGGTAGCTTGTCCGCTCAATGTAATAGCCCTCACCAAAGAGGTGAACGTGAAAGGGTATAACTATGCCCATCAAATATTGGAAGATACATGCAACGGTTGTACATCGTGCGCCACCGTATGTCCGGACGGATGTATCTCCGTGTATAAAGTAAAAGTAGAATAATCTCAGTAAATCAAATCAGCAAAATATGGCAGAAGAAGTTGTATTAATGAAAGGAAACGAAGCCATCTCGCACGCAGCCATCCGTTGCGGCGTAGACGGCTATTTCGGATATCCCATTACTCCGCAATCGGAAGTATTGGAAACTCTTGCCGAACTGAAACCGTGGGAAACGACCGGCATGGTGGTTCTTCAGGCAGAAAGTGAAGTGGCAGCTATCAACATGGTGTACGGCGGCGCCGGATGCGGGAAAATGGTAATGACCTCCTCCTCCAGCCCCGGTGTGAGCCTGAAGCAGGAAGGAATCTCCTATCTGGCAGGTGCCGAATTGCCTTGCCTGATTGTAAACGTGATGCGCGGCGGCCCGGGCTTGGGAACCATCCAGCCGAGCCAAGCCGACTACTTCCAGACAGTGAAAGGCGGCGGACATGGCGACTACCGGCTGATAGCCCTTGCACCGGCTTCGGTACAAGAAATGGCGGACTTCGTGGGATTAGGTTTCGAACTTGCCTTCAAATACCGCAACCCGGCCATCATTCTTGCCGACGGCGTTATCGGCCAGATGATGGAAAAGGTGGTTCTCCCCGCACAAAAGCCGCGCCGCACCGACGCCGAGGTTATTGAACAATGTCCTTGGGCCACTACCGGCAAAACCAAAGGCCGCAAACCCAACATCATCACCTCGCTGGAATTGAAACCGGAAGAGATGGAGAAGAACAACATCCGCTTCCAAGCCAAATACAAGCTCATCGAAGAAAACGAGGTGCGCTTCGAGGAAATCCATTGCGAAGACGCCGAATACCTGATCGTAGCCTTCGGCTCCATGGCACGCATCGGACAGAAAGCAATGGAACTGGCTCGCGAAGAAGGAATCAAAGTGGGCATGCTCCGCCCCATCACGCTGTGGCCGTTCCCGACCAAAGCCATTGCCGCATACGCCGACAGGGTGAAAGGCATGCTGGTGACGGAATTGAATGCCGGCCAAATGGTAGAAGATGTCCGCCTTGCCGTAAACGGTAAAGTAAATGTGGAACACTTCGGACGCTTGGGAGGCATCGTTCCCGATCCGGACGAAATTGTAGATGCACTGAAAGAAAAACTGATTAAGAAATGAATCCAGATAAAATAAGAAACGTACTGAATATTCTATTCATGATACTTGCGCTGGCAGCCATCATCATCTATTTTGCGGCAAGGGATGACTTCAAGCTGTTCATCTATGTATGCGGCGCAGCCATATTCGTCAAACTGATGGAGTTTTTCATACGATTCACCAACAGATAAGGAGAAGTGATTATGACAAAAGAAGAGATTATAAAGCCCGAAAATCTGGTCGCCAAGAAACCGACTCTGATGAATGACAATCCCATGCACTATTGTCCGGGATGCAGCCACGGCGTGGTTCATAAACTGATTGCCGAGGTTATAGAAGAAATGGGACTTGAAGATAAAGCGGTAGGTATCTCGCCCGTGGGATGCGCCGTATTCATCTACAACTATATAGATATCGACTGGCAGGAAGCCGCCCACGGACGCGCACCGGCACTTGCCACCGCCATCAAACGCCTTTGGCCCGACCGCCTTGTGTTTACCTATCAGGGAGACGGCGACTTGGCCTGCATCGGCACTGCCGAAACGATACATGCCTTGAACCGAGGTGAAAACATCACCATCATCTTCATCAACAATGCCATCTACGGCATGACGGGAGGACAGATGGCCCCCACCACCCTCGTAGGCATGAAGACATCTACCAGCCCTTACGGACGTGACGTGCATCTGCACGGCTATCCGCTGAAGATGGCCGACATCGCCGCGCAACTGGAAGGAACCGCTTACGTGACACGCCAAAGCGTACAGTCCGTTCCGGCCATTCGCAAGGCGAAGAAAGCCATTCGCAAAGCATTTGAAAATTCGATGGCGGGCAAAGGTTCCAACCTCGTGGAGATTGTATCTACCTGTAACTCCGGCTGGAAACTGTCTCCGGCGAAATCGAACGAATGGATGGTGGAACACATGTTCCCATACTATCCGTTGGGAGACTTGAAAGATAAATAATCATGCTAAAGACAGAAGAACAATGAAAGAAGAAATCATTATAGCAGGCTTCGGCGGGCAAGGTGTATTGTCCATGGGAAAGATTTTGGCATATTCCGGACTGATGGAAGGAAAGGAAGTGACTTGGATGCCGGCTTACGGACCGGAGCAGCGTGGCGGCACGGCCAATGTGACCGTCATTGTAAGCGACGAGAAGATATCCTCGCCCATTTTAAGCAAATATGATGCGGCCATCATCCTGAATCAACCGTCGTTGGAAAAGTTTGAAAGCAAACTGAAACCGGGAGGCGTACTTATTTACGACGGCTACGGCATCATACACCCGCCTACACGTAAAGACATCCGTGTATTTCGAATCGATGCCATGGATGCCGCCAACGAAATGAACAACGCCAAGGCATTCAACATGATTGTGTTGGGCGGATTACTGAAAATAAAGCCGATGGTTACTCTTGACAGCGTAATCAAAGGATTGAAGAAGACATTGCCCGAACGCCATCACCACTTGATTCCGATGAACGAAGAGGCTATCAAGCGCGGCATGGAGCTGATTCGGGAAATGAAATAGACCTGTATAAAGGCTCTTTATACACCCCTCTTTTTCAGGCACGGGTTACATGGATTTTACGGACTTAGTTAATTTAAATCCGTTTCAATTCGTGAAATCCGTGCCTTATGCCATATGCCGGTCAACTCGCCCAAGCCCTCCTTTAAAAGAAGCAAAAAAGGCTGAATTCCATAAGCAAATAATTTTTTATTGTATCTTTGCGCCTAATTATGAGACGAATTGCACTGACATATATATTTCTATCCATCGTCGGGATATGGAGCACAATGGCGCAAAATACCCTGAACCCGACGAACAACCGCGACCGCTTCGGCAATCAGGTAGATCCGAGCACCCGGCCTGACAATCTGGAAGACAGTACCCACACGGAAATCAAAAGTCTTCCGCCCAAGCTCTACATGTGGCAGATAAGTGAAACACTGGGCAACCGCACCATCATGCCTGCCGATACCGCCAACCTCAATTTCCAAAACAGTAATCTGGTAGAAGGCCTTTCGGGACAATATAACTATTTAGGGAATTTAGGCTCGCCGCGCCTATCGCGCATCTTCTTTGAACGGAACGCTCAGGAACCGACCATCTTTATAGAACCTTTCTCCAGCTTCTTTGTACGTCCGGATCAAGTGAGATTTACAAACAGCAATGTTCCTTATACCAACCTGACTTACTATAAAGCCGGAAATAAAGTGAACGGTGAAGAACGGTTCAAATCGTACTTCTCAGTGAATGTAAACAAGAGACTGGCTTTCGGCTTCAATATGGATTACCTGTACGGACGCGGCTACTATCAGAACCAGTCTACCTCACACTTCAATGCCGGATTGTTTGGAAGCTACATCGGCGAAAAATATCAGATACAAGGAATATACAACAACTTCTTCCTGAAAATGAACGAAAACGGCGGCATCACGGACGACCAATACATCACGCGTCCGGAAAACATGTCCGGAGGGAAAAAGCAATATGAATCGACTACCATCCCCGTAAAATTGGAACAGACTTCCAACCGCAACAGGAATTTCTACGTCTATCTCACCCAACGCTATCGGCTCGGCTTCACGCGAAAGACGCAGACCATAAAAGAGAAGCAACCGCAAGGAGCGAAAGTTGCCGCCGATCATGCGCATCATCACGCCGACAACGACAGCCTGCCCGTCATGGCAAGTACTCCGCAAGATACAATCGTTACGGAAGAGTTCGTTCCTGTCACCAGCTTCATCCATACGGTAAAAGTGGAGCAGTCGCGACATCAGTTCTATTCGGGAAGCGAACCTGCCGGCTTCTTCCCCGAAGAGTATAAACTTTATAAGAATTACAGCAACGACTCTACCACGGCTTTCAGCGTAAAGAATACATTCGGCATAGCCTTGCTGGAAGGATTCAACAAATATGCCAAAGCAGGACTTACGGCGTATATCTCTCATAAATTCAGCCGATATGATTTGATGAATACGGATACACTCACGGATATGAGCCGAATCCGCCATACGGAGCAGGAAGTATTCTTGGGGGGCGAGCTGGCCAAACGTGAAGGCAAACTATTGCATTACAATGTAAACGGTGAAATCGGCTTGCTCGAAAAAGCCATCGGGCAATTCCGCATCAACGCCAATCTTGACATGAACTTCAGGCTGTGGAAAGATACAGTGAATTTATATGCAAGAAGCTACATAAGCAACACCCTACCCTCTTTCTATATGCGTCATTATCACTCCAACCATTACAATTGGGACAACAATGATATGAACAAGGAGTTACGTACACGCATAGAGGGAGAACTGAACATTGCCCGCTGGGGAACCAACCTACGCGCCGGTGTGGAGAACATCAAAAACTACGTTTACTTCAACCAGAACGCCATCCCCGAACAGAACGGAGATAACATACAAGTGCTATCCGCTACCCTGAAACAGAACTTCCGTCTGGGTATATTCCATCTGGATAACGAGGTGACTTGGCAAAAGACAAGCAACGAAACTGTGCTTCCGTTGCCGCAACTCTCATTATACCACAACCTATACTTATTGACCAAATTGGCAAAAAAGGTATTGACTGTTCAGTTGGGTGCCGACGTCAGATACTTCAGCAAGTATGATGCTCCCGCCTATGCCCCCGGCATACAGCAGTTTCATCTGCAATCGACAGATAACCGGGTGGAAATCGGCGGTTATCCCATTGTGAATGTTTATGCCAACTTGCACCTGAAACGGACGCGAATCTTTGCCATGATGTATCATGTCAATGCCGGTATGGGAAAGGCCAACTATTTCTTGGTTCCTCATTACCCAATAAACCCGCGTTTGTTCAAAATCGGCATTTCGTGGAACTTCTATGATTAAAAGACCAACGGCATGACCAGAAGCAAACTTCTGAAATATGTGTTTTTAGGGGTTACGGCAGTTTTGATGGCCCACTACCTTGCCCGGCCTAAAGAAGAGCCGCAGAAACATCCGCGCGACTATGCCGAAATTGCTGTCGAAGGCGTCATATATGCCGCTACGGAATACAACTCCATAGCTTTCCATGTAGATGGCGATACCTTGTCGGGGGTTCATTATGAACTGATAAAGGCTTTTGCCCGCGACCATGGATTACGGGTAGTCGTCTCTCCGGAGATGAGCTTCGACAAACGGTTGGAGGGTCTGGCAAACGGGAAGTATGACGTAATAGCCTATGGCATCCCCGCCACCAGCGAGCTGAAAGATTCCTTATTGCTCACTACCCCGATTGCGCTAAGCAGACAGGTCTTGGTGCAACGGAATCTCCGGAACGCTCCCGACTCATCACGGTTTATCAAGAGCCAGCTCGACTTGGCGGAAAAGACATTGCACGTAGTAAAAGGCTCTCCTTCCATACTGCGCATCCGGAATTTAGGAAATGAAATCGGCGATACAATCTACGTCAAAGAGATAGAGAAGTATGGTTCCGAGCAACTGATTGCATTGGTGGCGCACGGCGACATCGACTATGCCGTATGTGACGAAAGTATTGCCCGTGCCCTTGCCGACAGCCTGCCTCAGATAGATATCAATACGGCCATCAGCTTCACGCAGTTCTATTCATGGGCGGTGAGCAAGCAATCGCCCGTGCTGTTGGACAGTTTGAATGCGTGGTTGAAAAGGAAACCTCTTCCCTCTACCCCTTCCACCACATCTCGCTCCCTGCATCGCTCGGCATCCGCCAATCGCCGCGCGGACTGAGGGAAATACTCCCCACCTTAGGGCCATCGGGCAGACAGGAGCGTTTGAATTGCTGACTGAAGAAACGACGATAGAAAGTCTGCAACCATTTACGGATGGTCTCCTCATCATATACTCCCTTGAAAGTACGTGCAGCCAAAAAGAAAATCTTGGAAGGAGGGAAACCGCAACGGATGAAATAATACAGGAAGAAATCGTGAAGTTCATACGGCCCTACCAAATCTTCCGTAACCTGACTGATATTGCCGTTTTCGTCTGCCGGAATAAGTTCCGGACTGATGGGAGTATCTACAATATCGAGCAGCGTACCGCGCGAAGCATCATCCATGCCATTCTCTGCCACCCACTTCACCAGATGCTTTACCAATGTTTTGGGAATACCGGTATTCACACCGTACATGGACATGTGGTCGCCGTTGTAGGTGGCCCACCCCAGAGCCAGTTCCGAAAGGTCGCCCGTTCCAATCACCAGCCCCCGGGTTTGGTTGGCAATGTCCATCAGGATTTGAGTGCGCTCGCGTGCCTGCGCGTTTTCATATACCACATCGTGCACGTCGATGTCATGATTAATGTCCTTGAAATGCTGAATGCACGCTTCTTTGATGCTGACCTCACGTATTGTCACACCGAGGGCTTTCATCAGATTGACGGCATTGGTATAAGTACGGTCGGTTGTTCCGAAACCCGGCATGGTTACGCCGATAATGCCACGGCGAGACCACCCCAACTTATCGAAAGTCTTTACACAGACCAACAATGCCAATGTAGAGTCCAATCCGCCGGATATTCCCACAACGGCACTTTGAGCTTTGGTATGCACCAAGCGTTGCGCCAGTCCGGACATCTGGATGGAAAATATCTCTTCGCAACGCTCATCCAAGGCAGCACCCTGCGGGACAAAAGGATGCGGATTGTAAGTACGGGTCAGGTTCAAGTCCTTGCCATTGACATACTCAGTAGAGATGCGTACGGCAGGTTCCGAAGCGCAGTTTGCACGACAAGCGGCAAAGGTGGTATTGCCCCTGCGTTCGGCACGCAAGTAATCCACGTCTATCTCGCCGGCCACCATCTGCTCCTCGAAAGAAAAGCGTTTGCTTGCCGCCAACAAATTGCCGTTTTCATATATCAGCCCGTTGCCTGCAAACACCACATCCATAGTAGACTCGCCGAAACCGCACGAACTGAATACGTAGCCCGATATACAGCGTGCAGACTGCTGACCGATGAGCGAACGCAGATAGGCATGCTTACCGATGGCCTCGGTATCGGCCGAGAGATTGAACAACAGCTCAGCTCCCTGCAAAGCCAATACGGAACTGGGCGGAATGGGTGCCCATAAATCTTCGCAAATCTCAACCCCGAATGTGACGTCTGCCGTCTCAAACAGCAGGTTTCGACCCATCGGCACCACTTGTCCGCAAAGGCGTATGCTGCTCTCGCGTACTTCGCAAGCAGAAGTGAACCAACGCTTCTCGTAGAACTCTTTGTAATTGGGCAGATAGGTCTTGGGAATGACTCCCAGCACCTTCCCCTTCTGAATGACAACCGCCACATTCAGCAATAGCCCATTGCATGCTACGGGCATGCCCAATATCGAAATGATATCCATCTGACGCGTGTCATTGAGAATCCGTATCAATCCTATCTCCGCTTCTTCGAGCAGAAGTTGCTGCGCGAAAAGGTCGCCGCATGTATATCCGGTGATGCACAGTTCGGGGAAAGCAATGATTTGCACGTCTTTCCCATCGGCAATGATTATCTCTTTTTCAATTTGTTCGGCATTGAACCGGCAATCTGCCACTTTGACGCGGGGTACAGCCGCCGCAACTTTTACGTATCCGTAGTTCATAAGAAATGCTTTCTATGTATATCAATGTCGCAAAAGTACGCTAATTTCTCCATAAAGCCAAAACAATCAGTAGTTTCGCACCTCAAATCTTCTCAGCTCCCCTCTTCGACGGTATCTCCATGAAAAAAAGCAGTAAGAGAACGTACCCTATACCCCTATTTTATTTTACAAAAAAATCAGAAATCCGTTCGATTCCCGACACAGCCTGTTTCAGTCGCCGAACGAACCACATTCAGTCGCCGACTGAAATGGTTTCACTCAGGGACTGAAATGGTTTCAGTCGCCGACTGATTCCACCCCCTCTCAGAAGTACTTCTGAGAGGGGTAAAAGAAGAAAAAGAAAGGATATGGCATGTCATCCCTTGATGGTAAAAAATGATTATCAATAATCCATGTTTCATGGCGAATAATCTTGCAAGCAATTTGCATGGCTGCAAAAGGACACGACTCTTATGAGGAGAGACAAAATCCTTAAAGAGAAAACTCATACGGGAGCTAAAATAAATTCAAAAAACAGCCTCTAAAAAAGCACAGAAATATTTTGGTGGCTGCAAAGAAGTTCCTATCTTTGCAAGAGAGCTAAAAATGTAACCATTACAAGTTTAGAAAACAAAACAATATGGATGCCATTAAACGACTGCAAGAACATAGTATAAAGCCTTCCCTGCAACGGATAGCAATCATGAACTATCTGATGGAGCATCGCACGCATCCCACCGTAGACGAGATATACACGGCATTGGCTCCGGGCATACCGACCTTGTCGAAAACAACCGTGTACAATACATTGAAACTGTTGAGCGAGCAAGGCGCCGCCCAAACGCTGACGATTGATGATAGGAACACCTGTTACGACGCCGATACCTCCCTGCATGCTCATTTTTTATGTAAACGTTGCGGAAGAGTGTACGACCTGCAGAGCAAAGTATTGTGCAAACAACCCGAAATAACGGATACGGAAGGACACGACATACAAGAAACACACTACTATTATAAAGGAATCTGCAAACACTGTATCGAACAAGAACGTTCGGGTACAACAAACAATAACTAATTCAACTAATTAAAATCTGAGAAAATGAAGAAATTTAGATGTACTGTCTGCGGTTACGTTCATGAAGGAGACGCAGCTCCCGAAAAATGTCCTTTGTGTAAAGCTCCTGCCAGCAAGTTCGTGGAAGTTGAGGAAGCTAAAGCCGACGGCCCGTTGGTATTTGCCGACGAACACGTTATCGGCGTAGCCAAAGGTTGCGACGACGAAATGATTAAAGACCTGAACAACCACTTCATGGGCGAATGCACGGAAGTCGGCATGTATCTGGCTATGAGCCGTCAGGCCGACCGTGAAGGTTATCCTGAGATTGCAGAAGCCTTCAAACGTTTCGCTTGGGAAGAAGCAGAACACGCTTCCAAATTTGCCGAGTTGCTGGGCGACTGCGTATGGGACACCAAAACCAACCTTGAAAAAAGAATGAATGCCGAATGCGGCGCATGCGAAGATAAGAAACGCATCGCTACCCGTGCCAAAGCACTGAATCTGGATGCCATCCACGATACCGTTCACGAAATGGCTAAGGACGAAGCACGCCACGGCAAAGGTTTCGAAGGATTGTACAACCGTTATTTCAAGAAATAATCTGGCTGCAACTTAAAAACAATGCAATAAAAAGGGACCGACTGGAAACAGCAGTCCCTTTTTTTCATACTTTGATGTCACGTTCGCATTTCTCATTCGTCATATCTGTGTAAATGGAACTCAAACAATTTCAAATAACCGTTCTTCCACTCCGCGCCAAGCTGCTGAACTATGCAAGGAAGCTGACCAACGAACCGGAAGATGCAGAAGATGCTGTTCAGGAAACCATGCTCAAGCTATGGAACAAAAGGCTTGAACTGGAACAATGCCGGAGCATCGAAGCATTTGCCATGACGTTGACGCACAACATCTGCATAGATATGTGGCGAAGCAGGCACAACGACAATCTGCCGCTCGATACCGTGCAGGCAGCCGCCTTGACAGGCACACCGGAACGATTATTGGAAATCAAAGATGAAATCCGGCTGATGCGCGAAATCATCGACTCGCTGCCCAACCTGCAACGCACCATCATGCGGATGAAAGACATCGAGGAGTACGAAACGGACGAGATAGCCGCAATTACGGGATGCGGAGCAGAAGCCATCCGCAGCAACCTGTCAAGGGCAAGAAAAAAAGTGAGAGACATCTACCTGCAAACCATACAAGAAAGAAAAAGGAGAAACGAACCATGAACATAAATGAACTGTTGGATAAATACTTCGAAGGAGCAACTTCCTGTGAAGAAGAACGTGAACTCCGCCGTTTCTTCAAAGGGGATGACGTGCCGGAACATCTGCAAATATATCGTCCGCTATTTGTCTGTCTGGCTGAAGAAGTTGAAAACCGGACAAACCCAAAAACGGAAAGAGATTCCGAAACAGTGCCTGCCCGACAATATACTCGCCCGCATCGCACCTTCTATATGTTGAGCGGCATTGCCGCCGGATTGCTTCTACTCGTAGGAATAGCCCAAATAGTCTCACTCTCTCAGACACCCGAAAATTATGTCATCATCGACGGCCGATGCTATACCGACGAGAAACTGGTAGAATCCAAAGCATTGGAAGCTCTGCAAAATGCCGGCTTCACCGACGACGATTTAAGTTACCTCTTGTTTCAACATTAATATACACACCGTGTCATGAAAACATCCATACAGATTTATTTACGAGGTATATGTCTTCTCTCAGTGCTGATAATACTGCCGGTCATTGTTCGGGCACAAGAAGGCCTTCAAATAGCCGGCCTATTCGATAAGTACGGCGAACAGAAAGACGTCACCAGAGTAGAACTGAATGGCAGCATCCTGAAATCATACAGAATGACAACATACAAAAGCCTCGTATTCAAGAATGTACTCCCCTATCACAAGGAAATACAGCAAGCCATCGCCAGCGATAAGCAGAACAATGTAAAAAAAGCGCAGGAAGTAATGGAAAACGGAGTTCTGCGCAGCGCCTATTACCGGTTGGAGGAGGTGAAACGAAACGGAAAGATGCTGAACCGATATATCATCTTCAAAATAGGCAAAGAATCAATGGGAACACTTATCTACATTGAGGGCCTGCTTGGCGAAAAAGAAATGCTGGATATGCTTTATAAACCGCACTAACAATCAAAAAACATATATACAATGAAAACCAAGATTATGATTCTGACCTGCCTGCTTGCTGCACCGACAGTCCGCATGGCAGCACAACAACCCAACAACCTCGAACAGAAAGCTGTTGTAGAAACAAAAGGCGACTCCATCATCATCCGGAAAGGGCAAGGAGACATGCGCATCAAAGTATATGAAGAACAATTAGAGGAGGGCGAAAAGAAAGAAGTACAGATTTTTGAAGGAGTGTATCTTGAAAAAGTAGATGCAGACAAGCGTACGTTTCTGGATGCCCTGCCTTTCATTCCCCGAAAAAAGAGGTACAATTCGTACGACCCGCATTGTTCCGGCGTGTTTATAGGCTACGGTTGGTTGTCCGACAGTTTTTTCTCTTTCGAGGCAAGCGATAAGATAACACTCGACCTGTCAAAATCATGGGAATTAGGTTTCAATGTATTGTCCGTTTATCACAATTTCAAGAAAAACCCACACTGGGGCATCAATGCAGGTGTAAACTGGGGGTATCGTTCATTCGGCATCGACGGAAATCGTGCTCTGTTGAAAGGAGACGGAAAGAGTATGCTCACTACGGGCGACGAAACTACCGATTACAGTAAAAGCCGTTTCCGCCACTTCTTCTTCCGTATACCCATATTGCTGGAATGGCAACAAAGAATAGGCCGAAGCAAACTCTTCTTCAATGCCGGACCTGAAATAGAGATTCGCCATAGCGTAAAATCTTTCTCACGAATCAATGGAGGAAAGAAACAGACAATGGGTAAAGGTATGTATGTGCGCCCCGTGGGTATAGGCTTGTTGGCGCAAGCCGGTTATGGCAATATAGGTTTCTATTTGCGCTACTCCACCCAAGGATTATTCCAAAAAGACAAAGGACCGGAAGTGTCTCCCTACTCGTTTGGCATAGCATGGTATTGGTAGCCCTCCGGCAATATCCTGAAATAGAGGCGAGGCTGTAAAATCAATGAAATCATACAGATTGCAGTTGACTTTACAGCCTCGCCTTTTATCTCTTCCGCAGCGATTATGTCACGCCGGGAACAGCGTTTCAGAAGCGCATGCCCAGCGTAACCAATACCTGACTGCGCGTATCCGTCACCTTGGTCACTTCGGGGGTGTAGTAAGCGTCGCCATCCTTATAGGCAAAGGGATAGAATTCTCCTTTCTGCACCGAATATTTGTAGGTCAAATCGGCATAGAACGCCTTGCCTCTATAGCCGATGCCCAATGTGTAGTTATTCATCGATTTCAGATTGGTAAAATCCGTATCGGTGTTGATAGACTCATTCGGGAGGGCTTTGATGGCACCGTTCTTGAAAGCCGAGGAGATGTAATTATATCCGGCGCGCAGGGCAAACTGAGGTATCACCTTATATTCGGCTCCCAAACGGAGGGCATGTACTCCCTTTAAACAAAGGTTTTTGGCTTCATTGGTCTGGAAGTTCATATTCACACTGTCGGAATACTTGAACTTCATGGTAGAGTAGTCTTTGTATTCATATTCCGCACCCAAAGCCAGTTGGTTGCCTACCGTATAGCCCATGCTGACATTGTATGTCCATGGAGTGTGCATCTGATATTCGAACTTCAAGTCGGCATCGTTCAAGTAGTCGTAGCTGTCCACCACCGTCTGGTGGGGTTTGTTGTCTCTTACCAAATCGGAAACCAAGCGTGCGGACGTGGCCCATGTCATCTGATAAAACGTGGGTGTATGCAAAGCCAGCCCGATACGGAAAGGAGAATCCTCGAACGGGCGCACAATGGCTCCGGCCTTGAAGTCGACCCCCACTCCGGTCAGTTTGTTGAAACTTTCCAAGATATATCCGGTATGATTGCTTACGCCGGCCGCCGTGCGGAAATCTTCGTCATACAAGGTATACTTGTTATAATCCACATCGCTGATGCCGAGCGTAAATCCCAGGAAGAAACGTTCGTTGAAGTTGAAAGCCACGTTGAAGTCATAGTTATGGACGCCCCCGGTTTTTCTCGATTTGAACTCGCGCATGTAGGACGTATCGTCATGACCAAGCACACTGACATAATTGCCATAATCCAAGTAAAGCGGCTCACCATTCTCGTTCGTCAACTGTACGCCATTCTCCTTATATGGAAAATCTGTCCGCTTAGTCGTTATGCCGGGATCTATCAATCCTCCTTCATAGCCCAGTGCCGACAGCCAGCCTATATCATTATGGTCGAACGGATTCTTCTTCCACAAGTCAGGGCCTATTCCATCGGACATGCCGGCCATCAGGAACGTTTGCGAATCTTTGCCCAAATCGGCCTCCGCACTCATGCTGCGGACAAATGATTTCACTTTCTGATAGTTGAAAGCAAAGTTCACATGGCGCAAGGAGGTGCGGTCTCCCACCTTGGTAGAATAAACAAAACCCATATTATCGAAATTCCACCGGGCTTTGCTCATGCTATACTTATTATTTCTGAAAGCACTCTCTGTTCCCGACAGCGAATAGTCCACAGACAGCATCAGATCGTTGCTCCGATAGATGCCTATACCAGCGGGATTGGTGCCTATGGTAGAAATATCGCCGCCCAAAGCACCCAAAGCACCGCCCATACCTACAAAACGAGCCGTACCGCTCAGGTCTTTGGAAGCTACATCCACGCCATCATATACCGTTTGTGCCATTGCCGTCGCCGACAAGCCGGCGGCAAATGCAACCAATATCATTCTTTTCTTCATGTTCAATCTATAAATTACATAAAACATCCGCATTTATCTTCTCCGGCTGGAACCTCCACCTCCGCTGCCCGAACGTGTAGAGCCGCCTCCCGTGGAATAACCTCCGCCACCCGAACGTGTGCTGCCCGAAGAGTAGGAAGAAGAAGAGCGGGTAGTACTGCTGTTGTATGAGTGGCTGTTGTCTCCGTTGGAATAACTGCGCGTTCTTTCCGTAGAGCTTCCGCGGCTATAAGTCGAGTTATCACTACGGGTGGAGGAACTGCGTATGGCTGTGCCGCGCACACCGCTCTCCGTTCCTGAGTACCTCGTGGAATATCCGCGGCTGGTGCTTGTACGCATGCTCTCAGCATTCGATGTTCCCACTGTGGTGCGCGTACTACTCGGACGCGTATAAGTAGAACGTCTTGAAGAAGAGGCATCCATCCGATTCGTCGAGATGCCCGAACGGTCATTGGACGAACGCGTTCCTATCACGCGACGTGAAGAACTTTCCTCATTGCGCCTGTTCTGCCAGCCATCGGTTCTCGTACCCCGGCTACCATAGCTTCTGTGCACCACATTGGTGCCTCGCGTACCCGAATAGCGGCGATTGGTATAAACACTTCTACTGTCCCGGCCATAGCTGCCACCCCAATAGCCGCCTCCATGATACCAACCGTTATAATAGGGATGGTAGTGATGATGGTGATAGCCCCACCAACCGCCACCGTACCAGCCACTCCAGCCGAAGCTCCAGCCCGGACTGTACCAGCCGTTCCATCCCCAACCATAGTAGGGATAACCGCCCCACCAACCATGGGAATTGTATCGCCAATTCCACCATAAACGATTAGTAAAAGTCGGGAAAGCATAGGCATACAAGCCATCGGTATATACATTCCACTCCCATGAATTCAATCCATACACCACATCCCAATACAGCGGGCTACTGATACTGATGGCATAACGGGGATTGCGGAAGCGAATGATACGGGTGGCATACTCGTAATCATCTTCCGAACCTTCAAAACGATTGCCGATCCACTCTCCATCCAGTTCCGGTTGTTCTTTTTCTTCAATGTACAGCGTGTCATTCTCCATCACAAAATTATTATTGCGAGAGTCATAACGACGATTGTATTCGTCCACATCACGAATATTACCCTTACGTTCTTTTACAACAACAGTTGTATTACCCCGTGATGAATATACAGTGGTCGGTGCATCCGACTTTATTACGATCTCTTCCATCGGTTTGGCTACTTTCTTCTCTTGCTTCACCTCCTTCTTTTTTTTAGAAGGAACATAGTAGAGGTCGTCATCTACACTTTGTGCCACCAGTGTCCAAGGGAGGCACAAGGCAAAAAGCGATAAAAAAACAATCTTTTTCATACTCATCTGGTTTATTAATTTAACGTCTATCTATTTCTCCACACTGCAAAGATAATACCGGAATTTCTCCCATACAGCAGATTTCCCCCAAAATGACATAGGGAATTCCCTAAACACTTGTTCATCGCACTGAATGTGAAAATAATCTATATAAACATACATGCGATTCGCTTACAGAACCGGATTTTTGCCCTATCTTTGCATACAAGAAACAAAGATACACAGAAATAAGTTTGTTTCTTAACATCACATTCCACATTTAACAAACAGCCATATTCCTATGAAATATTTAGAATTTACTTTCCAAACCACCCCATGTACAGAAGTCGTAAACGATGTCCTTTCTGCAGTCTTGGCCGAAGCAGGTTTCGAAAGTTTTGTCGAACAAACCGATGGCATCAATGCCTATATTCAAAAAGCCCTTTACAATGAATCGACTCTGAAGGAAGCTCTCGCAGAGTTTCCCCTACCCGATGTGAATATAGAATATAACTATACGGAAGCAGAAGACCGAAACTGGAATGAGGAGTGGGAAAAGAATTTCTTCCAACCTATTGTTATTGACAATCGCTGCGTTATTCATAGTACTTTTCACAAAGATGTGCCCCAAGCAGAATATGACATCGTCATTAATCCCCAGATGGCTTTCGGTACAGGACATCACGAAACGACCAGTCTCATCATCGGCGAGTTATTGGACAGTGACCTGCAAGAAAAGTCGTTGCTCGACATGGGATGCGGTACTTCTATCCTTGCCATACTGGCACGTATGCGTGGTGCAACTCCTTGCACTGCCATCGACATAGATGAGTGGTGCGTGCGCAACTCTCTCGAGAATATAGAATTGAATCGTGTGGACAACATCGACGTATTTCAAGGAGACGCATCTTCATTGAAAGACAAAGGGCCGTTCGACATCATCATTGCCAATATCAATCGTAACATTTTGTTGAATGACATGAAACATTATGTCAGCCGTATGAATCAAGGAGGAAGTCTCTTGATGAGTGGTTTCTACGCGAATGATATTCCTGTCATACAAGCCGAAGCCGAAAACAACGGATTACACCTCATACACCATCGCGAGAAGAATCAATGGGCCGTAGTACTGTTCAGAAAAGAATAAAAGAAATACGACATACGCAAAGCACATCTTCACGAAACCAAGCTTGCAGGAAGAGTTTCACATATTTTCGTCGAAAGGAGTAGTTGTAGAGATTAGCATAACTTTTTTGTGCATAAAATCATAGAAAGAGAGTTCTGTTGCCACAATGCTCCGGCTACTCCTGCAGTGTAAGTGCCTGCAACTGCCCTAATGTTCCGTTAAATACATTTAAGTCCACTTCCTCCTCAATGCCGGGAACGATGCCCACGTCTGTGTGTTGCCAGAACTGCCATTTGCCTTCATAGCGCACGGAATCCACATAATAATGGGCTATCCAATATGGATATGTATTAAAGATGGAGTCGCTGAGATAGCGCTCCTTGAATTTATAAGAAGTGTAAAGGATAGGCTTCACACCATAATGAGATTCGACCCTGTCCAGCCAGATTTTTACAGCCCCTTTAAGTTCCTGGGGAGATTTCTTACCGATAGTTTCCACATCGAGCACTGGAGGCAAATCACCCTTTGTCAATTGCACGGTACGGATAAAAAAATCGGCCTGCTTGCGAGCGTCTGTCTTAGGAATAAAATAATGATAAGCGCCACGGATAAAACCGTGTTTACGTGCTTGCCCGAAGTTTTGCGTAAAAGTATCGTCACCATGATCACCACCTTCGGTAGCCTTTAAAAAAATAAAATGAATAGGATATTCGGCCTCCTTGTTGCGCGATAACTTTTCCCAGTCTATCCTCCCTTGATAGTGAGAGATATCCAGACCATGTACCTCATAATCGCAAGGCATACATACGCCATACCCTTTCTGCCCATGGCATGGCTTCCAACGATAGGCATAAGGGCGGATAAAAAAGTAATAGAATCCGGAAGCAAAAACAAGAATGATGCAGACAGCCCAAAAATTGCGCAACCATGCAGACATGGTATGAGACTGCATTTTCTTTTTTCCCTTCGAAGAAAGGCGACGACGAGAGCCGGCAGTCTTATGCCGGGATTTGGTAGATGTAGCCTTGGTTGCCATGCGTGAATAAGTAAGAAGAATGGATATGTCAAAAAAGAGGTTATCGCTTTTGTTATAATAAAATTAGGCACGGATTCCACGAATTAGCACGTTATTGATGAACTAATCCACGTAATCCGCGCCTAAAATATAGTCAGAAAGACGTTTTTGACACGACCTTATGCTTTATTATAACTTAATTGAACCGACAAATCATTTCGATTGCTCCAATTGCAACGTCTTGGTCGGTTGGTCACAAACTTCTGTCGGTCCGAAATACTGGATAGGACCCGGATATACATAGTCTGTTTCAGTAGCCCAACGATCACGTTTGGCAGCAAATGTCTTGAAGGGAGCGTCATCCAGCTTTACCAAAGCTTTCTGGATAACCGGTTTCATTTCACCGTGACGACGTTCCATATTCATCATCATTGTAATGGGCACACCGCCTGCAATCCATTCATCGGCAGGAGCAGTTGTATTGCGTACAGAAGACATGTAGCCAGTCTTTCCGTTGGCAATCAGTGCAGAAGCAGCATAGCCCAATGAGTAACAGTAGTCAGCGTCAAAGTTAGACGGAGCAGCGCAACGTCCCTCATAGCCAAAGAAGTGGTGTTGAGCAGCAAACTTACCTACGAACTTACCTTCCTCTTTCCACTGGGCCAACTTTGTACCCACCATCTCTGACAGCAGTTTTTCCGTTTCAATCAAAGACACCTGTACGTTTCCGTGCGGGTCGCGGTCTAAAGATAACTGACGTGCCACACCTTCGGGAAGACTTGCATAAATAGCAGCATTTTCCGAAGACAGTTTGCGGATTATATAATCGCGTTGGTGAGATTTTTTAATCTGAGCAAACTCTTCAGCATTGGCAGCAAGGAAGTCGTTTAGTTCTGCAATAAGGCTCTTCATGGCCGGGATAAACTCAACCAAACCTTCGGGGATAAGAACCGTACCGAAGTTATTGCCTTGAGCGGCACGGCTGGCAACCACTTGGGCAATGCCGGTTACGATGTCATCCAAAGACATATTCTTAGCCTCAACCTCTTCAGAGATAATGCAGACATTGGGCTGTACTTGCAAAGCGCATTCCAAAGCGATATGAGAAGCAGAACGACCCATCAACTTAATGAAGTGCCAGTACTTACGAGCAGAGTTACAGTCGCGTTGAATATTACCAATAACTTCCGAATAAGTTTTGCAGGCAGTATCAAAACCGAAAGAGGTTTCAATCATGTCATTTTTCAAGTCGCCGTCAATGGTTTTCGGACAACCAATCACCTGCACTCCATACTTCTTGGCTGCATAATATTCAGCCAAAACACAAGCGTTCGTATTGGAGTCGTCACCACCAATGATAACCAGAGCTTTGATATCAAGCTTTTTCAGGATTTCATAGCCTTTTTCAAATTGCTCTTCTTTTTCCAGTTTAGTACGGCCTGAACCGATAATATCAAAACCACCTGTATTACGATATTCATCAACAATATCAGCAGTCAGTTCCATGTAGTTGTGGTCTACCAAACCTCCGGGACCAAGAATGAATCCGTACAATTTGCTGTCTTTATTCAACTTCTTGATGCCATCGAATATACCGGAAATTACATTGTGACCACCGGGAGCCTGACCTCCGGAAAGGATAACACCCACATTCATGGCAGGAAAGTCAGTCGCTTCATCAGTAGCCTCAAACTTAATCAAAGGCATTCCATACGTATTAGGAAACAGTTTCTTGATTTCTTCCTGATCTGCTACCGACTGAGTAGCTGCTCCAGCGGCAGCCTTAACAGTTCCTTTCAGCGCTTTCGGAAGTTTAGGCTGGTAAGCAGCCCTTGCAGTTTGCAATGCACTTTTAGTCATTTTGTTTATTGTATTTAAAGGTGTAAATAAAGTCCTGTTTTAAAAAACATTGCAAATTTCGTTCTTTTTCAGTAGATATGCAAACAGGAAACCAAAATTAATGCATAAAATGACATTAACAGCTTCTTATTCAAAAATAAAAAGACAAAAAAGGTTTGTTAGTCGTTTTATTGTAATACCTTTGTCGCAAAGTTTGAGTAATGAGTCATTATCGCACGGTTCTTCTTGTAATATGTATACCCCAGATGTGTAAGTTTATGCTTATACAAGTGTAAAACCGGAAAATCTTAAGGCTGCAATCATAAATACCAATAAGCCATTCAAACATCTTCCATGTATCATTCATAAGGTTCTCTAGCGAGAGATGGTTTCCCGGAATAATTATTTTTTATCTGCATTATTCAATGTTTTTTAATTTATAAATACTATATTTGCAAAACAGAAGCCAATGTAAAGCATGGTTATCTGTAAAACTATTATTATTCATTTAAAACTTAAAGATTATGGCAAGTAGAAGAAATTTAAAGAAAAACATTAATTATATCGCTGGCGAACTCTTTGCAGAATGTTTAGTAAACGGATTGTATGTGCCCGGCACTGATAAAAAGAAGACGGATGATTTAATGGCTGAAATATTAAAAATGCAAGACGAATTCATTAGCCGCATCAGTCACTCCGAACCGGGAAACACTAAAGGTTTCTACAAAAAGCTGCATACCGACTTCAACGCAAAAGTAGGCGAAATTATTGATGCAATGGGCAAACTTAAATAAGATGAAGAAAGCTTTCTATCGTTTTATTTATTACCGCCTTCTAGGTTGGAAAACCAACGTAACGGTGACGAACTATGACAAGTGCGTAATCTGTGCAGCACCTCATACATCCAATTGGGATTTATTTATCGGTAAATTATTTTATGGAGCCATTGGTCGTAAGACCAGTTTCATGATGAAGAAAGAATGGTTCTTTTTCCCTTTAGGACTGATATTCAAAGCTGTTGGAGGTATCCCTGTAAACCGTGGGCATAAGTCTTCTTTGGTAGACCAAATGGCCGAGAAGTTTGCCACCAGCACGCACTTTCATTTGGCCATCACTCCCGAAGGAACACGTAAGGCCAACTCTAATTGGAAAAAAGGTTTCTATTATATAGCACTTAAAGCACAAGTGCCTATTTTACTAATCGGGATAGACTATCCTTCAAAAACCATTTCATGCACCAAGGCAATCATGCCTACCGGAGATATTGAGAAGGACATGCGCGAAATAAAGCTTTATTTTAAAACCTACAGAGGCAAACATCCCGAAAATTTTGATATAGGAGCAATTTAAATAACCAAAGTAAATACCATGCGAGTCAGTATTATACAAACAGATATCGTTTGGGAAAATAAACAAGAAAATCTCTGTCGTATTCGTGAAAAGCTGGAAACTCTTCACGGAGCGACGGAGATTGTTGTTTTACCAGAAACTTTCTCCACAGGATTCAGCATGGATACCGCCCGTTTGGCCGAACCGATAACAGGTGAAACCATCACGACCTTACGCCAATGGGCCAAAGAATTCCGGTTTGCCATTACAGGAAGTTTCATTGCCACCGAAGAAACCTCATCCGGCAGAACCACCTCTTATCATAACCGCGCTTTCTTCCTCACTCCTGAGGGGAACGACTATTATTACGACAAACGCCACCTCTTCCGGATGGGGAGTGAGACCAAGCACTTTGATGCCGGAGACAAGCGTCTCATCATTTCTTATTGCGGCTGGAATATTCTGTTGCTCGTGTGTTACGACCTACGATTCCCTGTGTGGAGCCGCAATGTGAGAAATGAATATGATTTGGTGATATACGTTGCCAATTGGCCGGCTTCCCGCCGGAAGGCTTGGGATACCCTATTGCAAGCCCGTGCAATAGAAAACATGAGTTACGTATGCGGGGTAAACCGTATAGGCTTGGATAATCATGGATTGCCGCATAATGGAGGTAGTGCAGTCTTCTCGCCCAAAGGAGAGTTATTGACAAGCATTCCCGACAACGAGGAAAGGATTGCTACCACAACACTCAACCTTTCTAATCTAAGAGAATTCAGATCAAAATTTCCCGCATGGAAAGATGCAGATTCATTTAAATTCATATAAAACCATATCACTATGAAAAAAAGTAAATTTATGCATTGCATAACTGGCAAATTATTGTTCTTCTTATTCATCGTCAGTATCATCTCTTCTTGTGGCACAGGCAGGAAAGACATTATTCCTTCTGCCGAGTATGCTCCTTATATCAATGCGTACACGGGAGGGGTTATTTCACAAAATTCCAGCATACGCATTGAGCTTACGCAAGATCAGCCAATGGTAGATCTGAATAATGAGTTGAAGAAAAATCCTTTTAGTTTTTCTCCATCCTTAAAAGGCAAAGCATACTGGATAAACAACAATACCATTGAGTTTGTCCCTGAAGAGCGAAGCCTAAAGCCGGGAGAACTTTATGAAGGAACTTTCCAATTAGGAGAGTTTGTGAATGTAGATAGTCATCTCAAAGAGTTCAATTTCTCGTTCCGGGTGCAAGAACGCAATTTCGCGATACATACGGATCCGATTACCGTTACAGCCACACAACCTGACCTGGTGACTATAAAAGGGGAGTTGCGCTTCAGTGATATCATGACGAAAGAAGAAGCAGAGAAGATTCTATCCATCAGTGCAGACAAAGGACAAAGCTTTCCTGTAACCATTACTGCAACGGACAACCCCACCCTATACCTATTCGAGATTAACAATATCCCGAAAGGAACCGAAGACTATCAATTAAGCCTGAAAGCTGAAGGGAGTTCCGCCGGTATAGACCAACATACGGAAAAAAAGATTCTGATTCCGGCAAAAGACAGTTTCTGTTTTCTTTCGGCCGAACGTATAGAACAACCTGAAAATGGTATTAAAATCGTATTCTCAGAACCAATCTCTACCAATCAAGACTTAAAAGGACTGATTGAAATACCCGAAGTTCCAAATTCTATTTTCCAAGTAAAAGACAACAGGGTATACCTCTATTTTGAATCCAACCAATTGGATAAAGTAACCTTAAAAATACACGAAGGAGTAAAAGACTACAATGAGAAGCCGCTCGGCACTCCCCAATCCATCTCTTTCAGTGAACTTAATTTGAAACCGCAAGTGGAAATGGCAACTTCTGCCGCCATATTACCAGACTCCAAAAGTCAAGTCATTCCATTCAGAGCCGTTAATCTCTACGCGGTAGATCTAAATGTGGTTCGCGTTTTCGAGAAAAACATACTGATGTTTATGCAAACAAACACCCTCTCATCTGCCAATGAACTACGCCGTTCCGGAAGATTGATATACCGCAAAACCCTTTGGCTGAGCAAAGACAATACAAAAGACATACATCGCTGGGAAGATTATTCCATAGATCTGGCCGGATTGATAAGGCAAGAGCCGGGAGCCATCTACCGTGTCATTCTTTCATTCCGTCAGGAGTATTCGGCATACCCCTGTGGAGGAGCAGAAAACAAAAACATGCAGTTTGCTGATAACTCCACTTCAGAAAAGCTGACCAAAATCAGTGATAATACTATTTCAGAATCCGAAGAAGCAAATTGGGATGTTCCGCAAAGTTATTTCTACTATAATGGAGGCATAGAAATGGATTGGGCACAATATAACTGGCAAGAGCGTGACAATCCATGCCACCCATCTTATTACATGGATTCTGACAGAGCAGCATCCTGCAACGTATTGGCTTCTAATCTGGGAATGATTGTTAAGAAGAACTCTTTAAACAAACTATGGATTACAACAAACAACATTCTGGATACCAATCCGGTAAGCAAAGCCAAGCTAACAGTTTATAATTTCCAGTTACAACCCATCGGAGCCGGTGAGACAAATAGCGAAGGATTTGCTGAAATCACTCCCAAAGGTGCCCCCTTTATCGTGGTAGCCGAGTCGGAAGAACAAAAAGCATATGTCCGCATAGCCGATGGTGAAGAGCAGTCGGTCAGCCGGTTCGACGTAGGCGGCAAAGAGATACAAAAGGGATTGAAAGGATATGTATATGGTGAAAGAGGTGTCTGGAGACCGGGAGATACCCTGCACATCGCTTTCATCCTGGAAGACCGGGAAAAAAGAATTCCCGACAAACACCCGGTGTCACTTGAATTATACAATCCAAGAGGACAATTCTATACAAAGTCCATCTCTACAGAAGGCACAAACGGGTTCTATACCTTCCATATACCTACACAAATGGCAGACCCGACCGGTCTTTGGAATGCATATGTCAAAGTAGGTGGCACAGCATTTCATAAAAGTATCCGAATAGAAACCGTAAAACCAAACCGTCTGAAAATTAATATGAGACTACCACAGGTTTTGCAAGCATCGGCCAAAGAAATACCGGTCACACTGTCTTCCACATGGCTGACCGGAGCCACTGCCTCACAATTGAAAACCACAGTAGAAATGTCTTTATCAAAAGTAAACACCCAATTCAAGAACTACGGACAATACATTTTCAATAACCCCGCAACGGAATTTACGACCATCAAGACCGAGACGCTCAATGGAACACTGAACAATGAAGGAAGAACTTCGTTCATGCTGAAACTCCCGAATGCCACCAATGCTCCGGGCATGCTGAACGCTACACTAACCACCCGCGTATTCGAGCCTGGAGGAGATGCCAGCATTTTCACTCAAAACGTACCATTCTCTCCATTCACTTCCTATGTCGGCATCAACTTGAATCAACCCAAAGGGAAGCATATTGAGACAGACAAGGAACATACTTTCGACATTGTGACTGTAGATTCCAAAGGGCAACCGATTAGCCGTTCCAATCTGGAGTATAAAATATATAAGGTAGACTGGAGCTGGTGGTGGGAAAACCAAGAAAAATCTTTCGGCACTTATATTAATAGCAGCTCCATCACACCGATAGCCGGTGGAACTCTGCAAACCTATGGTGGAAAAACGAATTTCAAATTCCGGATCAATTATCCCGACTGGGGACGATATCTGATATATGTAAAAGACAAAGAGAGCGGTCACGCTACCGGAGGTACCGTCTATATAGACTGGCCAGAATGGCGCGGGCGTTCCAGCAAAACCGATCCGAGCGGCATCAAAATGCTGACCTTCTCATTAGACAAGGATGCTTACGAGATAGGAGAAACAGCAACAGCAGTGATCCCTGCTGCTGCGGGAGGACGGGCATTGGTGTCATTAGAAAACGGAAGCACGCTACTAAAACGTGAATGGATTGAGATAGACAGCCAGAAAGATGCTAAATATTCATTCAAAATAACGCCTGAAATGGCTCCGAATGTTTATCTGCATATCAGTTTGCTACAACCTCATGCACAGACTGTAAATGATTTGCCGATACGTATGTATGGCATCGCTCCGGTATCGGTGACGAACAAGGAAACCATTTTACAGCCTCAAATCAACATGCCTGAGGTCTTGCGCCCTGAAACGGATTTCCAAATCACCGTCAAGGAAAAGAACGGCAAGCCCATGACCTATACATTAGCCATTGTAGACGATGGCTTGCTCGACCTCACTAATTTCAAGACTCCCGATCCGTGGAATGAATTTTATGCCCGTGAAGCTTTAGGTATTCGTACGTGGGATATGTATGATGATGTATTGGGAGCCTCTGCCGGACGATACCCCTCTTTATTCAGTACCGGAGGCGATGAAATGCTTAAGCCTGCAGAAGCCAAAGCCAACCGGTTCAAACCGATAGTGAAGTTTATCGGGCCATTCCATATAGGTAAAGGCAAGCAACAGACACACACGTTGAAACTGCCCATGTATGTAGGTTCTGTACGTACTATGGTAATAGCAGGACAAGACGGAGCTTATGGTAAAGCTGAAAAGACCTCTTTTGTGCGCACACCGTTGATGTTACTCTCCACACTCCCTCGTGTGTTGAGCACACAAGAGGAAATATACGTTCCGGTCAATGTCTTTGCCATGGAAAAAGGGATAAAGGATGTAACGGTATCCATTCAGGCTTCCGGCGGAGGAGTGCAAGTTGTAGGTAGTTCACAACAATCCGCCACTTTCCATCAGCCGGGCGACCAACTTGTGTTCTTCAAAGTGAAAACCGGTGGCCAAACAGGAAAAACGACCATCAACTTGGCTGCCCGTGGAGGAGGGCAACAAACAAAAGAAACCATAGAAATAGAAGTGCGCAACCCCAATCCGACCGTTACACTTCGCAACAGCCAATGGATAGAAGCAGGCCAAAGCGCAACCCTCCCCTATACGCTACAAGGAGCAACACCCGCAGACAGCCATCTGCAATTGGAAGTGTCGCGCATACCTTCAGTAGACATAAGCCGGCGCTTTGATTTCCTTTATAACTATCAGCACAACTGCACGGAACAGTTGGCATCCAAAGCATTGCCGTTGCTATTTATCAGTCAGTTCAAGGCCATAGACGAAAAAGAAAACGAGAAAATAAAGACGAACGTTCAAGAAGCGATCAAGCAACTTTATGCACGCCAGCTTCTCAACGGAGGTCTGGTTTATTGGCCGGGGAATGCCGTTGCCGATGAGTGGGTCACCTCCTATGCCGGTATGTTCCTTGTTCTGGCTCAGGAAAAAGGATATGCCGTCAACAAAAACGTGTTGAACAAATGGAAGCGTTTCCAGCGTTCGGCAGCCCAGAATTGGCGAATGCCACAGCAAGACAATGATTGGCTGCAATGGCAAAGCGGATTGCAACAAGCATTCAGACTTTATACGCTGGCTCTGGCCGGTGCACCGGAATATGGTGCCATGAACCGGATGAAGGAGCAACCGGGATTATCCATGCAAGCCAAATGGAGGTTGGCGGCAGCTTATGCGCTGACCGGAAAACCAAAGCCTGCCGGAGAGTTGGTATTCAATATAAAAACAATGGTCTCCCCCTACTCTTCACAAAACTTCGTCTATGGTTCTTCAGACCGGGATGAGGCGATGATTCTGGAAACCTTACTCTTGATGAATCGTGAGCAAGCCGCTCTGCAACAAGCCAAAGTTGTTTCACAGAACTTGGCGCAAGAAAATTGGTTCAACACCCAATCCACCGCTTTTGCCTTAATGGCTATGGGGCGTTTGGCCGAACAGCTGTCCGGTACACTGGATTTCAGTTGGAGTTGGAACGGCCGTCAACAACCGGCAGTAAAATCTGCCAAAGCCGTATTCGGAAAAGAGTTGTCTATTACCCCCCGTACGGGTAGTGTCACGTTGAAGAATCAAGGGAAAGGTGGTATAAATGCAGATCTCATCACACGCATACGATTGCAGAATGATACCCTGCCTGCAATGAGCAACAATCTTCACCTTGAGGTGAAATACACTGATATGGGCGGTTCTCCCATCTCCATCGAGAACATCAGGCAGGGCACGGACTTCATGGCTGTCATTACAATAAGCAATATCGGGGTCGCATCCGATTACAGCAATTTGGCATTGACACACATATTGCCGTCGGGTTGGGAAATCTACAACAACCGGATGAATTCATCTCCTGAAATGAATTCGACCCACAACTATAGCTATCAAGATATTCGGGACGACCGTGTATTGACATACTTTGACCTGGCACGCGGCGAACAGAAAACCTTCACTGTAAGATTGCAGGCCACGTATGCAGGCGATTTCATTCTGCCGGCTATCCAATGTGAAGCGATGTACGATGTTTCAGCGCAAGCACGAACCAAAGCAGGCAGAACCACGGTCAGCCGATAATCAGCGTTCATGAAGTCTAAAATCATAGGGCATCTTAAACAGTTATCCATCACCAGAAAGGCAATACTTATTGTTATTGTCTTTCTGGTGACAGGATATATATTCTGCTTACCGGGACAACTGTTTCAAGTGCCTTATTCCACCGTCGTTGCCGATCGTCACGGAGCATTGTTGGGAGCGCGTATCGCTTCCGACGGACAATGGCGCTTTCCTCCTCGCACCACAATTCCGGACAAAATGAAGCAATGCCTCATTATGTTCGAGGATAAATATTTCTATCACCACTGGGGTGTCAACCCGTTATCCATCGGCAGAGCCATCCGGCAGAACTTGAAAAACAAGCACATCGTGAGCGGAGGCAGCACACTAACCATGCAAACCATCAGGTTGGCAAGAAACAAGCCCCGAACTTTCAAAGAAAAGTTCATAGAAATGATTTTAGCCACACGGCTTGAATTTCGCGCTTCGAAAGAGGAAATACTATCCATGTATATTTCTCATGCCCCTTTCGGTGGAAATGTAGTAGGGCTGGATGCTGCTACTTGGCGCTACTTCGGACATCCGGCAGAAGAACTTTCATGGGCCGAAGCTGCCATGCTGGCAGTACTTCCCAATACACCCTCTATGATTCACCTGTCCAAAGGACGTGATGCTTTGCTCAACAAGCGTAACAGACTTCTGAAACAGCTTCGCGAAAAAGAAATTATCGACGAGTCCACCTATGAATTGGCCATCAGCGAACCTCTACCCGACAAGCCCCATCCTCTCCCACAGATTGCTCCACATCTGGTCAGTAAGCTTTATCAGGAAAAAAATGGTGAATACTCCGTTTCTACACTCGATAAAGACCTGCAAATCCAAATAGAAGGGCTGGCTGAACGCTGGAGTAATGAATTCGGACGAAGTGACATACGTAATCTTGCCATCTTGGTGATTGACATACGAACCAACCAGGTAGCGGCCTACTGCGGCAATGTGCATTTCGAACGGAAACAGACTGGTAATCAAGTGGATGTGATTCAAGCTCCAAGAAGCACCGGCAGTATTCTGAAGCCTTTTCTTTATTATGCCATGCTTCAGGAAGGCAGCCTACTGCCACACATGCTGCTGCCGGACATCCCTATCAACATCAACGGATTTACCCCTCAAAATTTCAATATGCAGTTTGAGGGAGGTGTGCCTGCGTCCGAAGCCCTGGCACGCTCGCTCAATATACCTGCGGTGACAATGTTGCAACGGCATGGAGTAGCCAAATTCCACCATTTCCTGCGACAAATAGGTCTACGGACCATAAACCGTCCGGCATCTCATTACGGTTTATCTCTCATCTTAGGCGGTGCAGAAGCAACCCTATGGGATGTGACAAGTGCGTATGCCAATATGGGACGCAGCCTGCTGAAACTCCCTCAAGCCCCATGTGTCACGTTGTTGGCGGATACGGCGTCTATCCATGCTTCAACGGGCAATGATATACAAAAAGCAGATCAATTTCAGGCAGGTGCGGTATGGCAGACGTTTGATGCCTTGATTGAAGTCAACCGTCCGGAAGAAATAGACTGGAAGTCCATTCCTTCCATGCATCCCGTTGCCTGGAAAACAGGTACAAGCTATGGCTTTCGTGATGCTTGGGCCGTAGGAGTCACTCCACGCTATGCCGTAGGAGTATGGGTGGGAAATGCAAGCGGCGAAGGAAAACCCGGTCTTGTAGGCGCACGAACGGCAGGGCCGGTTTTATTCGACTTGTTCAACCTGCTTCCCTCTTCCCCCCAATGGTTCGAACAACCTGTCGGCGTGTTCACGGAAGCAGAGATATGTCGCCGGTCCGGACACCTGAAAAGCAGATTCTGCGAAGAGACGGACACCATGCTCATTCTTCCTGTCGGACTAAGAACCGAAGCTTGCCCCTATCACCATCTCGTAGCCTTATCGGCAGACGGCACACACCGCGTATACGAGAATAGCATTCACACGGGAGCCATCCGGCATCAATCGTGGTTCACCCTTCCGCCCGTATGGGAATGGTATTATAAACAGCATCACCCGGAGTACACTCCCCTTCCGCCTTTCGAACCCGGTTCCGGAGAAGACGCATTGCAATCCATGCAGTTTATTTATCCTCCCATGAATGCCCGTATCATCTTACCCAAACAATTGGATGGAAGCAAAGGATTCGTAACCGTTGAACTGGCTCACAACAACCCCAATACAACCATTTTCTGGCATCTTGACGAAAACTACCTGACGCAGACACAGGATTTTCATAAAATATCCCTGCAACCCACACCTGGTAAACACTCTCTCACAGCGGTGGATAGTGAAGGTAATACCATATCTACCACATTCTTCATAGCAACCCCTTAAACCGACGGACAACGCACCGGATATGTAAATAAAATTATACGCGCTTTTATTACAACGAGCAAAAACCGGCATCCCTCGCCAGAACATCTTCTGACAAGGGGGTATCTAAGTATACGACTGAGATACCCTAAGTATACGACTTAGCCCCCCTAAGTATACGACTTAGGTATCCTAAGTATGAGACCGATCTTATTCTTCCTTTTTCCAGCTATTGCCATAAGCCAAAAGAAGTAATTATTTTTCGATATCAGGAGAAGCCTAAATCCAATCACACGCCCTTTTCTTGCACACATAATTTCTATTCCGAATTCAAGCAACCATCTTCTTTTTTAGAGTATTTAAAGAAAATACCTAAATAAAGGGAGTGCATGTTCAATAAAAAGTCCCTATTTTTGTAGTTCGAAACAAGACCAAAGATACAATATGGTCATTTAACGAATCCCCCAGACGGACGAACATTCTTGCCGTATGTTTGTTAAATGAAGGAATTGCGAAACACTTTAATCATTTATTAATAACATTATAATATGAAAACCAATCTAAGCTCTCAAATCACGCTCAACAGAGTTTCTCCCAGGTACTACAGGCCCGAGAACGCTTTTGAGCGGTCGGTATTGACCCGACTGGAAAAAATCCCCACAGACATTTACGAATCTGCCGAAGAAGGTGCCAACCAGATTGCCCTCGACATTGCACAGCTCATCCGCGACAAGCAAAAAGCCGGACGTTTCTGTGTATTGGCATTGGCCGGCGGCAACTCTCCGCGCAATGTATATGCAGCCCTCATCCGCATGCATCAAGAAGAAGGGCTGAGCTTCCGCAACGTAATCGTGTTCAATCTTTACGAATACTATCCTCTGACGCAGGATGCCATCAACAGCAACCTGAATGCCTTGAAGGAAATGTTGCTGGACCATGTGGATATAGACAAACAAAACATCTTCAGCCCGGACGGCACAATAGCCAAAGATACCATCTTTGAATATTGCCGCCTTTACGAGCAACGCATCGAAAGCTTCGGAGGATTGGATGCCGCTATCATAGGTATCGGACGCGTGGGTAACATCGGCTTCAACGAACCGGGTTCGCGCCTGAACTCCAATACCCGGCTGATTTTGCTGGACAATGACTCCCGCAACGAAGCGTCCAAAACATTCGGCAGCATCGAAAACACGCCGGTAAGCTCCATCACGATGGGTGTTTCCACCATCCTCGCTGCCAAGAAAGTATATCTGATGGCATGGGGCGAAGAAAAAGCCAAAATGGTGAAAGAGTGTGTGGAAGGTCCGGTCACCGATACCATCCCCGCCTCCTATCTGCAAACGCACAACAATGCGCACATCGCCATCGACCTTTCCGCCGCTTCCAACCTCACCCGCATACACCGCCCTTGGCTGGTGACTTCCTGCGAGTGGAACGACAAGCTCATCCGCAGTGCCATTGTCTGGTTGTGCCAACTCACGGGCAAACCTATCTTAAAGCTGACCAACAAAGACTATAACGAGAACGGCCTGAGCGAGCTGCTGGCGTTATTCGGCTCTGCCTATAACGTAAACATCAAGATATTCAACGACCTGCAGCACACCATCACCGGATGGCCGGGCGGCAAGCCGAACGCCGACGACACCTACCGTCCCGAGCGTGCCAAACCATACCCGAAGCGCGTCATCATCTTCTCTCCCCACCCCGATGACGATGTCATTTCCATGGGTGGCACTTTCCGCCGCTTAGTGGAGCAAAAACACGATGTACATGTAGCCTATCAGACTTCCGGAAACATTGCCGTGGGCGATGAAGAAGTAATCCGTTTCCTGCATTTCATCAACGGATTCAACCAAATCTTCAACAACAGCGAAGACAAGGTCATCAGCGACAAATATGCCGAAATCCGCAAGTTCCTGAAAGAGAAAAAAGACGGTGACATCGATACTCAGGACATCCTCACCATCAAAGGTCTGATTCGTCGTGGCGAAGCACGCACCGCCTGCACCTACAACAACATCCCGTTAGACCACTGCCACTTCCTCGACTTGCCGTTCTACGAAACCGGCAAGATTCAGAAGAACCCCATCAGCGAGGCCGATGTGGAGATTGTGCGCAACCTGCTGCGCGAAGTAAAGCCTCACCAAATCTTTGTTGCCGGCGACTTGGCCGACCCGCACGGTACGCACCGTGTTTGTACGGATGCCGTATTCGCCGCCATCGACTTGGAAAAGGAAGAGGGTGCAAAATGGCTGAAAGAGTGTCGCATCTGGATGTATCGCGGCGCATGGGCCGAATGGGAAATCGAGAACATCGAGATGGCCGTTCCCATCAGCCCCGAAGAGCTGCGTGCCAAGCGTAACTCCATCCTCAAGCATCAGTCGCAAATGGAAAGCGCCCCATTCCTCGGCAATGACGAGCGCCTATTCTGGCAACGCAGCGAAGAGCGCAACCGCGGAACGGCAGAGCTGTACGACCGCCTCGGTCTGGCATCTTACGAAGCCATGGAAGCATTTGTAGAATACATTCCGCTGTAATACTCGCGGAAATAATATAATGGATGAGCGGTGTATGATGGATTGCTACCATACACCGCTATCTTTTTATAATAAAGAACCGCCTGCGAATCAAAGCGATAAATAATCCGTCGAAAGACATCCGGTTTCTACAAAAAAGCATATCTTTGTCGTGACGAGAAACAAAGAGAGACAGAAAACATTATTATCCATTATTAATACTTTAGCCCTATGTACACCATACAAGCCAATCCGAGCGGAACCCGCAGTCTGGAAGTTTCGGAAGAAAACCTTGCCACCATCGAGAAATACGGACTCTTCCGCCACCTCATAGACAGCAACGGAATCATTGACGAAACCGTACTCGACAAGTTGAAACTGAACATCCGCTCTCTCATTGCCGCGCAAGAGGAAGACAGCAAGGACCTGCTCGACCTTTGCATCGACGTCATTTATCACAACAACATGAAGGCTTTCGGGTTGCAACAGCTCGTCAAGCTCTATCTGCACCGACTCTCCGAACAAGAAAACTTAGAGGAAAAATAAATGAAAACCATAGATACCCGCGGACAAAAGCATTACAGCCCCCTTATCCCTGCCATCACAGCCATGTGCAGTGCCGCAGAGGGCGAGAAACTGGAAATCATCATGGATGATGCCGCCGCCTTCAACGATTTAAAAGAATACCTTGCCGAGCAGCAAATAGGTTTCCGCGAAATATACGACGGTGAACAGATGACACTGCAATTTACGAAGCATAGTGATTAGCGGTGAGCGATGAATGATTCACGATGAGCGGTGAGCGGCCGGTATGCAATAATTAACCGTTAATCGCTCACCGCTTACCGCTATATTTCCTATCTTTGCGGCATGAAAGAGTATAGACTGACCGACTGGCTGCCTACCACCAAGAAAGAAACGGAGCTTCGCGGATGGAATGAATTGGATGTAATTCTTTTCAGCGGCGATGCCTACGTAGACCATCCATCGTTCGGAGCCGCCGTCATCGGGCGCATCCTCGAAGCAGAAGGACTGCGCGTGGCCATCATCCCCCAACCAAACTGGCGCGACGACCTGCGCGACTTCAAGAAGCTGGGACGCCCCCGCCTGTTCTTCGGCATCAGCCCCGGATGCATGGACAGCATGGTGAACAAATACACGGCCAACAAACGCTTGCGCAGCGACGACGCCTATACGCCGGACGCGCGTCCCGACATGCGCCCCGAATACCCCTCCATCGTATATACCCAAATACTGAAGAGACTCTATCCCGATGTTCCAGTCGTGTTGGGCGGCATAGAGGCAAGCATGCGCAGACTGACGCATTACGACTACTGGCAAGACCGTGTCCGCCCCAGCATACTTGTGGACAGCGGCGCCGACTCCATCATCTATGGCATGGGGGAAAAGCCGATTGTGGAACTTGCCGGCCGGCTGAAGCGACGGTTGGAAACAACCGGCACGGACGACGGAGAAACCGCCTCCTTGACAAAAGAGGAGTTCAAGCAACTGATTTCCGACATTCCGCAAATGGTTTATCTGGAAAAAGAGGTCCTCGCGCAAGAGGGAGACATCACCCTCTTCTCTCATGAGGAATGCCTGAAAGACAAGAGGAAAGAAGCCGCCAACTTCCGCCATATCGAGGAAGAGAGCAATAAGTATGCGGCCGCACGCATCCTCCAGAAAACAGGACGGCAGACGGTGGTCGTAAACCCGCCTTATCCTCCCTTGACAGAGGCCGAACTGGACCGCTCGTTCGACCTGCCCTATACCCGCCTCCCGCATCCCAAGTACAAAGGGAAGCGCATTCCGGCATACGATATGATAAAGTTCTCCGTAAACCTCCATCGGGGATGTTTCGGAGGATGCGCCTTCTGCACCATCTCGGCCCATCAAGGCAAGTTCATCGTGAGCCGCAGCAAGGAAAGCATACTGAAAGAAGTGAAGGCGCTGACGGAGCTGCCCGACTTCAAGGGTTACTTGAGCGACTTGGGTGGTCCGTCGGCCAACATGTACCGGATGAAAGGGCAAGACGAGGCGCTTTGCAGGAAATGCCGACGCCCCTCGTGCATCCACCCGCGGGTATGCCCCAACCTGAACACCGACCATCGCCCGTTGCTCGACATCTACCGGGCTGTCGACGCACTGCCGGGCATCAAGAAGTCGTTCATCGGAAGCGGCGTGCGCTACGACCTGCTTCTGCACAGAAGCAAGAATGCCGAAGCGAACAAAAGCACCGAGGAATATACCCGCGAGCTCATCGTGCGCCACGTCAGCGGCCGCCTGAAAGTGGCGCCGGAACATACTTCCGACCGCGTGCTCGACGTCATGCGCAAACCGCCGTTCGCCCGGTTCGGCGAATTCAAGAAGATATTCGACAAGATAAACCACGAAGAGGGGCTGCGCCAGCAGCTCATCCCCTACTTCATCAGCAGCCATCCCGGATGCAGGGAGGAAGACATGGCAGAACTGGCCGTCATCACCAAGCGCATGGATTTCCATCTGGAGCAGGTGCAGGACTTCACCCCCACTCCGATGACCGTGGCCACCGAAGCATGGCATACGGGCTACCATCCGTACACACTGGAGCCTGTGTTCTGCGCCAAAACACCGCAACAAAAGCTGGCACAACGCCGCTTCTTCTTCTGGTACAAACCGGAAGAGCGGAAAAACATCATCAACGAGCTGCGACGCATGGGCAGGCAAGACCTGATAGACAAACTCTACGGAAAGCGGTGAAAACCTCCGCAGGCAGGGGATAAAACAAGCAACCAAGAGGCATACACATGCTTAATCAAATTAATCATCCGATAATACCAATCAGAACATGAAACCACTCATCATCCTGTTATTCTGTCTGCTCGCCCGGGGCGGAGCGGACTTGTACGCACAGGCCACCGAATGCCTTCCACAGAGATACAGCCTCAGCATTGGCGGCGGTCTGGCACTGCCCATCGTGGATGGCAACCGCAACGACTTCTTCAACAAGAACGGCAACCGACCGGGCTACGGCCTGATGGCGGAAGGACGCTACCACTTCGGCCCCCACCTTGCCGTGGGAGTGCAATACGACTACCTGCGCGCGGCAGCCGGGCAAGACAAGATGCACGTGCACTTCGCCCGTCCCGAACTCGTGCTGCGCCACCTCTGGAGTCAGGGCAATCAGGCGGCCTTCTTCTCCTTGGGCATCGGCTATCTGGACTATCAGGAGCGCACCTATACGCAAGGCTGGCGCTACGGCCATCTCTACCATAAGGGATATTGCGGCATATCGTTCGCCCTCGGCTGGGAGTTCCGCATCAGCCGGAAAGTGTCGGGCGTGCTGCGTGCCGACGTGCTGACGGCCGACTGGTTCGCCAATCCCGAAGCACGCCTGTTCAACCCCGACAAGAGCTATGACGACGGCATAGACCATCGCTGGTTCAAGAGCCACATCACGTTCATCAACCTCGGCTTCGGGCTTCAGTTCGGCAAGTGAGCGCCATACGCCGGGGCACGCAAGAGAAATCAAAACCGACATCCGCAGGACAAGCAGGCTGACATCGGGAAGAAAACTTTCCGACATCGGGGAGAAAAGTTTGCGACATCGGGGAGAAAAGTTTGCGAGTATGGGAAGTTTTTTCTATCTTGCGGCCTGCGATATACATCGCAGCACTTGCGATGCATATCGCAGCGCTTGCGTTATACATCGCAAGGCGTAAGATGAACTTCTTGTCGGTATGTCGATAACTTCTCATAAGGACGAGGACAAGTTTTCATAAGGCATCAGAAGAACTTTTTATCTATAGGAATCATGGCAGAATATCAAATGCAAGAACTGACGCTTCCCAATGAGGACGGGAAGAAGGTGCTCTATCCACGGATGAGGATACATGGGCAGACCGACTTGAAACGGCTGGCAGAGAGCATGAGCTTCGCCACTACGTTCGCCTCGGCCGAAATAATCGGCGTGATACGGTTGCTGACGAAGACCATGGCGTGGGAAATGGCGCAAGGACACTCGGTGAAGATTGACGGACTGGGCATCTTCACGCCCTCGCTCGGACTGCGCGATGGGGTGGAGCGCGAAAGCGGCGAGGCAGTCGGCACGAAGCGCAATGCGGCCAGCATCCGCGTGAAGGACATTAACTTCCGTGTCGACAAAGAACTTGTGGACGAGACGGATTTGAACTGTACATTGGAGCGTTCGGCACGGAAGTTCCGCCGCTCGTCCGGCCGATACACCCCGGAACAGCGGCTGAAGCTGGCACAAGAGCTACTGAACCAGCGCCCCACGATGACCGTAGGCGATTATTGCGCATTGACGGGACTGCTGCGCGATGCCGCCGCCCGCGAGTTGAAGCGTTGGGCCGATATGCCCGACAGCGGAATCGGCCATACAGGCAGGGGGTCGCACAAGATGTATATAAAGCGTGAATAAGGAGCCGGGCCTTCACGAAGACGGCTTTAATCCTCGGGCGCGGATTGAGCGGAAGCGTCAAGCATCCCCTCACTCCTCTTCGGCCGGCGTTGCCACAATCTCCTGCAACACACAGACAGCCTCTTCCACCGTCCTGACATCTTTCACCTGCATGCTGCGCTTGTTGTTCTGCTCGCGCAAGTCGCATCGGCGGGTATAGTTCATCATATAGGCAATCACCTTGCCGAATGCCTGACTCCGGTAATAGGGACTGTCAGGATTGGATACGAAGAACATCGACATCCTGCCCCCCTTCAGGAACACCTTCTCCACCCCGAGACGCACGGCAAGGCGGCGAAGCGAGACGATGCGCAACAGTTCTTCCGTTTCGGGAGGAACAGGGCCGAAACGGTCTTCGAGACGGCTGCGGAAGGCTTCCACTTCCGTATCGAGCGTCAGCCCGTCCAGTTCGCGATAGAGCAGCATACGTTCGCTGCTGCCCGTGACGTAGTCGGCAGGCAACAACAGCTCGAGGTCGCTCTCCACCTGACACTCGTCCACAAAGCGGTCGCCACTGATGGCGGCGGCTCCATCCGCTTTCAGCTCGTCGGCATAAAGGTCGGCAAACTCATCGGTCTTCAACTCATGCACGGCCTCCGAAAGTATCTTCTGATAAGTTTCATAGCCCAAGTCGGCAATGAAACCGCTTTGCTCGGCCCCCAGCATATTGCCCGCACCACGGATGTCGAGGTCCTGCATGGCGATGTGGATGCCGCTGCCAAGATCGGAGAAGTTCTCAATGGCCTGCAGTCGTCGCTTCGCCTCCGGCGTCAGTGACGACAGAGGAGGCGCCAGCAGGTAACAGAAAGCCTTCTTGTTGCTTCGCCCCACACGTCCGCGCATCTGGTGCAAATCGCTCAGGCCGAAGTTCTGCGCCTGATTGATGATGATGGTGTTGGCGTTGGGGATGTCGATGCCGCTCTCTATGATGGTGGTGGCCAGCAACACGTCGTAATCATAGTTGACGAAGTCGAATATAATCTTCTCCAGTTCGGTCGGCTCCATCTGCCCGTGCCCGATGCAGACGCGGCAGTCGGGAATGCGGCGTTCTATCATCGCTTTCAACTCCGGCAGGTTGGAGATGCGGTTGTTGACAAAGAACACCTGCCCGTTGCGGCTCATCTCGAAGCCGACGGCATCGGCAATGACCTCTTCGTTGAAGGTGTGCACTTCCGTCTGTATGGGATAACGGTTGGGGGGCGGCGTTTGAATCACGCTCAAATCGCGCGCGCCCATCAGCGAAAACTGCAAGGTGCGGGGAATAGGTGTGGCGGTCATGGTCAGCGTATCCACGTTGACCTTCAGTTGCCGCAGCTTCTCTTTGACGGAGACGCCGAACTTCTGCTCTTCATCGATAATCAGCAGCCCGAGGTCTTTGAACGCCACGTCCTTCCCCAAGATGCGGTGCGTGCCGATGAGTATATTCACCTCTCCTTCGGCCAGCCCCTTGACGATAGTCTTGGTTTGAGCGGCCGTACGGGCACGGCTCAAATATTCCACCCGGCAAGGCAATCCTTTCAGCCGCTCCCTGAAGGTTTGGAAATGCTGATAGGCCAACACGGTGGTAGGAACCAGCACTGCCACCTGCTTGTTGTCGGCCACGGCCTTGAAAGCGGCGCGCACAGCCACCTCCGTCTTTCCGAACCCCACATCGCCGCAAACCAACCTGTCCATCGGGCGGCCGCTCTCCATGTCGGCCTTCACATCGGCAGTGGCCTTGCTTTGGTCGGGCGTGTCTTCGTATATGAAAGATGCTTCCAGCTCCCTCTGCAGGAAGCTGTCCGGGCTATAACAGAAGCCTTTCTCCTCGCGGCGTTGCGAGTAGAGTTTTATCAGGTCGCGGGCAATGTCTTTGATTTTTGTCTTCGTGCGGTCCTTCAGTTTCTCCCAAGCTCCGGTTCCGAGCTTGTTCAGGCGGGGCGATTCCCCCTCCTTGCCCTTGTACTTGGAGACTTTATGCAGGGAATGAATGGAAACGAACACCACATCGTCATTCTGATAAACCAGCTTTATCACCTCTTGCGTAGTGTCGCCGTTGGGGATGCGCACCAATCCGGCAAAACGCCCCACGCCGTGGTCGGTATGCACCACATAATCGCCCGGAGTAAACTGGTTCAGTTCTTTCAAGGAAAGGGCCACTTTGCCGCTCCGTGCTTTATCACTCTTCAGGTTGTACTTATGAAAACGGTCGAACAACTGATGGTCGGTGAAAACGCAGAGGCGCAGCACGTTGTCGGCAAACCCCTCGTGCAGCGTGCGCTCCACGGCAGTAAAGGCGATATTGTCTCCCCGGTCCTCAAAAATGGCACGGATGCGGTCGGTCTGCTTGCTGCTGTCACTACATATATATAAGGTATAACCGTTTTTCAAATACTCCTTAAACGATTTGGCCGCCAAGTCGAAGTTCTTATGAAAGATGGGCTGCGCGGCGGTATCGAAAGCCACAACGGCATCAGGCGTACCGGTGGGCTTGTTTCCGAACTCCATCCGGCGGAAATCGAGCGCACGCAACGTAAATTCGCCTCCCTCTATCAATTTGCCTTCCAGCGTAACTGTCCCATCCTCTTCCGCCTCGCGGGCAAAGATGGCTTGCGGAGTAAGTGCCTCGTCATATACGGCCTGTATGCGCTCGCGCAACCAAAGGAAATCGCGCATGGCCAACACGGTATCGGCCGGGAGAAAATCGAGAAACGACACCATGCCGTCGCTACCGCCATGCTCCAGACTACGGCTCAGGTCGGGCACTATCACAATGCTCTGTTTTCTTTCCTTAGAGAGCTGCGTTTCTACCTCGAAGGTGCGGATGCTTTCCACCTCGTCTCCAAAGAAGTCTATACGGAAAGGAAACTCCGAGGAGAAAGAGAAGACATCGATAATGCTGCCTCGCACGGCATATTGTCCGGGTTCGTAGACATAGTCCGCATACTCGAAACCATAGCTGCGCAACACTTCCGTAACGAAGTCCATATCCACCCTCTCGCCGGCGTTCAGCTTCAAAGTTTTCTCATCCAGTTCCTTGCGCGAAACCACTTTCTCAGCCAAAGCATCCGGATAAGTGACTACGCAAAAATCCTCTTCCTTTTTCTGCAACCGGCTCAGGACTTCCGTACGCAGTATCTCGTTCGCCGCGTCTCTCTGTCCGTACTTGATGGCCCGGCGAAAAGACGATGGAAAGAACAAGACTCGCCCTGTACCCAGTATCTGCGTCAGGTCGTGATAAAAATAACCCGCTTCTTCCAAATCGCCCAGAATAAAGACAAACGGAGCCATCCTCCGCTCTACCAATACGGACGAGAAAAGCGAAGCCGCAGAAGCGCACAAGCCTCCGCAATACAGATGTCGGACAGAAGAGTTTTCAAGTAATCTGCTCATCCCCTCTACATTAGGATGGGCTGCATAAAGATGTTGCAGTTCGGTGATAGTCATTGCCATTGGCTTTTATTTTTCTACAAGCGGCACACCTCCGCAGAGTAAGTCCGCCGGGACAAATCCGCCGCAAAATTACATAAATAATCCTTAGAATTATCCGTAAATGACAAAAAAGCATTACATTTGTTCTCGGTTACAATCCCCACACACAGTTTTTAGTATGCAAACATCAGACAGCATTGTTATCATCCCCACCTACAACGAACGGGAGAATATAGAGAACATCATCCGCGCCGTTTTTGCACTGGAACATGGTTTTCACATCCTTGTCATCGAAGACGGTTCGCCTGACGGAACGGCCTCCATCGTCAGGTCGTTGCAGCAAGAATTCCCCGAACGCCTCTTCATGGTAGAACGCAAAGGAAAACTGGGATTGGGTACAGCCTATATAGCCGGCTTCAAATGGGCTTTGCAGCGCAACTATGAATATGTATTCGAAATGGATGCCGACTTCAGCCACAACCCGCAGGATCTTCCCCGTCTCTATCGGGCTTGCTCCGAAGAAGAAGCCGATGTTGCCATCGGCTCGCGCTACGTGAGCGGAGTCAATGTGGTGAACTGGCCCATGGGACGTGTGCTGATGTCCTATTTCGCCTCCAAATACGTGCGCCTCATCACCGGGTTGCCCATCCACGACACCACTGCCGGATTCGTATGCTATCGCCGACGCGTATTGAGGACCATTGATTTGGACAGCATCCGTTTCAAGGGATATGCCTTCCAGATAGAAATGAAATTCACCGCCTATAAATGCGGTTTTAAGATAAAAGAAGTACCCGTCATCTTCATTAACCGTGAACTGGGTACATCCAAAATGAACAGCAGCATCTTCGGCGAAGCCATCTTCGGTGTCATCCGCCTGAAGTGGAACAGTTTCTTCCACAAGTATCCTACGGAAAAAACAGAAGGAGGAAAGGAGAAAGAGAGAAAATGAGAAGAACACTGATACATAACGCTACCATCGTCAACGAAGGACAATCAGTCAGAGGTTCCGTGGTCATAGAGAACGGACGTATAGCAGAGGTACTGACCCACGGGAAACCGCTTTCCGCCCCTTGTGACGAAACGATAGATGCCACAGGATGCTGCCTGCTGCCCGGTATCATCGACGACCATGTACACTTCCGCGACCTGGGACTGACCCACAAAGCGGACATCCTGACCGAAAGCCGTGCGGCTGCTGCGGGAGGCGTCACCTCCATCATGGATATGCCCAATACCAATCCGCCGACCGTCACCCTTGATGCGCTGAATGCCAAGCTCGATCTGCTGAACGAGAAATGCATCGTAAACCATTCCTGCTATTTCGGCGCCACAAACAGCAACTATAAGGACTTCCACAAGCTGGACAAGCATCGCGTTTGCGGCATCAAACTCTTCATGGGTTCCAGCACCGGAAACATGCTGGTGGACAGAATAAACAGCCTGCAAAACATCTTCAACGGAACGGACATGCTGATTGCCGCACACTGCGAAGACCCGGCCATCATCAAAGAGAACACAGCCAAATACAAGGCCATGTATGCCGAAGAGAATGACGTTCCCATCGGCAAACACCCCAACATCCGCTCCACAGCGGCATGCTACGCTTCTTCCGGTCTGGCCGTGAAACTGGCCGAACAGGCCGATGCACGGCTGCACATATTGCATGTTTCCACAGCCAAGGAACTCCGGCTATTCAAGAGCACCCCGTTGGCAGAAAAGCATATCACGGCCGAAGCATGCATCGCCCATCTCTTTTATTCTCTCAGCGACTATCGCACGTTGGGCACCCGCATCAAGTGCAACCCCGCCATCAAGAGGAAAAACGACCGCGATGCACTGCGTGCGGCCGTCAACTCAGGCCTGATAGACGTCATTGCCACCGACCATGCCCCGCACCTGCTTGCAGATAAAGAAGGAGGCGCGCTGAAAGCAGCATCGGGCATGCCCATGATACAATTCTCACTTGTCAGCATGCTCGAACTGGCGGATGAAGGCATATTCACACTCGAAACCATCGTAGAGAAAATGTGCCATGCCCCCGCCGAGATTTACCGCATCAACGAGCGCGGCTACATCCGCGAAGGCTATCGGGCCGACCTTGTGTTGGTGCGCCCCAATGCGCCGTGGAAGGTAACAACCGACAAGATTCTGAGCAAATGCGGTTGGAGTCCGATGGAGGGCCATACCTTCAATTGGAAAGTGGAAAAGACCTTTGCCAACGGACACCTTATTTACAGTGACGGCACCGTGGACGAGTCCTACCGTGGCGAGGAGTTAAGATTCAACTAAAGACAAAGATTGCAAATGAGCCAAACAATACCCGCGCTGTCTCACGGTATACTCTCCTATCGTGTACACGAGACAGCCCCCTACATCAACTGGATTTACTTCTTTCACGCATGGGGATTTCAACCACGCTTTGCAGCCATTGCCGACATTCATGGTTGTGATTCCTGCCGTGCCATGTGGCTGACCTCCTTTCCTGAAGAAGAACGTGCCAAAGCCGCCGAAGCCATGCAGTTGTTCAAAGAAGCAAACAGAGTGCTCGACCAATTAGACGAAAAGATAACTATCCGATGCATCTTCAGGCTCTGCCGGGCCAATGCCGACGGTGACGACCTGCTGATAGACGAAACACGCTTCCCCCTGCTTCGCCAGCAAACACCACACCCCGACGGCAGTCCGTTTCTCTGCCTGAGCGATTTTATTCGTCCCTTATCTTCCGGCATCCCCGATGTCATAGGACTTTTTGCCTCCTCCATCAGTTCGGATACCGAAAAATTCTACAAGGACGACCCCTACAAGCATCTCCTTGTACAGACACTGTCGGACCGGCTTGCCGAAGCAGGCACGGAGAAGCTGCACGAATATGTGCGCAAAGAAGCATGGGGATATGCTCCTGATGAATCTTTTTCCATTCCCCAACTGCTGAAGGAGGAGTATCAAGGCATTCGTCCCGCCGTGGGCTATCCTTCGCTGCCCGACCAGTCCGTCAATTTCCTGCTGGACGCACTGCTCGACATGAAGCAAATCGGCATCACCCTGACCGAGAACGGAGCCATGCACCCCCATGCCTCTGTTTGCGGCCTGATGATGGCGCATCCCGCTTCCCGCTATTTCGCCGTAGGAAAAATAGGAGAAGACCAACTGGAAGACTATGCCCGCCGACGCGGAATGCCGGTCGAAAAGATGCGGAAGTTTCTTGCGGCTAATCTTCCCAAATAAAGAAACGTATAAAAGAACCAACAAACTGCTTAGATACAGTTTTGAGTTATTTTAATGGCGGGAACTGTGATTTATCGCCTTTCCTTACGACTGATAGTACATAAAAATCCGAAAGAAGCCTACAAAAATGGAAAATACAGAACAAGAGTTCGTATCCGTGGTTAAGGAGTATGAGCGTGTCATATATAAAGTGTGCTATTTGTACACTACACCCAATGCCACCCTCAACGACTTGTATCAGGAAGTGGTACTCAACTTGTGGAAGGCCTTTCCTAAATTCCGAAAGGAATGTAAAATCTCTACTTGGATTTATCGCATTGCACTGAATACGTGCATTAGCTTTATCCGAAAAGAAAAGAACATCCCCGAAATAGTCTCCCTCACCTACGAGACTGACCGAGTAGAGGAAAGTGACGAAACACAAGAAATGCTAAGGCAGCTTTATCGGATGATCAACCGCCTGGGGCAATTGGAGAAATCCATTATTCTGCTTTATTTGGAAGATAAAAGTTATGAGGAAATTGCCGAAATCACCGGACTAACCGTGACAAACGTTGCCACGAAACTCAGTCGAATCAAAGATAAACTAAGAAAAATGAACAAGGAGAACTGATATATGGAATTGGATGAACTGAAAAAATCATGGAATGCACTGGACGAGCAACTACAGAAGAAAACTGTTGCCGATAAAAAGCAAATAGAAAAGTTGATTGCCAGCTACAAAGCAAAAACTCAGAAAAGTATGGGACGTCTTGCCATTATACAACGTTTCTCCATAGGTATGGGAGCATTGGCATTGCTCATCATCCTGTTAGTATGGCTGTCACTTCCGGCTTTCGGTATCAACGAAAATACTCAAAGCAAAATGACCGTTTTCCTTCTGTTTTTGACGGCCAGCATCCTAACAGGCATGTGGTGGGACTGGAAAACCTATTGTTGGAACAAAGCTACGCACGTCGATAACATGAGTGTTGCCGAGGTCAGCCGCCGCATGACTGTTTTCCGCCGATGGACTCAATATGAAGTGGTGGGTATTTCCGTATGGATTGTACTTTTCAATGTCTTGAATTATTGGATGATGGAGTATCACTTAGAACCAATCGGACGGCAAGTTCTGTTGATTAGTTTTTTTGCCATAATCAATGTCGCAATAATCTACTTCCTCTATAAAAAGCTAATCTACAAGCATCTGGATGACATCAAAAAGAATATCGAAGAACTGAAAGACGTATGCACCGAATAATTCTCATCTTGACTCTTTTCCTCTTCATTCCCGATATCTACATATACGGGATGTATATTGTGAGGAAAACCCGAAAGAGGCTTCTGCGCACTGCTTATTGGCTCCCTACCGCATTGTTGGTTGCAGGCTATGTCTACTTCATGATGCTGACGGGCGATAATGCAATGGCTAATCATACACAGGGCATAGGCAGACTGGCCATTATCACCCTGCTGATTGTACTTCCTAAAACGGTTTTCATGCTCTGCTCCTTGATAGGGGTCTTGGCGCATGCCGTTATCCGTCGCTGCCCCCGCAGACTGTTTACCGCCATCGGACTGATACTGGCCGTTGTCAGCTTTTTCAATATCCTTTACGGAACACTTGTCGGAACCACACGCTTTGAAACACAAGAAACCGAATACCGCTCCGCCGCTTTGCCCCAAGGCTTCGACGGTTATCGCATCGTACAGATTTCAGATATCCACATCGGAAGCTGGCGAGACAATCCGGAAGCCATCGACCGGCTGACAGATAAAGTCAATGCCTTGAAGCCCGACCTCATCGTCTTCACCGGCGACCTCGTGAATCAACAAAGCCACGAAATAGACGGTTTTCAGGAGACACTATCGAAATTGCATGCACCGGACGGAGTTTTCTCCATCCTCGGAAACCATGATTACGGCGATTACTACCGATGGCCCTCACCCCAAGCTAAGGAACAAGACCTCGCTTACCTCAAAGAGCAGCAAAAGGCTATGGGGTGGAAACTCTTGAACAATGAACATGCCGTACTCCATCACAAAGGCGACAGCATCGCCCTTATCGGTGTGGAGAATGATGGAGAACCTCCCTTCTCTCAACATGCCAACCTATCGCAAGCCTTGAAAGGAACCGATGGAATGTTCCGGATATTGCTCAGCCATAACCCCAGTCACTGGAGGCGCGAAGTGCTGCCGAAGTCGGATATTCCATTGATGCTGGCCGGACATACACATGCCATGCAAAGTATCTTTCTCGGGCACTCGCTTGCCGAGCTGATTTATCCCGAATGGGGTGGCATGTACTACGAAGGCAGTCGCGCATTGTACGTAAATATAGGTATCGGATACGTAGGCCTACCCTTTCGTCTCGGAGCATGGCCCGAAATCACTGTGCTTACATTGCGCAAAAATAAATGATTAGTGTTATCTTTGTAACGATAAAAAAATCCTGCATTTATGAAGATACTCTACACTATTTATCAAGTCTGCTTTGCACTCCCCATCCTCTTGGTTTTGACTATCCTTACGGCATTGGTCACCATCGTTGGGTCTCTCATTGGAGGGGCACATACGTGGGGCTACTATCCCGGTAAGATATGGTCGCAACTCGTTTGCTACATATTGCTCATTCCGGTAAAGGTACATGGAAGAGAGAAACTTCATAAACATACATCATACGTTTTTGTCCCCAACCATCAGGGAGCTTTCGACATATTCCTCGTCTACGGATTCCTCGGCCGGAACTTCAAATGGATGATGAAGAAAGGACTGCGAAAGATTCCATTTGTGGGAAAAGCCTGTGAAAGCGCAGGACACATCTTTGTAGACCGTTCCAGTCCGAAGAAAGTATTGGCTACCATGCGCCAAGCGGAATCTTCGTTAAAAGACGGAGTATCATTAGTTGTTTTTCCCGAAGGTGCGCGCACTTTCAGCGGACACATGGGCTACTTCAAAAGAGGAGCTTTCCAATTGGCAGATGAGTTACATTTGGAAGTGGTTCCCGTCACCATAGACGGTTCGTTCGAGATTCTTTCCCGCACAGGGAAATGGATACACCGACACCGTATGATACTGACCATCCATCCTCCCATTCCCCCTAAGGGACAAGGCATAGAAAACATTAAAACAACAATGGCCGAAGCTTATGCAGCTGTGGAAAGCGCATTGCCAGAGAAGTATAAAGGAATGGTCAGAAACGAAGATCAGGACTGAACATATAAACAATTCACCTCAATCTCCCTTATTCTGCTTGTGCTATTTTTGCCCTTCGCCCAAGATTATATTCTGCCGCATGCGGTGTTGCTCTTCGAGCAACTGCATATTCTCTTTGGCTTTTGTCAGGAAATCTTTAACTTGCTTGTTTTCTTTAAAAGACAGGGGAGCAGTTTTCATTATTTCTTCTATTTGAGGAGTCATCACCGGATAAGGCATCGTACTGCACATCATCATAAAGACACTCGGTCCCAGTACATTCTCAAAGTTATCGGTAATAAACTGTCTGACGTAGTCATTCATCTCTTTTATCAATGTTGCGCTTTCTTTCGAAAGTTCCTGACGCACATTCTCCAAGTCGGCGCCATCAAGCACCATACGTGCTTCTTTCCGTTCCAATTCTTCAATCTTCACTTCCAGCGCATTGCGTTTATCTATAAATTCGTATAGTTTGTCGTTCAAGGGAGTCCCTTTGGCAAGCAGTTGGGAATTGGAGATGGAAACCTCTATCTTTCCATCTTCCAGCACCAGAGGCATTATGCCTTCATTGCCCATATACAGTGTCACCATCACGACAGAATCGGCCGGCCCGTTCATCTTAAAAAGACCATGAATAACCTCTGCCGAATCAACAGATACCCATTGCCCGTCCTGAAGCGTTTTAAGGAATAACATTTTTCCGTCAAGGCCGATTACCGAAGAGTTACCCTCTATCTTATACTTGCGGCTGCAAGAGACAAAGAGAATGAGCAAGAGCAAAAAAGGCAAAATGCGATTCACACTTATTCTAATCATGCGCGAGACTATTTTTGAAATTACACCTGACAAAGGTATTAATATTCCTTATAAACCAAATAGAAAGAAAGGAATTTTCATTCGGTTTACGTATTTTTGCACAATTACAAAGCATAAGAGGCTCGTTGAATTTTGCACAGAGCAACAAGCTGAATTTAAACAAGAACCCTTAACAGAAAGAATTACACATGTCAACCTACGCTCCTTTTGCCAAACCGCTCTATGTTATGTTGAAACCCGTAGGTGCGGTATGCAATTTGGCATGCGAATATTGCTACTATCTGGAAAAATCCAAACTATACAAAGAGAACCCCAAGCACGTGATGAGCGAAGAACTTCTGGAAAAGTTCATCGAGGAGTATATTCATTCGCAAACCATGCCTCAGGTTTTGTTTACTTGGCATGGCGGAGAAACATTGATGCGTCCGCTGTCGTTCTATAAACGGGCGATGGAATTGCAAAAAAAATATGCCAACGGAAGAACGATAGACAATTGCATTCAGACCAACGGCACACTGCTGACCGACGAATGGTGTGAATTCTTCAAGGAAAACAATTGGCTGGTAGGCATCTCTATCGACGGACCGCAGGAGTTTCATGATGAATACCGGAAGAACAAACAAGGCAAACCGTCGTTCGTAAAAGTGATGCAAGGCATCAACCTGCTGAAAAAGCACGGTGTGGAATGGAACGGAATGGCGGTGGTGAATGACTTCAACGCCGATTATCCATTGGAGTTTTACCGCTTCTTCAAAGAAATCGGATGCCGGTACATCCAGTTTGCGCCCATTGTAGAACGTATCGCTCCTCATCAAGACGGACGGCATCTTGCTTCCTTGAACGACAAAGAAAAAAGTACGGAATTGGCCGACTTTTCCGTCAGCCCGGAACAGTGGGGCCACTTTCTCTGCACACTGTTCGACGAATGGGTACGGCAGGATGTGGGCACTTATTACATCCAGCTGTTCGACTCCACTCTCGCCAATTGGATGGGCGAACAACCGGGTGTCTGCACCATGGCAAAGACTTGCGGCCATGCAGGAGTCATGGAATTCAACGGCGACGTATATGCTTGCGACCATTTCGTTTTTCCCGAATATAAGTTGGGCAATATCCATCAAAATACTTTAGTGGAGATGATGTACGGCGAAAAGCAGCAAGCCTTCGGCCTGATGAAACAGCAATCGCTACCCTCCCAATGCCGCGAATGCGAATGGCTGTTCGCCTGCAACGGCGAATGTCCTAAAAACCGTTTCGCATATACATCCGACGGTGAGGCGGGGCTCAATTATCTTTGCGCCGGTTATCATGAGTTTTTCGGGCATGCAGCTCCCTATATGGACTTCATGAAAAACGAGCTGATGAACCGACGCCCGCCTGCCAACGTCATGAAAGCAATAAAAGAAGGAAAATTGAAATAAAGATTAAAACATAAACCATTAAACAGAAAAAACAATATGAAAGTAACAGTAAAGAAATGTTTGCTTGCAGCCGTCGCTGCATGGACAGTCTGCTCGGCACGCGCAGACGAAGGAATGTGGTTGCTGCAACTGATAAAACAGCAGAACTCCATCGAAATGATGAAAAAACAAGGATTGAAATTAGAGGCCGACGACTTGTACAATCCGAACGGTGTATCTCTGAAAGATGCCGTAGGCATTTTCGGCGGTGGCTGTACCGGTGAGATTATCTCGCCCGAAGGATTGATTCTGACCAACCATCACTGTGGCTACGGTGCCATTCAGCAGCACAGTTCTGTGGAGCACGATTACCTGACGGATGGTTTTTGGGCCAAAAACCGCAACGAAGAGTTGCCCACTCCGGGATTGAAGTTCCGTTTTGTGCATCGCATTGTCGATATCACCGACTTGGTGAACGAAAAAGTGAAAGCCGGAGAGGTGGACGAAGTAAATGCCATGACACGCCCCTTCCTCAACAAGCTGGCAAAGGAAGAGCTGGAAAAGAGCGACCTCAACGGAAAGCCGGGCATTGTGGCTCAAGCCTTGCCTTTCTATGCGGGAAATAAATACTATCTGATTTACTACAAAGTGTACAGCGACGTCCGCATGGTTGCCGCTCCTCCCTCATCGGTAGGAAAGTTCGGCGGTGAAACGGACAACTGGATGTGGCCCCGCCATACGGGAGACTTCTCCATGTTCCGCATCTATGCCGATGTCAACGGCGAACCAGCCGAGTACAGCGCAAGCAACGTAGCTCTGAAAACGCCTAAATTCCTGCCCATCTCCATCAAGGGGCTGCAAGAAGGAGACTATGCCATGATTATGGGCTTTCCCGGCACTACCAGACGCTACCTGACCCAGAGCGAGGTGAAACAGCGCATGGAAGCAGTTAACCAGGCCATGATAGATATGCGCGGTGTTCGTTTGGAGGTATTACGCAAGTTTATGAATGCCAGCGACAAGACACGCATCCAGTATGCCAGCAAATTTGCGGGAAGCAGCAACTACTGGAAGAATTCCATCGGCATGAACAAAGCCATCATAGATAACGACGTACTAAACACCAAAGCCGAAATAGAGAAGCGATATGCCGAATTTGCCAAAGGAAAGCCTGGATATGAGGGCGTGGTAGAGAAGATAGACGCCATCATAGAAAAGGGTACCCCCACCTTGCGACAGCTCTATTACACCAACGAAGCACTGCGCGGAGCTATTGAATTCGGAAGTACATACCTGATTATGGACAACATCAAGAAAGCGCTCGAAGAGAAAAACGACTCGCTGCTACAAGCATCCAAGAAACAGTTGGAAGAAGCTTATGACGGCATACACAACAAAGATTATGACCACGAAGTGGACCGTGCCGTAGCAAAAGCCATCCTGCCCGCCTTGGCCAAAGCTTTGAACGCAGATGAATTGCCCGATTTCTACAACACCATCCGCAACGAATTCAAGGGCGATTACGATGCCTATGTGGACAATCTGTATGATAACTCCATCCTCTCAAACCGCAGCAACCTCGACAAGTTCTTGAAGAAGCCTACTGTGAAAGCGATAGAACGCGACCCGGCAACAGCCTACTCACGCTCCAAGAACCTCAAAATACAGGAACTGGGCAAGGCGCACGGCGAGCAGAACAATGGACTTGACCTGCTGCACAAAGCCTACATCCGCGGTTTGGGCGAGATGAAGCAACCCATGCCATCCTATCCGGACGCCAACTTCACCATTCGCCTGACTTATGGCAACGTGAAGGCTTACAGCCCAAAAGACGCCGTATACTACAATTACTATACAACCACCGACGGCATTCTTGAAAAAGAAAATCCTGAAAACCGCGAGTTCATGGTTCCTGCCAAACTGAAAGAGCTGATTCAAAAGAAAGACTTCGGCCGCTATGCCATGAAAGACGGTACGATGCCGGTTTGCTTCCTCACCACGAACGATATTACCGGCGGTAACTCCGGAAGTCCTGTCATCAATGCCGAAGGCCATCTCATCGGTACCGCCTTCGACGGCAACTGGGAGTCATTGAGCGGAGACATCAACTTCGACAACAACCTGCAACGTTGCATCAATCTGGACATCCGCTACGTACTCTTCATCCTTGAGAAGTTGGGCAACTGCGAACATTTGATAAAAGAAATGAACATAATCGAGTAATTTTTCTCTCTTGGGGAATGACTCGCCGACTGAACCACAATCAGTCAGGGACTGAAACCATTTCACTCGGCGACTGAAATGGTTTCAGTCGCCGAGTGATTCCACCCCCTCTCAGAACACCTTCTAACGCAGATTATCATGAAGAAGACATTATTATCACTTTTCTTTACATCGGCATTATTCATGGCACGAGCCGATGAAGGCATGTGGATGCTGACCGACCTCAAGAAACAAAACGAGGTTGCCATGACGGAATTAGGGTTGTTGATACCGACAGACCAAATCTATAATCCCACAGGCATTGCCCTGAAAGACGCCGTAGTGCACTTCGGAGGCGGATGTACCGGCGAAGTCATTTCAGCCGAAGGGCTGGTACTGACCAACCACCATTGCGGATACGGAGCCATTCAGCAACACAGCAGTGTGGAGCACGACTACCTGACGAACGGTTTCTGGGCCATGTCGCGCAAAGAGGAGCTTCCATGCAAGGGGCTTACAATTACATACATCGACGAGATTCTGGACGTGACGGACTACGTGAACCAACAGTTGAAGACAGATGCAGACCCTAACGGAACCAACTATCTATCGCCCAAATACCTCAACATGGTGGCCGACCGCTTTGCCAAAGCCGAAGGCATTGCCCTGACTCCGGGACGAAAACTGGAACTGAAAGCGTTTTACGGTGGAAACAGATACTACCTGTTCGTGAAGACAACTTACAGCGACATACGCATGGTAGGCGCTCCTCCCTCCTCCATCGGCAAGTTCGGCGCAGATACCGATAACTGGATGTGGCCCCGCCACACCGGCGATTTCTCCATCTTCCGCATCTATGCCGACAAAGACGGGAAACCGGCGGCATACAGCAAGGACAATGTTCCGTTGAAAGTGAAGAAGCACCTCACCATCAGCCTCGACGGTTATCGTGAAGGAGATTTCACCTTCATCATGGGCTTCCCCGGCCGCAACTGGCGCTATATGATTTCCGACGAAGTGGAAGAACGCATGCAAACCACCAATTTCATGCGTCACCATGTGCGCGACGTCCGCCAGAAAGCCCTTATGGAACAAATGGTGCAGAACGATGCCATACGCATACACTACGCCAGCAAGTATGCCTCTTCGGCCAACTATTGGAAAAATGCCATCGGTATGAACGAAGGACTTGTCCGGCTGAAAGTTCTCGACACCAAACGAGCGCAACAGGAGCAACTACTTGCCTACGGACGTTCAAAAGGCGATGACTCTTACCGGAAAGCCTTTGAACAGATACGCGACATTGTGCAACATCGCCGCACGGCCCTCTATCATCAACAAGCCATTCAGGAAGCCTTGATAACGGGACTGGACTTCATGCGCATTCCAAGCACCACGGCGCTGGTTGCAGCTTTGAAGAGTAAGGACAAAGCACGAATCAAGGCGGCGGCAGACAGCCTGCAAACCGCAGCCGACAAATATTTTGCCTCCGTCCCCTTCCCCGAAGTGGAACGCGCGGTAGGCAAAAAGATGTTGCAGACATACATGCAGTATATTCCGGCAGAGCAACGCATCGGCATCTTCAAGATAATAGATAAACGCTTCAAAGGAAACAGTGACGCATTCATCGACGCTTGCTTCGACCATTCCATTCTCGGGAGCAAAGAGAACTTCGCCAAGTTTATACGGAAACCCGGTCTGTACAAAATCAGTTACGACTGGATGATTCTGTTCAAGTACTCCATTACCGACGGCCTGTTGCAGACAGCCGTCGCCATGAAGGATGCCAACACGAACTACGATGCCGCCCATAAAGTCTGGGTAAAAGGAATGATGGACATGAAACTTGCCGACGGGAAGCCCATCTATCCGGACGCCAACTCCACCTTACGCCTGACCTACGGCCGGGTACTACCCTACTCGCCCGCCGACGGCGTGGAATATGGCTACTACACCACCTTGAAAGGCGTCATGGAGAAGGAAGACCCGAATAACCGTGAGTTCGTGGTTCCCGCCAAGCTGAAACAGTTGTATCAGGCCAAAGACTTCGGCCGCTATGCGCTTCCCGACGGAGAGATGCCCGTCTGCTTCATCGTCAATACGGACAACACCGGCGGCAACTCCGGAAGTCCCGTATTCAATGCCAAAGGTGAATTGATTGGTACGGGCTTCGACCGCAACTACGAAGGGCTGACGGGCGACATCGCCTTCCGTCCCTCGTCGCAGCGTGCGGCATGCGTGGATATCCGATACACGCTGTTCATCATCGATAAATTTGCAGGAGCTTCGCACCTCATCAAGGAACTAACCATAAAATAATAAGGCTGATGCTTGTACTTTTCTCCTTGCGACACAACAAAAGGAGGGTACAAGCATCAACTCTTTGAACAAAGCATTTGTTTCTTTTGTTATACGATGAAACAATAAACATTATAACAGAAAGGAATAATTTATGGAAAAGTTTAAAGAAGTGATACAATCAGAGAAGCCGGTTTTAGTTGATTTCTTCGCAACTTGGTGCGGACCCTGCAAAGCAATGCATCCGGTATTGGAAGAGCTTAAAAGCGAAATAGGTGAAGCCGCCCGCATTGTAAAAATAGATGTAGACCAGCAAGAAGAGCTTGCAGCCAACTACCGCATACAAGCCGTACCGACATTTATCTTATTCAAAAAAGGAGAAGCCGTATGGCGTCACTCAGGCGTAGTCAGCGGCAAGGAATTGAAAGCCGTCATTGAACAAAACTCATAATCAAGAAGCAATGAAGAAAACTATAACAATGGCCGCCCTGCTCTTTTCGAGCGTACTGACCTTTGCTTGTACAGACAGGGCCAAACAACCCGAGCAGACAAAGACGGAAGTTACCGCTCAAAAGGAAGGAAGCGTAATCGTTATGACCAAAGAGATGTTCATCAAAGAAGTCTTCGATTATGAGAAATCCTCGGATTGGAAATACAAAGGAACCAAACCCGCCATCATCGACCTGTATGCCGACTGGTGTGGACCATGCCGCATGACGGCTCCCATCATGAAGGATTTGGCCAAGGAATATGCCGATAAGATAGTCATTTACAAGGTCAATGTGGACAAAGAGAAAGAACTGGCAGGCCTATTCAACGCCACAAGTATCCCTCTCTTTGTATTCATCCCCATGAACGGAACACCTCAATTCTTTCGCGGTGCAGCCGACAAGGCAACCTATAAAAAGGTAATCGACGATTTTCTGCTGAAGACGGAATAGTCGTACAAGAGACTATGTATTGAACACGGAAACACGGAGTCTTGTGACAATCCCCATGTGATGGCATTCTCTGTGTTTCTGTTTTTTTATGCCTGTTCCGTTCGTAATTAAAGCATGATGGGTGTTTCCCTCCATTCGCCCGCATGCAATTCCATCACAGTCTTATACCCGGCCCGCTTTAAAGATTCCAAGGCTTCGGCCCGACCGTAGTTTATCCGCTCCGGATAATGCGAATCGCTGTTCACCTGTACGCGTATTCCCAAATCATGCAGGAAGGAGAAATAACGTTCGCCGGGATAGAAAGTTCCTAAATCGTGGTAAGCCTTGGTATTGATTTCAACCTGATATCCACGATGGGCAATCTCCGTAAAATATCCCCGGACAAGCTCGTCATACCAAGCCTCATCCGGCAACCCCGGTCGATAGCAGGTGACATTGTAGTGTATCTTGTCGGCATGCCCTACGATATCAAAGCCGCCCAATTCCAACATTCGCATCGAGCGTTTGTAATAGAGGCGCACCACACGCTCCAAGTCGCCACCGAAACGCTCATCGACAATCTGCTTGAAAGTAGCGGCAGACACATCCACATCAACCACCTCTCCTTTATCATCATACAGCAGATGCACGGAGCCGATACGATAGTCCAATGGTAATTCTCTGAAACGGACAATGGACGGATTACTCGCTTCATTCAGATAATCTATCTCCAGACCGACATAAAGCTCTATACGCCCGGTGTACTTGGTCTTCAAACGATGGTATTCGGACAGATAGTCGTCCATACAATCCCACTCCATCGTCCAAAACGTGGGAAAAGGCAGTGGGGCATGCGACGAAAAGCCATAAGAGGTGAATCCCTCGCTTATGGCAAAACGCACAAAATCTTCCATTCCGGCACGTCCGTCACAGAATAGGCTATGGCTATGATAATTCGTCAAGTTCCTTCTATTCTTCATCGTTTTTTTCGTTTCCTGCTCCTTAATTCGCTTCTATTTCACTTAATTCAAGCCAACGCATCGTCTTTTCATCAATCAAATCCGACAATACCGGCAGCCTCTTCGATTTTTCCGTCAACTCCTCCACCGACAGAACACCACTGCACAAGGCTTCTTCAATGGCAGTTTTTTCTGTTTCCAAATCGGCAATCTCTCGTTCCAGTTGCTCAAACTCACGCCTTTCCTTAAAAGACATGCGCCGCTTCTCATTCAGACGTATTTTTACAGTTTTCTCTTCCTGCACCTTGACCGCCTCTTTTTCTTTCTCCTTTTCCAGATGAGCCTTTGCATCCTTCCAGTCGCGATACTGCGTATAGTTACCGGAGAAATCACGGATATCCCCTTGCCCGTTGAACACCAGCAAATGGTCTACTACCTTATCCATAAAGTAGCGGTCGTGGCTCACCACGATGACACAACCTTTGAATTTCTGCAAATATTCCTCCAACACGTTCAATGTCACAATATCAAGGTCGTTGGTAGGCTCGTCCAACACAAGGAAATTAGGATTACGCATCAACACCGTGCACAGATAAAGCCGGCGACGTTCACCTCCACTCAATTTATATACATAGTTGTGTTGCGTTTCGGGAGTAAAGAGGAAATGCTGCAAAAACTGCGAAGCCGTCAGCTTCTTGCCGTTGTCCAGTTCTATCACCTCGGCAATATTTCTCACTACGTCAATCACCTTCATCTGCTCGTCAAACTGTAAGCCTTCTTGCGAGTAGTAACCAAAGCGAACCGTCTCGCCGATATCCAGCGTACCACTGTCAGCCTGCGTCAACCCCATCAGTATTTTGATGAATGTTGACTTTCCCGTACCGTTATTCCCAACGATACCCATTTTCTCGTAACGCGAAAAGACATAGGAAAAATCATCCAGAATCTTCAAGTCACCGAAAGACTTGAACAGATGTTCTGCCTCGAATATTTTACTTCCGATATAAGAGGCTTTGACATCCAGCTTGACGTTATCATTGCCGAAACGCTGCTTGGCCACCTTCTCCAACTCGTAAAAAGCCTCTTCCCGATAACGGGCTTTATGTCCGCGTGCCTGAGGCATCCGGCGCATCCACTCCAATTCGGTACGATATAGGTTATTGGCACGTTTTATCTCCACCGTTTTGGCCTCGATACGTTCTTCACGCTTCTCCAGATAATAACTGTAATTACCTTTATATTGATATATCTGCCGGTTGTCTATCTCCATTATTTCAGAACAGACACGGTCAAGGAAATAACGGTCGTGCGTCACCATCAGCAGTGTGAGGTTGGTGCGGCGAAGATATTCTTCCAGCCACTCCGTCATGTCAAGGTCAAGATGATTGGTAGGCTCATCCAATATCAGCAAATCGGGTTCGGTGATAAGGGCATTGGCAAGCGCCACACGCTTCAACTGTCCGCCTGATAATTGTTTCACCTGCCGGTTGAAATCACGAATCTTAAGTTGAGAAAGAATCTGCTTGGCTTTTTGTTCATATTCCCATGCTTTTTCGTGATCCATGCGCACCAGAATCTCATCCAGTCCGGGATTCCCTTCCGTTTCCATACAGCGCTCATACTCTTTAATCAGTTCAACAGTAGAGTTGCCATGATGAAAACATGCTTCGAGCACAGTCAGTTCTTCGGGATATTGCGGATCCTGTTCCAAATAACTCACACGTATATCCCGACGGAAAGAGATGACACCGGAGTCATACCCCTCTTTACCATAAAGAATGTTGAGCAACGTAGTCTTGCCGCTACCGTTTTTGGCTATCAGCCCCACACGCTGCCCCTCGGACAAACCAAAAGATATATTCTCGAATAATACCAAATCACCGAACGACTTGGTCAGGTTCTCCACCTGAAGAATTGAATTTACCGCAGCCAATTTTCAATTGATATTTGATAGTTTCTTAAAACAAAGCATCGTAAGTCTCCGCCAGTTCGACTTTTGCCCCTGCTTTCACTTTACTCCAGACCAATTTCATGGGGTCTATCCATTCGCCGGTGGCGGTATTCAGCAATACGGGCGCTTCCCGGTTTCCATCTATCAGGGTGTGCCATTCCATACCATCCACTTCATTGGCCAGAATAACACATAGCACAATTCCAAAGGCCAACCACGCATCTTTCTTTTTCGGGCCGATGTCCCCCTTGTCTATTACCTGCTGCATCTTGGCGATGTCTTCCTCCATTCCCTGAAAATCCTTCTTCAGCAGCTCCTTCACTATGGCATCCACCCATTCGTACGCTTCATTGATTTGATATATCTCCGAAAGGCGCACCGGGATAATTTCTGCCGGATATTTCGCTCCTTCTTTACGCACTTCCAATGACGCAATAATCTTCTCGGCCTCCGCTGTAGAATCTCCTTTCTTCACCGTAAAAGAACATTCAAGAACCATGTTCCCTTCCCCCGTTATCCAAAGATGAGAAGTATAATAGTTCCCCTCTTCCTCAAACATTTCCTTACTGTAAGCACACTCCCGGCTCCCTAATCTGACAAGAGTAGCCGACTGATTCTCTTTCAGTTCTTGCCGGACAGCATCTTTGCCGTACGTCACATCTCCTTTATAAGCCGAAATACGGAAATTCCCCGTCCATTCCGACGGATTATAGAAAAGGAAAGAACCTTCCCCATCTTCAAACTCATTCCAGTCTGCCGGATATTTCATGGAGAACCACGCTCCCGGAGAAATAAATTTCTTGCTTTGTTCCATATATATCATGCTAATCTTCGCATTTACAGATTCATCACACAAATAAATCAAATCCGTTTTTACTATTTCCCGCAAAAGTAACATTACCTCGGTTGATATGCAAACAAACAAAACAAAAACAGTCGATTCTCACGAACCGACTGTTACAATCATCATCTATGAATGAAGACCTTTAAAGCCTTCAATATCTTTACCTAATCAACCATTTTTTATTTTTGATCAGAATCCCACCAAACAGGCAGAGTACAAATTTGCTCATGATTATACCATCCTTTACCAAGTTCTGCCGCTCCCGGCACCTGCTCGCCAATAGCCGCAAGATTTTTAGTGTTATATGTCAACTCATATGATGCCTGTTTCCAACGACGAGGGAATTTTCCTTCCGGACAATACGTGAAACCTGCAGGAGTGTTTTTATAAAAATATGGTTTATCCCAATTCATAAACAAACTCGTATTATAATCATGGCGACGCATGTCATTCCAATTCTCGTTAGAAAATGGCATTGCCAGCATCTTTTGGGTCAATATTTTCCCAAGAGTAAGTTCCGATGCACTTCCCAAAGCATTATTCAGGAAATTATCAATATCAGCCTGCTCAATATGAGTAAATGACGGACACGATTTCAGTTTCTCATCCTCCGAAGTCCACACATCAATCTGACTATTAACAAAATCAATGCTTGCCTTTACCCCCTCTCTATAGGCCGTAAACGCTCCAGACTTATCGTTCTTGCGGAAAAGTACTTCTGCTTTAATGAAGCAGGCTTCCGCAAATGAAGCCATAAGTGTAGGACTTGTAGGACGAGCATAGAATACACCACTCATTGCAGAGGTATCGTAGGACTTGTTACGACGATAAAGAACATCCACTCCTTTCGCATAACCCGTGCCACCACAAGTGGTCCACACATAAATAGTATCTCCCTGACGAGTAGGGCTATCGCAATACCAGCTTTGCGTAGCAGGTTTGAATGACAAAGCATAAGGGCCTGCTTGACTTAAAATATCTGTTTGCATATCCACTCCCATAGAACGCCGCCACAACCCATCATCCGACCACTTAATATCGGCAGGAGTCGTACTCCCCTTTACAGAGCGAGTCCAAGGAATGAATTTATCGGCTCGCGGATCTTCTATTCCCTTCCCGTCAAAGTCTGTCAGGTTATCATAATAGCATTTGGTCACATAAATATTACTATTCATCCCAATACAAGAATAAAGAGCAGAAAAATCAACAGGTTCTTGCCAGCCCAATACGTCTAAAGAAGGTGTATTGGTATCTGTATGCCTAACCACCGTATTATCAGTATTACTTTGCAGAGCTTTATCCAAACAATTCAATATTTCTTGAGCATCGTATTTACCATCCTTATAGTTACCAGCCTCTTTCTTGATTAAATGATTCAGCCAACGGGCTTTAAGAAGGTAACACATTTTCAACCATTTATTCACATCACCGTCATTCCATGAATCGCCAGCCGTCAAATCTATAGGAGTAACATTATTTACAGCCTCTTGCTGCTTAGAAAACAGTTCGATGGCTTCATCGATATCGTCGATGCAACCAAGAAATATTGCCTTACCCGTGTCATAGGCAGGAGAAGGATTATCACCGAAAGCCTGTGTATAAGGAATCTCACCAAACAAATCCGTAAGCATCATAAAGCCATAAGCACGGAAAAACTTAGCGGCACCTGCATAATGATAGGCTCCGGCCTTCATGGCCTGATTATACAAGTCATTGCAATTCACTCCGACCTGCGTAAAGAACCATTGCTGCGCATTCGCAGCACGAGTTGAAGAATTGAGTTGCCACTTGGCCGCCCCACCCTCGCGTGCATTATTACGATAAAAATGACCGCAATAGAAACTGGTATTCGAAGCAACAATATGATAGATATGCTCCATATAGAATTGCATCCAAGGTAAACGTTGGTGAAACTCAGCATCCGTTGATATCGGAGTATTAGGGTTGGTATTGACATCCAGCCAATCATCACATGCAGAGAGCGAAACGCAGGCTGTAATTCCTAAGATTATTTTCTTATATAGTTTCATAATCATTTATTTTTTTGCAGTTAGACAACATTCAAAAAGTCAGATTGAAGCCCAAAGAGAAGCTTGCGGTTGAAGGGACTCCACAGTAATCAATACCTACGGAGGATGAACCTACAGCACCGGAACCGGCAGCTGCAACTTCCGGATCACCATTATAGTTAGTGAAAAGAAGAAGATTATTCGCCGTTGCGGTAACTGACGCACGCTTAATCACATTTGTTTTTGCAAGCAAAGATTTAGGCAGGCTATAAGAAAGCGAAACCGTGCGAAGACGGAGCGCATTGACCTTTGTCATGAAATTGGCTGTTTCGTAAGGATAAATATCTTGATAATAATTGGCAATTATTGTTCTACCACTCGCTTCCTTACCATTATAAATGTAAATTTTGTCTGCCTCAAATACATTGGTCACAAATTCTCCGCTTCCATTTACACCCGACACCTCAATCTTCTCGCGTTGCGCAGATAATTCGCTGATACCTGCCAGTGTCATGGCATATTCCGTTCCGTTATAAACATGCCCACCTACACGGAACTCCCACAACATATTAAGTGACAACCCTTTGTAAGATATGGTATTGTTCCATCCACCGGAAAATTTCGGTTCACGATTACCTATTTCCACATTGGTACTGTTCGTTCCGGTAGCCTTGGTAGGAAGTCCGTTTTTATCCAAGATGACACGTCCTTGATCATCACGTTTCCATTGACTGCCCGAAATAGCCATAAAATTACCATTGGGGAAAGAAGCCGCCTTTGCGTTACCTACTTGTACATCAGTTACATAAAGGATTTCTACACCTTCAAGCAAATTTTTCACAGTACCCCGGTTACCGCTCACATTAAGCGTCGATTCCCATGTCCAATCTTTGGTTTGAATCGGAGTACCGCCTATACTTAACTCCATACCTTTATTATATATGTCACCGGCATTAACCTTGCGAAGAATATATCCTGTTGCATTGGATAGACGAGGAGACATAATCTGGTCATAGGAATTGTTGGTATAATATGCATAATCCACTTTCAAACGATTGTTAAAGAAGCGTAATTCTATACCGATTTCAGTAGCTTCCGTTATCTCAGGCTTCAATGTCGCATTACCGGACATCCAGAAATTACTTACACCGGTACGGTTGCCAAGAAACTTCTGGCTTGGCCACAATGCTGTGTCCAATGAATATGGATCGGTATCTTTACCAACACGTGCCCAACTTGCCCGAATCTTTCCGAAAGATAACCAATCGGTCTTCGGAAGCAATTCTGTAAACACAAAACTACCACTCACCGACGGATATAGATAAGAACGATTTTCAACCGGTAATGTGGAAGTCCAGTCATTACGTCCTGATACCGTTAAAAATATCATGTTCTTCCAATCGGCGCGAAACTCTCCAAACACTCCGACAAGGCGTTTCTGGTGACGTGCACTTGAGAAATCCCGATTATCGTTTGTTGCATTGTCAAAGGCATAGAAATTAGGAATCTCAAAATTCCAAGCCATACGATAATTAGACCATGTACGGGTATCGTCGGTAGAAGTACCCAACATCAAATTCAAATTAAAATCCCCAAATTGTTTATTGAAATTTGTCATCAAACTGGTAGAAAGGTATTTGTAACGATAAGAATTTTCACTATACATACCTTTCTGCCAAGCCAGTTTATAGACACCACCGGCAGCAAGTACCTTCGAATCGTCTGTGGTATAAGAGTCGATACCCATACGATAACTAATCCACCACCAATCGGTAATGTCTGCCTTGACGCTAAAATTACCGGTAAAACGTTCGGTGTTGTCTTTCAGTTTATTTTTATTAAGAATCCAATATGGGTTATCACGTTCGTCGACAACATCAAGCCGATCACCGAACATACGATAGCGAGTACCGTCTTCATTCAAATAATGCTTCATGTCATCCGTAGGCGACCAGCGAAACACACCCATCATTGTACCCGATCCATTTGAGCCATATAACCCTGCAGAAGTCAATGTCTTATCTGTATTTGCCTGCGAATATGCCACATTTGCACCAAATGTGAATATCTTCCATTTCTGCTCACCGTTAAAACGGAATGTAGCTTTTTCATAACCGGTATTTGGAATGATACCATCCTGATTATAATAAGAACCGGAAAGGTAGAAATTCCCATTTTTAGAACCACCAGCCACACTGACATTGGTATCCCATACACCGCCCTGTTGAAAGAAATCATCTATATTATCATAAGTAGGCGTGTTATTATCAATAGGCGCTCCCCATGAATTATAGCTAAAATCATTATAAGTTGTTCCTGTATATTTTCCACCTGTATATTGGTCTTCGGCAAATCCTCTCCCATATTTGCGCTGTGTTTTAGGAAGCGTCTTAGCCCATTGTGTGGTGTATTTAGTGGAGAGGTTCACTTCCAGAGCTCCTTCTTTTCCTTTTTTAGTAGTGATAATGATAACACCTGCCGCAGCGCGAGAACCATAAAGTGCCGCAGCAGCCGACCCTTTCAGTACAGACATGTTTTCAATATCCTCGGGGTTGATATCCATCACACGGTTTGCTTGGGTAGAAGCTGTTGATAAACTACCATCAAAAGCAGAATTACCAACCACCGTCGTAGAATTATCGTAAATTACACCATCAACAACGAAGACGGGTTGATTATCACGTTCGAGTGAAGTACCGCCACGAAGGATAATTTGAGATCCGGTACCTGCTGCACCACCACCTTGTGTGATATTGACACCGGCAATCTTACCGGCTAATGAGTTAATAGGATTCACACTCTTATTTCTCATGAGTTCATCAGCGTTTACATCAGCAATGGCATATCCTAAAGATTTACGATCTTTCTTGATACCCATGGCTGTCACCACCACTTCGTCCAATGCTTGCGAATCATCCTGCAAAGTTATTGCATAAGAAGAAGCGTTCGTAACCTTTACCGTTGCGGCTTTGTAACCGATAAAAGAAATCTCCAGTGTGCTACCTACCGATGCATTCACTGTGAAATTCCCGTCGATATCCGTCACGGCCCCCGTACCGGAACCTTTCACCAACACACTGGCACCAATGATTGGTTGGCCTGACACATCTACAACTCTACCTGTGATTTTCCTTGCCTGCTGAGTAGTGTAAGAACTTGGTACACTTTCGGCAAACACATCGGCCGCAAAAGGTGTAGCCAGCCCAAACAATGCAAGCATCATTAATGATAAGCAATAATCTCTTTTCATAAACACTATTTATTTGGATTTGTTTGTAAACATATAAATTATTTCAATAATTAAGTAGTCAAAAATATTAAAAAATACAAAATGAAAATTAAATACCATATTGCCTGAGTTCGGGATAAGAAGCAGGTCGATAACCTCATCCAGAGGCTTGTGTTTTAAAGTAGAATCTTATTGGTTATCAGGCGTTTATCGCTGCCTTGTCAGACACTTGAATCTGACGACTCAAACACTTGTGTCTGACACGTCAGAGACTTGTGTCTGTCGGCTTGAACACTTGCCTCTGTCACGGCAAAGGATTGTAGCTGTCAAAACAGGAGGAGGGCGGTCGGCCTGAAAGGCTCTCTTCTGCCTAATCGCCGTAAACCGGTACATTCAGGAAATATCCGTCCGATAGAATGCAGCCCCTCATCTTTAGAAGAAGGAACCGCCTATCCCGAATTCAGGTTAATATTATGATGAATCAGATCGCTTTCTCTCCAATGCAATAATCACCATAAAGCCTATAACGGAAATTTTCCTCCGTGCCCAAGTAGGATGGGATGTCGGCACACAGGCTTTCGAGACTTCAAACCACCCTTACTATGCGGACAACAATGCCGGATCGGGATACTACAACTTGGCAAAATCCAACTTTTCTGACCCCACTCTGAATATTCTGGCCGGATATAACGATGAGTTTTTCAGCAAGAAGCTGACATTTAACGCACAAGTGGGTTATCACCAGATAGAGAGCGGTGTAATACGTCTATCTACTTATGGGACTAAGTTCGCCGTCCCCGATTTCCAGTCAATCAACAACTGCGACCCCACCGCCATTGCAAGTAAAAAACGCACCACCAAACGACGTGTGCAAGCTGTTTCGGCACAAGCCTCGGCTACGACAACATGGCATTCCTCACCCTGCGTGCCCGTAACGACTGGTCGTCTACATTGCCGAAGAAAAACAACTCATATTTCTATCCGGCAGCCGAATTGGCATTCATTGCCACAGAACGACCTTTCTTATGGAAAAAACAAGTATATAAACTACCTGAAACTGCGCGGCTTCGTGGCTCAAGTAGGCAAAGACACCGGTCTACTGGAGATTGATTTTTATCATCAGAAACCCTCTCCTACTTCCCTATCGGCTGTATTTTCCTCCTCACCTCTTTTGATATCTCAAGAAACATGTAGTTCAGCTTGCCGGAATGAATTCCTTCTTTATGCTGTGCATACTTCTTGTTGGCATATTCCTTGGACTTATCGAATGTAATGCGCGACATTTGGTTTTGTGACTTGCCTAACATCGTTGAGTCCAATTGCTCGTCAGGGAAGAAATCATCCAAATCGACATCGCCAATCATGGTTGTCTCAAGAAAGTTCATGTCTTTATGACCCGAATCCGTGTAGTAACCCACAAACATGTGCCCGGGAATGCGCACTAAAATTGGTTCGATGTTGATGGCACGAAGCAAAGAAGCAAACAAGACACTGCCGTCCACGCAATTGATTTGTGAAGACTGAAGCGCATCATCGAATGTGCGGACGCGCTGCGAAAAAACCACGTTACTGGAAAGGCTGGTATTGGACACCGAACTATAACGGAAGCTACGCTTCTGCAACACATTCCACAACGCATAAACCTGCTTGTCCACCGCCTCGGGCTTACCCGCCTGATAGCCTAAAAAACGATTCACAATACGGGTATTCAACGCCTCACGCAACAGTTGGTCTATCATTGGGTTTTCCTCGTTGACATAAGCAGCAAAGAAGATACCGGTATCGTGAAACCTTGTACCGCCGGTGACGTAGCCCAGCAAGCACTCGTTCAGGCTACGAACGGAAAAGGTACGCACGCTCTGCCCCAAATCCTTGCCGTTTATCTCAACCGTTACAGCCACACTGATAGGTTCGGCCTGATTATTTCTTTTCAAGGCTTCGTAATTCCAGATAAGATCGGGATAAATAGTGTATTCGGTCCTTGACTTTTCCAATACAAATTCAGATACGGAACGAGAGAAAAAGGGTGTCTCGGCCACTTCTATCCGGACACGGCTGTAAGCCTTGCCCGAACGCATGCGAATAGCGATACACGACTTGGGATTACCCACATACATGGAATCGGCAGGGATAATAACTTGTGCATCAGTAGTTGCCACCGAAAGAATGCTGGAAGGGAATATGTTACCTCCCAAATCATCGACAATCTCAAAACCGGAACGGAAAGGAGATGCATTCAGCCAAATAGTTCCAGCCACGGCAAATAGTGCCACGATCAACAGCAAGTAGTGCTTTTTACAATAATCTCTGCTTATATCTATAAGTTTTTTCATTTCGGCTTTTTTAGTGATGCAAAGATAGCAGATTAATATGAAACGGCTCTAAAAGAAGAATAGATTAATTTCTTGCCTCAAAGGATGTTTTGTAACTTCAATGTAATGCTTGTTTCATTTTCCCGTAACAAATTAACTGCACTTTTGCCACAAGAAAAAAATTAAGTTTAACTTTGTGACGAAAGATTTGTCTTATCCTTGTCACTTGAATATAAACAAAGAAGCAATGGACGATTATCGTATTTTAGTTGTAGACGACGAAGAAGATTTATGTGAAATCTTAAAATTCAACCTTGAGAATGAAGGATATGAAGTAGATACTGCAAACTCTGCCGAGGAAGCCCTGAAAATGGACTTAGAAAAGTATGACCTTTTACTACTGGATGTGATGATGGGTGAAATCTCCGGCTTCAAAATGGCAAGCATGCTGAAAAAGGACAAGAAAACAGCTCATATCCCCATCATCTTCATCACAGCCAAAGATACGGAAAATGATACTGTGACCGGTTTTAATTTGGGAGCAGACGACTACATCTCCAAACCTTTCTCGCTGCGCGAAGTGGCAGTACGGGTCAAAGCCGTATTACGCCGAACCCGACAGGAAACCACAGAGCACGTTCCGGAACGGATAACTTATAAATCATTAGTGCTGGATATAATCAAGAAAAAAGTCAGCATTGACGGGCAAGAGATACAACTTACCAAAAAGGAATTTGAAATATTGTTGTTACTTTTACAAAACAAGGGGCGGGTATTCTCACGAGAAGACATACTGAATCGTATCTGGAGCGACGAAGTATATGTGCTGGACCGTACCATAGACGTAAACATCACCCGTTTGCGCAAGAAAATCGGAATATATGATAAATGCATCGTAACACGTTTAGGATATGGGTATTGCTTTGAAGCCGAATAAAGGGAAAAACTTCTTGTCTTTCAGCCAAAAGCTATTTCTTTCGGTCATCTCGCTTTTCGTAGTATTTGCCGCATGTTTCATCGTCTATCAATATCAGCGGGAAAAAGAATACAAAATAGAACTGCTGGACATGCAATTGCAAGACTATAACGAGCGTCTGTATTTAGAGTTACGCAATATCCCGGACAGTCTGCATGCCCCTACTCTGGATAGTTACATTATCCGATACGTAAATAAGGACATCCGGGTCACCATAATAGATTTGCAAGGAAAGGTGATGTATGACAACTACCAGGGCAATCGCTCTAAACTGGGCAACCATCTTGGAAGACCGGAAATACAAAAAGCCCTCAAAAACGGTAAAGGGTATGATGTTCGACGTACCTCGGAAACTACCGGCAAACCTTATTTTTACTCGGCCACAACCTATGACGGATATATTGTTCGCTCGGCTCTACCCTATAACATCAATCTGAAAAAGAACCTGGCCGCCGATCGTCACTACATCTGGTTCACCGGCATCATAACCCTTTTGCTCATCGTCGTCTTTTATAAATTTACCTCTAAATTAGGTAGTGCCATCAACCACTTACGGGAGTTTGCCAAGCACGCTGACAAGAACGAACCTATAGAGACAGATAGCCGTACGGCCTTTCCGCACAATGAACTTGGAGAAATATCACAGCATATCATACAGATATACAAACGCCTGCACGAAACCAAAGAAGCACTCTACATAGAACGGGAGAAGTTAATCGCCCATTTACAAACCTCACGCGAAGGCTTAGGAGTATTCACAAAGAATAAAAAAGAAATTTTGGTAAATAACCTGTTTATCCAATACAGTAACTTGATTTCAGACTCCAATCTGCAAACCACCGAAGAAATTTTCTCAATCAGTGAGTTTCAAAAGATAACAGACTTTATCAACCAAGCTTCCAAACGACCTTCAGGCAGTGGGGAAAGAAGAATGTCCATCACCATCGACAAAAATGGACGCAATTTCATTGTGGAATGCATCATTTTCCAAGATTTAAGCTTCGAGATATCCATCAATGACATCTCACAAGAAGAAGAGCAAATCAGGCTGAAACGGCAGTTGACACAGAACATAGCCCACGAATTGAAAACACCTGTCAGCAGCATACAGGCTTATCTTGAAACCATTGTGGATAATGAAAACTTACCCGACGGGAAACGACAACTATTTCTGGAACGATGCTATGCGCAAAGCAATCGGCTGAGCCGGCTGCTACGTGATATTTCCGCATTGACACGCATGGACGAAGCCACTAATATGATTGAAATGGAAAGAGTAGATATCAGTCTTTTGGTTGCCAACATCGTTAACGAAGTTTCCCTCGAATTGGAAGAAAAACAGATAACTGTAGTCAATTCTCTGAAACATAGAATACAGGTACGCGGAAACTACTCGCTACTCTACTCCATCTTCCGTAATCTCATGGACAATGCCATAGCCTACGCAGGAACAAACATACACATCCACATCAGCTGTTTTCGTGAAGACGAGCATTTTTACTACTTCAGCTTTGCAGATACCGGTATAGGAGTTCCAATAGAGCATCTGAGCCGCCTGTTCGAACGTTTCTATCGTGTCGACAAAGGACGGTCACGCAAGTTGGGTGGCACCGGACTTGGGTTGGCCATCGTGAAGAATGCAGTCATCATTCACGGAGGGACAATTTCAGCCAAAAACAATTCAGGAGGAGGGCTCGAATTTATATTTACGCTGGCCAAAGAGAAATGAGAGGAAGTTGTTTTGTTTTCTAAGAAAAAATCTTTATCTTTGCAATGCATTGGTTTGCCACTCCTATCCAAGGATGGCAATTAAAAGGGAATCAGGTGCAAATCCTGAACAGTCCCGCTGCTGTAAGTTTCATAAAATGCCGCAGACAATTTACCCTATGCCACTGGAAGTTTCTGCTTCTGGGAAGGCGTCTGAAGCAGAAACAAGTCAGAAGACCTGCCATGCACACCTTTATCATAGCTTTCGAGGAAAAAGCGTTGAGTTTAATGAGCCGGACAAATCGTCCAATCATTTCATTCACCAAACTTGATTCAAAGAAAGTAAATAAACTCTGCCAAGTTTATTTGATGGTGTCCGGTCGAAGTGATTTCGCCCGGACATTTACATTATAAAGAAGTGGAACAAATGCGAAAACACGATGAAGGAGTTCCTCCATGTTTGTAATTCAAGGCAATTCGATATTTTATGCCTACACAATCCTAAGCCCACACTTGAAGAAGCATATGCCCACACTTGAAGAGGTGTAAGCCCACACTTTAGCAGGCGTAAGCCCACACTTCAAGAGGCGTAAGCCCGCACTTTAGGAGAGCCAAGCCCACACCTTAGGAGAGCTAAGCCCACATCTTAAGGTAAAGTAGCTTTTGAGATATGATGAACTGTCAACGGATTTGTCGGGGAGTGAGCCGAGTTAACATTCTCACATGCACCTCGGATTAATCCCAAAAAGTCACTATTAGTTGCTCTTTACATATTTTTCCGCTATATTTGACAAGTCAAAAACCTAAATAAAGGGCCATATACTAACTTATTGTCAAACCCTAAATAAACAATCTATGGAATTACCATTTGCCGAAGCATGGAAAATTAAGATGGTGGAGCCAATACGGAAAAGTACCCGCCAAGAACGTGAACAATGGTTGAAAGAAGCCCATTACAACGTTTTTCAACTTAAATCGGAGCAAGTGTACATCGACCTCATCACCGACTCAGGCACCGGAGCCATGAGCGACCGCCAATGGGCAGGTATGATGCTGGGAGACGAAAGTTACGCCGGAGCAAGTTCGTTTTTTAATTTAAAAAATGTCATTACTCGCCTGACAGGATTCGAGTATGTCATCCCTACCCATCAAGGACGTGCAGCCGAAAACGTACTATTCTCCTATTTAGTGCATGAAGGCGATATCATTCCGGGAAACTCACATTTTGATACCACCAAAGGGCATATCGAAGGACGAAAAGCTATCGCATTGGACTGCACCGTAGACGAAGCAAAACAAACACAACTGGAAATTCCCTTTAAAGGGAATGTAGATCCCGACAAACTGGAAAAGGCATTACAAGAACATTGCGAGCGCATACCTTTCATCATTGTCACCATTACCAACAACACAGCAGGCGGGCAACCCGTATCCATGCAAAACCTACGCACAATACGAGCCATTGCCAACAAATACGGGAAAAATGTTCTTTTTGACTCCGCCCGTTTTGCCGAAAACGCATACTTCATCAAAATGAGAGAAGAGGGTTATCGTGACAAAAGCATCAAGGAAATTTCGCGAGAGATGTTTGCCCTTGCCGATGGTATGACCATGAGTGCGAAAAAGGATGGCATAGTAAATATGGGAGGATTCATAGCTACTCGCTTGAAGGATTGGTATGAAGGGGCAAAAGGATTCTGTGTGCAATTCGAAGGGTATCTTACCTACGGAGGTATGAATGGACGAGATATGAATGCACTCGCCATCGGACTGGATGAGAATACGGAATTCGACAATCTGGAGACACGCATCCGCCAAGTCATGTATTTAGCTCAAAAATTAGATGAATACGGCATTCCTTACCAACGCCCGGCCGGTGGGCATGCCATCTTTATAGATGCCCCCAAAGTATTGACGCATATTCCCAAAGAAGAGTTTCCGGCACAGACATTGACCATTGAATTATATCTGGAAGCCGGCATACGCGGTTGTGAAATAGGTTATTTGCTGGCCGACAGAGATCCTATAACCCATGAAAACCGTTTCAATGGTTTGGATTTACTCCGTCTTGCCATCCCCCGGCGTGTATATACCGACAACCACATGAATGTGGTGGCAGCCGCCTTGAAGAATGTATATGACAGACGGGAAAGTATCACCCGCGGAGTGTCCATCACTTGGGAGGCCCCACTGATGCGCCATTTCACGGTACAATTAAGCAGACTATAGTCAACGAGCTACAAACTTAACGTTAACACAAAATCTGCGAATATGAAATAACGAATGGTAAAGCGGCGCTTCTCCGGTGTACGATATTCTTCGGCGGAGAATGCGCCCTCTTTATCAACAGCAAAAGGCATTATACGCATGTGATTGCGAAAATCCACCTCCGAAGTATTCAGGCACTTAAATATGGTCTCTTTTGCCGACCAATGAAGCAACAATGACCAAGTGTCGGTTCCCTGAAAAACATCCGCTTCTTCATCTTCACGCATATACTTATGAGCCACCTTCCTGACTCGCTCTGAATATTGTTCCACATCCACTCCAACCTCTTTTCCCCATGGTCCCAGAACCACCGCAACATAACCCTTGGTATGAGAAATGCTGAGAGAAGCAGAAGCATCTGCCAAATAGGGCTTTCCACCGGAGTAATAGGCTATTGTTTTATCTTCACCCAATAACGTGTACAGCAACACACGCACTGCCATCCACTCCACACGACGATGTTCCGACTTAAAGCTTTGCACAGCCTCCTGATACCTCTCTGCATGAGGTAGCATGGCCAATAGCTCTTCCGGAGTTTCATCTGTTTTCCAAACTCCCCATTGACAAGAAGAAGTTTTATCTTTCAAAAAAAGAGGCACTTGATATCAGATATTAAAAATAAAAAAACGAATGGATTGCTTATCAGGAATGCTCTGTTTGTTCTGTTGCAGGGGAGTTTATCGTAAACTTCACCTTCAAGATACGACGGTTGTTCATCTCCAATACTTCGAACTCATAGCAGTCGTAAGTGACTTTCTCATGCAGTGTCGGAAATTCACCTTTCAGTTCAAGTAAAAGTCCGGCAAGCGTATCTGCATCTCCCGCCACTTCATCGAAAGTCTCTTCGTTCAGTTTGGTTATCTTATAGAAATCCGTCAATTGCGTTTTGGCTTCAAATATCCATGTATGATCATTCAAAACAGAGAATGTATGCTCCTCGTCATCATATTCATCATGTATTTCGCCTACAATTTCTTCTATAATGTCCTCCATGGTCACAATGCCCGATGTACCGCCAAACTCATCAACAACAATGGCTATATGAATCTTATTAGCTTGAAAATCACGCAACAGATCATCGATCATCTTGGTTTCGGGAACAAAATAAGCCGGACGGATAAGCGACTGCCAACGGAAATTATCGCCTTTATTCAAATGCGGAAGCAAATCCTTGATATATAATATTCCCTTGATATTATCACGGGTATTCGCATAAATAGGAATGCGGGAGTAAGCATTTTCCACAATACACTTCAGCACTTCTTTGAAAGGGGTACGAATATCCAAATCAACTACATCCAAACGAGATGTCATAACCTCCTTGGCCGTTTCTCCCCCAAAACGGATAATGCCCTCCAAAATATTGTTCTCTTCGGACAGTTCAGCCTTATCCGTCAATTCCAAAGCATGAGAAAGCTCATCGACTGATATGTTATGATTTCTACGAACAACATGTTTATTCAAGAAAGAAGTGGAACGCACCAGCATAGATGCCAACGGATAAAAGAAAGAACGACACAACATGATTCCGGGAGCAGCAATACGACAAAAAGCCAATGTTTTCTGTGCCGAATATATTTTAGGCATGATTTCACCAAAAAGCAATAGCAGAAACGTAAGAACAACCGTCAAGATGATAAACTCTGCAATAGGAGAATGGAATAGAAACACATCCATAAAAAAGAAATTGCAAAGCATGATTATCGTTACATTCACAAAATTGTTCGTAATCAAAATCGTAGCCAACAAACGCTCACTACCCTCCAACAGATTGCTGATTTTCTCATCCGATGGATGTTTTTTCTCTGCTATAGCACTTAAATCTGACGGAGAAAGAGAGAAAAAAGCTATTTCGGAAGCTGATGCAAAACCGGAAACAAGCAAAAGCAAGCCTGCCAACACTATGGCTATAATGGCCGAAACAGAAGGAACTTGTACGGATATACCATTAAATACATCTGCCAACTGGTATAAATAAGCATCTGGGTCCAAAGATTCTGGTTTTAGTTAAACAAATTAGAAAGGCAAGTCGTCCGTCGGATCTTGCACAGGAGTGACTTGTGCCTGCACCGGTTGTTGCGGTTCGGAAGCTCCTCCACCCTGAGAAACATTAGAAGCAGAACCCGCACTTGAAGCTTTTGCGGTCAGCATTTCCATGTTATCAACAAAGATCTCTGTCACATAGCGCTTTACACCTGCCTGATCATCGTATGACCGAGTACGTATTTTACCTTCCACATAAAGTTTATCGCCTTTATGCACATATTTCTCCACAGTTTCTGCCAGTCCGCGCCAAAAAACAAGATTGTGCCACTCAGTGCGTTCGGGAACTTGTGTTCCATTAGCCAAAGTATATGCCCGATCTGAAGTGGCTAAAGGCAAAGTAGCCACAGCAATGCCACTATCAAGATATCTGACCTCCGGTTCTTTACCTACATTACCTATTAATATCACTTTATTTACCGACATAAGCTTCCCTATATTTAATTATCTGCTGCCAAAATTAACGAGAATATTCACATCATGCAAGAATAAGACAAACTTTTATATATATTTCTCCAAGAAGGCATGAATCAATCGCGACACCGCATAATCACCCAATTCTTCTGTTTTAATCCGAAGATAACCGGGAAAAGATTGAGAACCCGCAGGCAGAATCACTTCATAGAAGTTTGCATATATCACCCGATGCGACAATATATGCTTTACATTTCGCAAGATCGGACGAATCACAGGGTTCTCTCCTTCTACAAAAAAAGCGTGTAATTGCGGACATGCCAGCAACTCTTCTTCCGACAAATCTTTATCCACCTCAACCAACGGTAACTCAAATAAGTTTTTCCAGATATCATTTTCCGTACGCTTACGTATCAAAGTGTATTCCCCCATGCGTACATATATATAATTAAAATAACGGTTAACGGTCTTCGTCTTATGCTGTTTCACCGGCAAACGCATCACTTGCCTTTCTGCCAATGCCCGACAACTGACAGCCAACGGACATTCCCGGCAATTTGGGGATTGCGGTATGCACTGCAACGCCCCAAAGTCCATAATAGCCTGATTGTAATCAGCCGGCCGCGTTTTATCCAGTAATTCTTCCGCCAAGGTTTTAAAAGCCTTTTTTCCTTCAGTAGAATCAATGGGCGTATCTATACCCCAATAACGAGCAAGTACCCGATACACATTCCCGTCAACCACCGCATAAGGCATTCCATAAGCAAATGAGCAGATTGCCGCTGCCGTATACTCACCCACCCCTTTCAAAGAAAGTACATTTTCGTATGTTTTTGGAAATACCCCATTCATACTTTTGGCTGCCGCATGCAGATTTCTCGCACGGGAATAGTAACCCAGCCCCTGCCAATACTTCATCACCTCATCCTCCGAAGCCGAGGCTAACGCCACTACATCGGGAAAACGATTCACAAAACGAAGAAAATAGTCATACCCTTGCCCCACCCTTGTCTGTTGCAATATGATTTCAGAGATCCATATCACATAAGGATCTGACGTACTCCTCCATGGGAGATGCCGCTTGTTCTCCGCATACCAATTCAATAATATCTCACTAAAAAAATTCATGCAGCAAAATTACTTCATTTTCAACCTAACAAAGCTTAACCCCAAGACTTTTTTAGAAAAATGTCCGAAATATATTTTTTAGAGCCGCTAAAAAGCTATATATTTGCAGTCCAAAAAATTAGGAAAACTATAGTAATAATATTTTTTTTAAAGAAAAATGACTAAAGCTGATATTGTAAACGAAATTACAAAGAACACCGGAATTGATAAGGCCACTGTACTTACAACCGTTGAAGCATTCATGGACGCAGTAAAAGCATCCCTATCTAAAGACGAGAATGTTTATCTCCGCGGGTTTGGTAGTTTTGTAGTGAAAAAGAGAGCGCAGAAAACAGCTCGTAACATCTCTAAAAACACTACTATTATTATTCCGGAACATAATATTCCGGCATTTAAACCTGCAAAAACATTCACTTTATCAGTGAAAAAATAACAAACAATAGTATTAACCCATAAAAATTGAAGCTATGCCAAGCGGAAAGAAGAAAAAAAGACATAAAATGTCTACGCATAAGCGTAAAAAAAGACTAAGAAAGAACAGACATAAAAGCAAAAAGTAATTTTTAGTCTGAAAGACAAAATAAAGAACAAACTTGTGAAGCAAAATGTCTCGCGGGTTTGTTCTTTGTTTAAGTAGTAAATTGAATAATTATAAAAAACAACTATTGTGATAAGCGAACTCGTTGTAGACGTACAGCCCAAAGAAGTATCCATCGCTCTGCTTGAAGACAAACAGTTAGTGGAACTGCAAAGCGAAGGCAGAAGCCTCTCCTTTGCTGTGGGCAACATGTATTTAGGCCGCGTCAAGAAGTTGATGCCCGGACTGAATGCTTGCTTTGTGGATGTAGGCTACGAGAAAGACGCTTTTCTTCATTACCAGGACTTAGGTCCTCAATTTAACTCCATTGCAAAGTACGTAAAGCAAACTTTAAGCAACAAAAAGAAACTAAACCCGATTACGAAAGCATCCATACTTCCCGATCTTGAAAAGGATGGAACAGTATCCAACACCCTCAACGTAGGACAGGAAGTTGTGGTGCAAATCGTCAAAGAACCTATCTCGACCAAAGGCCCACGTCTAACTTCCGAATTGTCTTTTGCCGGAAGATATCTTGTGCTGATTCCTTTCAACGATAAGGTTTCCGTATCACAAAAAATTAAATCGAGCGAAGAACGTGCCCGCCTCAAGCAACTGTTGATGAGCATCAAACCGAAGAATTTCGGAGTCATCGTCCGCACTGTAGCTGAAGGAAAACGCGTTGCCGAACTTGATGGAGAGCTTAAAGTATTACTTAGACATTGGGAGGAAGCCATCGGCAAGGTACAAAAAGCAACCAAGTACCCTACCCTGATTTACGAAGAAACCAGCCGTGCCGTAGGACTGCTGCGCGACTTGTTTAATCCTTCATTCGAAAACATCTACATCAATGATGAAGCCGTGTTCCATGAAATAAAGGACTACGTAGCTCTCATCGCCCCTGAACGGGCCGGAATCGTAAAACAATATAAAGGGCAACTCCCTATTTACGACAATTTCGGTATCACCAAACAAATCAAGGCATCATTCGGCAAGACTGTTTCGTACAAGAGTGGCGCTTACCTGATTATTGAACATACCGAGGCACTCCATGTAGTAGATGTTAACAGCGGAAACCGCACCAAGAACGCCAACGGACAAGAAGGAAATGCATTAGAGGTAAATCTGGGTGCAGCCGACGAATTGGCCCGCCAGTTAAGGCTGAGAGATATGGGGGGAATCATTGTAGTAGATTTCATTGACATGAATGAAGCCGAAAACCGCCAGAAGCTCTATGAGCGCATGTGTGCCAATATGCAAAAAGACAGGGCACGCCATAACATCTTGCCACTAAGCAAATTCGGGCTGATGCAGATTACACGCCAGCGCGTACGTCCGGCTATGGATGTAAATACAATGGAAACATGCCCTACCTGCTTTGGAAAAGGTTCTATCAAATCATCCATCCTCTTTACAGACACCCTGGAGAATAAAATTGATTATCTGGTCAACAAACTGAAGATTAAGAAGTTCTCGTTACACATCCATCCGTACATTGCCGCCTACGTCAATCAGGGAATCGTTTCCTTGAAGCGAAAATGGCAAATGAAGTACGGATTCGGTATCAAGATTATTCCAAACCAAAAACTTGCATTTCTGCAATATGTCTTCTATGACCCGCTAGGGGAAGAGATTGACATGAAGGAAGAAATTGAAATCAAATAAAGAAGAACGGCGGAAAGCATTAAAATTTCCGCCGTTCTTTTTTATTGGATTTCAATTCAAAATATACGGAGGAATAGTCCTCCATATATCAGAGTGTTACTCTACGGAAACAGCTCCCTCACCGCTTACTTTTGGCCATCCCGGGTTTTGATAAACCACCGATGTATTCAAATCGGTTTTATCTCCATCGGCCGTTTGGCGGAATGTGCTTTGCGGCAATGGGCTGAGGTAATGTGCGGGTGTAAAGTTATAACCATTGAATACTGAATTGTTCACCTTACTGTTTTGATACGGACGCATATAAACACCGCTTATACTCTCAGAGGAAATGTTACCTTTACCTCCTTCCACATCAACCAAAACTAAGTCTCTTCCTTCCTGATCAGTCAGTTTTCCCTGGTAAATACTTCCCCAGTAGCGCATACCCTCAATGTGGTAGTTTTTCACTTGATCGCATGCTCTCCAACGTTTCAGGTCGGCCCAGCGCATACCTTCACCGATAAACTCGTTGCGGCGTTCACGACGGATGTTATAGAGCGTGGCATCTATCAGCTGTCCGTGCGAATAAGCCCCGAAGTCACCTTTAGCTTCTTCGTTCATATCAGTGGCCGCAATAGTGGCTTGATAGTCTTCACTCACCTTTGCACGACGGCGAAGAGCTTTCCAATACTTGTCGGCAGTGGCATCCACGTTCTTGTTCTTTTCATAACAAGCCTCCATGTAGTTCAACAGAGCTTCCGTACCACGGAAGATGATGCTTCCAGTAGTACCTTTGTGGTGTAATGTCTGCATGTAGTCATTGTAATGCTTGCCTTTCTTGAGGGCGAAACCTGTCACCATACGGGTCTCGTTGTTGCCTTTCACAATCCATGTGAAATCAACCTTGTTCTCTGTTCCATCGGCATTGTAGTTGTCGATGTCGCCGTCTTTCTTTGTGAAGAGGCGAATACGCGAATCACGGTTTTGCAGTGTTTTAGCTACGCCTTGCTTTTCCCATTCCACATCGTAACCCGATCCGGCTGCATATATGGGCAATCCGTTTTTCATCAGGAACGAATTGACCAGTCCGCGTGTCCATCCTGAACCACCTCCGTTGTTTTGCAACTGCATCTGAATGTTATGAGTCACCTGTTGGGATTCGTTATAAGCGCGCCACATCAATACTTCGCTATACCCGTTCATATCTACGTCACAGAACATGGTATAATAAGGATTCAGACTGTTGAATTTTTCATCCATACCTTCGGGGGCATCGGTATTTTCAACCAAATTGTCTACCAGTTTGTCACCGATAATCTTGGCCGAAGTCATCGCCTCCGTTAAGAAATAACTTATTTCACTATCGATGTCGAATCCTTGCAAATCGGCACTATTGCCCGGCCAGCCTTTACCTCCCGGAACAAAAGCCGTTCCTTTGTGATGCTTCAACCATGTGCCTTCGTAGAGTGCCACACGCGAACGGAACAATTGGGCAGCAGCTTTAGTGATTCGGTTTTTACCTCCGGGACCCGTTTCAGACAGAAATTCAATTGCCTTGTCCAAATCAGACAGAATGAAACGCGCCACTTTGTGACGAGGTTGACGCGCAGACGCCTTTACCAGCGTCTCCTCCACGTCTTCCAAAGCAGTTTCTATGATCGGGCAATCGCCAATGGCCTGTAACTTATCGAAGTAGGCGTATGCACGCAACATGTACATTTCACCAATATAATGACGAATATTAGCTTCGGAACCAGATATCTTTTTGGCCTCGTATCTGGGCAGTACCTGATCGAAGAAATAGTTACAATCGCGTATCTGGAAGAAGTTCCAAGGTTGTTCCTTTTTCTTGGGGTCGGTAGTAGAAGGTACTTTCCACTCACCCGGCACCCAGCGGTTAGAGTAATCTACGGATGCTTGGTTGTCCGTACCATTGTCATTGCCGAAGACACTGATGCCGTAACTTCCGGGTTCGATACTCGTGAAATTATACAGATTGATGGCATAAGCTGCAAGATCAGCCTCTGCGGTAAAATAAGCATTGGGCGTGACCGAACTTTCGGGCATTTTGTCCAGAAAATCATTGCATGCGGTGAGTGAAGCACCCAGCAAAAGTATAGATAAATATTTTATTTTCATAATTTTATGATTTTGCTAATTAATAAGTGAGTTCCTGTTTTTCCGTTTAGAAAGTGACGCTCAAACCTAACGACACAGTCTTAGCCAACGGATAAGTCTTACCGAATCCCCAGCCGGAAGCATCAATCAATTCCGGATCAGCCAGTTTCGTAAAATCGGTAATGGTCAGCAGATTCTCACCCGATACAAACACACGGAGATTTTCCACATAGAACTTCTTTGTAACCTCTTTAGGCAATGTATATCCCAAAGTAACGTTCTTCAAACGTCCGTATGCGGCATTTTGCAGGTACTTGGTCTGTATGTGTTGGTTTTTGCTTCCGTTCCATGCCACGCGAGGATAATAGCTGTCAAGATTCTGTCCCAAGGGATCATTGGCATCCGGACGAAAATAGTCCAAATGTTCTTTGAATCCCAAAGCCTGCCATTTGTTTACGCTTCCTCCCCAGAATACAGCATCGTTTTGTCCGATTGCGTAATCGCGCTTCAGTGTGCCTTGGAAGAAAAGTTTCAAGTCAAATCCTTTGTAAGCTGCATCTATATTCAAACCGAAATTATATCGCGGATTGGAATTACCGATAATACGATAGTCACCGGACTTATCTGCTCTATCTTCTCCTTTGTTCACTTTGCCATCTCCATCCAAGTCGGCATACATAATGTCGCCGGCTCCCCAATTACTGCCCAAAGAGCTTTGGTCTACCTTAGCCAAATGAGCGTTCATTTCTTCGTCTGTTTTAGCAATACCTACGGTGGTATATCCCCAAATGTCGCCTAAGCGTGCGCCTTTGTAATATTTCAAGTTCAGAGCCTTCGAATCATTGGGATATTTATCTATCACCACTTCATTATCGCTCAATGACAGAGTGACACCATATCTCAAATCGTTAATCCGGTCTCTCCAGCTTATTTGCAAGTCCCATCCTTTGGAGGTCATATCCAAATTGTTCACCTTAGGAGCGTTAGCTCCAAGTACATCGGGCAATTCGGGTGCAGGACCTACCATGTCGTAAGTCTTACGTTGGAAGTAGCCGAACGAACCGGTCAGGCGGTTATTGAAAGCTCCCCAGTCCAAACCGATTTCCCATGTACGGCTCTTCTCCCATGTAAGCAGAGTAGATACAAGGGCAGGTTGCCAAGATTTATTAGGCTTAACACCGTTCACTAACCAGTTGCTATCTTTTGCCTTGTAACCGATGGTAGGATAGAACGGATACCAGTTTTCCGTATTTTGATTTCCCAATTGTCCCCACGAAGCACGCAACTTCAACATATTTACAGTTCCTGACAGGTTTTCCCAGAATTTTTCTTGTGCAATGTTCCATCCGAGAGAGAAAGAGGGGAACCAATTCCAGCGATTGGCACGTAGGAAACGTGACGAACCATCGTAGCGCAAATTGGCTTCAAACAAGTAGCGTCCTTTGTAGTCGTAATTCAAGCGTCCGAAAAATCCGGCAGTAGCCCAGCTTTGGTATTCTCCTTTCACGCGAGCATTATCGCTGGTAGTATCCAGCGTGGGTAATCCGGAAAGGATACCGTCTTGTTGAGCCGTCACAGAGCGTTGGCGCAACCATTCGCTTTGGAAGCCGACCATGATTTTAGCATTGTGGTCGCCGAAAGAACGACTGTATTCGGTGAAGATATTCGGGTTGAAATAATTGCTCTTATAAGCATACTCTTTCACACTCGACACGTCATTAAAGGCTACGTAAGGATTCTTATCCACATCATAAGCATTAACGGTGAGCCAGTCTGTATGCTGATTCTCGTTAATGATACGGTAATTCAGTTCGGCATTGACAATCCAACCTTTCACGGGAGTAAGTTGCAAACTGAGCTGTTGTGCCAAGACATCGTACTGGTTCTTGTATTTACCTCCGTCTTTCAGCAGCCCGACGAATGATTCGGGAACATAGTATCCATTAGGGTCGGTCACCGGAACGATGGGCCAATAGCGACAGACATTATGATAAAACAAACCTCCATCGGTACCGATGTTCGAAGGATTTTCAAAGTCCGTGCGGGTAAAGCGGATGCTATATCCCATCTTCAGCCAATCGGCAAGGCCGGCATTGATTTTACCCGTCACGCCATAGCGTTGCTTATTTTCGTCTCCATGACGCAGGATACCTTCTTGAGCCAAATAATTGGCAGAGAAATAGTATTGCATGTTCTCGCTGCCACCGTTGACGCTCAAGGTATGTTCTTGTGAAAAGCTGCTGCCGAAATGTTCTTTCAACCAGTCGGTATTGGCCATCGGAAGCAAATCCATCGCATCCCACACTTCCCAACGATTACTTTTCTCATTGACATACATCTTAGGTATGCTCGGATCGCTTTGCGCTTTCTTTATGAGTGCAAGTTTGTTATCCGAAAACCAGACACCGCTTCCGGAGTTTACACTCGCCGCATTCATATAATTGGCCCATGTATACGAGTCCATCATCTCAGGCATATTCAACGGAGAGTTGAAGCGGAAACTGTTGTTGTAATTGATGGAAGTTTTACCGGCGCGTCCACTCTTGGTTGTCACCAGAATCACGCCTCCCGCTGCACGCGAACCGTAGATAGACGAAGCCGAAGCATCCTTCAAGACGGAAACATTTTCAATATCTTGTGGATTCAACATGTTCAAGTCTCCCTCCATACCGTCAATCAAAACCAAAGGAGAAACCGACGAACCTTCGCCGATAGTACCTGTGCCACGAATATTGAATCGTTTGTCCGAGTTCAAGGCACCACCTTGTTTCCCTACAGAAAAATTCATACCCGGAACCGCACCTTGCAAAGCGTCGACAACCGAATTGACCGGACGTGAGGCAAGCGTTTTGGAATCCACCGTAGATACAGCTCCCGTAAGGTTCACCTTTTTCTGCGTACCGAAGCCCACTACCACCACTTCTTCCAGCATTTTGCTGTCATCTTTCAAGATAATGTTCAATGGTATTCCCGTCCATTTGACTTCCTGTGTCTGATAACCGACGAATGAGATTTGAATAATACTTCCTTGAGGAACATTTCTGAGTGAAAAATCGCCGTCAATGCCGGTAATTGTTCCGTTGGAAGTTCCTTTGACTAAGACAGAAGCACCAATAATGGTTTCACCTGTGCTGTCTTTTACAATACCGGTACATGTGCCGTTTTGTTGAACGACCTCATAACCTGCCGCATTCGCAGCAAACGAGAGTTGAACTCCCCCACACCAAAGAGAGAGAATTACCCCTCCTAATTTTAGATTTCTTAACATGACTATTAGTTTTTGATTATCTTATCAAGGTTGATCCGACTTAAAGCAGTCCGTAAAGAATCTGAAACAAAATCATGACCTTTACAAAACCTCAATAAAAAATAAAGTTAACGGCACAAAGATACTTCTTTTTTAAACAAACACAAACAGCAGGGGGTATTATTAATCATTTTGTCATAAATAAAGCCATCCCCTACAATTTTCTAAAAAAACTCTTCCATTACATCTGAATTTGAAATAATAAAAACTTCTAATATAACGTGAGTTCGGTATAATCGCTATGCTATAAGCCTACTTTTGTCAATGATTTGGATGTTCATCCCAGGCTTCTTGGGCAACAAGTTGTATGCAATAATCCCGGCGAATAGATTAGTTGCAA